>Ga0209298_10000012_pt1 | contig 110288 bp, 147 predicted proteins | sample S_140806_EF_Meta_FD_187325 | JGI IMG/M metagenome (GOLD analysis project Ga0209298, IMG submission 187325) | Freshwater microbial communities from Lake Simoncouche, Canada to study carbon cycling - S_140806_EF_MetaG (SPAdes) (version 2) | ecosystem: Environmental > Aquatic > Freshwater > Lake... | reverse complement strand
AACATATTTGGCTATTAGTTCTAATGAAGCAGTACATGTTTATAAAGATTATTCTCTATTTCAAACATTAACTGGAAGAAATAATCGTGATACCAATGAAGAATTTGGAAAAAATATTAAATTTGTCAACAATGAAAAAACCCTAGTAATTTTTAGTAAATTAGGAGATAGTTCTAAAAATGATATATTTAATTATGATGATAGCACAGTGAGCTATGATGATAGCACAGTGAGCTATGCTGATAGTTCTATTAATATTGATTCTGGTAGAGTTGACATATATGATAGATATGAAAGTAAATTTATCTACGCCGAATCATTAGGAGTAGGCAGTAGTCAGGCTGAAGAGTATGGTTATCAAGTTGCTGCCGCTGACAATGATATCATAGTTTCAGCCCCAAATGCACAAAATGATTATAGGAGTGGCGCAGTATACACACATTATAGAAATGATTACAGTTGGAAAATTATTGAACAAGAAAGTGCAAAAATTGATCTAAGTCTATTCAAAAAAATATTTTTATATAATAGACGCTCCAACGAATTATTAGCCTATTTAGATATTGTAGATATAAATCAAGGTAAAATTCCAGGCAAAGCTGAAGAGCAAATCAAATATAAAACCTATTATGATCCTGCGACATATACTTACAAAGCATTAGATGCCACAGTAGACGTAAACGTGGATGATGGCATGTCATGGTTGGATCAAGAAGTTGGTACACTATGGTGGGATTTACGCAGAGCTAAATTTTTAGATGCACACATAGGTGATATAACTTATAAAAATTCTACTTGGAATACACTATATGATTCGGGCAGTATTGACGTTTATGAATGGGTCGAGTCTAAATTAATGCCATCAGATTGGGACGAAATAGCAAGTACCACTGATGGAATAGCGCAGGATATTACTGGAACTACATTATATGGCAATTCAGTATACAGCGTAAAAAGAAAATACGATTCAATATCTAAACAATTTACTTTTTTATACTACTTTTGGGTAAAAAACAAAGCAACACTGCCTAATGCAAATAGCAGATTAAATTCAGCTTTGGAAATTGCAAACATTATTAGTAATCCCAAAGGACAGGGACTAAAATATATTGAATTTATCAACACTAATTCCTTTAGTCTAACCAATATTAAACCCTTGTTAACGTCTAAGGATGTGGTACTATCTATTCAATATTGGTTGCCAAATATTGATCATAATGCAAACATACATAGTGAATGGAAAATTATCAGTGAAAATGAAAAAACTGAAATACCTAAACAAATTGAAAGAAAATGGATTGATAGTCTTGTAGGGTTTGATGAAAATGGCAAGATGGTACCTGATATTTCATTGTCTCCAAAACAAAGATACGGCATAGAATTTAAGCCAAGACAAAGTATATTTGTCAATAGATTAGAAGCAATTAAACAAGTTATTGAAAGATTTAATAGCGAATTCAAAAAAATACAAATAGACAACATAGACTTAACTGATTTACTAAAGAAAGATCAAGCTCCTATTAAAGTTTTTGGATTATATGATTATGTAATTGACACTGAAAAAGAATTGCGTTTTATCAATGTTGATTCATTTAAAAAAGCCAGTCTTTCTTTGAACATTGAAAACGGCAAAATTGTGTCAGTGAGTATATTGGACAGTGGATACGGCTATCAATATGCTCCACCGATAATCATTGTGGGTCTTGGACTAAATGCCAAAGTCCAAGCAAAGTTAAATGCCACAGGCGGAATAAGCAGCGTCACCGTGCTGTCACAGGGCGAAGGCTATGATATTTCAAACACTGCAATTTCAATAAGAAATCTAACAGTCTTAGTACGCAGTGATAGTACAATATTTGGAAGTTGGTGCATTTATACCTATAGTAACAATACTTGGAGTAAAATTAAAATTCAAGAATATGATGTTACTGGGTTTTGGCATTATATTGATTGGTACGAAGATGGATATAATCAATTTACCAAGATAGATTATGTAGTGGATAGCACTTATCAATTGTTTACAAATATCTATAAAATAGGTCAAATTGTCAAAGTTAAAAATGTAGGCAGTGCAGGATGGCTATTATTGAAAAAATATGCCGATGTAGAATCAATAGACTATACTCAAAGTTTTCAAGTAATAGGTCGTCAAAATGGAACATTACAATTAAGCGATAAATTTTATAATTTTAAATATAATAAACTTGGCTACGACAGCAGTTTGTATGACATTAATAAATTTGATAATTCAGGAAGTATTGAATTAAGAATTATTTTAAACACACTCAAAGATAAAATCTTAATAGATAATCGTAGAATACTTTACTTAAATCTTTTCTTTTTAAGTATCAAGTATGCTCTATCAGAGCAACCATTTGTAGATTGGGTTTTTAAAACTAGTTTTGTCAAAGCATTACATAATGTAGGTGAATTACGTCAAAAAGTAACATACAACAATGACAATTTGGAAGATTTTGAAAATTACATTGCTGAAGTCAAACCATATCGTACTAAAATAAGAGAATTTGTCAGCGTATATAATAACATGGAAAACACACAAAGTTTGATTACTGACTTTGATTTGCCATCATATGTTTCTCAAACTCAATTAACAGCTATTCAAACAAGAGCATCGGATCAATTATCCTATTTTGACAATATAGTTGATACTTACCCTTGGCGCTTATGGCGAGAAAATGCCGGTTTTTCTGTTAAAGAAATCAAAGTTTATGACGGGGGTAGCGGATATCTTTCTAGACCATTAGTCGAAATTGTGGGCAATTGTGTAATACCAGCAACAGCTAGAGCATTTATTGCCAATGGACAGGTCATTGCCATTCAAGTTCTAAATGAAGGATCTGGGTATTATACAGCACCTACCATTGTTATAAAAGGTCATCTAGATGTTGATGGAATACCAGCTAGAGCAACAGCAGTAATAAAAAATGATCTAGTTAGGTCTAATACTATGGTATTAAAATTTGATCGATATGCCAAGGAACCAATAGAAAATATACTGCCTTTGACTAAAACTGAAACTTTCTTAGGTGATGGTGCCACTATCGCATACGATCTTATCTATAGTCCAAATATTGAAAAAGGTCGAACTTCAGTGACAAAAGAAATTAATATGATCACTGTAGACGTTATATCAGATGAATATTCTTTGGTAAAAACCAGCAAACTAAGCGGGGATGCCAGTCATACTGTGCATTATGGACAAATAGTTTTTAATACTCCTCCAGTAAATGGCTCCATTATAACAGTTAATTATGCAAAAGATTTTAATCATTTAAAGGCCTTAGATAGGATTACTTATTACTATAATCCAGAAAGTGGTATGATAGGTCGTGACTTTGCCCAATTAATGACAGGCATTGACTACGGCGGAGTTAGCATTGTAGGCATAAACTTTGATCCACCTGAAAAATGGGATAGTGAAAATAACCCTTGGGGTGAAAAGTTATGGGATCCTAGAACAGCCAATGATGATACTAGAATCTATGATGCCTTAATTGAAGGTGGTAAATTTGGAAAGAATGGTAATACACCCTATATAACTGCTTCAGGATTTAATGCTGATGACATCATTATTGATGGCGATCGTTTTATTAGCCCATTGACTAGCCCAGCGCCAGAAGAAATGTTGCCAGGACATGTGGCAGATACACTGGTCATTAAGGTATCAGATTTCTTAATTAACGAATCTGCAGATATTGCTTGTGACAATTATATCTCTGATGGTGCAACCACTAGTTATAAAATAAGTCAATATCCTAATAATAAATCAGCAGTGATTATCAAAGTTGGGGCTGATATATTACGTCCAAAATTAGATTACACTGTGAACTTTGATAATTTATCAGTCAGTTTAACTAGCATCCCAGCTCAAGGAAAAATTATATCAATTATCAATGTGGGATTTAACGGAGATAATATTTTAGAAATTGATCATAAGATTATAGAAACTGCCACTAAAGAATTGTTATTGAATTTTAATTGGAGAGATGATTTAGAATTAATGGTATTAGTTTCTGGTGAAATTGCAAACTTTACCATATTTAAAACTGATGACACTTACTCACTTAAAAATAAATTGGCCATTAAATTTGTAGATGAAATTAGTGTAGGACAGGTAGTAAATTATATAATTTTTAAAAAGACAGCAAGCATTTCTACTAGTGTAGTAAGTAGAGAAACAATTATTACAGATGGTACTACTTTAAGATACAATTTATTCAATCCTGTTGGCAAAAGTTTGCCACTAACACAAAATACCATTGTTAGAGTTGGTAATGAAATATTAACTTCCACTGATTCATTCTCTTTTATATTAAAAGACAATGTGTACAGTTATGATATTCCATTAGGTAAGGGCAGTGTTACTGATGCAGAAGTGTTTAACATCATCGAAGACTATAAGGTCTATATTGATAATAATGAAGTTCAATTAGGTGATGCATATAATATAGACCTAATTACGCAAAAGGTCATTATTAAACCAAATTATTACTCAGAAAATTCTAAAGTTATAGTTACATTGGTGAAATATTCAGACTATGCCATAACTAAAGATGACGATTCTAATTATATTGAATTTAAAACAGCTTACCCAGATAATACTCAAATTGAAGTTATCTCCATGTACAATCATGACGTATTAAATATTCAACGTAGTGATTATAAAATTAAAGCCAACATAGAAAGTTATCAAAATAGCGTTTTTTATTTAGACGCTATTAGAGTTAGTGGCGGTATATTGACCTTAAATGCCCCAATAATTAATGCTAACTATGTATGGGTTATTAAAAATAAAACTTTATTAATACCTAATATAGACTATGTATTGTCTGAAAACAAAACAGAAATAATTTTAAATGTAATCCCAACTGATCAAGATAGATTCTCAGTGATGACATTTGGATCTAACACTACTAGAGATCCAATTTCATTCATGCAGTTTAAAGATATTCTTAATAGATCACATTATAAAAGAATAAGCAAAAATAGAACAACTTATTTGACTAAAGAATTAAAAGTTTCTGATAAAGAAATTGAAGTTAGTGATCCAACAGCATTGAATGAACCAAATATTGTTCTAAATCAGCCAGGAGTAATTTATATTAATGGCGAACGAATTGAATATTTTATTAAAAATCAAAATAAACTTAGTCAATTACGTAGGGGAACTTGGGGCACTGGTGTGCCAACTATACATGGTACAGGAACAGAAGTATTAGATATTGGTGTGGCAGAAACTATTCCTTATGAAGATAAAACAGATGTGCAGGAATGGGATCCAAATACTAGATTACCTTATATTCTCAGTAAGGATAATATTGAGGTGTTTGTGGGCGGTGTTAGACAAAGAAAGAATCCATATGTGTTACATGATGCAAGAATTCATCCAGAAAGTCCTGAGGGAGATGTAAACTATCCTGCAGATTTTACAATTGATGAAAATACAGCCCAGTTACACTTAAATAGCACACCAAGGGTGGGAATTAAAACACAGGTTGTTAGAAAGACATTGACCTTATGGAACGATCCAGGCAAAGATATAGCTAATTCAAGCAATAGCATAGCATATTTTTTAAAATTTAAGCCTAAAAAACTGAATAATGGATAAAATAAATATTTTGATAGAGAAATAATCATGCAAAACAAAGACTTTGGCGGAATTCACATAGAAGGACATATTAAAATTTGGGACCCTAGTTCTAAAGAAATATACATCAATAAGCGTAATGCCATACATTATGAAAATATGAGCGTGGCCCTGGCCAACAGTATATCTAATTCAGGGAAGGGATTTATTTATGAAATGGCCTTTGGTAACGGTGGCACTGCTGTAGACCCTACAGGCATTATCACGTACTTGACTCCAAATTCTACTGGTATTAATGCCGATTTATACAATCCAACTTATACCAAAGTGGTCGATGATAGAAGTATTACTAACATTGATCCCATAAGAAATTACATAGAAACCAGACATGTTACTGGTACAAATTATACAGATGTGTTTGTCACCTGCTTTTTAGATTACGGCGAGCCCAGTGGTCAAAGTGCATTTGATAATACGAATAATAATGAATCAGAATATGTGTTTGATGAGCTTGGATTAAAATCATATAGCGACACTAATCAAAGTAGATTGCTAACTCATGTGGTATTTCATCCAGTACAAAAAAGTTTAAACCGTCTAATTCAAATAGATTACACAGTTAGAATTCAAAGTTTAACTGGTCTAGGAACATAATATGGCAAATACTACCCCCATAAGTAATACTGCTCTAGACCATGTATATACAGTGCCAGATCAAGGCACGAATACAGATACCAGCCTAACTTTTATAGGTAGAAATTACACGGGATACACGCAGATTATTGGTGAAAACTTTTTACATTTATTAGAAAATTTTTCTAGTCCTGCTAAGAATTCCAATTCAGATATAAGCTCTGGCCCAGTAAACCCAGTGAAAGGTCAACTTTGGTACAACTCATTAAATGATAATTTAGGCAGAGGATTAAAGGTATTTGATGGAACAACTTGGGTACAACTAGGCATTGTAAAAAAATCAGCCAGTGCTCCTATAGGTCCTATTGCTGGATTTAATCTAGGCGATTTTTATGTTGATACTACTAGAAAACAACTGTATATCTATACGGGATTTGGCAGTTTTCCTTGGCAATTAATTGGGCCAAAATATAATGAGGGAGAAAAAACCACTGCTGAAGTTGATTTGATCATAGATGCTGCTGACAATACGACAAGACCAGTATTGGGATTATATGTTAAAAATAGTAGAGTGGCCATTGTCAGTGATAGAGAATTTACACCCAAAGCAGTTCAGCAAGGATTTCCTATAATTAAACAAGGGCTGAATTTAAACTCCAGTATCCCGCAAACTAACGCAAAGGGAGTTAAATTTTGGGGCACTAGCGAAAAAGCAGAATCATTGATCGTAGGCGACACAGTTGTTGATGCTAGTAATTTTCTTAGATCTGATCAGGTCAGTGTGACAAAATACGGATTTAATATTAGAAATGACAATGGCCTAGTAATAGGCACTGACTTATCATTAAGCTTGGGCGTTGACAATGGCACCAGTGTAATTTTTAATAAAAATACTGGCTCTAAAATAAATTTTAAAATTCAAAAATCATTATTTGCAGAAACTATTTTTACTATTGACTCTGGATTAGTAAACACTAGAACTGGAAGGGTAGGTATCAATAACACTGCCCCTACTCAAAGTTTAGATGTAAATGGCAGCATAACCTCTAATGAATCATTGATTATTAACGGCACTAATAACAGTGATGTTCTAGCACCAAATTACCCAAGCATATATACGGAAGGTGGCGCAAAAATTAAATTATCACTTTTTGTTGGTAGAAATCTTTATGTTGACGAAACTAGCACAATGGCTAATATTTTACCAAAAATTGAACCTAATGCTTCGACCTCACAAGCAAATTTAGGCTCGCAAGCAAATAAATGGAATAATATTTGGGCAAATAATATTACTGCACCTATAATAAATGCAACTACGATAACTGGTGATACTTTTAATGGAATATCTGAGTTTGCCAATAAATTAACCAACGGCATAGGTATTAAATTTACTGGCGATATTAAATTAACCAATACTGAAAATATACTATATTTGAATACATTAGATCCTAGTTTGATGACAATCTCATTAACTCCAGATATGATTGCTAATAAACCTGAAATAACCAGTTTAATTAGCACTGATTTATTTCTAGTTAGTAGGGAATCAAATGGTAGTAGACAATTAAGTAAAATTTCTAAAAATAGCTTACTTAATTCTTTACCATTAGTACCAGTAGGCACAATAACAATTTGGGCTGGCAAACCAACTGCTGCTATTCCGCCTGGTTATTTAATTTGTGATGGCACAGCATTGCCGCAAAGTTTGTATTCAGATTTGTTTTCAACAATAGGTCATGAATATACGGCAGACAACGAAACTATTCGAGACGGTATTCCAGTATTTAAATTGCCCAACCTCAGTAATAGTAGTCCTAATATTAAACCTAATCTTGGCGGCCCATTGAATATTGTTGATAATAATCCATTAAACAACTTAAAATTTATAATTTTTACTGGTAGGTTTGCATAATGCCATATACTATAATTAAAACTGACGGAAGTGTATTAGCTGATATCTTAGATAACAGTGTAGACAAAATATCTACTGACTTAACACTGGTAGGCAAAAGCACTAACAATTATGGCTTAGAATTTAATCAAAATTTTATTAAATTATTAGAAAACTTTGCCAGCACAACTGCACCAAAAGCTCCCATTAAAGGGCAGATATGGTATGACACTAGTGAAGAAAAAATTAGAATTTTTAATGGTAGCATCTTTAAAGAACCAAATAGACCACAGGTCAGCAGCGTCGAACCCTCTTTAAGTCCTGGTGATATTTGGATTGACAGTTTAAGAAGACAGTTGTATTTTAATGATGGTCAAGGTACAAGACTAGCAGGCCCTATTTACACAGCACAACAAGGTGTTTCTGGTAACGAAATTATTAACATAACTGATGTTGGTGGTGTAACAAAAACTTTAATCAAATTAAAAATTGGTGATGCTCTCTTAGGTGTATTCAGTAAAGACACATTTACTCCAAACTATCTAACTTCAACCGGACGCATTTTACAAAACGAAGGCATAACCGGAGTTATTAGAAAAGGATTTACCCCAGCAATTACAGGATTTGGGTTTTATGGCACAGCATTAAGTGCGCAAAACTTAATTGATGCATTTGGCAATGTTATTAACGTCAGTAACTTTGTTCAGACAACTGGAAATAGTTTTATTAACGGCTCATTGACCATTGTCAGTAATACACCGTTGACATTGGGCGCATCTAATAATTTAACATTTGAGTTAGCATCTAATCTAACCACGCTTAAAAGTAATATTCAAAATTCAGACTTGGCGGTAAATGTAAAAAATAATTCTGGATCTAGGAATGCAATCTATATTGATGCAACCAGAAGCAGAGTGGGCATTTATAATTCAAACCCAGTAAGCACATTTGATGTTGCTGGTGATGCTAATTTCCGTAACAACATTGTAACTAATAGCAGTTCTATTGGCATTGTTAATACCACAGCAACCGCAGTGAATTTTGCTGGTGCTGCTACAGAAGTTAATATTGGTGCCGGCACTGGCACAACTAAGATCAATAATGATTTAAGCGTAACTCAAAACGTCAATATTGATGGCGGCAGTTTAAACACTACATTGACTAATTTTAATCTTTTTAACACCACAGTTAAGACAATTAATTTAGGTGCTGTTACTAATACCATAAACATTGGTAGTGCTACTGGTATATCTAAATTTAAAAACGATGTAGATATACAGAATCGTCTTACTGTTTCTAACGAGATTCAATCTACCAACGTTTTAATTAAAGGCAATACTGTTAGATCTACTTCAGGCAACTTAATTTTAGATGCTACTAATTCTATTGAATTTAGCACTGATGCATTGGCTAAACAAGACTTAATTTTACAGAAAAAATTGATTTTTGATGTGGCAGGAACTGCTGAAATTACTACATCAAATCCAGCAGGGTTATATTTTAACTTTTTACCAGATACTGTAGAAAATATATATTTTGGTGGAGAAGCTACTTTTATTACTATAGGCGCTGTAACAGGGGATACCTATGTTAATAACGATTTAAATGTCATTGGTCAAGTATTCATAGGATATGACGACAGTACTCCAGCCTACTTAAAAGCTAAAACAGAAACTATGTATGTTTTTGATACTAAAACTAAAAACATATATTTAGGTGGCAAAGCTGACAACATAGTTATTGGGGATTCCACAGGACGACTGCGTATTCGTAATGCTTCGGCTTATTTTGATGGCGATATTGTAATTGAAGGAAAGTCTTTAACTGGTGGATCATCAGCTGACATACGCTCCGCTGATGATACTAGAACAGCCAGTATATTCAACCAAAATGTTACTTCACTGGCCATTGGTGGTGCTGCATTTAACATTGAAATGGGGAATACTTTTGGTCAAACCCTAATTAAGAATAATTTAGAAATCAATGGTAGTATTACAATCAACGGTCGTGGTGTCAATAGTAAGGGCACAATCTCAGTAGGTCAATTTACTACTGAGTTTGATTTGTTTCCAACGTATGTTACTGACTTAAAAATTGGTGCAGTAGCTAGTCAAATTAGAATAGGTCGTATTGAGGACATTGCCAATTTACAAGAAGGTGGTATGGTCACAATTCAACATAATTTGACCGTTAATAATAATTTAATAATGCCCAATCTTGATTCTAATGCCAGTGGTATTGGTGGGGCAGGATTATTATTCAAGGACAATGACGATATAGTTACTGCTTCGGAACTAGTACGAACTTATGGTCCATCACGTGCATTAGGGATTTTGGGCGACATATACCTCAGTGGAAGAATTTATGGTGACAATAATACCGCTGTGCTTTGGAATGCTGAAGTACAAGAAGATTTCATACTAGATCAAGGTCAGATCAAATCTTTAACAAATATTGCAAATCTTTTTGTTGACAACGGATCTGGCACAGGAGTTCAGGTAGATACTATTAATATTGGTAATGCTGATACAGTAGTTGATATCCCGGGCAAGTTAACACTTGCTTGGACAGTGATTAGGGCTAACTATGAAGCTAAGGCCGGGGATCGTTTACTAATAGACACAGTTAGATTTAATAATAATATTCAAGTAACATTACCTTTAACGCCCGCAGTGGGCGATGAAATTCGATTCATTGACCAAACTGGTATTAGTTTAGCAGCTCAATTGTTTATTAGAAGAAATGGTAATTTGATTAATGCTTCTACTGATGATATTAATATTACTACTCCAGGTCGTGCTTTCAATTTAGTATATACTGGAGCAACCAGAGGGTGGGTTTACGATAATGCTTGATTTTGATAAATATTCTAAAGGGGTTTAGGGAATGCCATATAATATTAACAAATATGATGGTACACTGGTTGCAGTTGTAGAAGACGGCACTGTGGATAATACATTAGACATCAGTCTAATTGGAAGAAATTACGCTGGGTATGGCGAAGTTCAAAATGAAAATCTAGTGCATCTTTTAGAAAATTTTGCCAGTGGCACTGAACCACCTAGAAAAATCACAGGTCAAATTTGGTACGATACTCGTGTTAAAAAATTAAAGTTTTTTGATGGCAATAAATTCAAAAGTGCAGGCGGAACTGAAATAGGAGCACTAAAACCAAGCGGGTTATCGGTGGGCGATTTTTGGTATAACACTGATACAAATCAATTGTATAGCTGTTCTGGAGACGATAACTTTGTGCTTATTGGGCCACAGGCCGTACAAAATGCACAAACTACTGAACTTAAGAGTACTAGCGTTGATGATGATCAAGGCGATCCGCATCCAATCATCAAAGGCATTATTGATGGCAAAGTTGTTTTTATCATAAGTAAAACAACATTCAATCTACCAACAGATATTGCTCTGCTAGATGTTGATCTTGTTGAAAATACTCAAAGAGTATTCACTACAATTAAAAAGGGTATCACTTTAGCCAATACTCCTAGTAATAGTGGGATTAGTTCTAATGATTATGTTTATTGGGGCACAGCCAGTGCAGCCAAAGGAATTGTTGACAGCAACGGATCAACTTTATTAACAGCTAACGACTTTGTCAAAGTAGGCACTCCTAGTTTTGTTAATCTTACAAGATTTCTTGATCCAGGATTTACTGTTGGGAATAACAACGACTTAGCAGTTTTTATTGATAATACCAACGCTGTTATCAAGAACAATTCAGCTGACAAACCTATAATTTTTAAAACTACCGTCAATGTTTTAGGTGGGGGAGCAACTGAAAAAACCCCAATTAAATTACAAGGGTTAGCACTATTACCTGGTTCTGAATATAGTACTATAGGGTCAAGTGATAATAAATTTAGCAATATTTATGCAGTTAATTTTAATGGTGATCTTAGCGGCACTGCCAGTAGAGCAGATCTGTTAAATGTCGGCGGAACTTATAGAGCTGCGGCAACAGCGGCAACAGTTAATACTGTAACAGTCAGGGATGGTAACGGTGATATCACAGCCCGTAGATTTATTGGTCTTGTAGACGCTACTAGCACAATCAGTGGTGGTGCTACTGGATCACTTGTTTATCAAAGTTCACAGAATTTAACAAACTTTTTAACTATTGGCTCAACAGATCAAGTGTTGGCAGTTAAGAATGGATTACCAACTTGGACATCATTAAGCGCCTTATTTAACGTAGGACAAGCTACCAGTATCAGTGTTACTAATACCACAGACACCAATGCTGATTATTATGTTACATTTACCAGTGGCAAAACTAGTAGTGAAACACTAAGAGTTGATGATGACAGATTTACCTATAATCCAAACACAAACACATTAAGATGTGCCATTTTTAGTGGTGTATCAACATCAGCAAAATATGCAGACTTGGCAGAAAAATACTTGCCAGATGCCAATTATGATGTTGGCACTGTGTTAATGGTAGGCGGAGAAAAAGAAGTTACAGCAGCACAAACAGGATTTCGTGCTGTAGGTGTTGTGTCTGAAAGTCCAGCTTATTTGATGAATAATGAATTAGAGGGCGGGGTAGCAGTTGCGCTGAAAGGCCGTGTGCCAGTTAAAGTTGCAGGCAGTGTCATCAAAGGACAAAGATTAGTAGCAGCTCCTAATGGTACAGCGCAGGCATTTGGTAATCACAATGACGCATTTGCTATTGCATTGGAAACTAATGTTGAAGCTGGTATTAAATTAGTAGAGTGTTTAATACTATAAATAACGAGAGGAATAAAAATGACCATTGGCGCCGGCAATACAATTTTAGCATCAGATTATAACGCAATACAGACCATAGTGTCTACAGTGTTGGGGTCTGGCAGTGGCCAATCAGGTTATGGACAATCAGTAACTAGTAGTCAAGTAGCAGCAGACAACACCATAACAGCCAGTCAAATGCAAAATTTAAAAACTGATTTGGATAAAATTTCCTACCATCAAACTAATGCAGCAAGCACAGCTCCTAGTGTGTCAGTTGGGGGCAGTATTACGGCCAGTGATTGGAGCACTTACTCTAGTCAAGCAACTACGTTACAAACTAATAAATTTACATTAAGCAGTGCTCAAGCAACAGAAACTGTTGGAGTAAATCCAACTTTTACTAATTGGAATGGAACAAGAACTCATGCTGTAAGAGTGACATTTGCATCTGCAGATGCGGCAAGATATTTTTTCAATAGTGGTAGTACAATAAAAATTATACCCAGTCAAACTGGCTATACTAGCTCTGTTTCAAAAGGCGGAAGATGGGCTGCTATTTTTAGTACAGTGACGTTTAACTACTCAAATTGGGCGGCTATGACTGGTAGTGATCAAACAATAACTACTTTTACAGATACTGGTACTTATTCTGGAAATATTTTTAGGGTACAGGCTAGAGCAGACTCTACTAATCTTTATTTAACTATGACATTTGCAGACACAGGTTCAACTGGTAACATTGACGAAGACGTTGATGGAACAACTACCAGCACTGTAAGTCATTATCGTGCCACTGGTTCTTATGTATCAGTGACAGCGCCCACAGTAACTACTACTAGCGGTCCATAAATTTTCTAACACCAACTCCTAGCAGATAATTAATATACAATGCAGGAGTTTCTATGGACGAAAGACTGGAAAAGGCTCTAGAGTTTGCCAATTTTATGGTAACTCTAAATAATCAAAAAAGATCTCTAAAAGAAAAATATCATACTGATTGTGTATACTACCAAAATGGTGGTACATTTACAATTACCAAAGATCTCATTACTTTTCTTAAAACACTAATAGACATGGGCAATACTACTGATGTAGTTGTGATTGATGATAATGACTTGCCTGTTAGAGTAAGTGATTTACAAAAATTTTTAGATGATGTAATTGATCAATATTTTATTGCTTCAAACAGTTATTATAACGATTATCAACTTCTTAAAAAGAATAGAAGCGTAGAGGCATTGACTCAATGAGCAAAGGAGTTCTAATCTATGCTCTAAACAATGAGCAGATTGACTATGCTAAATTGGCGTTAAATGCTGCGAGACGAGTAAAACAGTACTTAGGTGTGCCTGTAGCCTTAGTCACAGATAGTGCTGATTGGTTATATCAACAATATCCCAATTATAAAGACGACGTTGACATGGTCATAAAAGTTGTTCAAGATGCGGAAGTACAGCCTTGGACATCGACCTGGCAATATCCTGTAAACAGTTTGGCTTTTTATAATGGTACTATATGGCACAAAATTAACGAAGGTCCTGAAGTTCTTGAAGTTCTTGAAGTTGTTGAAGTCGCTGAGAAAGAAGTTTACACTTTTAATCAAGAAGACTTTGAACCAGTTTATGAAGGCATTGACATCGACAAATGGTACCCAAACTTGCCTTACTTGGTAGGCCAACACGTTTGGTATGAAAACACGTTATATAGATGTGCTATACAATATACTGAAGGAGAAATATTTAGTAAAGACAAATATATTTCATTAATTGATCGTGTTCGAGATAGCGAAGTCATTGAAGAAATAATTAAAGGTGATATTGTTCTGTTTAATCGTACTTTATGGATGAGTAAAATTGATAAAATATCTGCAAGCAATACTAATATTCAAAAAACTTATAAAATTGAGGATAATTTTATTAGAGTTTATGAAGGTATTGACATTGATAAATGGTATCCTAATTTACCCTATTTGGTAGGCCAACACGTTTGGTATGAAAACACTTTATATAGATGCCATAATGAATATGAGGAAAAAGAAAAATTTAGCCTAGACCAATATGACGTTGTTTTAGAAAATGTCAAGGAATTAACGCAGCAAACTAAATTTACCAAAGGTGATATATTATTTCATGAAAGAGTTTTATGGATATCATTAATAAATTATGATCTTGCACATAATAACACTAAAGATAAAATTAGATATGATTTGTGGGAAAATACCAAAGAAAGATTTTTAGTATATGATTCTGCTCCACAATATCGTCAATATTTTGATGGTGCGATGACTCATAAAAAACTAAGATTTAAAAATGATATTCGTATTAAAAGTTTTGAATTGAGTCCATTTGATGAAACTTTGGTTATTGATTGCGACTACTTAATCAATAACGATATATTAAAATATTGCTGGCAACAGCCCCATGATTTTTTAATACATAAACAGGCAGTAGATCTTAGTGGTTATAGGTATGACCCAAGATTAATTACTTTAAGCGATAAAAGCATTGACTTCTATTGGGCCACTGTGTTCTTTTTTAGAAAAAATAAAAATACAGAAATCTTTTTTAATTACCTAGGACATATACAAGAAAACTGGAATTATTATAGATATATCTATCAAATTGAGCAAGGGTTATATAGAAATGACTTTGCTTTTAGTATCGCTATACATGTCATGAATGGATATCAAAATGGCACATGGTCCCATGATCTGCCAGGAAAATTATACTATACCATTGACAAAGACATATTACTTGAACATGAAGATACTGAGATGAAATTTTTAATTGAAAAAGAAAAATATCGAGGTGAATATACATTAATGAAAACTAAGAGTATTAATGTGCATGTAATGAATAAATTTAGTATAAGCAGAATATTAAATGAGGAACTAAATGTCTAAAGGATTTTTGATATTCGCTGAGGATGCCAAGTTAAAAAAGTATACAAGATCTGCTTATGCATTAGCATTGAGTATAAAAAATCATATGCCTGATAGTAACATAAGTTTGGTCACTGACAATAAAGTTCCTGAAAAATATCGTTTAGTATTCGATCAAATTGTCCCAGTCCCATGGCGTGATAGAAATAAAACAACTACATTTTTTAAAACAGAAGATAGATGGAAACTCTATCATTGTAGTCCATATGACGAAACTATTGTATTGGATGCAGACATGTTGGCGTTTTCTAACTTGGATATTTGGTGGGAATATTTAAAAGATTATGACGTATTTTTAACCAGTAATGTATTAGACTACAGAGGAAAAATTATAACTGGGAGATATTACAGAAAAACATTTGATAGTAATAACTTACCAAACTTTTACTTTGGTGCTGCTTATTTTAAAAAGAGCGATTATGCAAAAGAATATTTTAATTGGGTCGAAGATATCAGTAATAATTGGGAATTGTTTTATGGGCGTTATGTTAATGTAAATTATCCTAAATTGCCCAGTATGGATGTAACTGTTAGTTTAGCTGCCAAAATTTTAGATTGCGAAAATCTAGTTAGTCATAAAAATGCACCTATAACTTTTACTCATATGAAGCCCATGATTCAAAATTGGGAGAGCCCAACTGAATCTTGGCAGGATAGCATTGGGGCATATTTTGACAAAAAATGTGAACTTAAAATAGGCAATTATCAACAACAAGGCTTATTCCATTATACAGAATATAGTTTTTTAACAGATCATATAATAAATCAATTAGAAAAAATTACAGGAATAAATTAAATGTTGTTACAAGTAGAGTGGGACATCACCGAGGAAGATTTAAAATCCTACGAAGACAAAATCAAACAAGATGATTTTAGATTTGTTTTTTATGAACCCGAGACTGGTGAAATAAAAGGCATATCTAATATGGCCAATGATCAAGCATTGCCATCTGTTACTGTAACTTTTAGTCAAGTTAAAAGCTTGCTAGAAGGCACAGATGTCATACATAACTATAAAGTTATTTTTAGTCCAGATGCCAAAGACTACGCATTTATTCGATTAGATGAGCAAGAAGAAATATTACAAAGCATACATGATGTGATATTTCAATTTCCATGCATAATAGACACTAGTGTGCCTTTAGAGTATGATCTTACCAATGATATTACTGTTATACAAGACTATACAGATACTTGTTGGAAAATATATATTAATGGTAATTTAGCTCGATCATTACGTGATAGAAAATTATATTTTGATCAAATTTACGAAATTTACTTAACAGAATTTAATGACCCTAACGTGTTATATAAAACATTAAAAGTTCCTATGACTGAGTTAATTAATAATTTTTATTGCATACTACCATTTGATCGAGTAGATGAAGATGAGATTAGGGTTAGTGTATATGCAAGAAAAATATTTGAAAAATATCAATATATTAAAACAAAAATATGACAAAAATATTCAGACCACTTGATTATGATATCATATATCTTAGCTATGATGAACCAAATGCTGAGAAAAATTACGCAGATTTATTAACCAAAGTGCCTTGGGCCAAACGTGTTCACGGGGTCAAAGGTAGTGATAGTGCTCACAAAGCCTGTGCTCGATTAAGCGAGACTCCAAGATTTACCACAGTGGATGGCGACAATATAATTCGTCCAGATTTTTTAAACATAGAAATAGACATAGCCAAATATCCCAATTTAGAAAACAGTGTAATCAGTTGGAGTGGCTATAATATCATCAATGGCCTAATGTATGGTAATGGCGGATTAAAATGTTGGACTATAGACTTTGTCATGAATATGCGTACACATGAAAATGCTGATCCCAAAGATAGCGTAGGTCAAGTTGATTTTTGTTGGGACCATCAATATATTCAAATGAATGATTGTTATAGTGATGTACATAACAATGCTACTGCTTTTCAAGCATGGCGAGCAGGATTTAGAGAAGGTGTTAAAATGAGTCTAGATCGTGGAGTCAAGCTAACTAAAGTTTCAGTTAAAGAAGGCGTACATTGGAAAAATTTACATAGACTAATGATTTGGTGTAATATTGGCAGTGATGTAGATAATGGGTTATGGGCTATGATGGGTGCTAGACAAGGTTGTTATATGACCAATTTAACTGATTGGGATTATCGTAATGTAAGAGATTTTGACTATTTGACTGACATGTGGCATAGTCAAGTTAAAGAAGTGAATCTTGTTGAAAGATTGAATTTTTATGCCAAAGAGCTAATTAATGATTTAGATTTAAGTGTGACTACTTTAGATAGTGTTCAATCTAAATTTTTTAAAATAGTATATCAACCTCATAATAGAGTTGATCTAATAGAAACGGATTAATAATGGATAATTTTGAAGCATTTAGACAAACAAAGGAATCACTTGATAAAACTAGTCCTAGTTTTTGTCTAGCTAAATGGAATCAAGTTACACTTCATCTAGGAGCAGGGTTAACGCATAGTTGTCATCATCCAGCACCACATAAAATACCTATAGAAGAAGTAGAAGAAAATCATACTGCTTTACATAACACTTTACATAAAAAATTATTAAGAAAACAGATGATGGAAGGCCAACGACCTGTTGAATGTAATTATTGTTGGAGAGTAGAGGATGCTCAAACAAATATTAATGAAAATGTTGTTTTTAGTGACAGAATTACAAAAAGTGCTGAGCCTTGGGCTAGACCATATCTAGAACAAATTCAATCTAAACCTTGGGATTTCGACGTCAACCCTACATATCTAGAAGTATCATTTGATACTGTATGTAATTTTAAGTGTGCTTATTGTTCACCAACTTTTTCTTCTACTTGGCGTCAAGAAATAGAACAGCATGGTCCTTATAATTTGACAAATATGACAATGCATAGTTTAGATTATTTAAAAGAAAAGGGCTCGATGCCAATTCCAGTATCACATCACAATCCATACATGGAAGCTTTTTGGAAATGGTGGCCTGATCTTGTTAAAGATTTACATGTTTTTAGAATTACAGGTGGAGAGCCATTATTAAGTAAACAAGTATTTAGAGTATTGGATCATTTAATCGATAATCCTCAACCAAATTTAGAATTTAATATTAATACTAATCTTGATGTTCCTCTGGAGATTATGAACAAATTTATTGATAAGATGAAAATTGTTCAAGAAAAAAAAGCAATACGAAAGTTTAAAATTTATACCAGTAATGAAGCACACGGCAAACAGGCTGAATATATTAGATTTGGATTAAATTATGATCAATGGTTAAAAAATTGTCATCGCGTATTATCTGAAATTCCTGATAGTCAATTAACAATTATGGCTGCTTACAATATTCTTAGTTTGCCCAGTTTTAAATTATTGATGAATGATATCATTGATATGAAATGTCAATATACTCAACAACCTATTCGTAAAAATCCAGTATCATTGGATGTACCTTATATTCGTTGGCCTGAGTTTTTAGCACCATGGGTCGCTGATGTCAAATTTTTGCCCATGCTTGAAGACGTAGTTACCCATATGTTTAAAAATCTTCATCAACTAAATTGGCCACCACTTTGTGGTAAAGGCTTCTTTGATTACGAAGTAAATAGAATTGAGCGTGTATTTTATACTGTGAGGGATGAAATGATAAGAAACCATTCTGATCCTTCTAGGATTGATCCATTAAGAGCACAATTTGCAGAATATATCACAGAATATGATCGACGCCGCGGCACTAATTTTAAAGAAACTTTTCCAGAATTAGCTGATTTTTATCAGAAATGTAAAATGTATACTAAAAAGTGGCAAACACAAGGACCTTACTAGGAATTAATTATGATGCATAAACCAAATAACGAAAGTAACGTAGAATATAGAGATAGAGTATTAAATTCTATAGGCCCTGGTTTTTGTGGGGCTAAATGGTATAATGCAACTATCTGGTTAGGAAGTGGCACAACAACTAGTTGCCATCATCCACCTTCACATAAAATACCTTTAGAAGAATTAAGGGATAACCCAAAAGCATTACATAATACCAAATATAAAAAATTAATGAGAGAGCAAATGCTTCAAGGTAAGAAACCCGAAGAATGTGATTATTGTTGGAAAATTGAGGGGTTGGGCGAGGATAAGGTTAGTGATCGTGTTTATAAAAGTTTACTTTACACAGAGCAGGAATTACAAGATGCTAAAAATATTTTTGGCAGTAACTTAGATGTAGATTTAAAGACTTTGGAAATAGCGTTTGATGCTAATTGTAATTTTGCCTGTAGCTATTGTAATCCTAGTTTTAGCACTACTTGGATGACTGACATCAAAACTCATGGCTTTTATCAAAACTTAGTTAGCGATGGCGGAGGGGCATATCAACAGGATGGTACTTGGGCTCAGCCTTATGGAATCAAAAACTTAGATAATCCATACATAGCTGCATTTTGGAAATGGTGGGAAGGTGATTTACAACATAGCCTACGTGAATTAAGAATTACTGGCGGCGAGGCCACCATGAGCCAAGATTTTTGGCGATTAATAGATTGGTGGGAACAGCATCCTGAATGTGATGTTGGATTGGCAGTTAATAGCAATTTAGGAGCCAAACAACAGCTTATTGAAAGATTATGCAAATCTACACATAGTTTTAAAAATTTTCGTTTATATACCAGTAATGAATGCTTTGGCAATCAAGCAGAATATATTAGAGACGGGTTAGATTGGTCTGTTTGGCTAGATAATTTACGTATGATGATTTCTAAGGGAAAATGTAAATCTACACATATCATGATGACTATCAATGCTCTATGTCTTTTTAGTATTGTGGAATTCATGGAAGAAATGTTGTCTATTCGACGTCAATATGGGCGTGATCATTGTCATATGAGTTTTAATATATTACGTTTTCCTAGTTTTATGAGTCCATTAGTATTACCAGAAAATATAAGAGTTGAACTATCTAATAAAATAGAAACTTGGATTGATGCTAAATGGAGTGGACAAGAAAATGTAGATTTACAAGGCAATCGACTTATAAATCAAATGGAATATGAAGGGATCAAAAGGCTTGTATCCTATCTTCGAGAATTGAATGTAGGGCATAACCATACTAGTAGTTTAGAATCTAGACAAAGAGATTTTAAAAGTTTTTTCATGCAATATGATCAAAGAAGAGGTAAGGATTTTAAAAAAGTTTTTCCAGAACTTTCAGAATGGTATGATTCTATTCCTGAAACTAATATTGCTCCATTAATAAAATTAATTAGTGGAGACAGCGTATTGGAATCAAGTCATCTAGAACAATTAATAGAAAAGGCAAATCAAGAAAAATGGATTTTAAAACCAACTCATCCAAATCCAGGTAGTAAAAACTATGTTAAACCAATAGAAGGATACCAAAATCCCATAGAAAAAAAAGGAAATATCTAATAAAATGAGTATGCTTAATGTAATTAATTTATGGGATACACTGGATACTGGCATGAATTATCATGAATATACTCTTCGAAATAAAACTTTTAACTCTTCTGGGGCGGACAATGAGGAAGCATGGGCTCAAAATATAAAAAAAAATATTAAAACTTATGGTAAAGACGAATTTGTTTATAAATTTAATTCTTTAGGTTTTAGATCATCTGAATTTGACAATCATGATCCTATTAAAATATTGTACGTGGGGTGTTCAGTAACCGAGGGAACTGGTCTTCCAATAGAACATATTTGGGCTAGTTTTTTAAATGATCAAATTTCAAAAGAAATAGGAAAACCAATAAACCTATATAATGTATCACGTGGAGGTCACGCAATTGATTCAATGGTTAGATACACATATCTAACAATTAAAAATAATTTTAAACCTGATTTTGTTTTTTTTATGATGCCAGGAGTTACGCGAAAAGAAGTAATACTAGATTGTAAACCCTTAAATAGGATGACAACTTTTAATTTTATACATAACTATACTCCCCCAAATGATGCATTCGTTGAGCTAAAACGAACTCATTCAGCATTATTAGGCATGCTTAATTATAGAGATAGTTATAACTCAGCTTTTAAAAATTTATTGTTTTTGAAATATTTTTTAATGACTGAGCAAATTAATTGGGCATTTGCTTTTTGGAATGGTGAATTCAACTCAGATATGATTTCTAATGCCGTTGAAGGAAATTTAAATCTAGATACATCCATTCCGTACGAATTGCAAGATCACTATATCCCAGGTTCACTAGTATTTGACAAAGAGTTTGATAGATTTTATCCAGGTATTTATAAAAAAAAATTTCCATATGAAATTGCTCGTGATGCACTGCATTGGGGACCTAACTCTCATTTCAATTTTTCTGAACAAATTTATGATCATTTAGTCAAAAAACAGTACTTTCAAGAGCTACTCGAAAAATGGAAAAAATGAAAATAGCAGTATGTTTTAGTGGCCAAGTAAGAACTTGGAAATATTGTTATCAAAATTGGATAGATAATTTAACCCCGCTTGGGGATGTTGATTATTTCTGCCATTTTTGGGATTATAACTCAGTTCCTGAAGGATCTAAAAATGGATATGATAAAATTCCAGAGGATGTATTATTAACTGCTGATGAAAAACAAACTATAATAGATTCATTAAAGCCTAAAAAAATTGAATTTGGATCTAAAAAGATATGGGGCGATGTTCAAGTTTTGCCAAATTTAGAAAATTGGTATTCAAAAAAAGTAGCCAATAGATTAATACCTTGGCATCGAAATCAATTTTATAGTTTAATGAAATCGGCGAATTTAAAAAGACAGTATGAATTAGAAAATAATTTTGAATATGATATTGTTATTCGTATGCGTCCTGATTCTATATTTGAGAGCAGACCAACTATTGACAAAGTAAAACCTAACACAGTGTATACTATACATAGAAGATTTTCTAAGGAATTAGACAAATATGCAATAGGCGATGTATATTATCATTGTGATAGTTTTACATTTGATCAAATTAGTTGGTTTATTGATGCATTAAGATTTATAGACGAAATAGATTTAATTCCAGGATCCCCTCCTGAATATATTTTTTATTATTATATAAAAAGTATCGGGATAGATTTAGATTTTGCAAACGTTGATCCTAGAGTCGTAGTTACTGCTGAATCAATGGCACGAAAGGGATTCCTTCAAGGTAATGAAATATTAAATACGAGCATATGAATATAGCAATTTGTTTATTTGGTAATGGATTTAACTATAAGGATATGAGAAATTTACTTTATCCTAAAGTAAGCAACTATTGCCTATTTGCTCATTCATATACTGAATTTAATAATGATGGATTTACATCTACTATTATAGATACACCCTATGTCATAAAAGATAATGAATATTATACGGATTTGAATATTAAATTGAACGCCGTTCCAAGTTGTTTAACTGAAGTAACTGCAATACACAATAGACCCGACAAATATACAGATATAACTAATAGTATGATGAAAGTGAATACCTTAAAAAGGAAATATGAAATAGATCATGACATAGTATTCAATATTGTAGTAAATATTAATTTTAGCGTTGATTGTCAAGGTGAATTATTTAATACTATTACAAATATAGGCATTGATAATTATCCTAATAGTGTATTTGGGAAATATAGTGTAGAATATTCTGATTACAAAACTCCTAGATTTAATACTGACTTTTGTTTTGGTTCTTCATTGACCATGGATGTCGTTAATAATTTTCATAGATATTATAGTAACGGAGCACTGTATCAAATATTAAAATCAGATTATTATGACTCCGCTTATAAGAACATGCATTATAAAGCATTAGTTTGGAAATGGCTGGCTATAAAAAATATTATACCTAGAGATTTAAGATGAAAATAGCAATATGTTTTAGTGGTCAGACTCGAACTTCTACATTATCATCTATTAATCTAAAAAGATTTATAGGAGATTTGTGGGACCAATGCGATTTTTTTATACACACATGGGATATTGAGCAGTTACGAAGTAAGCATTGGGGTCCAACAGCCTTTAAGCCTAGACCAGTCACACAAGTCCCAATGGAAAGATTTGAAGAACTTAAACAGATATATCAGCCTAAAAAAATTGAAATTGAAAATTATAATGAATGTTTATCTAGCATAGAAGCTAAACATGGAAAATTATCAATTGGGGGGAATTGGGTCCCATTATTTTATTCGTGGCAAAAAAGTGTCTTAATGGCTTCTGAGTATCAACAATATGATGTAATGGTAAAATTAAGAACTGATGTTATATTTCCTTCTTATAGAAGTTTAAAAAATGCAATAAATCAATATAATTTAAATCAAGAAATATTTTTAGTTGATAATTTAATTGATACTAGAATCGATGATGTATTTTGGGTTGCTAGTGCTAGTAATATGTTAAAAGCTAGTGAATATTGGTTTTACTTGTATAAATATTGGTTAGAAAATGATTTTAAAACATTAGAATTTATAGATTATATGAAACTAATGAATATCAAATATAAAAAGATTAAAAATGACATTATTGAATATCAAAATGGATATTCAATATTTCGAGAAGAATGCAAACACCTTGATCCATTAAATTTTAAAGAGTGTTACGATTGTGAACAACAATACTATGGCAGTGATCCCCCCTTTATTTGGCAAGGACCAGGATAGCTATAAATAAAAATATGAAAATTGTAAAAAAACACTGGGGTGAAGAATTATGGATAGCTGATGGTACAAGTACCCCATACGCTGGTAAAAAAATATTATTTTTGGCCGGACATCGAACTAGTCTTCAAGTACATCAGCATAAAATAGAAACTAGTTATGTATTAAATGGCACTGGGATTTTACGTCGCAGTAAACAGGTATTTGATATATCAACTTTTTTAGAAAAAGGTATGCCTGCCAATGAAGTGGAAGAATATGAAAAAACATTTGATATAATACTGCTCAGTCCTGGCATAGTTTTTCATATATTCCCAGGATATGTACATCGTGTTATAGCAAATTCAAATACAGACTTAGAATTTATCGAGATGAGTTCTCCTGAGCTAGATGATGTTTTTAGATTACAAGATGATCGAGGTAGAACGCATGGTAGAATTAGATACGAGCACGAATAGCATTGTTATTATACCTACTGCTGGATTGGGCAGTAGAATGAAAAATTATACAAAAAATCTTAACAAAGCATTACTGCCCTATAAATTTAAACCAGTCATATCACACATTATTGATCAATTTCCTGTAGATGCTAAATTTATCATTCCAGTTGGTTTCTTGGCCGATCAAATTAAAGACTTTTGTAAAATAGCGTATGCTAATCGAGATATTGAATTTGTTCAAATAGATGACTATGTTAGTAGTAAATCTGGAACTTCATATACATTACGACATTGCAGAGAAAAGGTAAACGGTCCATTTTGGTACGTACCCTGTGATACTTATTTTAATGAATCAATTGTTGATAAAGTAACAGATAAAAATTGTTATTTTGTAAAGACAATTTTAGAAAAAGACACACATTTGTATACTATGTTTGACGTGGATGACAATCAAAAAATTAGTAAAATAACATTTAAACAACATACCCCGCATACAAATAAGGCCTTTACTGGGCTAATGTACATACATGAGTATAAGAATTTTTTTGATAGTTTAGAACAAATTAATTCTGAAGAATTAATTTACTCGATACAGTTAGGTGATAATGTGGCCAATTTAAACTCATGGCAGGACTTTGGTAATCCTATAAATTATCAAATTGAATTGAATAAAAGCCAAAAATTTGATTTCACTAAAGAAAATGAATTAACCTATATCTGTAATAATCGTGTAGTTAAATGGTGGCTAGATTCATCAACTCCAAAGAAAAAATATATTAAAACATTAAAAAATCCTTCAGTTTTCCCATCCAATTGTGAACATATTGGTAACTTTATGGCATATGATTATTTTGATGGTAAAATATTATATGAACGTAATGATTCAAATATATTTGCTTCATATCTTAATTGGTTAAAAGATGATGTTTGGTTGTTGGTAGACATAGATATTACTAATGCATCGATTGAATTTTATAAAAATAAAACTCTATCACGAGTCAATAAGTTTTTAGAAAAATATCCAAACCTCAAACAAATTAATTTTATTGATGGAGTAAAAGTTAATGATTATGGCTATTATTTAGATAAGATTGATTGGGACTATTTGAGCAATACTACATTGCCAGGTTTCATTCATGGTGATTTACATTTTGATAATACTATTATCAATAATGACGGTGAATTCAAAGTAATAGACTGGAGACATGAATTTGGTAATGTAGTTGAGTTTGGCGATATCTATTATGATCTAGCTAAATTAGCAGGTGGATTAATAATTAACTATTCTAAAATTAAAGAACATAATTTTGATATTAAAATAGACAATGATAATGTTACTTTATCTATCCCAAGTGTAGATCAAATTACAATATATCAAAAACAACTTAAAGAATTTATAATAAATCAAGGATACGATTACAAAAAAGTACAAACGCTAATCCCAATCATATATTGGAACATGAGTCCTCTACATGCCGCACCTTTTGATTTATTTTTATGGTATTTAGGAATTAAATTATTTCAAGGAATAGAATATGAATGATAAAGTAATTATTTGTAATGGTGACAGTTGGACATATGGTTCTGAAATATTTCTACCAGAGCTCTTTACAAAATACCCTGAAAAATCAGTTTGGGAACTTGAGTTGTTAATAGAAAATGATAGTTATCGAGTTGATAGAATTTGGCCAACTTGTTTGTCTAGGGAACTAAATGTACGAACAATTAATATTGGTAGAGTAGCTGATGATAACAATGCAATCTTAAATAGAACTATAAATTTTGTACTTCAAGGATTACAAAATAAAACTTTTACCAGTGATAACTTGATGATAATACACGGTTGGACTACCCCGGAGCGTAGAGAATTTTGGTACAAAAATCCAACAAATCCATCAGAAAGTTTTATATATAGACTTAGCCCGCATGGTATTGGCTTCCCAACGGATTCTGACATTTATAAATTTTGGAAAATTTATGCTATGAATTTTTGGAATCCTGAAGAATATATAGTGAGACATATAATCAATTTACTCACATTTGAACATTTTTGTAAATCAAATGGAATTAAATTTTTACACTTTAATGCATTTTATCAAGGAAACGGGACAATTCGAGAAGGCGGTGTAAGGCATATTAGTAATTGGACAGATTTAGATTTACATGATGAGCTAAAAAAGCTAGACAATTCTATGTTGGGTTATACAAACTTTTTTGATTCTAAAAATCTAGGTGTTAGACAGGCTTCCCCATTTCATTTTTCAAATCTTTGGGCAGAAATTGACGATATTAGATATTATAACAAAAATCAGACTAGTAACTCATTCAAATCTTTTATAGAAAATTCTAATATTGATGACCCAATTACTGGAATACACCCTAGTCCTGAAGGACATGCAATTTGGGCTAAAGAACTAGCTGAATACATAACTAAACATAGTTTATTGTAAATTGAAAAATTATGTTAGTTTAAGTAGATATCCTGGCAAAACAGGAGAAAACTATTATCGTAAGTTTTTTACTTTAAAAAATTTACCATATACTTATAATGCCTTAGCATGCGAAAATATAATTGAAAGTGTAACTCAATTAAAAAAATCTAATATTAATGGATTTAGTGTAAGCATGCCTTATAAATCGTCGGTGATATCGTTGTTAGATTCAGTAGATAAATTAGTTACACAATTCAATAGCTGTAATACAGTAGTGAATATTGATCAAAAATATATTGGTTATAACACTGATTATTATGGAGCAATACATGTATTGAAAAATGTGCCAGAATATGAGCCTATTAATATATTAGGCAACGGTGCAATGGGAAATATGTTCAAAAAGATTTTAAATAATCGAGCTAATGTCTATAGTCGTTCCTTGGGCAACTGGCATAAAATATACTCATTAACTGGAACGGTAATAAACTGCACAAGCTTGGGAACTTCTACCAAGGACAGTCCTTTTACCAAATTGCCAAAAATAAATTACATAATTGATTTGGCTATAAATGAAAATGATTTAAAAAAACAGGCCACATTATCTAGTATTAAATATGTAGGCGGAAAAGAGTTTTACCAACAACAATTTAAAAAACAATTTGAAATTTACACTGGAATAACTTTGAGTCAATTGGAAATTGAAGATGATAATTAATAAACTAGTATTAGATGTTGACGGAGTACTTAACACTGGACATATTTTATATAGCAGTCAAGGAAAAATGTTCAAAGTCTTTGGTCCACATGACAAAGATGGATTTAAAATAATAAAAAAATATTTGAATGATATTACTTTTATTACAGCAGATGTAACTGGTTGGGACATAACTTATGCCCGAATTGTAAAAGATTGGAAATATGATCCTTCGCAATTATTATTAGTTACAGAAGAGGATCGTATGGGATGGTTTGAAAAAAACTGCAATTTTGACACTACAGCATACATAGCTGATGGGTATAATGATGCGCCTATATTGAAAAGAGTTAAAATTGGTATAGCACCAATTTCGGCAAGAATAGAAGCAAGAGAAGCAGCAAAATATGTAACATGCTCTCGTGCAGGCGAGGGTGCTGTTTTAGATGCATGTTTGTATTTAGAAAAAGTAATAAATGGACTTGAGCAAATTTAAATTAGGTATAGGGCCTATGAGCCCAGAAATTGTTGATATTTGCTTAGAATATAGCAAAGTTAATAATTTCCCTATGATGATCATTGCCAGTAGAAATCAGGTTGACGCTTATACTGGATATTCATTTACTACAGAAAAATTAGTAAATTTTGTCAAATCTAATATAAACTATGATCCTAATAGGATACTTATATGTAGAGATCATTGTGGTCCTTACTATGCAGATATTGATAACAACTTATCAATTGAAGACGCTGTAAAAAATTGTATCAGCACAATTGAATCTGACATTAAAAATGATTTTGATTTGATTCATATAGACCCTAGTAGAGTTTCTGATGAAAAAAAATATATCATAGCAGATGAGTTTATCAGTCACATTCTAAAATTGAATAATGAAATATTTTTAGAATTTGGCAGCGAGGATAATCTTTCTGAAGAAGAAAATATTAATCAAATATATGACGATATTGAGTTTAGTAAAAAATATAAATCTAATATAAAATTCCTAGTTGGAAGAACTGGCAGTCTTACTAAACATGAACAAGTAGGAAATTTTTCCTTATTAAACAACACTAAACTAGCTGATATTATTCATTCTAATGACTTTTTGTTTAAAGAACATAATGCTGACTATTTAACAGCAGCAAATATTAGTTTGCGTAAACAAGCCGGGGTAGATTCATTAAATATTGCCCCTCAATTAGGTGTAATTCATACAAAAAATTTACTGAACTTAGGCAAATATTTTAAAATAGAATATAATATTTTTAAAGAATATGTACTTAAAAAAGAAGTATGGAAAAAATGGATCACTTCAAATATAGATGACGATGAAACTAAATTATTAGTGAGTGGTCACTATTTTTTAAATTCACCACAAGCTAAACAATTACTAAATCTGATAAATTTAGATCAATTTAAAATTAATTTAAAAAAAGAAATATTTTCAGTTTTAGATGTTTATAGGCATGTACTTTTTGATTTCGCCCAACCAAACAGGTAAATTCTTTCTAGGACCTTTGGCACACCATATATTACTGGCGTCTTTCATTTCAAAGTCTACGAAACTTAATGATAATGGCTGTTTAGAATACTTTTGTATGGCTACATCTAATGTTTCTTGATCTAAAAACCAATATAGTGTATCTTTAACGTATTCTTCTAAGATTAATCTAGCATGATCTTGAATTAAATCAAAACTACCTTGTGTACCAGTATAAAATATAGTACTGGCTAAATGTTGAGTATAGTTTACATGGCTTCTATGATTTTTTTCATAGATATGAATGTCACAATCCTTACTTAATAAGTAAAACTTATTTCTAACTAAACTGTCAGTGTCTAACATAATAATATAAGTAGGCTTGATCAATAATTCACTCAATCTCACAAATCTAGTACAGGCATAATATGTTTTTATCAACTCATTACGAATTTTTTCAACATTTTCACCAGGCTTGATCATTTTGCTGCGACGTCGCTGTAATTCTACATCAGTGGGCATGTTGCGATAAATGTCAAATGCTGGATCTACAATTTTTATGTCAACAACTTCATAACTATAACTGATATCATTGACTCCACACCATTTTTTTGACACATCACTAGGATTATATAAATGAAAGTGTATGGGATATGAAAAATACTGCCTAATACTGCCAATCAAAGGCTTGGCATGCTGATTAAAATACGTTTCATCGGCAGCTACATAAAAACAAACATCAGTTTGGGGGAATTCCCCTAATAAAGGTGGTAGTTTCAAGATTAAATAATAATATATGTATATATCCTACTTTCCCGACCAAACAGCTCAGAAATCTCAACCAATTTGGCAAAGTTTTTTAGATAGCTGCAAAAAATTTAATATCACTGCCGTGGAAAATAGCATGACAGCTGATGCAGCTTTAATTTGGAGTGTACTATGGCAAGGTAGGATGGAAAAAAATCAGTTAGTCTACGAACATTACAGAAAACAAGGAAAACCTGTTTTCATAATTGAAGTAGGTGCATTGGATCGTGGAAGAACTTGGAAAGTTGCCTTAAACAATATTACAAAATATGGTGATTATGCCAATACTGAAAATTTAGACGCAGACAGAAGTAAAAAATTAGATATTAACTTAGTTACTAGGAAAATTGACAGTCAATCACCTATATTGATTGCAGCACAACATGAAAATAGCCTACAATGGACGTCGCCATTGACTGTACGTGAATGGATTAAGGCACAAATAGAAAAAATAAGGCAATATACAGATAGACCTATCGTAGTTCGTCCGCATCCAAGATTTTATATTGGAAATTTTACAGGAAATAATATATTCATGAGTACGCCTACTAAGATTGCCAATACCTATGACAAATATGACTTAGATTTTGACTATTCCGTTGTAATCAACTATAATAGCGGTATTGCTGTACAAGCAGCCTTGAATGGCACACCAGTACTTACAGACCATTCCAGTTTGGCACATGAAGTTTCAATCAGTCTTGACCAAATTAATGAGCCAATACTAGTAGATAGAACTGAATGGTTCAAAAAAATTGTGCATACCGAGTGGACCCAAGAAGAAATTGCATCAGGCTTACCTTTAGAAAGATTATTAAGTAAAGTTAAGTTGACACCATTAGTTTAATCGTATATAATTGCCTTATGTATGTAGATGATATCATTTTTGAATTAGATAAGTTTGGGGTTGAAAACTTAAATCGATGTGTCTCCCATAGAGATAGACGCATATTGGAAAATATGCCAGTTTTGTTAAACTCCGACACCTATATTACCGAAAGTCAAGCTAATTTGATTTTAAAAATTCTAAAAAATAATTTAGACTATTTGACTTTTATTGGTCCCAGTTTGGTTTTTGCTATAAAAAATCCTACTTGGAGGAAAAAATTTAAAACTCTGGAAGTAATTAGAAAAGTCAGCGTTATTCAATCCCCAAATAAGAATTTTTTGATAGATGTGTATTTTAGCTATGACAGTGAGATCATAAAAATTTTAAAAGGCTTAGAAAAAGTTGCTCAAATTGACAAAAAGTACAATGAGGGAAAACATATCTTTTTTGTATTGGAGGAAAGAGCCTGTGTCAATATACATAAGGTGTTAGAACCACTAAATTTTGAATTTTCTGACGATTTTTTAGAAATTTTAGAAAAAGTTAAAAACGTTGATGTTGAAAAAATTCAATCAAAATTTAATTTTACTAATTTTAATCAAGAAAAAATCAAAGAAGATATTTTACAAAATGACTTATTAATTTTAGATCGAAAAATTCGCTATCAATACCATTTTTCACCAAAATTTGACAAAAATACTGAAGAAAGTTTGGCCTATAAAATTGCTAGTAGAAAAAAAGCTCCAGTGTACTTGGACCCTAAACAGGTCACTCTAACTGACATTTTAAAAAATTTACTGTCATTAAAAAGAGACAAAATTTTACTGATTTTTGACGAGTATAAACCAGTAGATTGCGTAGAACAACTAAAAAATGTGAAAAATTCCCTAAATGAATTATGTGAAAATAATGTGGGAATTTATTTTAGATTTGATAACAAAAGTGATGGAAAAGAATTTAATAAACTAATTGCAGAAAATTCTTTTAATAAAAAATTAGACAAAAATACCAAAATTGTAGGTATTGCAAATGGAAAAATACCAAAATTTATGATTGATAATGAATGGTACCCAGATGCTGCAATAACATTCACAAATAGTTTTAGAAATAATCGAAGTGTAACCTATTGCAATGCCTGTGATCTTATTGTATACTATACAGCTACCACACCATTGAGCGTAAAAATTGATGACATCATGTAAATTAATCATTAAGGATGAAGTAAACATCAAACTGGAAGGGCTTCCTATTGAAGCACGAAGAAAGTTGGCTAATACTTTTAAATTTCAAGATCCCACTGCAAGACATCGTCCCAGTTACAAATTAGGACGCTGGGACGGCTCAATTAGCATGTTTAGTATTGGCGGCAGTGGTTACTTGTATCAAATAGAAAAGATATTAGAACTGCTGGAAGAGATGAAAATTGAAGTTACTGACGTCAATGACAACAGGACAGCTATAAACATTGACTTTCAACCTGTAACAGAAACATATTGGAAAGATCAGGGTAAAGTATGGCCAGAAGGGCATCAAATGGCAGGTCAGCCTATTTTACTACGTGATTATCAAGTTGACGCAATTAATACATTCTTAAAAAATCCACATAGTTTACAGGAAATTGCCACAGGCGCTGGCAAAACAATTACCACTGCCACATTGAGTCAATTATGTGAACAATATGGCAGAACTATTACTATTGTTCCCAACAAAAGCCTAGTAGAACAAACAGAGGAAGACTATATTAACGTAGGATTAGATGTGGGTGTATACTATGGTGATCGCAAAGATTTAAACAAAACTCATACAATCTGTACTTGGCAAAGCCTCAATATACTAGATAAAAAAAGCAAAGGTGCAGTAGAGGATCAACTGACTTTGGCTGAATTTTTAGACGGTGTTAGAGCAGTAATTGTTGACGAAGTACACATGGCCAAAGCAGATGTACTAAAGAACTTACTGACACGTAACTTGAATAATGCTTGTATACGTTGGGGTTTGACTGGTACTGTTCCCAAAGCCAAACATGAAAGCGAAGTGATTTTTGCATCAATTGGGCCAGTAGTTGGAGGCATTGCTGCACATGAATTGCAGGAAAAAGGTGTGCTTAGTAATTGCCACGTTACCATTTCACAATTGTTGGATGTGGCTGAATTTAGGACATATGCAGAAGAATTAAAGTATCTTGTTACAGATGAAGACAGAATGATCTTCGTAAGTAAATTAATCAAACAAATAGCAGACTCAGGCAACACACTAGTATTAGTAAACAGAATAGACTCAGGCAAATTTATAGTAAATGAAATCGAAGACAGTGTGTTTATTTCAGGCGAAGTAAAGACCAAAGATAGGAAAGAAGAATATGACGAAATTAAAACAAGTGACAACAAAATTATCGTGGCCACTTATGGCGTTGCTGCCGTTGGGATTAATATACCCAGGATTTTTAATCTGGTCCTTTTGGAACCAGGAAAAAGTTTTGTCCGAGTTATTCAAAGCATTGGAAGAGGAATTAGAAGAGCCGAAGACAAAGACTTTGTGAAAATTTGGGATATTACCAGCACTTGCAAATTTGCCAAACGTCATCTCACAGAACGCAAAAAATTTTATAAGGACGCACAATATCCTTTCTCTTTAGAAAAGATAGATTGGCAAAAATAATCATGCAGATACTAACATTAGAAAATAAATTGTTCTCATTGAATAATCTTCCAGAACAAGTAGACGAAAATACTCGGTTTGCAGTACTAGACAACAGTGATCCAAAAAACCCAGATTTCTTTTTTGTACCCTTGATCTTTTTAGAAAGTTTTAATAGTCCAGCAATTGTACTAAGAATTGGTGACAACGAAATCTCCATGCCCATAGATTGGAGTATTGCTGTGGGCGACAGTACCAGTAACATAGATGCAGAAATCTTACCATTGACCAGCTTGAATGACAGAGGATTTGACGCAATTGCTTTTAACCCTCTAAGCAGTTTTAAAATCGATTATAGACCGATTGAAATAGTAAATTTTTACAATGATGTCAAATGGTACTTTCCTAAAATGCGTAACAATCAATTATTGGTTACCCCGATGGGATTTGAAGAAAAACCAGAATGCGTGTTTTTTATCAAGGAAGTCAGTCGTCAAAGTGAACTCATAGATGTAAGTAAAATATTATGATAAATCAAGATAGGATAGTTTACGAAAGTCCTGATGGAGGTGAAACTGTTTACAGTAGGCCATTTGGATCTACTGATCGAAAACTTCACTCCATAAGTGAACGAGCACGTGATCTGCTTGTGGAAGCTGAACAAACTATGCTTTGGCAAGAGATTAGAGCAGCAGCGAAGACCAATCCTACTTTACAAAAGGCCCTTGATCGTGCTATACTAATACACAAATTAAGTGGCAATCATGAGCAAAATAACACTAAGTGAAATACTATCTGCTATCGATCAAGGTGGCAGAGATATTTGGGATCTACTTGACGATGAACAAAGAAAAGAGGTAAAATTCTTTCTTTTGAATCGATACGTTAGTTCAGTAAAAAATCCTAAAAGAGATATTCAAGAACATTATGTGTTGGCCACTAATGAATATTTCAACAAACATTTTTATTCATTGAGCAAACATCCCAAATTGCTTTGGCAACTGCTTTGCATGTGTGGTTATGAAACTAAGGAAAACTATTTTCATGAATGGATTGGTTTTAAAAAGAAAACTGGCAATAACAAAAAAACAAAATTTTTAGAAATACTTTATCCTGAACTAAAATCTAGTGATATTGAAACCTTGGCTAAAATTAATTCCACTAAAGAATTAAAAGAATTAGCTGTTAGTTTTGGATGGAGTGACGAAGAAATTAAAAAATATTTTCCATGACCATAGCATATAATTGTGACCACTGTAATGCAAAGTTTACCAAAGAAAAAACTTTGTTTGTACATATGTGTGAACAAAAACGTAGACACTTGGCCAAAAATGAAAAACATGTACAACTGGCCTATCAAACATACGATAAATTTTATAAACTTGCTCAAAAGAATGATAAAACAAAAACCTACGAAGAATTCGCACAAAGTCCTTACTATAATGCCTTTGTTAAGTTTGGCAGTTTTCTAAGTAATGTAAATCCATTATATCCAGAAAAATACATTGACTATGTGGTTACTAGCGGAGTAAAACTAGATCATTGGTGTAGAGAAAGTTTATATGAAGAATACATATTAAATTTGATTAAAAACGAACCTGTTGAAGTTGCCCTACAAAGATCCATAATGCACATGAATGATTGGGCTAGTACACATGACAGCGTTTGGAATCATTATTTTCTTTATGTGTCCACAAATAGAGCAACTTTTGACATTAAAGATGGAAAAATTAGCCCTTGGATTTTATTGAACAGCGACACTGGTAAAAAGTTATTGACCACATTAAATGATGAACAATTGGTGTCGATTGGCACAACTATTGATCCAAATTTTTGGTATAAAAAATTTAGAACCATGCCAGATGATGCGGATTTTGCTAGGCAAATTGCCAAAGAAAGTAATTTATGAACTATACTAAATTAGAAATAAGTTTTGAAATTGATGAGGATGAAAAATCCGTTCATGTTGCATTAAAAGGATTTGACACCCTAGAGGACGCAGAAAAATATTGTGAATTCTTACATAAACATGCTAGATTAATTTTCTTCAATAGCGAGGTAGCGCATTAATGGACATTGATATAGACTTTGCAAATAGAGAAAAAATATTAAATATTATACCACATATTAGAGCAAGAAGAGATCACGCACATCATAATACAGGCATATACGCACAACATATACCACATGATCCAGTAAATAATATTGCCAGTATAGATTATAAAACAGCGGAAAATAGAGGATATTTTAAAATTGATTTTTTAAATCTCAATGTTTATAAAGACATTAGAGATGAACTACATCTTAAAACTTTAATGGAGACTGAACCACTATGGGACCTACTCGAACAACAAGAATTTGTGGATCTACTATTTCATTTGAATGGCCACAGTTCAATTTTGAAGATGAATTGCCCAACTTCTTTGGAACAATTAGCTGCCGTCCTAGCTATGATCCGCCCAGCAAAGAAACATTTGATTGGGAAATCATGGACGGAGATCATGAGTCAAGTTTGGACGAAACCTGACAACAACGAATATTATTTTAAGAAAGCACATGCCATTGCCTATGCTATGGCTGTGGTAGTGCAGATGAATTTAATCTGTGAAAGCGTTAGCTACGACTATGGTTAATCTACTCGTCTAACTAATTCTACACTCTTACGTTTGGGTCGTTTATAGCTGAGATTTAAGACGTTTACTGTGGGTCCTAGAACTATTCTAACACCCTTACTATTGAATGTCTTAATACAATATTTGAATTGCTCTATTTCTGTTTTGAGAAATATATTTATGGGTATTTGTCTATTGCTTTCCCACCACCATGTTTCTCCCATGAGTAGGAACTGGTTTTTATCGTCAACATTATGTATGGCATTGATGTCGTAGAAACTGGTCACATGCTGATCTTGATTGATAATGATACCCACATATTCATTGTCACCGTAATTGATAACACTGATAAATGGAAAATTTTCTTGGGCTACATCCTTGAGTTTTATTGTCATAAATAATATTAGGTGATACTATGCAAAAAATATCAAGTTATTTATATCCAAATCGAATCCAGTTACTCACCAATTTGGATGAAGAATCTAACAATGACCAAGTGGAGTGGCGTATCGTGTATCAACGTACAATAAAAATTTATAAAGGCATTGATAATGTCTTGGAAGTAGACGTTAAAAATAATGATCAAAAACGTATTAGTCTATTGGGCAAACAGATTTATATGGTTATTTTTGATCAAGCTAATAACGAAGTTAATAGATACCTTGCTACTAATTTGGAAGATGATAGCAGTCAAACCAGCAAAGGACTAGCAAGAATAAACATAATGAGCACTGATTTAGAAAATCTGATTCCTCAATCTTTTAGCTTTATTGTTTATATGCACAATGAGGATGCCACACTGGAAATACTCTATGGCGACAGCAAATATGGAGCCAGAGGTACTATTGACTTACTTAATGGCTTGAATGCCAAACCCAGTCTAAACAAACGCTACGATAACTTTAAACAAGAAACCAACTACCAAACAAATCAAAACCACATTATTACCTACTATAGCGACTCCATGCCTGTGAGATTTTATGAAGCTGTACCGACCACTACTTTAAAAGTCACAGCATATGTCACAGACTTTATAGGTACAATTAGTATACAGTCAACGCAAACTGAAACTTTTAGCCACGAATCATTTTTGAAAGATCCAATTCAAACTCAAACATTTACACAAGCAAGAAATACTCCCGTAATATTTGATAACATAGACGTAACCGAAGTTACTTATCTTAGATTAAAATACACTAATACCACCGGAAAAGTTGACTACGCTATACTAAGTGTGTAAAATATAGCATGAGCTATGTCAGTGAAATAATCACCAATTATCTGCCGCCTAAAAGAAAACAAACTCCCAGCGGCTGGATCAGTTTCAATGCACCTTGCTGCCAAGATGATAGGCAACGTGGTGGCATTATTATGGAAAATGAAGTCATTAGCTATCATTGCTTTAACTGCGGTTTCAAAGCCAGTTGGCAACCTGGTAGAACAATTAGTTCCAAATTACACAAACTCATGCAACAACTGCATGTACCTGATGACATTATTTCCAAATGTTTTATTGAAGCACTAAGAGAACAGAATTCAGACTCATATACGCCCAAACAGCTAACACCTACATTTTTGACCAAATCATTACCCATAGGCGCAGAACCTATTGAAAACTATATAAATGATCCACCTGAAAGCTTAATCCCAGTATTAGAATACTTACTGAGTAGAAACTTATATCTTGAGGATTATAAATTTTATTGGAGTCCTGAACCTGCTTTTGTCAGTAGATTGATTGTGCCATTTTACTATCAAAATCGCATTGTAGGATATACTGCTAGACATATTAGATCAGGCACTCCCAAATACTTGAGTGAACAACAACCAGGATACGTTTTTAATTTGGATCATCAAACTGATAGAAATTGCATAATTGTTTGTGAAGGTCCATTAGATGCTATAAGTATTGATGCAGTTTCTATTATGGGATCAGAAATAAACAGTCAACAAAGATACATTATTGAACGGTTAAACAAAAGAATTATTCTAGTCCCAGATAGAGACGATGCAGGTAAAAAATTAGTAGAAGAAGCCGTTAAATATAATTGGTCAGTGAGTATGCCTAACTGGGATGAAGGCATAAAAGATATCAATGATGCAGTTCGAACATATGGTAAATTGACCACGTTGTTGATGATTAAACAAGCTGAAATTACCAACGACGTTAAAATAAAATTAATAGCTAGGGAGTGGTTTAAATGCTAGAAAAAATTAAAAATTTCATATTGTATCCGTATCATCGTTGGCAAGAACGTCAACGATTTAAACGTCGTCTTGAAGAATTACGCAAACGTGATCCATTTATCTACAAATGATTAACTGGGGCATAAACGCTCTTAATCACGGCAGTAGTCTTGCTGTGTTTAAAGAGGGAAAACTACTGTCACAGACTACAAGTACTTTGGATTACATAGATAGTACTCTATATAATTCAGCATTGGCCCATGGTCAGCCCAATCGTATTTTTTGGTACGAAAGACCTTGGCTTAAAAAAGCAAGGCAATTCTATGCTGGCCAATATTCAACAGCATTGGACATGCAGGTATTGCCTAAACGCCATCTAACACAGTTTAATTATGTTCCTGTGACTTATACTCCACATCATGGTAGCCACGCTGCCGCAGGCTATTATACTAGCCCCTTCGATAATTGTGCAGTAGTTGTATTAGATGCAATTGGAGAATTTGAATGTGCTACCATATGGAAATGTGCTCAAGGCAAAATGACAAAGGTATGGCGTCGAAGTTATCCACATAGTCTTGGATTGTTCTACAGTGCATTCACAAAATTTGTAGGATTAACTCCGATCAAAGATGAATATTTACTACAACAAATGGCAGAGCGAGGCAGCCCATCTAAATTCTTACAGTATGTAAGAAGTTACTTTAATGCTAGTGTATTGAACTCTAATACAAACTTTCATCGAGGAGTATTGCGTTGGGAACATAATGAATTAACAACATTAGAAGAACAATGCGATTTGGCAGCCGCAGTACAACAGGTATTTGAAGAGCAAGTTAAAATGGTAATGACCACAGCAAAACAACTTACTAATACAGATTGTTTAGTTTATATGGGAGGATGTGCTATGAATAGCAAGGCTAATAAATCTGTAGTTGAACCATTGTTTAAGTATAGATGGAGCTTGCCAAATCCAGGAGATCCAAGTAGCAGCATTGGCGCAGTACTATATCATACAACACAAAGAGTATGGGATTATAAATGGGATCCTGTCAAACACATTGAAATTAACGTTTAAAGAAGTTATAATATAGTATGGCTACACAGAATCCAGAATACGGCTACGACGTACAGAAACTATACTTGGAAATGATGCTGAGTGACAGCGCTACCTTTGTACGCTGCCAAAGCATTTTTGACAGTGAACTGTTTGATCGTAAACTACAACCAGCAGCAAAATTTATACATGACTATGTGACTAATCATAGCATCATGCCCACTTACGACATAGTGACTGCTGCCACTGGCATTGAAATTAAAGAAGTTGGCGAACTAGAAGAACAACACTATGACTGGCTACTGACCAGCTTTGAAACTTTTATTAGACACAAAAGCTTGGGCAGAGCCATATTGGCCAGTGCTGATTTGCTGGAACAAGGCGAATATGGACCAGTGGAAGATCTCATTAAGAAAGCAGTACAAATAGGCTTGCAAAAAGATCTAGGCACTGACTACTTTGAAGATCCACGTAGCAGATTACTACGCATTAAGGATAAAAATGGACAGGTCAGTACAGGCTGGTCTAGTCTAGATCAGAAACTATTTGGTGGATTTAACAGAGGTGAACTAAACATTTTTGCTGGTGGTTCAGGCGCTGGTAAGAGCTTGTTCTTGGCCAATCTTGGACTTAACTGGGCACTAGCTGGACTTAATGTAGTATACTTGACATTGGAACTTAGTGAAGAACTAGTGGGGCTAAGACTAGACAGTATGAGCACTGGAATCAGTACTAGAGAAGTGTTCAAACAGATTGATGAAGTAGAAATGAAGGTTCGTGTAATAGGTAAAAAGAGCGGCAATTATCAGATCAAATACATGCCCGCAGGCAAGACTGTTAACGATATACGCAGCTTCATGAAGGAATTTGAAATTAAAATTGGACGTAAGACTGACGTACTACTGGTAGATTATTTGGACTTACTCATGCCCATGAGCAAGAAGATCAGTGCTGAAAATTTGTTTATCAAAGACAAATACGTGTCAGAAGAACTACGCAATTTGGCAGTAGAAAAGAACTGTGTGCTAGTTACAGCGGCGCAGTTGAACAGAGGTGCAGTGGAAGAAGTTGAATTTGACCACAGCCATATCAGCGGTGGTATTAGTAAGATTCAAACAGCTGACAACGTGTTTGGTATTTACATTAGCAGAGGTATGCGAGATCATGGCAGATATCAAATACAACTGCTGAAAACTCGTAGCAGTAGTGGAGTTGGACAGAAGATTGAATTGGCTTTTGATTTGGATAGTCTACGTATCAGTGACCTTAATGAGGATGCTGAACCAGTAGATGTTAGAAGTGGCAGCAATATTCTTAACACTATTAAACAACGCTCAGCAGCACAGAGAGATGAACCTTCTGAAGGTGTGTCAGCACCTAGAAAGGTCGAAGTAGAAAGCACTAAACTAAAACAACTGCTAAACAAATTTAACGAATAATCTACTAGTTTAACTTTTCCACGAGTACATTTAAATATGTATATAACGGAAAAGCCATGGATTTTAAATTAATCACTGATGTAGGATTTCCCATTGCTGCTAGCCTAATGGCAGGATACTTTGTATTCCTTACACTGAAATTCATACTGGATGGCGTGACCAGCAGTATCCATAGCATGAGTAGTACTATTAAAAATTTAGAAATCCGTGTGGATGTTATGACCAATCAACTAACAAGAGTTGATGTCAAAGTTAGTCATGCACTAGGCCTAGAACCTGACTATGAACGCATAGCCAGAGCTGAACAGATTGATCATAGGAAAGACTAATGGAAACTAGTGCTATTACCGATCTTATCAACGAATACGGATTTCCAGTGGTAGCTGCTGGTGGCATGGCATACCTAATCTATTATGTATGGCACTGGGTTACCACAGAAATTAAACCCGTTATTAAAGAAACTAATGAAACTATTATACACTTGATTGATCGTATTAGATTGTTGGACAACGACCTCATACGCCTAAATCAAAAGGTTGTTACTGTGATGGAACTACGTGGTAAGACCATTGAAATGGAACGTATACTGGCCGATCGTCGTATTAACAGTGGACCTAACGAAGACGACGAAGAAGAGGACTATTAATATATACTGGTTGAACGATTGAAATTGACCTCGTCCAACAAGGCTTCTGCATCAAACTTGTAATTATTAAAATCACTCTTGCTAATACTATTGGCTAGTTTTTGTAATTCTTCCTGTGCTGATTCATCACGCATACTACGTGCTACCCATAACCACTTAAACTGCTCACGCTTATTGCCATCTAAGGCATAATGCTGGGCTAATCTTAATATAGCAGGTACGTGCTTTCTATGAGCAGCTTCCGTTAATCTCTCCACAGCATCTGTAATTTCACGTAGGCTACTGGCGGAATCTTCTATGACTATGTCAAAATATCGCACTAGAGCTTCTACGTTAGTCTTTGCTGCCAATGTTAAGAAATACAAACTATAAGCACGATGAGCGCCTAACGGCCCCTCTAACAACTTGCTAATCTTCATGGCATTTTCACTGTCTATGCCCTTGCAATATTCAGTGATTACAGCTACACAAGGATCACGTAACTCTTCCGGCACTAGCCCCTTTGCAGCCATGTCAAATAACTCAGTCATACTGTCCATACACTTACGTGTTAAACGCCACATTAGAATACGTACTGTAGCCCTGTAATTACGATCTAATTTATAATGCTGAGCTTCTGCAAAACTACGACCCTGTGCAGCTCGATCATTTACCACACCCTTGATTAATTCTTCCCTACTATAACGTACAGTCTGTTTGACTTTGACAGACGGATTGATCTCTGATCCTGGCATTTTTACTGCATATATGTTAATGGGTTTATCTATATTTTTAAATTCTTGTAGTCCACGATTTTCAATAACTAAATCATCGACAGCAGTTTTGACAACTTCATATACACTACTGCTCAAACAGATTCCGCCATAGTCGGCTTGACTTTCTATACGAGCAGCGAGATTCACTGTGTCACCTAAAAGATTGGTGCCATAAACGTAAACTGAACCAATATGTACTCCAATACGCCAACGCATACCGTTATTTAATTCACCAATACGATGTTGCATTTCCACACCAAACCTAATGGCATCTACAGGATTGGCAAACTCCATTAATACACTATCACCAGCAGTATTAAACAACCTACCCCTGTACTCTATAATTAATGGATCAATTATGGCACGGCAAGCATCTAATTTGACTAAGGTACCTTGCTCATCCATACCCATCATTTTACTATACCCTATGACATCACTACATAGTATGGTGGTCTGTTTACTGTCCATGATTAATCCCTCTGACGTAAACGCTGTAACTCACTGTGCATTTCACGATGGCGATTATGTAACTTACGTATTTCACGATGCAACATATTAACTTGCTGTTGCAATTTTTGAATTTGATCATTATCTGACACACTATCAGAAGTGGCTTTTGAACCAACAGGACTGGCATTGCCGCCATGATTGACTTCGGCAGCACCATATTGCCCATATTGTTCTTGTACAGTGTTCATACCATATTTATTATAAATATCTAGTCGAGGAATACAGTTTGAAACATAAAGGCGTTGAAAAGGCTTTTACCACATTGATGTCTGACACATTAGATCGTCAGGGATGGCATATTCCCCAAAAATTACAACAACATATGGTAGAAGTTTTGGTCAGCAAGATAGATCAAAACCCTTGGCAACCACAACCCAGTTACGCTGAACAATACATGACTGTACGCGGCATAGAAGCTACTATGGCTCTAGGAGATACTTGCTGGTTTACTAGAGCTGTATTCCCAGATATTGGATCACGAAGAGGCATTAGTGCCAGCTACTATACAGACTTGGGACAGGGCTGTTATACTAGAGTACTGGCACAGATTGGACCAGATCATGAAATACAACAACTTAGAGATCACTTTGATTTCCTAGCTGAAGTTGCTTGGACGGTGTTACATAGCCAAGGCGAATTTAGAGAAATGTGGCTGTAATGACTGCGAAGCAGCGAACCGCTTTTAGCGATTTTTTACTCCATTAACTGCTACTATTACTTAGTTAAAACAAATATGCCTAGTCCATTATGCCAGTCGGTATAGTAGACATCACTGGAATTGTTCCCACCACTCTCATAATATCCACCACTTTGTACATCTGTATAATACTGTGTGGTCAGGCCTAGGTCAGCAATACTACTTAATACACCAGCATTTAAAGGACTAGATCCACCACCATATGCATGATCCCAATCCTGTACTACAAACACAAAACTACTGTCCATGGCATCGATTACAGTGGGAAGAATACTATCAGGCGCAATACCACGTCCACCATCATAGACCATGACATTGAAAGGACCACGACCACTGAAATTTACTGTGCTGAAATCCTGATCTAATACGTCAACTGTGGTGGAACTATACTTGACTAGACTGATGTTTGAATCTAATGCATCACGGTCTGGACTTAAACTAAAATTGTCAATGCCCAAGGCTGTGATACCTGGCACCCCACCAATGGCTGAACAGAACATACTGCCTTTCCATAAACCCACTTGTAAATACTTGGGTGCTATGATTTTTCTCATTAGATTATTGATAAAATAACGTGTCTTGTATCCACTATAACCCACTACACTGATACATGCATCTGGTAACTCACGATAACTGTTGATGGCTCTACTTAAGGCATAGTCTACACTGGTACTTAATGCACTGGACTCATTGGTAACTCTGAAAATGGCACTCATGAATATGTTCCTCTATTAATACGTATATTTATTTATTTTAACAATTCCAACGGCGTAAGGACAGAGCCTTAGGTGTGGGCTTACCATTTTTTTCCATTGGTCCCTTATTACCTGACATACGAGCACAAAAACTACGACGTCGTTTTGCATCTTTACTACCAGCTTTTAACTTTGAGGGTTTGGTAGTTACTGCTGTTTGTAACTTACTACCAGGATGCTCACGACGATATGCACTGACTGCACCCTTACTAAGTCCATCAGTATGATCATGACGATTTACTGCATTCCAATCCTCATCTACTGGATGCTCTTGGGGCTGAGGTTTAGGTTGATGCTTATGTTGAGGTTGTGGTCTGGTTAATGTAAAATGATCACCATACTGATCTAACTGCCAATTGGGCAATAACCTATGAGCCATTCGTGCATACAAACTTTTTCTTCTTGAGGTAGCTGCTGAAAAATTTAATCGCTGTACTCTATGGCCCAAGTCTGCTATCAAGGTCCGTATGATGTCAATGACTGTGTTGAATACTTCTACTTCATTGCCCGTACCAGTGTTGTCAAATCCTGAAATGCCTTTGACCCGTTTCATAGATTGAAACTCAATGGACCAATCCCCTTCATCCCCATCTTCATTATCACTGGTGGCACTGAACATGTAGACTATGCTACCAACTTTAAATAGAGCTTGAGCAAATTGGTCATTGCGAAAACGCCACTCCCAAGAATTCACATGCTGGTCTGACACTGGACTAGGTTTAAATAACTCACGTAATTGCATCCAGTATTTATACTATCCGAACCGGGTCTACAGCCCAAAAAAATTGGCGCGCGAAAAATTTACAGGGTATAAAGTTTAGTATATAAGGAATGAGTTTTTACTTCTTCTGTTATTGCGGCTGCTTTATGCAAGTTGTCAATAATCCACAATGGACGTAGATTAGTATAGTGATTTAACATAATCACTTGTTGTTCTGTAGTGGCTAAGGATTGAGGAACAATATGATCTATATGCCATAACTCTCGATTACTCCAATTCATACCAGGCAGGAACTGTGACTCTAAATGCTCTTTGAGCTGAGCGAAAGAACAACCAATAATTTCTTCAGTTGAATTACTCTTCCTATGTTTGATGGCAGATAATGCATTAGCGATGGCAGTTCCAATATTAGAACGCAACCTAAATAAAGGATCTTCATTACGCCTACGCTTTTTATATGCAGCCGTCCTAGCGCGAACTTCTTCAATAGTTCTCCTTGGCGGCTTGGGTTTTGGTATACGCTTACTAGCAGCTTTGGCTCTTATTGTTTCTCTGTTTTTATAATAGTATTCTTTTCTACATGATTTACATACTGTGTCAATTCTTAAACTAACTCTTTTTTTAGGTTGCCACATACTAAATTCACTTATCGAGAGAGTTTGATCGCAACCTCGGCAAGTTCTATGTTCAGGCATCGGCTTGGGCTTGTATATACGGGGACCTTGACTAGGGGGTTTGTTGGTATGATATTTTATACTTAAACAAGCTCGACAGACTGATCGATTTTTATAATACTCATTTATTGGTTTATCTTGATTACAAGTTTTACAGATTTTCATAATACTAGTTAGCTGAAATGGGCCCTGCACTCTTTTTTTCTGCGCTACGAAAAATTGCTACAAAGTACTTAGAGTTTCCAGGGGGTGTTTTCGCCTATATGGGTCCTTTTTTGGGGGTGCTAGTAGCTGTTGTTTTTTTACAACAGTTTTTCTTTTTATAAGCCACCACCACCTATCATCACCACCACCAAAAAAAACTCCACCGAAGTGGAGTTAAAGGGATTTACCAAACAAACGCGAGCACAATCAATCCATACGCGAGCCGGCAAAAGCATTGAAGCCAGCTTGACGAAACACTTCAGCGTAAACATCAGCAGCCATCTCCTTCACGTCCATGTTCTGTGTAGGGTGTCCGCTGGGGTTCCACAGTTGTACAGTGTTGGGGTAGCCGTATGCTTTACGGAAGCCCAGCTTGGCAAACTCCTTGCCTTGCCTAGTGCTCAGCTTAACGCCGCTGATGTTAACCCAAGCAAAGCCACAGGGCCAAGCTTGTCCCAGTGTAGCGTTTAGTTCACGTGCCTTCTCAGCTGCCTTACGTGAGGCTTCAACGTGGAGTGCGGGGATGTTAGCAGTAGTAGTCATTGCGTTGTTCCTTTGTTACAGTTTCAATAGTATAGCATCGGTGGGCTATGATGTCTAGCCCGTTGTGCTATTACAACACTAGTATTTGATACTGCCTTTGTGCTTGGATACGACATAGACGCCGCCTGTGGCCTGCGCCAGTGAGTTCATATGGGTAGCCTCTAGTACCTTTATTTCAAATACGCCAGTGATCTGTTTACTGACAGCTTCGTAATAGGATACAATGGCCTTACGTGTTACAGACTTACATTTCCTAGTGTCTTTACGCCACATTAGCCAGCTAATGATTTCCTGGAAGGCCTGTTGTTTCTGTGATGCAGTCATTGCGTAGTCCTCAGTTTAGGATTAAGATTTAATATAGCCGTATGGAACGCCAACGCAGAAGCAAAGGTATTCGTCGTCGCCGTTGCTGCCTTCAGCCTCGTGGATCCAACGCAGGGCCATTGCGCGGTCTTTGGCACCCAGTTCAATGACTTTGGCCACGCGCTCTTCAAACCGTTTGATGTTGAAGGCCTCGTCCAGTTCACGTTGGCGTTCGTTGCAGTGGATCACGTCCTGGAGGTACTTGAATTCACTCTCAAACTTCTCCAGTGTCCAGGAGCTGGTGTCTGTGCCACGTGGGCGAACGCCGTAGGCGTCCTTGTACATATCCCACCAGGTCATGGCAGCCTGCTCCAATGGAGTGTACTCGTCCCAGCTCTTGTAAGTGTATTCGCTCATTGCCTGCTCCTTGTTTGCTTTGTCCATGTAGTAATTATACGGCCAGTTGGGCCCTATGTCTACCCTGTTGTAGTTAAGCAACAAGCCAGTGGATGTCTTCTCTGAAGCGGATGCTTTCGTTGCCGTCGTATTCTTCTATAAGGAATACGCGACCTTCTTTAATCCAGCTGATCTCGAGATCAGATGCGCCCATATAGCATTTGGTAAAGGAGGGGTATGTGAGTTCGCAATAAGCTTCGACGTCGTTGAGACGACCCTGTTCAATCATTTCAACTATAGTTGGATCGTATATGAGTTCTGGAATGTTATGCCAAGTATACCAACCTGCGCCGTAGCCTGGGCTGTATAGTACTGCAACAAATCCATCTCTAATAACTTTATTCATTGTTCGTTGTCTCTAATAAAGATCCATTTGCCATTGACGCAAATCCATTGGCCTTGCATTATAGTACCTGTATTAAAAAGACTCTAAGTCAAACTCAGCGTCGTAGACAACGACTTGCAATGCATCTGCAAGCGCACGTAATTTATCTGTGCTAACAGTATCTAACTCATCGTTATATACATGTTGCATTAGCACATCTAAATCGTCTGCAAGCATTGCCTCATGCCTATCCATGTAGTCTAAGCCTGCATCGCCTCGTGCATAAATTTTGCCGTAGCAGTTAATAATAATACGTTTGTATACGTTTGCCATTGTAGCCATTTTCTTTCTCTCTCTGTGTTAACTAAGTATGTGTATATTATAGTGTCTGGATCTGTTTTTGTCAATGCTGTTGTTTTATTACAACAAGTGTTGTTTTTATGCAACACTTGTTATATCGTTTTTAACTACAGCAAAATTTGCTAGCAGGGATTAAATTGTTATTTTCAATATAACGAAGTACATTAACAAAGTACTCGCGTACTAAGGTGTCTTGTGCAATAATTGCGTTATGCAACTCTTGTATGTTTTTTGTATTATTAAACTTATGCAATGCATAAGTGTTATGCAAAGTATCCGTAATTAAGAGCGGATCGTAAGTATTAGCAATGTTGTACTGTTTAATGTACGTGCTAATAGTATCAAGCATAATGGTATTAATTTTAGTAATGTGTGTAGCTGTAAGCTTTTGCATTTTTAGAACTCTCTGTGTGTTAATTTAGTATGTGTAAATTATAGCACAGCTCGTAAAAAAAAGCAAGAGTGTTGTATTTTTACAACACCCCCATGGTTATATCAATGGCGCGACTGGCAGGAATCGAACCTGCGACCCACGGCTTAGAAGGCCGTTGCTCTATCCCCTGAGCTACAGTCGCATATGGTGCCCGGAGCCGGACTCGAACCGGCACACCTTTCGGCGAGAGATTTTAAGTCTCTTGTGTCTACCTATTTCACCATCCGGGCTAATTGGTGGGCCCCCCGAGAGTCGAACTCGGCACCAATGGATTATGAGTCCACTGCTCTAACCAACATGAGCTAGAGGCCCCGTACATCACTGAAGTCTTTCCACCAATGCTAATTCACCATCCTCAGTCTCTTTATAGATGATACATTCTATATTGATTTCATCCAACGACTCTCTGGCCAGTAGCCTTGCTCGTTTGATGTCTTTAGTAGTGTCGATCAGTGTCTCGTGACCGTTGAGGTCAACGGCCCAGACTTCGTACATTTCCCAGCTCATATTAAAACGGTGCGTCCTCTACATCTTTAAAACCCAACGGGGTCATGCCTTTCAGTGCAGGCACTTGTGGGGTCACTGTACTTACCTTTGCCTTAGCAACGACTGCTTTGGTTTTGGTAGCAGAGGGTGTGCTTTCTGGTTTGGCAGCTGGCACATTACGTTCAACGTATTCCAAAAATGCATTCTGTGCATTGACGTCTGCGAACTCAGTCATGTTCTTAATTGCCAGAACTGCATCAAGCTTGGAGAGGGGTTCGTCTAGTTCAACAAGACGAATATCTTCGTGTCCGCCTTTAGTCAGTACCTTAACTCGCATAACATCATTGGCAAAGCGAACCTTGTATTCGCCTTTGTGTTTGGATACACCTGCAACGGTAAAAGTCTTATCAGTAGCCATTTTCAATTTCCTTTTAGTGTGTGTACGTGCTTTCGCAGTATCAATATAGTAACATCAATCGTCGTTGCTGTCAACCGTTTCTTCGTTGTTTTCTTCTTCCCACTGACTCACAGTCTCGCTGATGCCAAAGTACTGGTCCAGTTCTTCTGGGAGGTACTTTTCAATCTCATCAGCATTCATGCCACTGTAGTCGTAGCAGTCATCGCTACCATCTTCGTATGTGCCGGCAAAGGCCATACCTGGTTCATAGTAACGAGCAGTGACTTCATAGCCCAGTGAGTAGAGCTTTTCGTATAGGCCAATTGGGGGAGCCCATGCACTATCAAAGGTGAGGACTACTCCGTCTTCAATGCTGTCAATCTCTCCGGCAATTTCCCATTTGGTTCCCCAAGTGTTCACCGAGTGTTCCCACGACCATTCACCATTGGGATTGGGAAGGAACTCATTGCACAGCCGTTCTTGTTCAAAGGCATCGCGTACACGAGCAATCATCTTTGGGTCACTATGTTTGATAGTGACAGTATTATTACACCAATTAGGCATTGTATTCTCCTTAACCTACGTAATGGATTTGGCCGCCCACAGCGTAGGGACCGTATTCGTATTCATCGTTCATTGTGCGGCACCATTCCAAGCTCAGTCCGCGTGTCCAGCAACGAGTCATTCGTATTGGAAAGCCTGCCTTCTTGTTCATTGCTCGCATGGCAATGGCAGCGCCTTTAAATGTCTTATAAGTCTTAATGGGTTCTTCTGTTTTGGTATCTACTACTGCGAACATTAGTTGCTCCTTTGCTGTACTGTTTCAATAGTATAACGTCGGCTGCTCAAATCGTCAAGCCTGTTGTTCAAATACAACATCCATCATGCCCTTACGGGGTTTGGTGAACAGTTCTTCGTCGTCCAACAGGAGTTCCTCTGCCTCACGGCCAAACACCATAACGGGCTTGTCTAGCAGGACGCGGTGTTGGACCTTGCCGCCGTATTTGACACGGCTGCTTTGAACCACACCAGTGACGGTGTAGGCACCCAAGTACACTCCAGCAACCTGTTGGCCTTCTTTGTTCCAGTTCATCGCATCTTGTCCAGTAGTTGGTTGTGGATTGACGTCATTTCGTCCTGAGCCACGTAGAAGTCTGTACGTGGGTCGTAGTAGGAGCCTTCTCGGACATCGTAGTAAAGAACACGGCCACTGAAGTTGAAGGGACCTTCCAGACCTTTGCGTGGGCCGTATTTCTCACGCATCATGTCCATTTGGTACTTGTCTGCTACCACCTTGTACCCCATCTTGTGCTCCTGTGTTGCCATGTTCTTAGTATACTATCAACAGGCAGTTTGAGCAAGCCTGTTGTTTTTTTAATACTCTATTTCGTCGAAGGAAAAGTCATCCGCAGCCACTTGGTCGAAGTCAAAGCCTTCTTCATCTTCGTCAATGAACTGCGCCGTGCAGTCTTGTATCAATTCAATGGGTTGACCAGTGGCATAGGCAATGGCTGCATCGCTAAGGCCCTGTTCGAACATTTCCCTAACATCTTCGTAAAGTTCTTTCATTCGTGCCATTATGTTCTCCTTACCAAATAACGACGTCGCCGTCTTCGTTAACTTCTACTTCGCTGATTGACTTGTTTTGATCCCACGATCCATCATAGATCAGTATCTCTTTATTGGGATCTAACTTCGTCAACAAGTCAATCAATTCTTGTGCGGTCATACCTTTGCCTCCAGCCACAGTACACGAGCCAACTTCTGATCAATGTCTTTGAACACGTTAAAGAAAGCAGCCTTTACCGTTGCTTCGTCTTCCCGAGCCAACTTGCTCTTAAGCAGTTGGATTACGGCCTGTTGTGCTTTGTCTGTCTTCATCTTGTGCTCCTGTGTGTCCATGCTCTTAGTATAACTCCAACGGGCCTTTTGAGCAAGCCCGTTGTATGCTTACAACATCAACAATCTTCGTCGTAGTCGTGCCATTCTTGTGACTCGCTGACGCTGTCGTGCCATTCTTCTGCCTGATCATCGTCGTCCCCAAACTCTTCATCGTCTTCAACAAGGATGTCGTTAACCCGCATCATGTCAGCGACTTCGTCTTCACTCATGTACTTGAGTGCCATAGTAACGACGTCATCAGCACTGAGCATGCCGCTGTCGATGAGTTCCAAAAGGTAGTTGGTTTGCTTACGTGCCATCTTGTACTCCAGTTTCGTTTTGTCCATGTTCTTAGTATAGTGCCTTTGAGTAGTTCAGTCAATGGTGTTGTTTCTATGCAACCAAAAAAAATCCCCCGGGAGCGACGGGGGATTCAAAAACTCGGGAGCGACGAGTTTTTGACGGGAATTAATTACGACGCATACAAGTCATCTTTGCAACATTCTCCCAACGGTCTGGGAACGATGCTTTGAGATCTGCAATCTTTAATACCATACGCAATGACAACTCACGCAATTCAGTCTTGTGAGTGTCAATGAAGTGAATAACGGCTTCACGTCCATCATCACCAAACTCATACTCATCTAACATGCCATCTTCAATGATCTGTCTAATACGTAAGATCTTCTCACGATCAGTGTCAATGGTCAGGTCCAAATAATGGCAACGGCTCTCCAATGCTTCTAAATGGTCACGCAGTTTGCGACTCTTTACATTGTCAAACTTGATATTGGTGATAAAGATTGCACCACCTTTAAACTCAAAGCTGTCTGGAATGCCATCTCTATTCAATGCATGACTCTCCGTATTCCAGTGAATCATACGCTTCTTGCCACTGTCCAATGCTGCTTTGAGAATGTTCAGCGACAAGTCATCTAACAATACACTATCACAGTCATCGAACACAAGGATATTCTTTGTGCCACTAAACTCAAACAGCTTCTTGTAGAGACCCAATGCACTCATTGCACCTTTGACTACTTCATACTTTTTGAGCTTTTCATTGCCAGCGATATTGGCCATTGTGTCGTGTTTACTTAATACAGCTTCAACACCAAAGCTCTTGCCCACTCCAGGTGGACCACTTACAATCATTGCTCGTACTTGGCCTTTCTTTACGGCACGAGTCATGTCTTCAAGTACTTGGAAACGTTCACGTAGACGACTTTTGATTTGGTCATCAGTCTCTTTGAGAACCTTCTTACTTGGTTCTTGTGCAAGGCTCTCTGTGCGAACGGGTGCTTTTTTTAACTGCATGGTCTCCATAGTGATCATCTTAGGCATCTATTTGCTCCAACTCTTTGTTACAGTTTCAATATTATATAGCCTACCCCACGCCCTGTCAACTCTGTTGTAAGAGTACAACAGTCAAATCTCTGTGTTCACATCCACAATCTCTGTGGCTAGAATGCCTGGATACTTGAAACTGTAATCCATCTCTTGCAATACTTCATTGACGTCTGCATCCTTTTCAATATACAGACGCACAATGACTTCTACTGTTTGTGCTGAGTTCATGCTGCTTCCCTTTCTTTCTTGGCAAATACCGTACGCAACGAAACGAACGTATAGTACTCGTCGTCACGTTCATGTAGGCTACCATATAGCCATTCACCATTGTTGAAGATGTAGTAGTATTCAGCACCACAGCTTTCACATTGGTCAAGGAAGTCTTTAACAGTGGCAGCAGTCTTAAAGCCTACATCAGTTTCGTCTCGATCACGTCCGTAAAAGGTACACATATCGCCATAGAGTTCTTCAAACTTCTCGTATGGGATATCCATGTCACGGCTGCTAAAGCCATGCTTCTCACCAATGTCTTTGCCTAGCGTGCTCATATCGCCCATGCATACAAGCTCTTCAACCCGGGCCTGATCATTGTAGTGAGCCATAAGGATTGCACCGTTATGTTCTGCATAACCATCCCAATGACAATATACGCTGAGGTATACACCATTGACCTTAACACCAATGCGGCTACGAGTACCCATTATAGATATCCTTTAATAGTCAAACAAGTAAGAACAGCAAAACATGCAGCCATTGCAATGGCTACCATGCGATCACCTTTGTCACCGCTCATGCCATTTCCTTTTCCAAGTTATTGAGAATGGTTTGAATCACGTAGGCAGTGCCTGGATCACTCTCAACCAATCGCTCTAAGATCTCTTCCAACACAAACGAATCTGTGTTACTGAGAATCTCTACTGTCTGCTCTACTGTAAGGTAAATGCCTTTCTTCATCACGTGCTCCGTTGCGTTACTGTTTCACTAGTATACTATCGTTGGGCCAGTGTGTCTAGCCCGTTGCGTTCTTACAACAATTAGGCAAAGGCAACCATTGGTTGTTCACGCCGTGTCAGCATGTTAGCTGGCACACGGAATAAGCCTACTGGACTACGGACTGTGACATACTTAATTGCCACATGCTCTACAATGCCACCAATAAGGCCGTGTTTACGACTGTTAAAACGAACAGCATCGCCTTCAACGAATTCCCTAATGTTATTACGAACCAATTGGGCTCGCGCATACTTGACAGCATCAACGAATTTGGTAAGGTCGTCATTGGTCCAGGGCGTGAAACGAATGGATTTGGCAATTTGATCTGCGTTCATGCTAATTACTCCTTAAAACAATAGAATAGGATGGCCAGGATCTAATGTATCTAACTCTTCGCCCATTTCCTCTTTAGTATTAAACCCAGCGGCAAATACAGGATAGGCTTCGTCAGTGTCTCCAGTATATACAGACACATTACAGGCCAATTGCTCGGCAGTAAGAGTTTCTAAAAAGTCTTTGAGATCTTTATATGTCAAGTTCATGCTAATTACTCCTCAGTTGATAATGCAAGTTCATCGGCAATTTCAGCAACAAAGTCCGCAGTCCTACGAAACTCTTTGCAGAGCTCGTATAAACGATTGAACGAATTCAATTCCGTCATGCTCAAGTCTTGCAGGAAGTTCTCAGGATCCTCGTCCATGTGCTCAATAATCTGGACTAGGGCCGCTACTGTATTCTCACACATACAATAGCTCATGTTTGGGAATCTGGAATTTGCCATCTTTGTTGCTCCGTTGCGTTACTGTTTCATTAGTATAACTTCAACGGCCCAGTTTGTCTAGGCCGTTGTATGCATACAACATCACATAGTGTGATACCGTTCCGTGCTGGGGTCAACACAGGTACCACGCTCACTCCTACGGATCTCTACCTCAGCACCAGTCAACAGATGCTTTACTTTGACCAGCTGACGACCATTGAAGGTCTGTACCTGTTTGATGAATTCTTTTTGCCGGCGTTTGGGCAAGGAGTTCAACATCTCTACTGCCAAGCTGTTAGCATAGCCTGAAGTGAATTGGGCTCCTTGGTCCTCATACATGAGGTCAAGTGCCGCACTCAGTTCACGTTGATTGTCTGTGGTCCACATATCTTTGCTCCGTTGCGTTACTGTTTCAATAGTATAACGTCAGGCTGTCTTTGTGTCAACAGCCGTTGTATTTGTACGACGGAGGAACTCACTGCGACCAAACTCCTGATTGATGTAATACTCAATAAGTCGTCGCTGTATCATAGTGATTAAGTCGCCGTGATCATCTGAAATAATAAAACGAACTGGACACTTACCCCAAGTACCCAAACGTTGGAATTGTGCAAACTGTTGACGATGATTAGCATTGGCTGCATCAAATGCAACCCAAGGCCTACCAATGAATGCAAGCTTACTCATAACATCCCCTAATTGAATTTAAATACTCCGCCGCTTCACTGACATCAGTACAATTCTCATCAAAGTGTGCGGCCACCATCAATTGGTATACACTATATGCTTCACTGCCAATTTGGTCAATGACTTCCCTAACTTCGTCTTCTGTTTCACAGTTCCAAAGAGTTTCGGCAATCTCGTATTGCTCATCTGTTAGGCCATCAATTTGCATCATCATATCCTTCTTCTTCTGACACGTACAATTCGGCCACATTGACTTCAGCATCAAACTCAATGCCCTCTGCCTTACAGTAGTGCATAATATCTGCAATCAAATCAGCTGGACGTTCCATGTCCGTCTGTTGCATTAATAGCCGCACACGACTGGCCGCCAAACTGGCCATAGTACTAAATCCTGCCATCATATCGTTCGCTCCTTTGTGTCCATGTTCTTAGTATAAGGCCTTTGCGGCCCTACGTCAAGCCTGTTGTGCGTATGCAACACGCTGCCATCCCGTGTTAGCACAGAGCAAAAGCTCACCGTCTACGTCAACAATGTCGCCCACACTGAGCGAACGACCACGTCCGTACAGTACAGCCCGCAAGTCATCCTTGCTGGGATTGTTGGTAAGATCGAACAAGAACTCCGCCGCGTCTTCACTGTCAGTGACGTTCAGCGTGAACTGGCCTTGCTCAGTGTAAAGGTCCTTGGCCAACAGCTCTCGTGCAGTCTCACGTGGGTTAGGTTTGAAGTAGAACTGGCCCATGTACTCTGGGTCTAAGAGAAGAATCTTTGCTGTGACTTGCATCTTGTGCTCCTGTGTCTGTGTCGCCATGTTGTTATTATAGTGTCAGTTGGGGGCTACGTCAATGCTGTTGTTTTTTCACTACTGTTGTGAATCTGCAACACTATTGACGGCCCACAGTGATTCAGCTATAATATGAGCATGTGTTCGAACAGGCATACTGGGGGTGGACGGCGAGGCTGCCTAACAGGTTTGGTCATTATGAATTCCAGAATGAGTTTGGATTGGAAAAGGAGAATTCTGTCAACCGGTGTTGTTTTCCTGCACCTTCGTTGTTTTTCCGCGACAATTGTTCTGAAATCCAGAATAGTTCTGATCCGCATGATAGTTCTAGCCTTCAGAACGTTCTAGTCTCCAGAATAGTTCTGATTCGTACGATAGTTCTGGACTGAATGACTGTTCTAACCTTCAGAACCTCCTAATTATGATTTCAATAACTATTATGAACGAAACAACTACACTGAAGTCCAATACAAACTAAACCATACAGCCTTCTTTTGATCCTGAAAATGCCATTCTACCGGCACAAAAGGTAATTTGATCCCAACAAACCAAAAATCTCGACCCGGAACCCAACGCTGGCTTTGACACCAAGCTAATTGCTCCAAGTGCGCCTCTATAGTGGCTGTGTCTAACTGTACTGTATACATACTAGTTATTTACTACGGCTCGGGCCAACCCAATAAGTCTCCTCGACTACTAGGTTCACAGCCTACTAGTACCGTATAAAGGTGTTAAAAGGTGTAGAATGGTGTGGAAAAGTGTAATGTTTCTGGGCCAATGACAGTTTTGAACGGTTGCAAAACTGTATCTACAGTAGAAATATTTTGGGCGGACTGTGGTGGAGACTGGCTATGCACAAATACTCACCTTGCGTTCTAGCATGTTCTACGTTGATTCTATGAATCTTTCTGTACAGTAAGATCCACCATGTCCACAGTAGGTTCAAAAGTTTTGTATAATTTCGTGTACAAAGGCCGCCAGTAGGCCTAGTAGTAGTATAGTGAATATAGCCCATTCACTCCAAAGGAGACTTTCTTTAATGCGCCAGTATGTGGTTAGGAACAGTAGTGTTATGACCAAAAGTATGTGGGGGATCAGGATCATGGTAGGAAAATGTTATAGTCTAGTATCGCTGTCAGAGTCCAGCCTATGAGTATGCTCAGTATGGCCAGTAGGTACGTGAGGGTAAACAGTCCTTCGGCTTCATCCCAGTAGTAGTCAACTAGGTATAGTACTATGAGTGCCAAGGGTACGAGCACGAGTAAAGGTATGTAGTCCATCATGTGTGTATTTATCTGTGTGCTTGTGTGCGTATGTGTAATACCCACAGCTAGACCTTTTGTATTTGTTGTGTATGCAAAGGTTCACAGCTAGACCATTTGTATATGCTGTATATGCAAAGGCTCACAGCTAGCTCTTTTGGCTGTATTAGTAGTTGACTTAGTCAGTTATGGCGTGTATAGTATATGGAGTTGTACAGAGTCTAGTTGGTTAGATGCCGTTAAGCAGTTCTCTGTACACTCGATCAGTGATCAAATAGTATCAAGTATCAATTAGTTCTAGACCAGTAAGGCTCACAGCTAGACCAAAGGGTAGTTAAAGCTATTACTTTCTGTGCGTATGCCCAGTATCAATCTAAAAGTGTCTAGGGGATTATTAATCCTATGGGGAATTGACACTTTCATTATGGCAGGTCCAGTAAGTTCGTGGCTGTGGATCAGTGTGCCAGCAGTGTAGTTTCTCCAAAACAAAGAGTTATATTTTGACTCCGTATGTAGGTCGTTGTGTGTATCGAACCATTCATGATATGTGTTATCACAGTTCTCGATGGGTAAATTCAAGCTCCAGTCTCTGACCAAAGTTCTTTCTTTTCTCATATCAATATGTACGTCGCCGCAGCTATGGGGTCTAGTAGCAAAAAATCTCGCTGTGAAGACGTCGTCTTCGTGCATTAATTTTCGAATATTTTTTGTCAATATTGGGAAGTTTTTTTCTATCAAGTCCTCGCTGAGTAAATCAGAGCCCATATGATTATATTTTTGAGTATTTTTAATCCAGTCCCAATCGTCTAGAAACATCTGTTTAATTTCAGTCTGTTCGTATTCAAATGAATCTAAGGGATAGACCAGTTGCATATTAATGTTTAGTAGTAAATTTACTTTCCAGTGTGGCCTTGATCAGGTATAGTTCGGCGTCGTTGTTTATCACAATTTCTTCGTCTATGCTATAGTCTTCAGACCAGAAGCTTTCATCTAAGCGCAGTGTTTTGTATACAGTGCGCCAAGAGATAGGTTGTTTAAGTTTGTAGGCCTGTTCAATGACCTGCATCATGCCCATAACAATCATCATTTCGCCGAAGTCTTTCATTGAGTATTTACCTACTGTAGCGAGCAACTGCTTCGCCGTCGTTGCGTCGTAGTGCATCTTTAAGAAGGGTCAGTCTCTTACGTTCAGCCAGTACGTGTGGCATGCAGTCGTCTTCGTGCATGCGGAATGGTCCAGTACGGCCATCGCTGCGTGGTTGAGTCAAGCAATCAAAGTAGTTCATATGATGTCCCTTATTGATCATAAGCCAAGCGCGGGGGTTCATTCTATCACCGTAGGGTGCTTCCATTCTAGTAGGGTCTGGTAGTCGTCTAATGTGACTGCCCTTAGCCCACCAGAAGTTACCTGCATAGTGCCAAAATGGGTCTAGGTACATCATAATGCCTTCAGTGTCAGTGGCTGTGTTCAAGTTGTGTATGCGATCCTGCCACAGGTCCAGTGTGTAGTATTCCATAGCCCAGCGCCAGCTGTTTATAGCAGTGATGTTACGGGGTTGGTTCCATCCGTTGACGTGTTTCTCTCCGCTGAGGTAAGCTGAACCTTTAGTGTGTACAAAGCAGATACCATCGTCCATCTTTGCGTCTTGCCAAATGTAGCGTAGTGTGCGGCCTTCGTAGAAGCCTTCTTCGTCTTGGTTCTTAGTTTCTAAGATACGGAAGCCACCAAAGCGTTCAACCAGTTCTTTAGCGGGTTGCCACCATGGACCTGTGATCACGCAGTTCATTTGGGTGTTATGTTGGTTAATGCCAGCGTTGCGTATGCGTCGTAGTTGTTGATCAATCAGCATTTGGCTGATCATCTTATTAGTGCTAGTGTAAATGTGGTAGTATAGTTTAATCATTTCAAGTCCCAGTAGTCATCTTCGTAGGGGTTTATTCCTGGGCTATATCCAGGTTCTTTAGTGTCTTGAAGGTGGAATGGCCAGTCTCTCACGCCCACGTAGTAGCTATCTGGTGCGCGGAATAGCCATTGTTCGTATTTGATTCTAAGTGGGCTAGTTTCTATTAGAGCCATAGCAGGGTATGGAGCAATGTCAAAGTTTAAGGGATCTGGCAGTTTACGGATGTGTGTGCCACGGGCCCACCAAAAGTTGCCCATGTAGTGATAGAAAGGATCTCCTAAGAAGTAGCAGCCCAGTGTGTCTGCACCTTCGTTAAGTTGATGTCTGCGCCAAATCCAGCTGTCCAGTAGTTCAGTCTCCATGACCAAACGCCAGCTGCTCAGTGCCTTGATATTACGTGGTCTAAGTTGTTGATTCAGTTCGCCCCATATTCTATCGCCGCTGAGAAAGCTCAGTCCCTTAGTATGGAAGTAGAACACATGATCTTCTGGTCGAGTGTCTCTCCATAGATATTTTAGTGTGCGCCCTTCGTACTCCATATTGGGGTCACCTTCCACGCATTCCAGTACGTTAAGCCAAGGGTGTGCCTTGCATAGGTCCAGTGCTGAGTAGGGATTATTGCCACTGATAGTGCAGTAGACTTCGCCTTCTTCTGTGAGGCCTGTGTGTTGTAGTCTTTTCAGTTGATCGTCTATGAGGAAGAGATTAACTGGGACGTTTCTTGCTGTCCAAATGTGGTAGTATATTTTAATCATAGTTTATTGAGGGGGAGGTTGTATGCGATAGTTCAGTAGTTGGAGTAGAGCTCCATCTCCTTTGTGTAGAGCTCTTTCTCTGACCACGTGAGGTAGTAGGTCATCTTCGTAGAGCCAGAAGCTGCTGCAAAGATGATGTTCATCGTCTTTGGGCAAGTCCAGTATGTTAAACAGGCTCATAAAATAGCCTTCTCGTTGTGCAAAGATCCATTGTTCGTGTCTCATGCGTAGCATGGTCAGTTCGGGAGTTGGGTCAGCGTTTTCGCCTGTGCGTTCGTAGTCGTTGCCCTTCCATTCTAAGGGATGTGGTAGTGTGCGTATATGACTGCCCATGCTCCACCAAAAGTTTCCGCCGTACATGTAGAAAGGGTGGAAGATCAGCATAATGCCTACAGTATCGCAGGCCACGCCTAGATGTTCAGTTCTAGTTTGCCATTCATCTATGCAGTAGTATTCCATGGCATGACGCCAGCCATTCACTGCTCTTACGTTACGTGGAGCAATAAAGCCGTTGATACGATTCTGTGCAGTTATGTAGCTAATGCCCTTAGTGTGCATGTAGCAGACTTTATCTTCTGGTAGTGTTTGTTCGTATAGATAGCGCAGTGTGCGTCCTTCGAAGATCTGTTCATCGTCTCGTTCTGTGACTTCTAAGATTCGAAATCCGCCGTGTAGTTTGACTAATTCTTCTGCCTGTTTACAGTGTGGGCCTGTGATCACGCAGTTCATTTCAGCGTTGTAGTATAGGCCACTGGATTTCATTCTGCGTATCTGTTGATCTATCATCATCAGTCCCACAGTGGGATGTTCGCTAGTGTATATGTGGTAGAATAGTTTGTTCATGGTTCGCTAACGTCGTCTTCGTAGGGATTAAACACTTCAGCATAGCCTGGTTGTCTTTTTGGCCAGTCCATGTAGGGTTCTAAGTTTAGGTGATAGCCTTCCTTGCTGAATAGCCATTGTTCGTATTTCATTCTAGCTGGTTTAGTTTCTTCGTATTGTTCACCAGGATAAGGTAAGGCGGTGTACTCTATGGGATTAGCCAATTTACGGATATGACTGCCCTTAGCCCACCAAAAGTTGCCCATGTAGTGCCAAAATGGATCTTGTCGAAAGTAGCAGCCTTGTGTGTCGCATTGTGGTAGCAGAGCAACTCTTTGTGGCCATTCAGTGAGAATCTTCTGTTCCATTTTAAGTCGCCAGCCGTTGATAGCCTTAATGTGTCTAGCGTTGAATTCGCCGTTGACCTTACGATTACCCATAAAGTAGCTAATACCTTTGGTATGTATATAGCATATGGCGTCATCTGGTTTGGCATCTTGCCAGAGGTGTTGAAGTGTGCGTCCTTCGTAGAGTTCTTCGTGATCAATGTCCACGCGTTCAATGGTTTTAACGCAGCGTTTACGTTCTCGACCCAGTGTACGATCCACCAGTTCCCAAACGTTCCAGCTATTAGTGCCGGTGATCACGCAGTTAACTTCTGCTGAGTATAGTAGTCGGCTCCATTGTAGGGCCTTAAGTTGTTCGTCGACGAGGAAGAGATCGCCGTAAATATCGCCTGTGCAGTGTATATGGTAGTAAACTTTTATTGCCATAGTTTAGTCTAAAAAAAAGGGGCTGTACGCCCCTGTACTCTAATACTTATTAAGTATCAAAGAGTAATACCCATGCTCTTGGCTTTGTAACCTAAGGCCACGATTTCACGACTTGGTTTGCCCAAAGTGTATTCGGTGACCATAACGCCGTTACCTGCCCGACGACGGGTGCTATATACAGCATAGCCGTTTTGACGAATGCGTGTGGCTTCTGCGCTGAGATTGCCAACGCTGAAACGCTTGGTAGCTTCTGCCTGTGTGAGAGTTTCGCCGTTGTAGAGTGCTGAGAAGACCTTGTAGGTCTTGCTTTCTGGGTTAAAGTATTTCATAAAGTTCTCCTGTGAGTAGCAATTATACTAATTTGTTTAAGCTTTGTCAACGTTTTTCTGTAGGAGTTTTGCCAAATTATAAAGTTCGTCTGTGGTAAAGTCTTTCTGTGCAGGGATGAGATAGCTTTTGCCGGGTAGGGCTTCTCGTATACGTTGGGCCAATGTGTCGAGATCTTCAGCCTGTGCTAGGAATCCTTTGTTAGATCCAAAGCAGTAGATAACGCCTTTGTCTCGGCTTAGTTCCAATGTTTCAGTGTCTGCGGCTTTAGCTTTCTTTATTAGATTAACAAAACCTTCTGGATCTTCTATGAGTTTGTCTGTGATATTATCTATAGCATGATGTTGGCCCAGTATGTAACCAACAATGAATACTATGGCGCACATGACGATTGGTTCAATAATTTCCATGTTAGTCTCTTTCTGAAACCCAGCTACGATATTTAAAAGCACCGTGTATTTCAATAGTATAGTCGATCATATGTTGTGGATAGCCTTCTCTTAGTAGCCAAGCAAAGAAGTCTGTGCCATCACGATCAGGATCGTATTCTTTGGGAAAGTCGTATTCCCAACCATTTTGGGGATCAATCATTATTTTCATTATGTGCTCACGTGTTTGATATATTTAAAAAGATCTTGACGACGTTTTGGTTCCCAGTTTCGACCATCTGGACCACAAGTTTCGTCTTTAAAGCTACGTAGTCTATTTGTTTGACAAGTTTGGTAATGGGATTTTACTTCAACCTCACCAATAACTGGGTCTATATTTGTATGGGTAGCCACCAAGGTCTTTCGGCAATGTAGTGCATATTTACTTGGTTGAAGCCAAGCGTGCCAAGGTGTAAAACTATGTTTACAATCTTTGCATAGTACAGTATCACTCATTATTTTCATTTATTAACCTTAAATATTATGATTGGCAAATCCAGTAGCTAGTTCGTTGCCAAGGCCCTGTGCCAGTACGATGCCATTCTGACACTAGCACTCGTTGTTGACCCATTGGGCAATATTTGTCTTTATCTAAGGCCATGCTCATTGAGGTCAAGCAGTTCAATGCCAAGGCCAGTGCAATGATTGTTTTCATTTAGTCTCCGCTGTCAATTTGGTAGCTGTCGTTGCAGTATTTACATTGGTAGTTAGTGAGGCATCGTCCTGCGTTAGAGCTTGTGTAATCATGCTTGCAGGGTGTGCCATCTGGGCGAAGAGGCACAGTGCCACGGGGTTTCCCGTACATATATTGTCCGCCACAATTTGTGCAGGGGAAGGTATCTGTGTCTTTGTCATAGCCTGAGATATGGCTTCGAGTGTGTAAGTATCCATCTGCTGGTGTACGAGTTGTGCCGTTACAAACGGGGCAAGTTCCCTGTGTCATCTTTTTGTTCCTTTGGTGTGTGTGCTTCAGTTCGAGGTTCAATGTACTTATCCCAGACCTTTTGACCAGTATTCCAGCCAAACACTGAGAAAAATCCAAATACTAGGGCGCTCCAAATCATAGTTCATCCTCCTCGTCACGGTCAAGACGATCCAGTTCAAAGTGATCTAACAGATCGCCAGGTTCGGCCCATAGACTGTTTTTTACCTGTTCGTCACAGTATCTAATGATGACTTCGCATAGGATGCGTAGTTGATAGTCGGTTAGGTCTTCTGGCAAGCTAATGCCAGTATCGTGTATATGTTCTATTAGTTCGTTCATCGTTCAACTCCAAAACGTTCTTTAATCAGTTGTGCAGTTTCCCAAAGTGGATCAGCCTCATGATAACTGTACTCGTGTCTATTAACAATGTCCAAACATTCTCGCACAATCAACTCTGCAAATTTTTCATTAAATTGAGTATGCCAATCTATATGTCCATCTTCCCAAATCTTGCCAGGAGTCTTGCTTCTAACAGGTGGAGGAGTATATACTTCATTAACATAGTCACCAGCCTGTAGAGCAAGTAGTTTAATTCGTTCGTTCATTCGTCAACTCCTAGATATTCTTCAATGTATTGTTTGACAGAAAAAGCACCCGATGCTTCTTTTTCTAGTCCGTGTGTAAGATACCCTACTTGAGCAACCTCACACATTCTCATACATTCCCGAACAATCAACTCGGCAAACTTGAAATCATCATAGTGTGCTGAACCATATACTTGTTCAGCCAATTCTCTAATTACTTTATTCATTGTTTGCCACACCATATCGTTCTGCCAGTCGGCGAATAGTGTCAATCCTTGGGCTTCCTAATGAGTCATCGTTGGTCAATTCGCTTAGAACATCGTAGACAATACACTTGTAGAATTTGATCAGTTCTTCACGATTGAAAGTAAAAGATGCTGGAGGTTTGGGAAAGTCCCATTCTAATTGTCCAGCACAATCAATAGCAAGTTGTTCAAATAGTTCGTTCACGATTCAACTCCAAACTGTTTACTAAGTCATTAGTATAACATCAGAGATGGATGTTGTCAACGGTGTTTATTTTACAACACGGGCTAGTTCTTTATATCCAGCCCAGCTTGGATGAATTTTATCTGATTGCACACGAGTGATTGGCACCACTGTGTCACCGTGTAAGGCAGCTATTACTTTGACTATGCGTTGAATTTCTTCAATAGGTACACCGCCAGCAGGCAAATTGCCGTGTGGTAGAATCCAAAATACGCGGCCTGCTTTTACTTTGGCTCTCAACTTTTCTAGTTCTTCTTGTGTTCGAATGTACTTATGATCATTGCTGCCTAAACTGATGATTACCGTTTGAGCAGTAAGATCATATTTGAGATAATCTCTATTCCATTGCCAAGTGTTCCAGCCACCTTTGCTCAGTGACTCACAAGGAGCCACATGGTGGTATAGGCCTACAGCAATACTATCACCTAATATCAAACAGTCAATCATTTTTATCCCACCTAATCTTAGGGTTGGCTCGTTCGTATAGTTCCACTAGTTGATCCAATGTCCAAACCGCATCAGTTTCAAAAGTTTCAAGCCAATCGCCAAACCTAGCCCAGTCTTCACTCTGCATGGGAGGTACGCCTATTTCATCACCATAGGGATCGTCAGTACCCATGATATCAATACGGCCACAACTATAATGTGTGGTAATTTCTCGAGACTCATATTGTTCGCCAGCCTTAAGTCCACTGAAAGCAGAGTCCTCTTCCAGTGTGACTATTTTAGTTTCAACAAGGCCGCGTTGTTCATACCAATTCATACTGACTGGGCCCATCCAATTAGTACTATATCTAATCTTACTCATTTTGGTATGAGTCCTATGCCCCAACATACTAGTACCATAGCGTTCACTATGATCAAATTAAGTTCACGAATGCGTATGCTCCATGTCAAATAGAGTACAGCACTCACAGTTAAGCAAACTAAGTTCAGTGAACTAGCAGCCAGTATGTCAAGTTTTTGTAGACTGGTGCCCAATGCGCCTAAGCAACATAGGACACAGGCAGTCCACTTTAGTATGTTGTTTAACATTAATGAACCAATGACTCTACGCGAGCAGTTAATACCCAGTCTTCAAACTTGGTGTGTTTGGTTACGAATACGCCCTGCTCCACAGCCTTGTTAACAAAGTGTTGGAGCAGTTTGTTGTAGAGTTCGTCACTAATGGTTTCGCGATCTAATTCAATAATCATTGCTGAGTCTCGACAAATTGTTTAGTGGCAACCATAGCTTCAAAAGTCTTCCAAAGCTTTTCGAATTTAAAGTTATAGAAACTAGCCAAGTTGGCAAAATCATCTGGGCCAGCTTCTTGTTCAAGTAGTAACATGATGTCGTCAGTAATGCCCCAACACTGTTGGATGCCCTGTTCAAGATCAAAGCGGTCAACGGTCTTTTCATCAGTCATGGTAAACTCCTAAGTTGAGCATGTATTATACACGATTAGGAGTCCGTTGTCAACGCTTATCTGCGCCCCATTTGAGCATCCAGAACGTATGATCTTTGGGAGTGAACACAGCCACAATGTCGTATTGTATGCCGTATGCAGTAATTGGAAATAGACTGGCCTTCCAGTAAGGAGTTTCTACTGAGTGTGCCATTATCCAATTACCTTCTTCGCTATTTTGCCAATCGTATAAAGGAAGGGCAATGTAGATTTCTGGATCGTCTACATCGCCCAAGGTAATTCTATGTACAATACATTTGATGTTAGACTCGGTGGTAGTCGACACTGTCTTTGCCCACAAGTTGGTCAATCAATTCGTATTGTTCTTCAGCACGACGAACAGCTTCTAGTGCTTTTTGTAGGGCAGGGTTGTCTTGAGCACGACGTTCACGTTCAGTTTCTACTTCCATTTTACGTAATGCCCAGTCGATGGCCTTTTTGGCCTGTGTGCTCAATGATAGTTCAACGTTTGGGTTTCTTAGTTCTAACCAAACAGCACCGTCATTGACTTCTAGTCTATTCATGCTAGGGTTATAACGTACTTGACCTGCACCACTACTACCAGGGCTGATGTGTGGGCCGTTTGATCCAGAAAGATTCACGTGAAGATAGTGTGTATTTGATGAAATTTGGTTGATCATTTTAAACTCATAACTGCATAAAATTCTGGAGTCATTTCCTTGGGTTTGGACACAATATCCACATGCCAAGGCTGCAACTTCAAATCATAAAGTGTATTAATTGTACGTTGAAAACTTTCATTTGTAAATACCCAAGCATGAACATCGGCAAAATCAGTTTTAGGATCTAGTGCTCGTATTGTGGCCCTTTCTATTTCTAACAGATCAGTATCTTTGGCTCTTGGATCTTCACCGTGATCGCCCATCCAATGTGCCCAAATATTGTTATGTGTGGAATATAGTCTGTGTTTGATATATGAAGCTGCTGTGTGAGTTTTAAGGCCTAATTGAAAAGCAGTTATCATATCACTGAAACAGCTTTCTTGTTGATAGTAATCAAAGCAGTATCTACGATCTGGCACAGCCAAAAAGTATTTGGTATTGGGGCTAGCAGCCAATGTAGCAGCTTCTTTTAAGTGTGTGATAATGTCTGGGTAGTGTTCAATGTTATGGGCACTGAAGATAAAATCAAACTTTAAGTCTGTGCTAAATGTTGGCGTGGCTTTGGGATCAGCAATGATGTCAATGCTAGGGATTTCTACTGTATGCGTATAGCGAGTCTGATCAAGACTGATCTGTTCGCTGGTAAAGATATCCATGTACTTGAGATTGGGGTAGTTAGCCTTACTCAGTCCTGGATTGTTGTATGGTCCAATCTCTAAGATACGAGCAGGTTTAGGAATCAGTTTAACAAACTCCTGACGATCCATTTCCTCTGGGAATTTAAATATACTGGCCATTAGATCCATCCCATAGCGCGAGTGAATCCAAATATGTGGATGCAAGCAAAGTAGCAAGTAAGCAAGAATGGCCAAGCTAGTTGTCTACGCCAGTATGCGGCGATACTAAAGCAGGCACCCAAAAAGCTCACAGGATAAATCAAATGCATGGGTGGGTGTTGGGCGAACCAAGCAATGCTGCTAGTAGTTCCCACAACGAAGATTGATGCCATCATTTCCAAATAGAAAGCAGTTCTATCTGAAGTATAACTATTACGCCAAAAGGCTTTGACTTTGTCTAACATATTTTTTCCTTTATTGCCATCTCAGTTTAAACCAATTGGCTTCTTTGTCGGTGCGAAGGTACAGTTTAGTTTCTTTATATTCTGTATGCCAGCACCAGTGAGTATTTAACGCACAATCAGGGTTGTATCGCAGGATATGGAGCCAGAAGTCACGTTCGCAACTAGGTCCCCAAGTAGTCCACGCCCATTCTCTCAGTTCAAACAAGCTGGACAGTTTGTCAATTTGGTTATGATTACGCCAATCACCATAGGCCTTTATGCACCATTTAAATTCTTCGTGTCCAGTATGTCTTCTATCTGTTCTATCAATTCTAAATTTCATAGCCACCTCAGTTTAAACCATATGGCATCACGGTCATGTTCGAAATGCCAAATATATGAACTAAATTGTTCTCGTCCAGCCCAAAAGCAACACCATACGCCATCTCGATTATCCACAGCACTCCATCGTTGACCAAACTGTTTAGTACACCATTCAATAGTCTGCCAATGATCTTTCTTGTCAGTGATCACGGAATGCCAATTGTCAGTCTTGCTCATGAGTATTTTAGCAATAACCAAGTTGCGTATTTTTCTTCTTTAAAAGTGAATTCAGTCTTTTTGTCGTATTGTCTATGTGGGGGTTCTTGTTCCCAATGAGCAGGGAAGAATTTATATTCATAATGTTCATTGGCAATTAATCCCTTATGTTTTAGTTCGTGTACAATTTGGCTAATTTCAAAAGATGTTTTATTATGCAGAGTCACTGTGGGCATGTCAACCCCATCTCAGTAGGAACCAAGTCTTGTCTTTTTCATCGCGAAATTCAAATACACCTTCACCTACAAAGCGCCATCCAGGACCCCATGCTGAGGCTCCTATACCTCCACCAAATGTCTCCACACACCATTTGATGCAGGGCATCCAACCTTGATATCTATATTTGCCATTGAAAGTCACATCCACAGGTGGTATTATACTGGCCACATGCCAGCCACTCAATTCATTTATCATCCCCACCTCAACAAGAACATGGTTTTGTGTGCTTGATTTTTAAAACGAAACATGTCAAAGCTTATGCGTACACCGCAGTTAGTTTGACGACACCACTCCTGTATAGGGTCCATGGTCTGTTCGTTAAACACTGGATCGCATTCTGCTCCATCGTAAACATAGCTAGCATTCATTCTTGCAGCCAAGATTAGTGGGTCTTCAGTGTCAACCCAAATTAACTTAGGCTTCCTCATTGAAATTTAAGCATGAACCAATTCATATATTTCTCATCATCAAAGATGATACTGCCGCCTTCTATCCTAGCCCTATAATCTTTGGCTAACCAAGAGTTAAAAGTGTTGCCATATTTTTCAAAGTGAACGTGGTCATAGTAGTAATTAATGACTCTGCCCCAGATACTATCAGAATAGCCATCTATATTGGCAGCATATTTGAAGGAGCAGGGCTTCATTGATCGTTCCAGTGCAGGATAAACAGGTCACGATGACTGGCTTTTTTGAAGCTCCACATGATGTCAGTCATTTGTTTGCCACAATTATGTTCTATGCACCAAGTCTGTATTTCGAGAAGTCGTTCTTCGTTGAGTTCTTCTCGATCAAGCACCACACCTGGTAGTTTGAACAAACCAACATCTACGTTAGTAATCTTCATTAATACTTCCAGTTATTAATCTTGCATTGTTTTGGAGGATTTATATGGTAGCAATTTTGATCTACATCAATGCATTGCAAGCATTTTTCATAGCGTTGTTGTGCCTCGCCATAAAAGTTTGGAACTCTAAAGGCTTTTTCACCTCGGCAAACTTGAATGTCGTATTCTCTAGTTCCGGGGCACAATGGCTGTGGCAAAGAACCACAAGCAGTTAAGTTAATGGCCAGTAAGCTAATAAGTAGTTTTCGCATATCTGTAAGTGTATAAGTTGACAACATTTACATTATATGCGAAAACGCTATCTAAGTCAAGTACCTGCGTTATAGTTCAAGTACATTTGGCAAAAGTCAGCAAAGTGTACCACGGCCATATCTGGATATTCTCTTTGGATATGACGCACAGTCCTAGGGTCACTTTCTACAAACACATCAATGTCGTGTTCTTTGATCATTCTAGCCTTGTATGCTTCTGGTTCTTCATCACTGGTGCGACTGTGATAAATTTCTTTTGGCTGATTCTTAAAGTGTTTGAGCAGCCAACTTTTGGTAATTTCCTCATGTTCAGCCAATCTAGCAGTGAGCAAGTGCCATTCACCAACTGGTTCAAAAATTGGTTTCATGTACATGGTCAATTCAAAAAATTCCAGTGTATCACCTATAGTAGGAATCTTTTCGCAGTCTGGCACAAATACGCCATCAAAATCAAATGCGGTTTTGTTTTTACGTTCTTCATTCATCTCTGTATCTAACTCCATAATCTATACTTATTTTCCTACTGCCCCACATAGGTTCCATTGCGAAATAGGGCAACCTAACACCTTGAATAATTTCGTTTCTAACATCCTCAGGAGTATTCCAGTCACTGAATAACACAGCCCATCGCCAAGCACAGTCTGGATAATACCTAGTCATAAACAGTTTGGTATCCTTGTAGGAGTTACCACTGAGTATGTTGTCATCAACGAATACAATACGCTCTGGATCACCGCCAACAGACAATTCAGCACGTTCATGCCAATATGCTCCTAATGGCAGTCTAAGTTCTTGAGCAACCCACATGGCATAGCTAAATCCGCTACGTGCCACTGCCACAATCTCATTGGGATTGAATTCTTTAATTTGATCTAGCATGGTGCTGAAGTAAGTTTCTGCTTCTTCATCAGTCATTCTACGTGATTGTTCTGGAAATGTTGTTTGATTCATAATGTAAATAATACTAGTTAACTTTGCTTCTGTCAATACCAAGGAGTGTATTATGAAGATATTAGTCACCGGCTACTTGGGATTCGTTGGAAGAAACATGATGTCCTTTCTACACAAACAGGAAGGTGTGCAAGTAGATGGGTATGAGTGGGATGATAGCACAAGGCCCAGTGTACGTCAATATGATTGGGTAATACATTTAGCCGATGTACATGACTCAATGGAGTCAGATGTGGAAAGCATATTGGGCAAGAACTATGACTTCAGTTGTTGGCTATTGGATGAATGCCAAAGACAAGGAGTCAATCTGCAATATGCCAGCAGCAGCACAGTGTATGGTGACACTAAGAACTTTGAGGAAATGGCTCCTTGTAATCCATTAAGTACCTATGCATGGAGCAAATACTTATTTGATAGATATGCTTTTCAAAGAGCTCATACCAGTTTTGTACAAGGTTTTAGATACTTCAGTGTATATGGTAAATGGCAGCATGTCAAAGCACATAAGACCAATGCCATACATCAATGGCGCCAACAAGCACGTAAGGAGGGGCGTGTCACAGTATGGGAAAATGCTGACAAAGTCAAAAGAGATTGGGTATGGGTGGGTGACGTATGTAAATTGCATTGGGACTTTATTCAACAGGTCAAGGGATCAGGTATATGGAATGTGGGTTCTGGACTAAGTCATAGTTATTTGGACATTGCCGAATACATAGCTGAACAAGAGGGAGTACCCGTGATTACAGAACCCATGCCCAAAGATCAATATGTGAAGAACAGGAGCAATGCCTGTGCCAACCTAAAACATCTCAAAGAAACTATAGGGAGTAGGGCATGGTTGAATGTGTACGAATGGCTTGACTACGATAAATAAATTTATGAAGATACGGGAAATTATTCAAGAATCTGGAGCAGCCAGTAGAAAACTCTGCACCAGTACTAAGCCAGATAGTCAGTTGGGTGCTAGTCAATTGAGCAGTTGTATCAGTCAAGGATACAGAGCTAGGGAAACAGAAAAGAAGTTTACCATTAATAGAAAGCGTCAAAAGGTCAAAGGTAAGAAAGTCAAAGGCGGTAACTATGGCGGTCCTTTACCAGTATGGAAAGGGAATGCCTAATGAGATTCAAAGAATTCAAAGAAGCCTTTGGGGATGATGGGTGGGATGACTTAATTGGTCAGGCCACGTCGGCAATGTTACCAGGTGGTAAACCAGGGAAAGGTTTGCTGGATTATCTATCAGGTTTTTCAAAAGATTTGCCTGATCTTCTAAATCCTAAAAAAGCAAAATCTTCTTCTAATGATAATGTTGTTTCAACATCCAATAATCCAAAATCTAAAAATTTAAAAAATCAACCCTCTTCTGGTAATACTAGCACAAATTCATCTGCGGCAGGTCAACGTACACCTGCTAGTGCAATATCGGGATCTGGTAAACCCAGTGAACAACTTATACAATTTGTAAAACAAAACGAAGGGTTTAAAGCAAAAGCATTTTGGGACTATAAACAATGGACTAACGGCTATGGCACCAAAGCTAGTAGTCGTAATGAAGTAATTGATGAAAGGGAAGCAGACCGTAGACTAAGGCAAAAAGCTCAAGAATTTTATGATATTGTAGTAAGATTTGATCAAGCCCACAAGTATGGATTTGATAACAGTCAACGTGATGCATTGACCAGTTTTGTTTTTAATGGTGGCCCAGGATGGTTGGATCAAGTCAGTGATAATGGCCGTAGAAATAAAAAACAAATAGCACAGGCCATGTTAAATTATAACACTGCTGGTGGAAGAAGATTGGGTGGATTGGTTAGGCGCAGACGTCAGGAGGTAGCTATGTTTAATGCTGACTCTGATAATATGCCTAGCTCCAATATAGGTTAATAAATACCTTTACTATGACAGATAACTTTACAGGCAAATTATTAATCGCACCTCCTAAAATTGATGACGGCTTTTGGAAAACTGCTGTAATCTTTATGACCGAAGATCATATTAATGGCAGTGTAGGCTTACTGTTAAACAAACGTAGTACCATTCTAATTAGAGACTTTTCTAGACAAGTTGGCGAAGAATATAATATCCCAGGCTACTTACATATTGGCGGCCCAGTTAATATCAAAGCTCTAACCATGTTACATAGCAGTGATTGGGCCTGTGGGAACACCATGCAGATCAATGATGACTTCAGTATAAGCAGCAGTGATGACCTAATGTATAGATTAGGCAATGGTGATGCACCAAAACATTTTAGAATGTTCTTAGGTATGTGTGGCTGGGCACCAAGTCAATTAATGGATGAATATCAGGGAACTCCCCCAAGAAGTCGAAATCACAGTTGGTTGGTCAGTTCAGCTGACTATGAGTTAGTCTTTGAACATGATCAAAAGGATCAATGGCTACAAAGTGTGGAACGAAGTGGTATGGACTTTGTCCAATCAATCTTTGCATAAATGGAAAATGATAGTATAATACAATTTTTGGAATCCATTTATGGATACTCTAGTACTTAATGCTGACGGCCAACCACTAAGCTTTCTACCTTTGAGCACTATTGATTGGCAAGAGTCTATTCGATATCTAGTATTGGATAAAGCCTCTGTGATTGCTTGGCATGAGGAGTGGATAGTTCACAGTGTGGATTGGGAAACTAATGTGCCTGCTGTGGTCATGTTGAGAGAATACATGAAGCCCAAAACTTCTGTTAGATTCAGTAAAAGCAATGTTTTCCTACGTGACAATCATACTTGCCAATACTGCGGCGTACTATTAGACAAGCGTGACTGCACATTGGATCATGTCAAGCCATTGAGCCAAGGTGGCAAGACTGTGTTTGAAAATACTGTCACAGCCTGTAGCCCATGCAACAGTGCCAAAGGCAATAGCACTAAGATGAAACCTAAAGTTAAGCCATACCGTCCTGACTATTTTGAAATGGTAAATAAAAGAAAGAACATACCATTTAATATTAGACATGACAGCTGGCTGGACTATATCAATTGATTCGAATACAATGGAGTTTGGGAAATCACTGCAATTACAATTGTGAATACTGTCCAGATACATTAAAGACGGGCAGTATACCTTTACCAGATCCTGATAAATTTGTCAAAGCCTTTGGCATAATTTACGATACATTTAGTCAATTTAATTTACAAATTGTAGGTGGAGAGCCCACAGCCTATGAAGGGCTGGACTTGGCCCTGCGCTCAGTACGAAAAGATCCCTGCAAGCAACTTACACTAGAAACAAATGGCACTAAATCATTAGCATGGTGGCAGGAGAATCTAGCACACTTTGCCAATGTAATCATCAGTGTGCATAAACGTACAGACGTAGATCATATACTAAAAGTAGCAGAGTTATTACAAAGTAATTCTGTTGACTTATTAGTCAAGTTTCCTATACAACCTACAAACTGGAATGAAATAGTTCAAATAAGAGATTCATTTAGGCATAGTGGATTTATTACAGAACTAAACTTACTCTATAAAAACTTTACTCGAGGTAACAATGAGTATTATGATTATAGTCAAGAGCAAATAGACTATTATTACAAAGACAAAGGAGTAGAGTCAAATCAAATCTCCAATCAAATTGAACAAATTCGTATACATAAACTAAACGAGTATACTGGGCATATGTGTTGGGCCGGAGTAGAACAATTTGTCATAGATAGACAAGGATATGTTTTCAGAGGCTGGTGCGAACAAAACGGCACATTGGGCAATATACTAGAAGGCGCAGTGAATTGGTCAACCAATCCTGTAGTCTGTCGTCGTAGATTGTGTACAAATGGTTTTGATTTGCAATCACGTAAAAGTGAAAACTCTTGGGGAAACATATGAAAAAGTATTTTTGGATTGCATTGGGATTTTTAAGTTTGGGCATGGCCTATATTGGTGTTATAGTACCAGGCATTCCCTACAGTTGTTTCATAGTGTTTGCAGCCTATTGTTTTGCCAAGGGCAGTCCACGTATGCATGCCTGGCTATACAATCACAAACTATTCGGGCCATTCCTAACTAATTGGAACAAGTGCAGAGTGTTTCCAACTAAGATGAAATACTTTATGATTGCAATGATGAGTTCAAGCTTGTTGACCATGTACCTAACCAATGTGCCTACAAGGGGAATCATATACACAGGTATCTTTATGTTATGTGTGGCCATATGGGCATGGCGTTGGCCCGGTAGTGTGGCAGAGTATGAACAGCGTATTGCTCAAGGACGTAAGATAGGCTGGTTTAACAATTCTTTCTAATAAATACTAGATGGAAGAATTACATAAAGCAGCTAAAGTAGCCTTTGCCAGTGAGTTTAGTTTTTATCTAAAAGCACACAATTTTCACTGGAACATCACAGGCCCAGACTTTTTAGAATATCACGATTTGTTTGGTAAAATCTATGAGGAAGTCTATGGTGCCATTGATGATTTTGCTGAAAAGATTCGTAGCCTAGGCACATTTGTTCCAGCCAGCTTACAGCGTTTCAGTATGTTATCACAAGTTGATGACGAGACTGAGATATTAGATCAAAACAGTATGTTGATGGAATTGGCACAGGACAATGAAAAGATGATTAAGCTTTTCAAAATGGTCTATGATGCAGCGGAAAAGTATGGAGAGCATGGATTCAGCAACTTCCTAGCTGAACGTATGGATGCTCATAGAAAGCATGGATGGATGTTAAAAGCATCCATGCAACCCTAATCAAAATCTATTAAACACATCCTTAAGAGCAATGATCAATTTTTCGATCATGCCATCATCGTGATATGGAGTAGGTGCGAATCTTAGTCGTTCTGTACCTACTGCCACAGTTGGATAGTTAATAGGTTGAACATAGATATTATGATCATCCAATAAGGCATCACTCATGGCCTTACAACGAACAGCATTGCCAACTAGCACTGGTACAATGTGTGATGTGGAAATATCCATATAAGGCAAGCCAGCTTCAATCAATGCTACCTTTAGTTTGAGGGCACGTTCTTGATGTTTGTCTCTTAGTTCTTGATGTTCCTTCAACCACTTTACAGCAGTCAACGCACCAGCACAGCTAACTGGACTCATACTAGTAGTAAAGATAAATCCAGCTGCCACACTACGAATAGCATCAATAACGTCAGAGTCGCCAGCAACATAACCTCCTTGCACGCCAAACGCCTTGCCCAGTGTGCCGTTGATCAAGTCGATCCTAGACTCTAGGCCTAATTGTTGAGCAACACCACCGCCTTGTGGACCATATAGGCCTACAGCGTGTACTTCGTCAATGTAGGTAATAGCTTCGTATTCGTCTGCTAGATCACATATTTCTTTAATTAGGCCAATGTCGCCGTCCATGCTGTAAACACTTTCAAATACGATACAGGGAGTTTGACCTTGAGCTTTGACTTCCTTTAAAATACGTTCTAGGTCTTCCATATCGTTGTGTTTGAACACAGTCTTTGCAGCACGACTATGATTGATGCCTATGATCAAGCTATTATGGTTTTGACTGTCACTGATGAAATGAATATCAGGAATAATCCTACTCAGTGCAATCAATGCCCATTCATTGGCCACATAAGCACTGCTGAACAGTAATGCTTTGGCTTTGTTATGTAAGGTAGCAAGTTCGTTCTCTAGGGCCACATGATAGCTGCTAGTGCCACCAATGTTTCTAGTGCCACCCGAGCCTGAGCCAGTTTGATCTAGTGCTGTATGCATGGCATCAATAACAGCCTTATGTTGGCCCATGCCCAAGTAATCGTTGCTGCACCAGTTTACGATGTTTTTAATAGTAAACTTACCGTACCAAATAGCATTGGGGAATTCGCCTTTCTCACGGACGATGTTATTGAATACTCTATATTTGCCAGACTCTTTAAGATCTTTAAGTAGTTTGTGAAATGGTGTTTTATTAATCATAGTAGTTTATTTATTTGATAAGTATTAGAAAGGATTATAGAAATGGCAGCAAATGGAATAAGTGATTTACCTACCAAAGAAGATAGACAACGAGCCAAGTTAGACTTGGCTGCATTGGACAGAGCAAGAGTTGGCAATCCAAGATCTGTATATGTGTTAGAGCAATTGCCCACGCAATATAGTGACAATGATGTTGTGGACAATGACAATATAGGAGGCCTAGTCGAAGGAAGGCCTTGGGTTGCAGAATAATTACTAAATACTAATATGAGAGCAGCAGAATTTTTAAGAGACATCGTGAATATGTTATCCTCCATGGATGGTGAGGAAGAGCACAATGATGGCGTAGAAGTTAATATTCACGGTGGTCATCAAACGGTGGAAATGCCAGGACATGATGAACACGATCATGAAGATCCAGAATTGGATCCAAATCCAGTAATGGTTCCGCCATTACAACAAAAAATAGAAATAATGAAAAAGATGGCAGGATTGCCAAATCAAGCAGACAAGTTCACAGCCATAGTAGCAGACGAAGACGAGCCCTTCGAGGGATAGGGAGTAGCCCGTGTCCTTCACACAAAAATTATTCACCAGTTTCCATAGTTATCCAGACGGCAATACTCGTATAGGCGAGCTCAACCGTATTTGGTATGACAGCAACACCAACACCCTACGTATACAATTAGACACTGTCACTCCTGGTGGTACTGTTATTGCTGGAGGTGGTCAAAGTGATTATACCTTATTACCTGCCACAGAAACTAGACTGGGCGGAGTCAAGACTGGTGACAATGTTTATATAGATGGCGAAGGCAGGATCAGTCTTGACCTAGGCAATTTTGTAATCAATGGTGAAGATTTGCAGACATTATCAGGTACGGTGCCTGATACTGATATTATACTCAATCCTAATGGCAGTGGCAGTGTACAAGTGCCCAGTCTTAAAGTAGGCGACAATGGTAATATCTTAAACAGCAATCTCTATATTGAAGCATATATCACGCAGTATGAATTAGCCAGTATAGTGGATAGCAGCACTGGCCCAAGCGACAATTTATTAACTGGCACTTATGGAAACATAAATGGAGTTGTTGCACCATGGACCGTATTCGAATTAGCGCCAGGAACTAGTGGCATTCCTATCAGTGCTATTCAAATTAATGACATATTAACTGGTGTAGGCATTGTGCCCAGTGTGGTACGGGATCGAGGATTAGCTGGAGAAGGTGATCCTGCCGAGTGGAGTAATTATGTTATTGTGGGATTGGATCTATCTTCATTGGGACAGGTATTGCCATTAACTGGTGCCAAGTTTGATCTATTACGTCCATTAACCAAAGCTAACTTTAACGTTCAAAGTGCCAACAATAGTGATATATTTTTAGATAGTCGTGGACTAGGCGATGTTATTGTTAACACCAATATAGTACCAGTGACCAATAACATTAGTACTCTTGGTACACCGACCAAACGTTGGAAAAGTATCTATTTAGGTCCGGGCACTATCTTTATATTTGACGAAACCTTGGGTAAGGATATTGCCATTGGTGCTAGGGACAATTTGTTATATGTTCAGAATGGTGCAGGCCTTAGTGTAGGTGAGTTCACATTGGTGGACAATCAAATTAAGATTACTGATCCTGAGCGTGACATCATAGTTGGTTCAACAGATGCCACAGGCTATGTGGATTTTAATCGACCAATTAGAATAAGAAACAATTTAGGTAGAACAGTATTTGATGTTAATAGAGAGGGGCTAACAGCCATATATAGTCCAGTTAGTTCGGACCCAACCAAATCCACATTAAGTATTGTTGGTACTAATAATGGTCATACGCAACCACGTGTCACACTATATGATGGCACATTAATTCAATTAACAGCTCAAGATGGTAAGAGTTCGCGCATAAGTTCAGATAGCTTTGGTGTAGGCACTTATCCATTGTATGCAGGCAGAGCCGCACGTGGCACAGTGGATGAACCTAGTGCTATGGTTGAGGGTGATGTGCTGTCACGTTTTTCAGCTGTGGGTTGGGGAACTACTGGCTATGTGAATGGTATTAGTAGACTTGATACTGTGGCTGCTGAAAACTTTACTGATACTACAGCAGGTACTAAGTTTGTGTTTCAAAATGCTCCTGTTGGTTCTGCAACTATTCAAAAGTCGGCCACGGTTGATAGTACAGGATTATCTTTCGTTGGTGCAGTAGACACAGAATCTGGCATAACATTTAGAGATAACACTAGACAAATTACAGCAGCCATTCAAAGTGATTGGGATCAAACTGACAACACCAAATTAGATTATATCAAGAACAAGCCCGAAGTCATACAGGGTCTACAGGGTGTACAAGGCGATATAGGACTGCAAGGTGTCAAGGGTGTTGACGGAACCAGTGTAAGAATATTAGGTTCAGTCAGTGACATAACTGAACTACCTGGTTATCCTACAAGTTATCTTGGTGATATTGGTGATGGATACCTTAACATAGTCGATGGCAGTCTGTACTTTTGGGATGGCGCACAATGGAATGATGTAGGCGACATACGTGGATCACAAGGCGTACAAGGTACACAGGGTACACAAGGCCGCCAAGGTCGCCAGGGCATACAAGGTATACAGGGTACGGACGGATTTCAAGGTATACAAGGATTCCAAGGGACTACTGGATTTCAAGGCACTTTTGGCAGTCAAGGTATAACAGGTAATCAAGGTATACAAGGACGTCAAGGTACTCAAGGTACATTAGGTCTACAAGGCACAACAGGTGAACAAGGTGCTCAAGGTATAACAGGCAATCAAGGTACACAGGGTACGCAAGGTGTACAAGGACAAAATGGTACACAAGGTACTTATGGAGCAACTGGGAACATTGGTCAAACAGGTTCTCAAGGTACACAAGGTATACAAGGCACACAGGCAGCCCAAGGAACACAAGGTAATGCTGGATCACAAGGTACGCAGGGTACACAAGGTACGCAGGGTACACAAGGTACGCAGGGTACACAAGGTACGCAGGGTACGCAGGGCATACAAGGTACACAGGGCATACAAGGTACACAAGGTACACAGGGTAATCAAGGTACACAAGGTAATCAAGGTACACAAGGTATACAAGGCACACAAGGTAATGCTGGATCACAAGGTACGCAGGGTACACAAGGTACGCAGGGTACACAAGGTACGCAGGGTACGCAGGGCATACAAGGTACACAGGGCATACAAGGTACACAAGGTACACAGGGTAATCAAGGTACACAAGGTACACAGGGTAATCAAGGTACACAAGGTACACAGGGTAATCAAGGTACACAAGGTATACAAGGTACATACGGTGCCCAAGGTATTAAAGGTCTAGACGGGACTAGTGTAAGAATATTGGGATCGGTTAGTGTTATTACCGATTTGCCTGGATACCCTAATGCTTATACTGGCGATATAGGTGATGGATATCTTAATATAGTTGATGGTAGCTTATACTTTTGGGACGGATCACAGTGGAATGACGTAGGAGATATACTTGGTCCTCAAGGTGTACAAGGTATTCAAGGTGTACAAGGTGTACAAGGCGTACAAGGTGTACAAGGACGCCAAGGTCTACAAGGCGTACAAGGCGTTCAAGGTGTCCAAGGCGTACAAGGTACACAAGGTACACAAGGTAATCAAGGTATACAAGGTGTACAGGGCTTACAGGGTGTACAGGGTGTACAGGGTACACAAGGTACACAAGGTCAACAGGGCATCCAAGGTACACAGGGTACACAAGGCGTACAAGGTATACAAGGTACACAAGGTACACAAGGTACACAAGGTACACAAGGTAATCAAGGTATACAAGGTAATCAAGGTATACAAGGTAATCAAGGTAATCAAGGTCAACAGGGTATACAAGGGCGCCAAGGCATACAGGGTACACAAGGTACACAAGGTCAACAGGGCATCCAAGGTACACAGGGTACACAAGGTACACAAGGCAATCAAGGTACGCAAGGTATACAGGGTACACAAGGTACTTATGGAGCAACTGGTGATACTGGCCTACAAGGTACACAAGGTACACAAGGTATACTGGGTAATCAAGGCATCCAAGGACGTCAAGGTACACAGGGCACTCAGGGCATACAAGGTATACAGGGAACACAAGGTACAGACGGTGCTCAAGGAACACAGGGTACACAAGGTATACAAGGACGCCAAGGCATTCAAGGTACTCAAGGTACTTATGGATCAACCGGTAATCAAGGTATACAGGGCATACAAGGTATGCAGGCCAGTCAAGGTATTCAAGGAACACAAGCTGCCCAAGGTGTACAAGGTATACAAGGAATTGGATCAACATACGGAAACTTAAACTCTAACATACTGATCTATGTTCAAGATACTGCATATACATTGACCAGTGCTAAAAATACACTGCTCAGTCCATTTGGATTGACTAATGGAGTAACCGTAATTTCTAACACACGTTATCAGTATGAGATAGTGTTTAATTTACAAGCCAATAAAGCAGGTGTGCTAAGTTATGCATTGGCTGCAAATGGCGGCCTGGTACTAGCACAACACAACTACACAGTGATTGGCAACAAGACAACTACGGTTGATGGATATACAGCTGGTATTACCATGATGAGTAAGAACTTAACTTCATTGTTTACCACAGCACAGGCAGTGGCAGATACTAACAATGCCTTTGCACATTATGCAATTTGGGGTACTATTGATGTGACCACAGGCGGTTCACTAAACTTTATGATCAGCCAAGATCAAAACACTCCTATAACATGGGGCGTTCTAGCTGGCGCTTACGTTAAATTATTACCCATAGGACCAATTGGAGCTGATTCAGCCAACGGTACTTGGAGCTAAGTAAATAATTACTTGTACAAGGAACTAACATGTTTAATTTTTTAGATCTACTGGATAATGATGATACTGAAACCTTATTCACACCTTGTAGACTATGCGGTCATGCACATCACTGCAACAAACCAAAGTGTAAAGAATGTGAATGTAATACTTGTGAATGTCCTAATTGTGTAGCCCGTATGGAAGGCACACATCCTGATCAAATACAACAATTATCAAATAAGAACTTTATATGAAATTTTTAGAATTGACTGAAAAGCCTAGACCTGATGATGGTAGTGAACCTATCATCAAGGCCTTTGTGAAGTTTGCCAGTCAAAAGTTAGGATTACAGGAACCACCTAAAATTGTATTACACAGGAATCCCAAGTTGGCCAGTCAACGTCGTAGCTTTGGTGGATATATGCCAGGAGCAGGCATAGAGATCAACATTGGTAATAGACATATTATGGATGTGCTACGTACTCTAGCACATGAAATGGTTCACTACAAACAGGACATTAATGGTGAACTAAAGCCAGATAGTGGTAAGGATGGCAGTGACGAAGAAAACGAAGCCAATGCCAAAGCCGCTGTGGTCATGCGTCTATGGGCTAAGATGAATCCTGAGCTATTCCAACATGCTACTATATTGGCAGAGAGCCAAAAGAAAAAACTAACACCAAAGAGTATACATAAAATAGCAGATAAGAAAGGTATTAAGTGGGATGATGAACCAGCCTTCTTAAAACTAACTAGACGTGTTGCTGGACATAGATATTTGGATGACCTAGATCAAGATGGTTTATTCAAAATGAAAAACTATTTGGATAGGCTGGATGAGGGGTTCTTTGATATAGTTAATAAATCACCTACAGCAATTAGGGGAATTCAAACAGTATTACAAAAAATGGGTTACAATTTGGGTCCAACTGGCGTTGATGGAAAAATTGGACCATATACACAGAGTGCTATTGATGCTGTAACTAGTATGAAAGGCCCCCGTGATCAGATAGTTAATAAAAATGGCACACCTAATCAAAGACCAGTATCCAATCAATCTCAGCCTAGAACTAGGTCTATGGGATCATCAAGTTCAACTAAACCAGTTAATGGCCCAATTACTAGTGCATTTGGAAGAAGGGCTAGAGGTCAGCATAATGGAGTAGACTTTGGTGTACCAATAGGCACTCCAGTAAAATCACCAGTGTCTGGTTCAGTTAAGGGATCGGGGTACACTCGAGGAAGCCAAGGTAATTATGTTACAGTCATAGGAGACAATGGTGAAGTACATAAGTTCTTCCATTTGTCTAAAGTTATGGTACGAGCAGGTAGTCGTGTAACTCAAGGGCAAGTAGTAGGACTATCAGGCAATTCTGGCACTTCGACAGGCCCACATCTACATTGGGAAAAACATGTTTCTGGTTACCCAACTAACCCAATAGCTGAGAACTTTGCAGATGGAAAGCACCCTGAGGACAAAGGGGACAGTGCTAGACACGGTATACCTAAAAAGGCCAGTTTGAGCTCATTAGATAAGATCACTCATAGCAATGCTAGCCCACGTAAGAAACAACTAGCACATTGGCAAGCCAATATGCGTAGAGGAAGGAATAAGAATGGTTGACTCAAAAGCAGTAAAAAGCTGGCTACTTGGATTACAAGAAAACATAGTTTATATGTTAGAAATGAATGAAGAGTCCGCCAAATTCAAACATGATGAATGGAATAAACCTACTGGCGAAGGTATAACCTGCATACTTGAAGGAGGTCAGCTACTCGAGCGTGGTGGGGTTGGATTTAGTCATGTCACAGGTAATCAACTACCACCATCAGCCACAGCAGCACGCCCACACCTAATAGGCAGAAAGTGGGAAGCAATGGGAATGAGTCTAGTGTTTCATCCACTCAACCCATATGTACCAACAGTACATTTAAATGTGCGCTTCTTTGTGGCACAGGCCACAAGCAATGAACCAGCAACGTGGTGGTTTGGTGGCGGTATGGACCTAACACCTTACTATGGCTTTGATGATGATGCTGAACACTTTCATCGTACTTGTCGTGATGCACTGCATCCATACGGTGAGGATGTCTATGCCAACTATAAAAAAGCCTGTGATGAATATTTTTATCTCAAACATCGCAATGAACCTAGAGGCATAGGCGGCATATTCTTTGATGACTTAGACACACCAGACTTTGACACAGCATTTGCCTTAACAAGAGCAGTGGGTGATAACTTTTTATCAGCTTGGTTGCCCATTGCACAACGTAGACGTGACTCGGCGTACGGGCCAGAACAAAGAGCATGGCAAGCATATCGCCGTGGTAGATACGTAGAGTTTAACCTAGTATGGGATCGTGGCACATTGTTTGGACTACAAAGCGGTGGCCGTACAGAAAGTATCTTAATGAGTATGCCACCTAATGTTACTTGGAGTTATGACTATAGACCAGAAGTCAACTCTCCAGAAGCTACATTGTACGAACGTTATTTAAAGCCTAAGGATTGGATATAAAAATAGGGCCCTAAGGCCCTATTGTGCTAGGCACTAATGATTAACGTGACTTGGTGCCTTGATTAACAAAGCCGTACATTTTTTCTGCTGTAGATAGCACTTGCTCAAGTCCAGGAAACTGTGGCATACCAACTGTGGTAATAACCTGTCCTGATTTTTCATCACGCTGTGCCGAGATTTCCCAACCGTGGAATTTAGCGTGGTATTCCTCCATCATAAGGCTCTTGGCCATATCGAGGATGTCTGTGCGGATTTCATATCCGTTCTTGTTGAACTTCACGTCTGGAAGTTTTGGGGTAAAGTCTGACATAATAATCTCCTATGTGTATGTCTGTATAAGCAACAACCCTGCTGCTTATGTATTTATTATACAGGGTAGAATGGACAAGAGCAACTTATTTCTTTACCTTATCTATCCGTTCCTTAATAATTTTTATAACCTCGTCGCTCAATACTACTTCATAGTGGTTAAACTCTACTTCAATCAACTCCATATCAATATGATGTTTCATGCTGCTGATTGTAACTACACCATCATTGTCTTCAGGAATAAAAGGACTCTGCCCTTTCATAGTGACCACATTGGTCCATGGATGTTGAATTTTAATACGATCAGCCTGTTGCATAACCCAACTACTAGGACCAATGTCACGCATGAGTCTACTGAATGGCATGAAGAAAGTTAATACGTCAGCAACTTCTGCACCACCATATGGAGCACTTAATGTAACGGCGCCAAGTACTCGTTTAGGAATAGTATTGGCAAGATGTAGACTGTAAATACCGCCTAGGCTATGTGCCACAAAGAATATATCGTTCACTGTGGCTAACTTATCTAACATATCGCCTAGATTATTTTCAAATCCTTTGCGACTGTCGTAGTTAATGTCTATGCCTTTACCTACTTTACTTCGAATATAGTTAAAGCTGTCACTGGTAGCACTAGCACCGTGTATGTATACTATGTTCATTACTGGCTCCAGGGGGTCACTGGCGGCACTGCACAAGGGGCTTCAGCATCAACACTGCCAAAGTTGGCCGGACCAACAATTTCCAAATACTCCATATCCTCGCTATAGTCAAACAAATAGTGTACAATACCTGGACGTTGATGAATACAATCACCTGCTTGTACCAGCGTTTCTTTATCTTCGTACATAAACTTGGCCCAGCCTTTGAGCATATAGACTATTTGAAAGTCTGCCACATGAGTATGCCATCCTGTGCCTTGTTCGGGCTGCTTATTGGCCTTGGTTATATGTGCAACTACCTTGCCGTGTGTGGCATCTGCTACGCCTAAGTCCCTATATAGAAAAAAGTCGCGTAACCCCCCGCTTTTGAATTCTGCTTCGGAGGCTTTGGAATGAGAAAATTTAGTAGACATAATCTTACCTTTAAAGTATATGTTTATTTAAATCTTTCTTTGTCTATTACTGGCCACATTTCAGTAGTAAGAATTAATTTTATTATGTTTACGATATTGGTAAACAGCTTCATTCCAAGCTATTAGATAATCATAAAATTTATGTAGATATTTCATAATACACCCTTGCGACCATAGGTGTATTGACGAATGAGATTGTCAACATCACCGCCGTGTTGTGGATTGTGGGCAGTAATAAATCGCTCCAAATCTGTTTGATGACTGCTAAAACGATCTAATAAATCAACTAGTTTGTCAAATACTGTAAAAATAAACATTTTGTGTTTCCTTTTGGTTAAGTAGATACTCATGGTTTCTACTGAGTATTTAGTCTATTTTATGCTGCAAAGCAGCAATTGTCAAGCTTTTCAGTCAAGATACTTCCAACCATAATCAGCTTATTAAATGACTTCGTTCAGTCACTATAAATAGTTGGACAGGAACGGCTATGAAAAAAAGCACTAGAAGTATTCTTGAAGAGCTAAACGAGATCAGTTTGATCCGTAATAAAGACCACCTTATTGAAACTAAAGGTGCAAACTTAATTGCCAGTGCTTCTAACTTACTGAAGTTAATCAAAGAACATTATGACGTAGAGACTGCTGGTGAGTTAGAGCGTAGGTTTATCAATGCCATACGCACCAGTGATGGCGACAAATTCAAACGTGGCATGAACAAAGTACACGAAAGTCGTAAAAATAGTAAAGGTTCAATCTAACCAAATTTGGGTGTAAGTTGCCCAATTTTTTAAAATTTGGTAAATACTTTTACACAACCCGTAGAGTTAACGGGTTAAGGCAACGAGGAGAATATTATGCCACAAGTTTTTAAAGCCAACCCAGCGTATATCGCCAAGGGTACATTATACAGCACATTACAGCTAAAAGTATTTAAGATTGCATATAGCACAATTACTGATGTTGATACAGGACAGAGTGATCACACTGCTCCAGGCACATACAGTGATGGTTTATACAGTAAAGCAACCAGCCTAGCACAAGAGTTTGGTACAACTGGTGCTCTTTTCCAAGTAAAGAGTGACGGTACATCAATGATTTTTGTTGGTGACGGACATGCCCTAGACGTTGACATCGTAGCAGTTAGAGCAGACAAGGCTCTAGGCGGTGCTGGTACACTAACAGGTTCTGGTACAACATCCACTGTTACAGTAACACAACTAACAAGCCTATACGGCGTTTCTTAATTCTCAATCGGGATGGGAAGCAATTAAGGACACTTCGGTGTCCTTTTTTGCCACTAGTTATATTGCAATATAACTTATCTTCATACAAAAATAAATATTTTCATATATAGGACTATGATTATGGCCACTATGGAAGAACGTGTTGGTGTAGTAGAAACTAAGGTAGAGTTTCTAGGTGAAAAGATCGACGATCTCAAACAAGATGTCAAGAGCGTACACGATGCTGTTGAATCTATCAGTGATGATATGGATCAAAAGCTTGACAAAATGTTGGATATCTACAATGTCAATCGCGATACCTATTACGAAAAGCTAGAAGAAAATAAAGAAGAAGCTAAAAAAGCTAACACTAAGGTTCTTGAAAAGTTAGATAATTTAGAAGACTTTAAGAATAGATGGGTTTATTTGATCACGGGCGCTGCCATAGTAATAGGTTTTGTAGCAGGACATCTAAGCGACATAGTTAGAGTACTAGGCAAATAATTCGTTAACCATTAACTACGCATTAAATAGCTAATGCGTTACACAATCTATACTCTTGTGGATATTACCAATACTGGTCAATATCGCAATGATGAATATAAACAGCAAGCACGTAGCCAACAGCAGAATTTCGATACTGTAATACAAACTGTTGGTATGCGAAGTAATCTTTATTATGATTACCCGCCTAAAGTCGTCATTGATCAACCAGAAAAATATGGTATGAAGGGCAAGGAATTATGCAATATATGGGTATTTGATTGGCATGTTGAATTAGAGTTCGTGTTCGTTGAAGATGGGGATGATGTGGCCTTATTAAAAAAGGATTTTGATCTAGTGCCATACATACCGGGACTGACTGAAACAATTAAGACGAAACCCAGTGTGTTTAGACCTGGCATCAATATCAGTTTTGAAATGTTAAGATAAATATGCAATGCACGAAGATCTTGTCAGCGCCGCAGTTATCTTTCATCAACACCTTAATGCTAAATTATGGCGTAAGGGTGTACTCAAGCCAATAGTGCGTTATACATTATTAAAAATAGCTAAAAATTTTGTAGAGTACATTGGCATTGATGAACTTCACTTGCAAGACATTACCCTAAGCGGTAGTAACGCTGGGTATACCTATAGTAGGAACAGTGACATTGACCTACATCTAGTAGTAGATATGCCTGAGGATAAGAAAATCCTTCTCAAACAGTTATTTGATGCAAAGAAGAATCAATATAACTTTCAACACCATATACAGATCAAAGGTATTGATGTGGAGTTGTATGTACAAGACAGTCAACAGCCACATACCAGTGCTGGCATATATTCTGTGCTAGATGATCGTTGGTTAAAGATCCCAGAGACTGTGGAAGACACTGTGGATAGAGCCGCAGTTAAAGAAAAATATAAACAGTTTGTAGGTAAGGTACGTGTGGCCTTACGCAGTGACGATGTAGACTCAGTCAAAGAAGTGTTGGACAGTATAAAAAGATTGCGTCAGCATGGGTTAAGTACAGGAGGTGAGCTCAGTGCAGAAAACATAGCGTTTAAAGTATTGAGAGCCAAAGGTCACATAGAAAAACTTAGAAATCACATAAGTAATATAGAAGCCGATAGGTTGAGTTTGGAACAACAATATGAAAATTTATGAAGTAACTGGTGGTGCTCCTCCAGTGCCAGCAGAGGTAACCAAAACAAGCAGTAATGAGTTAACCTATAAGCAGCCTGATCCTAAGAATCCTGCAGCTCCTGCTCCTGAGGTCACAGTGCCCTTAAAACCAGGTGTGGTTACTTTAGGGCAAGACGGTGTTCCAGTAGTTGATCCCAAAGCCGTAGCTGCTCCTGCTCCAGATCCAGCAGCTGGATTAAAGCCAGGACAAGATATCAAAGTTGTTGCAGCTCCTGGAGCAATGACTCCTAATGCACCAGCAGCTCCATCACAGCCTCAGGCAGGTAATCCACCAGAACAAGGTGGCCAGCAAAATGCGCCAACCACAGAGAATTTTGGTGAAGAGGATCCCATAAACAAATTAGAAAAAGAATTTCGTAGTCTAAATGAACCTTTAGACGAAGCAGCCTATATAGCCAAATTGGCACAACGTGTAGCTGGAGTAAGCGTACTGAATAAACAAACACTGGATCAGGACGTATTAAATTTAAAAAAATTAGCAGGAATCTAAAATGAATAATATACAAATCTTTGCCAAGGCTCTATTGGAGCAAATTGAAGTAGCTAGAATAAGACAACTTTCTGGTCTACACGAATCTTACAAATCCAAACATGTAGATACTGCTAGAGCAATTGGTATTTTTCAAAAGTACATGGGATTAGATCAAACTGGTGTGCCAGATCCAAAAACTATGCATACCATTAAAATGGTGGCAGAGGCACCAGCACCGACCCCAGCACCAGCAGCACCAGCAGCAGCGCCAGCAGCACCGACACCAAACACTAAAGTAAGTCCTAATGCTGATTATCATGGCGATGTTAACCCTCAGGATAGTACAACAGTTAAACCAACTGCTAACCCAGCAGCCAAACCAGCAGCAGCTAAGAAACCATTCGTACCAGATCCAGCAGGTGTGGCTATGGCACAACAAATGAAAATGGATCCAGCAGCGATCAAGCTTTTTCAAAAGAATCAAGGATTAAATCCAGATGGTCAAATTGGTCCAAAAACAACAGCAGCCTTAAGAGCAGCAATGGCCAAACAGGGTGGAACTTCTCCAACCACTAGTCCAGATATTGCACAACAAATAGAAAAAGACAAGACCAACACACAAAATACACCAGCACCAGCACCAGCACCAGCAGCACCAACCAGCACACAGGTACAAACTGACGACGAAGGCAATCACTCGATTACTACACCTGATGGTAAGAGAATAGTAGTTGGTCCAGATGGTAAACCTTTGCCTAACGGCGGTAAGATTCCAGCACCAGCACCAACACCACAAGTAACACCTGCATCAGCATTAGCCGCAGCCAAGGCGCCAGCAACTAGCTTAACAGCAAGTGGCAATGACCATAATCCAGAAGCTGAGTTGGATCCTGCAATTGCAGCATCTAGAAAACAATTTCCTGAACAGCCGCAAGTCCCGGCATATATGCCAGGTGATACAACATCAACATCAGCTAATCCACCAACACCAGGTCCTAAACCACCAGCACCAGCACCAGCAGCAGCACCAGCAAAGCCAGCAGGTCCGCAAATTGTTGGCGACGACGATGGCAATTCAACAATAACCAATCCAGACGGCAGTTCAATGGTAGTTGGCCCAGATGGTAAACAAATTATGCCTGGATCAAATCCTAACTTGCCACAAAATCAAGGTGCATTAAACAAAATAGGCAATTGGTTTTCAAACAAAGGTCAATATCAAAAACCAGGTGGATTCCAACCCCCACCAGGAGCAGCAAAACCAGCAGCTCCGGCATCACAATCAACTGACATGGGAAGGCCTGACATGGGTGTGTCGGGAGAAAGCTTTAATCGTTCTAATCAAAGAATGGTCGAGGATCCTGAACTAACAGCCATGCTACGTATTGCAGGACTTAGATGAAAATCAACGAACTAGTTAAGAGTTTTGAAATCTATACTACTAACGAGGAACGTGCCTTATTGGAGAAACTGACTAGGCCCACTTTGCTAAGTACTATGCCTCAACGTGAACAACAAATAGCCGAAGTAATGATACGTAAACATTTGCTAATCAAGATAGGGCACAAGGATCCAAAGGTTGTAGCCAATGACTATAAAGCAAGTCGCTAAGAAATTAGAAAAGTTTTTAGAAGATGTCAATGACATTATGCCATTGACCATACTTCCAGACGGCAGTGTGGCCTATAAAAATTATGTTATTAAAAAGAATAAGGATGCCAGTTGGACATTGAGTAGGATACAGAATCAAAGTAAAATATTCATAGAAGTTTTTAATTTAAAAAGCAGTGCATTATTGGCAGCCAACTATCATAGAACAAATAGAATTGACTTATTGATTGAAACTAAAATATTAGACGAACACTATTGGGCCAATCACAACGATCATTTGAATTTTAAAGAATTATATAAAAAAACCAAAGACTTGGTAAAAAGAGATTTGTACTTGTGGAGAGGGGAGTTAACGAGAGATCGAGCAGACTACTATCGAGACAAAATAAGCAATGCGTTTGCTACATCATTTAGATAAATAACTTAAATATTTAGGAACCCAGTATGAATATCAAAGATCTTCATAAACCACTTACCAGTAGACAACTTAACGAAAGCTTATCTGAAAAGTTTGGCTATAGTATTAATTTAAACAAGTTTACCATTGAACAACTTCATGATGCAAGAAATAAACTAAGAACAGCACAGAGTCAGTTTGAAACTAACGAAAGTTATGACAGTGTACTAAGCAGTCACAAGTATCAAAAGAACAAAATGTTTCTTGATGTGATCAATCAAGAGATTGCTGAGCGTGAAACCAAAGAAGAAGATGATGTGGAAGAGGGTACTAGAGGTAAGAAGAAAAAGATGAAGAATCTAAAAGAATATCACAGTGCCATGCGTCGTTTAAAGGGTCATGGATTAAATCAGGGATGGGTTCAGAACGCAAGACAACGTTTAATGATGGAACGTGATGCCGATGAAGAAGTAGTTAGCGAACTAATCGTACGTTATGATCTAGACGAAAATACAGCTAAGGGTGTTGTAAGAGATTTAATCATCACTGAGGGTGAAGAAGAAAAAGCAGAACTAATCATGGCCAGTAAGGACATGGTTGATCGTATTACAGGCTGGTTAGAAGATGTTGCTTCAATGAAGTCAGAAGCTATGTTAGATTTATTAGACTCTATAAGAGATGAGATGGGCAGCGACACTAGTACACAATTTGAGCAAACAGTACGTCCAGCATTGGATGAAATCTATTTGGCACTGGAAAAGAATCGTCAGGCACTAGCACAGGCTGTAGGTGTATTAACAGGCACAGGTGGTCCAGCTCCAAGTGGTATGGGTGCTGGTCCAGGACTAGCAGGTGCAGGCGGCGGGATGGGTGCAGCAGGTGGTGAAGAAGGTCCACCAGAAGAAGCAGCAGGTGCAGCACCAGAAGGCGGAGCAGCTGGGCGTGCCATGAGAGAAAGTGCATACAGCCGCAAGTTAGCTACAATCCTAACTTCAAAAAAAAAAAGTAACAGAAGCCACTGATAAGTTGTTTGACCTATTGGTGGCAAAGAAAAATGCCGCCGATAGCAGAGGCAATCCAGAGATTATTAGTTGGCGTGCTCTTGGCAATGAAACACAAAACGTCTTAGGACAGCGCATTGATAGCGCAGATAAGTTTGGACCTAGATTTAATGCCAATCCCAGTTTCAAGGAAATATGTAGTTTTGATCCACAAGGAGTCAAATTAAAGACCAGTGCTGAAACAGCCAGTCAACAAAGTGGCGGGGAGACGGGCAAGAGCACAGTAAGTCAAATGGCTAAAAAAGCAACGGCTAAAAGAATAGGTTGACAAGCCACTAACTCTGTAGTATAATACGGAATGACTTTACTAATAGAACGATATCAATATACCAAATTATCCAGAGATGACAGCACAGGCAAGCGTTTATACGCTTGCCCAGACGGAACCAAAGTTCCCAGCGTTACCACTGTACTAGATAAAACCAAACCAGAAGAAGCCAAACAAGCTCTACTCAATTGGCGACGTAGTGTGGGTGAAGCCAAGGCTCAACAGATTACTACAGAAGCAGCCAATCGTGGAACTCGTATGCACACCTTCCTTGAACGTTATGTCAAGGGCGAAGGCATTAAAGACACGGTTTCTAATCCTTATGCACAACAAAGTTTGGTAATGGCCAAAAAGGTCATTGAGAAAGGCTTTGGGCACGTTACAGAAATATGGGGCAGTGAAGTACCTTTGTACTATCCTGAATTGTATGCAGGCACTACTGACTGTGTGGGCCTACACCAAGGTCAAGAAAGTATTCTAGACTTCAAACAAACTAACAAGCCAAAGAAGATAGAGTGGATCGATGATTACTTTCTTCAACTCACTGCCTATGCTCTAGCACATAATCAAGTACATGGCACCAACATACGTAAAGGTGTTATCATGATGTGTGTAAAGCCACCAGAGATTGCACCAGGTCAATGGGGCGAGCCTGAGTATCAAGAGTTTAGATTGTTGCCAGATCATTTTGATTATTGGACTGATCGTTGGTTCGATAGGCTAGAAGAATACTATACCAACATCTGATAAATATCCTATAAGGGGATAATCACATGGCTGTAGTACAAATTAGCCGTATACAATTACGTCGAGGCAGGAAAGATGGCCCACGTGAAGCTGCTTGGAACGGTATACCAGGACAGGATAACGGAGTTCGTTTAGCTAGTGCTGAGTTAGCTTGGTGCATTGACACACAGCAGTTATATATTGGCAACGGGGAAACAAGTGAGGGCGCTCCAAGAATTGGCAATACTCAAATCTTAACAGAGCGTAGTAATTTACTTGATGTAGCAAATTACAACTATAAAAGAGTAAGTACTCCTGTATCAAGACCTTTACAGCAGCGTTTAGATGAAAGGGTAGATGCAGAAAGTTTTGGGGTTCGCCCAGTAATTGATGGTGACACCAGTGTTAATTCCCAAACAATTAGAACACAGGCCATACAAGATGCCATTAACAAGTTATACCTTAATTCATTACAAGGATCTGGCACGCCTAATATTAGAGCCGTATTGGAATTTGGTCCAGGCATTTTCTTATTCAATCATCCCATATACATTCACAGTTACACACATATTGTAGGAGCAGGTCAGGGAAGAACTATTTTTCAATATACAGGCACAGGATCTGCATTTAGACTTACCAATGATGACAATTATGTAGATGATAGTTCAGTGCCTCTAAGCACAGGCGAAAATCAATGCCGCTCAGTGACCTTAAAAAACTTTAGCCTAATATTAGACAGCAATAATGCCAATGCACTCTTATTAGAAAGTGTAAAAAACAGTGAGTTTGCCAATATAGATTTGTCCAGTAGTTGGAATGGACAACTTGAATCCACATCCAGTTGTGCCATAGACATAATGGCCACTACTGAATTGATCACTAGTAAAAATAATCTTTTTACCAACATCAACATTAAAAACTTTAAACTAGGCATTGACTCAAAATATGATATTCTAAGCAATACCATTAGGGATTGTGTGTTTGAGAATTTAGAAGTTGCTGTACGTTTTGGCAAGGATACTAATTTAGTTGACTATGGTCAGAAATTTGGACCAAGAAACAACATTATTGCCAATAATTTCTTTAATAGAATAAGCAATCAAGGCATTAAGGTTTATACTGGATCGGGAAACGTCAGTAGTCAAAATAAATTTACATTGGTAGGAGATATATTTGGCAATAATAACGATGCCAAATATGGTAATATAGAATTTGATGTTCCTAGTAATATATCTATTCAAGATTATTCAGACAGGCACAGTTTATCCAATCCAGCAGATTTATCATATTCCAATCCTTATATTAGTGAAGTAGTTGGTAAGGCAAACTATTCAAATTCATTCACCAATGTGGTCAATCTAAGTTATTCAACAACTCTATTAAAATTATTTAGATTACCAGTGACAACATCGTGTCACTTGGAAGTAGAATACTTTTATCAAAGCACCAATCAAAGAAGAGTACGCAGAGGCAAACTGTCCATACTAGTTGATACAACAAATTTGGATACTAGTGGTAATCCAAAATTAGAAATGATTGACGATTATGACTATTTTGGTGTAGGTATGGATCAACAATTTACCTATGAAGATATTCATTTGATATTTTCAGCAAGTACAAAAAAATACACGGTGTCTTTAAGCAATAGATATACAGTAGAATTACGCTATGTCTATGATGGAGTAAATTCTCAAAGCTTGGGAGATCAGGCTAAATTAACTTACACATATAAAATATTGAGCTGATAAGATTTGGCTTATTTGTAAAACTACTGTAAAATAAGGCTATGAATAAAATCACGGTGAAAAAAAGAAACGGGGATAGCGTACCACTAGACCTTTCCAAATGGCAGACACAGATAGCTAAAGTATGCAGTGGTATTGCAGATGTGAGCCAAAGCATGATAGAGATCAAAGCACAGCCACACTTCTACGATGGCATTACCACTAAGGAAATTGATGGGATTACCCTACGTGCTATCGTTGATTTGATTGATATTGAAAGTAATCCAGATGTTGGCAATACTAACTATCAATATGTGGCAGGCAAACAACGTCTCAGTATGCTACGTAAAGATGTCTACGGTCAATATGATGTTCCTAGGCTCTATGACATAGTTAAACGCAATGTGGAAGTAGGACTATATACTCCTGAACTACTAACATGGTATACTGAATCAGATTGGAATAATATTGATTTGTTTGTTCGACATGAACGTGATGAAGAATACAGTTATGCTGCCATTGAACAATTAATTGAAAAGTATCTAGTACGTAATCGTAGCACAAAAGAAATTTATGAAACACCACAAGTTCGCTATATTATAGCAGCAGCCACTATCTTTCATAAGGAAGAACCGTTAGCTGCCAGAATGCGTTATATCAAGGAGTATTACAATGCAGCCAGTGATGGGTTATTTACTTTGGCGACTCCAGTATTGGCTGGTCTCGGAACCCCTACTAAGCAGTTTAGTAGTTGCGTTCTCATACGCAGTGATGACGATTTAGACAGTATTTTCGCCAGTGGCGAAATGATGGCCAAGTATGCTAGTAAACGTGCTGGAATTGGGTTAGAGATTGGCAGACTGCGTCCATTAGGTAGTCCAATTAGGGGAGGCGAGATCATGCATACTGGCATGATTCCGTTCTTAAAGAAATGGTTTGGGGATCTTAGATCCTGTTCACAAGGAGGGATTAGAAATGCGTCAGCTACTGTGTTCTATCCGATCTGGCATCACCAATTTGATGACCTTATTGTGCTCAAAAATAATCAAGGAACAGAAGAAACCCGAGTCAGACATATGGACTATGGTGTCGTACTCTCAGCATTCTTCTGGCGTAGGTTTAAGAACAAAGAGAATATTACGTTCTTCGACCCAAACCAAGTACCGGACCTCTACGAAGCCTTCTACTCCAACACGGAAAAGTTCGAAGAACTCTATGTGAAATACGAACGTCAAGATGGCATTCGTAAAAAAACTATGAGTGCTGAAGAAGTATTCAAAAGTGGCATCTTAAAAGAACGCACAGATACAGGACGTATCTATTTGGTGTTCATTGACAACGTAATGAAGCAGGGCCCATTTGATCCTGACTATCATACAATTTACCAGAGTAATCTTTGTTGTGAAATTCTACTTCCTACTCGCCCTTTTAAGCGTTTGGATGACAGCGATGGCCGTATCGCTCTTTGTACCTTGGGATCGATTAACTGGGGTGCGTTCAGAAATCCTGAGGATATGCGCCGTGCTTGTCGCATTCTCCAGCGCAGCCTATGCAACATCCTTGATTATCAGGACTTCCTCAGTATTCAGTCTAAACTAAGCAATGACGAAATCCAACCATTAGGCATTGGAGTAACTAACTTGGCCTATTGGCATGCCAAGCGCGGCTATAAGTATGGTGATAAGGATGCCTTACAAGATGTTAAAAGTTGGATGGAGCATCAAGCCTACTACTTAACTCAAGCCACTGTGGAGTTGGCCAAAGAACGTGGCCCATGTAAGGACAGTCATAAGACAAGATATGGACAAGGCATTTTTCCTTGGGAACTCAGAGCCAGTGCTGTAAATGAATTAGCTGAGTTTACACCAGAACTTGATTGGGAAATCTTACGTGCTAATATGAAACAGTACGGTGTACGCAATGCCACATTGATGGCTATTGCTCCGGTGGAGTCCAGTAGTGTGGTCATTAACAGTACTAATGGTATTGAAATGCCCATGAGCCTAATCAGTGTGAAGGAAAGTAAAGCAGGCAGTTTCATTCAAGTTGTTCCAGAGTACCATAGGCTTAAAAATCGTTATCAACTTATGTGGGAACAACGAGATTGCGTTGGCTATTTGAAAACAGCAGCAGTATTGGCTGCCTATGTGGATCAAAGCATCAGTACCAATACATTCTATAGTCCCAAGCATTTTGCAGATCGTAAAGTGCCTAGCACATTAATTGCTAAGAACCTAATGCAAGCACACATTTGGGGATTGAAGACACTGTACTATAGTTTAATTGACAAGCAAGGTAGTAAAATGCCCGAACCCACACCTGAAGTACATTATAATGGATTTCATAATCAAAGAGAATTAATTGAGGAGGACTGCGAATCCTGTAAATTATGAGTAAAGAACAATATAACCTAACTACTAAGACAGACTATTTAAATCGCAAAATGTTTTTGGATCCAGCCGGACCAGTGACCATTCAACGTTTTGAAGAAGTAAAATATAAAAAGATTGTAGACTTTGAACAGACAGCACGTGGTTTCTTTTGGGTTCCAGAAGAAATCAGTTTGACCAAAGATGCCAGCGATTTCAAAGATGCCAGTGACAGTGTAAAACATATCTTTACCAGTAATCTATTACGTCAAACAGCCTTGGATAGTATACAAGGACGTGGCCCAGCACAAGTGTTCACGCCGTGTGTAAGTTTACCTGAAATGGAAGCATTGATGTATAATTGGAGTTTCTTTGAAACTAATATTCATAGTAGATCATATAGTCATATCATACGTAATATCTATAATGTACCTAAAGATGTGTTTAATACTATCCATGACACCAAAGAGATAGTAGACATGGCCAGTAATGTGGGCAATTACTATGACGAATTACACATGATCAATTGTCATAAAGAGCTTGGTGAATCAATTAATGAAACTGTACATATTAGATCTATCTGGATGGCGCTCAATGCTAGTTATGCCCTAGAAGCATTTAGGTTTATGGTGTCATTTGCCACCAGCCTAGCCATGGTAGAGAACAAGATCTTCATTGGTAATGGCAATATTATTAGTTTAATCCTACAAGATGAACTATTACATAAAGGCTGGACAGCTTGGTTAATCAATCAAGTAGTTAAGGAAGATGCAAGATTTGCCAAGGCCAAGCAGGATTGTGAACAAGAAGTATATGCTATGTACTTGTCAGTAATTGCAGAGGAAAAGGCATGGGCAGAGTATTTGTTTAAGAAAGGGCCAGTGATTGGATTAAATGCCAACATTCTAAAAGACTTTGTGGATTATACAGCAGCCGCAGCCTTAAAGGATATTGGTTTAAAGTATATGAGTCCTGCTCCCAAGACCACTCCTATTCCTTGGTTTAACAAGCATAGTGATACTAGTAAAAAGCAGACTGCTTTGCAGGAAAACGAGTCGACTAATTATGTTATAGGAATTATGGGCGATAGTATTGACTATGATGAATTGCCCATGTTATAATCCTTCAAAGGAGAAGTAATGTTAACAGTATATACAAAAAATAACTGTCCATTTTGTGACAGAGCTAAAGCTCTATTGGAAAGTAAAGGCGTTCCTTATAAAGCAATCAATGTACAAGATGATCCTGACTCTAAGGAGTTCTTAATGGATCAAGGTTTGCGTAGTGTGCCACAGATCTTTGATGGTACGACCTTATTACCAGGTGGGTTTCAAGGTTTAGACAGCAAGCCAGCAGAGTTTTTCGAACAATACAAAGGATAAAAATGTTAGTTGAAAATAAGTTTAAAACCAATGATATTATCAGTTTCAAAGTAAGTAGCGGAGAAGAGATTCTTGGGCGTTATGTACGTGAAGATGGTATCAATTTTTATGTTACCAAGCCCAGTGTGTTAATGATGAGTCAGCAGGGTATGGGCATGGTTCCATACATGATGACAGTGAGACCTGAAGAAGAGTATGCCATTGCTAGAACAGCAGTTATCACTTTTGCTCGAACAGATGATGATATTGGCAAGCAATATCTAAGCAAGACCAGCGGAATTCAATTAGCCTAAGCTCATTTAATAACCAAGCCGTTCTTAATAAATAGTTTTATGGGCGGTTTGGAGTCAGTCTCCAAGCAAATCGCTGGAGACAAGAATGGCAAAAAAAATACAGCTAAGAAGAGACACCCTAGTAAACTGGGACAGAATCAATCCTAAACTTGCTCAAGGTGAGATTGGTATTGATCTAACCAATAAGAATTTTAAAATAGGCGACGGTGTAAAGACTTGGACTCAATTAGACTATGCTATAGTATTAGGAAGATTTAGAAATAATGCTGGCACTACTTATATAGATGCCACTGACTCAGAAGAACTCAACTTTTATAATGACGATGAACTAACAGTTCATATAACTAAAAATCTACTAGAAATACAGGATCCTGTAACAGTAAGTGTCTTATCTGAAGAAGTTAGTGTTGATGAATTTACTGGCGCATTAACAGTAGCAGGAGGGGTAGGCATACAAGGTGATTTAAATGTAGCCGGTACTCTCAAAGTAGCTGGATTGGATCTAACAGGTAATGGCGGATCCTTAAATGTTAACATCACAGGCGATGTCACAGGCAATGTCACAGGCGACCTAAGAGGTGATGTATATTCCACCAATGGTATAAGAGTATTAGACAACGGCACTAATGGACTTAATGCTCTATTTACAGGCGATGTTACAGGCAACATAACCAGTACAGGATCAAGTAATTTTAGTAGTGCTACAATCACGGGTGGTAGTATCAATTCCACACCAATTGGTGCCACTACCCCAAGTACTGTAAAAGGTACTACAATCACAGCTACAACTGGATTTAGTGGACCCTTAACTGGTAATGTCACAGGCAATGTCACAGGCAATGTCACAGGTAACTTGACTGGTAATGTCACAGGTAACCTAACTGGGAATGTCGCAGGAGACTTGACAGGTGATGTGTATGCCAGTAATGGCACAACCAAAGTATTAGAGAATGGCAACGGCACTAGCGTCCCTGCCACATTCACTGGCAATATAATTGGTGATATCTATGCTGCTGATGGTGTAACAAAGATACTAGAAAATGGTACAGATGGTTCTAATGCTGTATTTACTGGAACTGTTAACACTGCCACAGGAGTTACGGGCAGACTTATTGGCGACGTTTATGCTTCTGATGGCACTAGTAAAATATTAGAAAATGGCAATGATGGAACTAATGCTGTATTCACTGGATCAGTTAACAGCAATAAAAAAAGCACATTTAATGAAGTAGCAATATATTCAACTACAGGTACACCTGGTACTATAGATAACACAGAGATTGGTAAAACTATACCATTCCGTATTACTGGAACTACAATTACTGGTACTGTGGTCACTGCCACAGATAAGTTTGTAGGATCATTTGAAGGTAATAGTTCAGGAAATGTCACAGGTGATTTAAAAGGTGATATCGTTGCTAATAATGATGCTAAGGTTTTAGACAACGGAACTGATGGTACCAATGCAACTTTTACTGGTTCAGTTACTGGTAATATAACCAGTACGGGGTCAAGTAGTTTTAGCAATGTTACCATAACAGGTGGCAGTATCAATACTACGCCAATTGGGGCTACAACTGCCAGTACCATAAAGGGTACTACCATCACAGCTACTAGTGGATTTAGTGGTAACCTAACTGGCAATGTAACTGGTAACCTAACTGGCAATACAACTGGTAACCTAACTGGCAATGTGACTGGGGATTTAACTGGCAATGTCACAGGTAATGTCACAGGCAATGTGACCAGCACTGGCATTAGTAGTTTCAGTAGTATTGATGTAACTGGTGGTAGTATCAATAATACACCAATTGGTGCTACTACTGCTAGTACTATAAAAGGCACAGGAATTACGGCTACTACTGGATTTAGTGGACCCTTAACTGGTAATGTCACAGGCAATGTCACAGGTAACCTAACTGGTAATGTCACAGGTAACCTAACTGGCAATGTCACAGGCAATGTGACCAGTACAGGAACAAGTAGCTTCAGCGATATTGATGTTACTGGTGGTAAGATTAATAATACACCAATAGGTGCCACTACGCCAACTACAATAAAAGGCACTACTATCACAGCCACTACTGAATTTAGTGGCAACCTAACTGGCAATGTGACCAGTACTGGTACTAGTAGTTTCAGCAATATTACTGTAACTGGTGGCAGTATCAATACTACAACAATTGGTGCTACAAATCCAACTACTGTAAAAGGTACTACAATTACAGCTACCACTGGATTCAGTGGCGACCTAACTGGTAATGTCACAGGCAATGTCACAGGTAACTTAACTGGCAATGTCACAGGCAATGTCACAGGTAACTTAACTGGCAATGTCACAGGCAATGTGACCAGTACAGGAACAAGTAGCTTCAGCGATATTGATGTTACTGGTGGTAAGATTAATAATACACCAATTGGAGCAACAACAGCAAGTACAGTAAAGGGCACTACAATCACAGCCACTACTGGATTTAGTGGAGATCTAACTGGCAACGTAACTAGTACTGGATCCAGTAGTTTTAGTAATGTTGCAGTTACAGGCGGCACGATTAACAGTACCCCAATTGGCGGAACAACTCCATCAACTGTTGACGGCACTACAATCAAAGCTGATGAACAAATTATTAACAATGCTGGTCAACTTAAATTTAAAGAACTTGCTGCAAACGGTGTAACATCAGTTAACCTCAAAGCACCTGATTACTTGTTGTCATCTTACACAATGACATTGCCGCCAGCATTGGGATTGGACGGATATATACTAGGACAAAATGCCACTGGTGAATTAGAATTTGTCAGCCCTGATGCATTTGGTGGCGGCAAGGTAAACGTCAGCAATGTCTATGGTGACGATGCTAACGACGGTATTAACAAGCCAGTTAAAACAGTTAAACGTGCTCTGCAAATAGCTAGTGGTATTGTCTATGATGCGAATGGCAAGCCTAACGATAAAAAGCTTGTAGTCAGTGTGGCTAACGGTGAATACTACGAAGACAACCCAATTATCATTCCAGACAATGTTAGTGTACAAGGTGCTGGACTAAGAGCCTGTAACATTCGTCCACTAAACGCCAACTTGGATATGTTGCGTGTGCGTAATGCATGTTACTTTACTGGATTTACTTTTAGAGATAATCTAAACATCAACGGAACACCTCAATTCACATTTGATTATGCCGTGAGTTTTGATGACCCCGCTGACACAAACTGTGATAGAACAGGCTATACAAACATGCCTGACACCCGTCCCACTATTACAATATCCCCTTACATTCAAAACTGTAGTATTATCAGTTTCTTAGGTGGTAATGGTGTATTAGTTGACGGTAATAAAGTTAACTCACCTAACAAGCCAAGAAACCCAAATGAAGTAGAAAATCCAGTAGAAGGTCCAGAACCAGAACAGGGCAAATCCATGGTGGCCAACGCCTTTACCATGTTGAGCTTTGGTGGCACAGGTTGGCGTGTGATCAACGATGCTTATGCACAGATTGTTAGCTGCTTCCAAATCTTCTGCTTAAATGGTAGCTATTGCCAAAGCGGTGGATATTTAAGTATTACCAACAGTGCTACTAACTTTGGTAAGTACGCACTCAGAGCTAGTGGATATAGTCCCAATGCGTTCTCATTCAATAGAGGTGTGGTAGTTGGTACTGGTACTAATGGCGCACAACAAACTATTCAAGCTATTGGTTTTGGTCAATTGCCTGTGCAGGATTATGTAATTAGGTTTAGAGATACTGCATATAAAAATGCCTATTTTGATCTATTAGAAAATAAAACTAGACTACAAACAGCAGTTATAGATTGGATTACCATACAAGTAAATGGTAATATTAGTCCATTTACATCAGGCTTTGTCTATGATGAAGACAAATGCCATAGAGATGTTGGCCTACTAGTTGAAGCAGTGGCTAACGATGTGTTAACAGGCGGTAATAGCAGATCAGTTGAAGCTGGACTGAGTTATGCCAATGCTGATGTAGCTGCACTCACAGCTCAAACACTTCAAAATATAGCAGCATTTGAATACCTAAAACAAGAATGTATGGCCGTTGTTGTGGACTTAGGTATAGATTTTATTGTAGAACAGAAGTTTGACATTATCATTGGCATTATTGATGATCCTGCATCAGCCCCAGTTAGTATATCTTATAGTAATGTGGGAGATATTTCAGCTAACTATCAACCTATATCAGCTAGTGATTACGTTAACTTTAATGCTGCTACTTCTGTTGATGCTGGTGACAATGTGTTTAATATTACTGGACACGGTTTATTAAACGGTCAAAAAGTAATTTATAACAGTAATACATTCGCAACTGTTCCTGGCCTAACAAATGAACAAACGTATTATGTAGATTTTATTACTGTAAATCAATTTGGCTTGTTCTATGACAACAGCTTAACCTCTAGAGTTAATATATTAGGCACTAGTACTGGACAACAAAGATTTGTTAAAAATGTCAAAGAGTTTTATATAGATACAATTGTTGACAGTCACACTGACTATCAAAAATTAACCTTAGATGCCGGCGATTATAAATTTGTCACAGGTAGAGTAGTAGAAGGCGAAACTGGTGGTAGTCCAAACAGAGCATATGTTTATACTTACGATCCATTAACATATGAACTAATAGTCAGTTTAGATTATGTTACTGTAAACAATGTAATATCAAGAAGACCGTTTAATGATACTAGCATTATCAATTATGACCATTCAGCCAGTCCTGTTGCCAGTATAGTAGTTAATGCTTATGATTCTATTAATACACTTTACACAGTAGACGTAAAAATATTACCAGTGACCAATGGCACACAGTTGATAAACTTAGGTAATTTACCAGAAAAACAAATTTGGTTACACCGACCTAGTATTGTTAATAGTAGTAGCCACTCTTGGGAGTATGCGGGTTCAGGTACGGACTATAATGCTTTACCACAAAACGGTGGCAAAGGTGATCCTGATTACGAACAATTTAGTGATCTTCCTGGCAGAGTATATACTTCAGGTACTAACGAACTTGGTGACTTCAAAGTTGGTGACTTCATCAAAGCTGAAAATAAAACTGGTAATGTAACATTTACTAACACAGTTACAATTGGCGCATTGGCTGCATTGCGATTAGCTGTAGGTAACGTGACCATTGAGGAGTTTAGTACAGACATTGGCTTAGGTGACAATGAAGTAGGCGGTCCAAAGGATACAAGGCTAAGCACACAATTAGCAGTAAAGAGTTATCTAGCAAATAGACTAGGTGACTTCATTGACAAGCGTGTTAGTACAAACAATGTGTCTGGTGCTATCCCACAGTTAAACAGCTTGGGCCAGCTCAATGCAGATTTGATCCCGCCAGTTAGAAACTTCCTAAGTTATCGTAGTCAAGGATATGATAGTAGATTAGTACAAGTTGAAAATGTTCCAGCAGTAAATCTCTTAAACGGAGACCTTGCTACAGAAACATATAGCATACAGGAATTAACTTTAGATCGTGCTATAACAGCAGCAGATGGCACAGTGGTAGTACAAAATACCACAGGAGCTAAAGGCGTTATCATAGGCAATGTGGCTGCTGCAACATTAATAACTGTGGGTAGCTACTTAAAATCCACATTCAATGCTGCCTTTAATACCACAGACACATTGGTCATTGATGGTGACAGTACTCCAAGCGACACTAATCAATCAGTCACTCCTAGTAATGTAGGCCCAGTTACTACTGGGCAAACTGTTAACTATATTCTGTCTGAACAAGAGCCCAGTCAATTTTTAGTATTAGATCCTTCAAAAGATTATGATTTTACAGGCATAACATCAGTAGTTGGTGCTAATTATCAAGCAATAGGCACGGTCACTGGTACAGTTTACGGTGTACTTTATTCACTTGATAATGCAAATATTGTAGGTGGATCTGGATATACACCAGCATCAGGGTTCCAAGTTTATACTAATGTGCCTTTAGTATCAATTACTGGAACTGGCATAGGCGCTATAGCAGACATCACAGTAACTAATGGTTCAGTGACTAATGTTTATTTGGTTAGAGGTGGCAGTGGATATGCTGTTAACGATCAAATACGTGCTGCATATACTAATATTGGTGGTACTTATGCTGTTCAATTTAATATTAGAGTAACTAGCATACAAAAAAGGCTATACGTAGACATTGTAGGTTCACAAAAGTTTACAGCAAGTAGTGTTGTTCCAGAATATATCTACGATAATAACGCACTAATCAATACTGTCACTTTAACTACAAACTCAGTAAAGTCATTTAATGCAGCTTCAGTAGGCGGCAATGTTGACTATATTAATAGTAGAATAACTATTAGCAGTCATGGATTTACCAATGGTGATCCTGTAAAATATACATCATCACCTTATGTTAATATAGGTGGCTTAGTTGGTGGCAGTGTCTATTATATTAAAGTATATGATAGTGACACTATTGAATTATGTACTGATTACACAATACAAAATAAGATTGCATTTGTTAGTAGTGGCACAGGCACACAGAGTTTAACTGTAAGTGCAGTTGATCTAATCAAAGATACTATTTACTTGCCAACACACGGATTTAACACAGGTGATCCTATTTGCCTAACAGGTGCAGCATTACCAAATGGCATACCATCTGGTAATTTTTATTTTATTGGATCTGAAACTACAAATAGCTTTACCCTACATCAATTAAAAGCAGATGCACTATCCAGTATAAATGGACAAACTTTTAATCCTATTAACTTATCCAGTACTGGCAGTGGCTCAGCTACATTTACTTTACAAAATGTACAAATTACATCAGTGGTTAATACTGGATCTACGTTGGCTATTAACTGGAGTAGCCTAAGCGCCAATAACATTGATGCTAGCAACATAGTTAGCGGTATAATCAATACAAGTAGATTGGCCACTGGTACAGCCAATACTGGAACTTTCCTCAGAGGTGATAGCAGTTGGGCTCGAGCTGTTCAAACTTTAAAAACAGGTGCTAATAGTCCTTTAAGTTTAACAGGTGATTTTTTCACAAACGGTGGCACTAACAATTTCTATGCTGATGTTACTGTAAACATTGATCCAGTAGATGGAACTCGTGGTGACGCACTATATTCTAACAGTGGTGTGGTAGCATTTAGTAAAAATCAATTTACCATAGGTGATGGAGTCACTGCTGGTAAAGTCTTTATTAAAGACAATGTGATTGATGCTGCCACAGTAAACGGAAACAACAGCAGCTACTTATTAGATTCAGTTAATCATACTACTCAACCAGTTAACAAGGGTGGTACTAATTTAACCAGCTATACTAGTGGCGACATGATCTATGCCAATGGTACAACTTCATTGGGCAAGTTAAACATTGGGTCAGCAAATAAGATTTTAGTTAGTACAGGTTCTGCACCAAGTTGGAGTGACAGTCTTAATTTTAAAGACTTAACCGTTGATGGCAATGTCAACTTAGGTGGAATAGTTGCAATAACTTCTGGCAAACTTACCATAGCTGATAAAAACATTCAATTAGGTGTGATATCTGCATTGAATAATAAAACTGGCGTAATTGCTGACGCCGCCAGCTTGTCAACAATTACTGGATTAGCTAGTACTTCTGGGATCACTGGTGGAATGTTGTTGTCCAAGGTCAGCGGCGTTGGCGCATTTGGCTCTAATGCTAGAGTAGTTGATGTATTGAATACTACTTCGTTTACCTTCCAAGCAGACGATGCTAATACTGTGGGATCAATTACATTTAACATTGGCGGTGTATCAGACTATACAGCAGACAACGGCGGAGTCACTGTAAAGGGTGCTGATGATAAAACCTTTGTTTGGAAAAGAGCAACATCATCTTGGACCAGCAGTGACAATTTAGATTTGGCTGTTAGCAAAGTCTATAAGATTAATGGAACACAAGTACTATCAGCTTCAAGTTTAGGTTCAGGAGTAACTGGATCTAGTTTAACCACAGTGGGCACAATTGGCACTGGTACATGGCAGGGCACAATTGTTGCCCCTACATATGGCGGCACTGGCATTAACAATGGCGCCAATACATTGACCTTAGGCGGGAGTTTGTCTACTACAGGAGCATATAGTACTAATTTAACAGCTACAGCTACAACCAATATAACATTACCAACTACAGGCACATTGGCCACATTAGATAATATTGAAACATTTAGCAATAAGTCCTTGACCAGCCCAACCATCACAGGCACTGGATCCATTGCTGCTGGTCTACTTACATTAGATAGTGAAACAGTTCTAATAGATTCAAGTACGCTGACCACAACTACCACAGCAACAGATCAAGTAGCAGCCACAGTAAATGGTATAAAATATAGAACTGTAGAGTTCACAGTATCAGTGACCAGTGGTTCATATTATCATGCCTTAAAGATTCTAGTAGTGCATGATGGTGCTTCAGTATTTTTGACACAGTACGGAGAGATCTTGTCCAACCCTAGCCAATTATTGGCCACATTCACTGCTGATATTTCAGCTAATAATATTAGATTGTTAACCACACCAGTGTTTAATGATACTGTGTATAAGGTCTCAATCAATGCAATTTCAGTATAACAATAAATATAATACTAGATAACTTGGAATAAAATATGGCCACTAATAAACGATTTGTAGCAAAAAATGGATTAGATAATAATGCTAATACTATTTCAAATTTAGGTGTAACAGGTGCATCATTGACCCTGAATGGTGCATATGCAGTTACACTAACGAGTACTGGCACAACTGGTGTTACATTACCTACAACTGGCACATTGGCCACATTGTCAAATAGTGAAACATTTGCTAATAAAACAATTGCCAGTGCTGGTCTTACTTTTGCAGGATCGACTAGTGGAACTACTCTAGTACAAGCTAGTTCTACAGCTTCGGGCACATTGACTCTACCAGCAGCCACTGACACATTGGTTGGTAAAGCTACCACTGATACATTTACCAACAAAACATTTAATACAGCTGGAACCGGTAATGTATTACAAATTAACAGTACAGGGATAAGTGCGGTAACTGGTACAGGCAATACCGTTGTATTATCTACGAGTCCTACACTAACAACACCTACATTGGGAGCTGCCACTGCTACAACAATCAATAAGGTCACAATAACAGCGCCAGCAACTGGATCAACATTGACCATTGCAGATGGCAAAACTCTAACTGCCAGCAATACATTAACATTCACTGGTACTGATACAAGTAGTGTAGCATTTGGTGCAGGCGGCACCGTGACCTACACTTCCAACAAACTAAGTGTATTTTCTGCAACAAGTAGTAGTGAATTAGCCGGTGTGCTTAGTGATGAAACTGGAACTGGTGTAGTGGTATTTGGAACTAGTCCTACATTTACAACTGGTATAGATGGCGGTGCCACATTTGGTGCATTTGCCAGTTCAACAGCATTAACAGTTGGATACACTGGAACAGCAGCCAGTACAACAAATATTTCAAACGGTGTAAATGCTAGCGGCATAACCAAAACAGTCAACATTGGCACTGGTGGAGCAAGTGGATCTACAAGTAACGTAAACATAGGCAGTGCCAATGGCGGCACGACCACTGTTAATGGAGATTTAAGTGTAGGTGGTAATACTGTAATTAGTGGAAACTTAACAGTCAACGGTAATACAACTACCTTAAGTTCAACTACATTAAGTGTTACTGATAAAAACATTGAACTGGCCAAAGTTGGTTCTCCCACAGACACCACAGCAGATGGAGCAGGTATTACTGTTAAAGGTGCCACAGATAAAACTATTATTTGGGATAGTACCAATAGCAATTGGTCCAGTAGTGAGCATTGGAATATTGCTTCAGGCAAATCCTTTAAGATCAATAATGCTGATGTACTTAATGCCACAACATTAGGGTCAGCAGTAGTTACTTCAAGCTTAACTACCGTAGGCACAATTGGTACTGGTGTTTGGCAAGGTACTGTAATTACTTCAACATATGGTGGTACTGGAGTTAATAACGGTGGACGTACATTAACGATCAGTACAGGTAATTTAACATTAACTGCTCAAGCAGGTGGATCTAGTGTAACAGTCCCAAGTACAGGCACATTGGCTACACTGGCTGGCACTGAAACGTTCACTAACAAGAGTTTAAGCGATAGCACAACATATTTTATAGATGAAGTTGATGGCACTAAAAAAATGCAGTTTCAACTCAGTAGCATTGGAGCGTCAACTACTCGTACATTAACAGTTCCAAACGTAAATGGCACTATTGTGACCACTGGGGATACTGGCTCAGTAACTGATACCATGTTAGCTGGATCAATATCTAATAGTAAACTAACTAATAATAGTATTACAATCAATGGAAGTGCAGTTAGCCTAGGCGGTAGTGTTACGGTATCTGCCATAGCAACTGCGGCGTTGACTATTGGTACAGGACTAAGTGGAACTAGTTATAACGGATCAAGTGCAGTAACTATTGCCATAGATAGTACAGTTGTAACACTAACTGGTTCACAGACATTAACTAATAAAACACTAACCAGTCCAGTTATTAGCTCAATAAGTAATACTGGCACATTGACATTGCCAACAAGCACTGACACACTAGTTGGTAAAGCCACAACTGATGTATTCACCAACAAGACATTTGATACTGCTGGTACTGGCAATGTATTCAAAATCAATGCATATCAAATCACAGACAAGACTGGTACTGGTAAGGCTGTGTTAGATACAAGTCCAACTATCAGTAGTCCATCAATTACTGGTACTGGATCAATTGCTGCGGGTAGCATTACAATTGATAGTTTATTATTAGAAGATACTGCCACACTTACAACAACCACAACAACAGCTAATCAAGTAGTTGCTCAATTGGCCATTGCCACATATAGAAGTGTGGAATTTTTAGTATCGATAACCAGTAGTACCAGCTATCATTTAACTAAGATATTAGCGGTGCATAATGGTACAACAGTATATATGACAGAGTATGGTGAAATATATTCTTCAGCCGCTTTGGCCACATTTGACATGGATATATCTGGAGGTAATATTAGATTATTAACTACACCAACAAATGCAGCAACAACATTCAATGTAGCCATTAAAGCAATAGCAGTTTAATTAGCCTTAAATTTGAGGAAAAGGGAATCAAATGGCAACTAAAAGAAGTTTTTCAGTAAAGAGTGGATTAGATGCGAACGCCAACTCTATCAGTAATTTAGGTGTAGCCAGTGCATCTTTAACGTTGAGTGGAGCAAATGCTGTTACACTAACATCCACAGGATCAACCAACGTAACATTACCAACATCAGGCACTTTGTTATACAATGGTGGAGCATTAGGTACACCAGCAAGTGGTAATTTAGCCAATTGTACTTTTCCTACATTAAATCAAAATACCACAGGTAGTGCTGGCTCAGTGACAAATGCATTGACTATTAGCAGTCCGTTAAGTGGTACTAGTTATAACGGATCAGCAGCAGTTTCTATTGGATTGGCAAGTGGATATGGCGATACTCAAAATCCATATGCTAGTAAGACAGCTAACTATATTTTAGCTGCTCCTAATGGTTCAGCTGGTGCTCCAACATTTCGTGCTATTGTTGCCGCAGATATCCCAGCATTTAATCTTGGTACAACTAGTATAACATTTAATCGTTCGAGTGCAGCACAATCATTAACTGGTATTAATATTGATGGAAGTTCGGGTAGTTGTACGGGCAATGCTGCCACAGCAACCACAGCAAGTAGCTGTTCAGGAAACTCTGCTACAGCTACTAAACTATCTCTTCCAGATCTAAGGTCAACAAGCTTGACCCCAACATACTTTGGCCCAGGTATAAATGGCGCATTTATGTCTAATGCCACTGATTCTTTAAGTGATGGTGGCTCTTACCATGGAGTCATTCAACTTCAACAATGGAGTGATGCAAGTGGCGGAGGTGCTCATCAACTAGGGTTTACTGATAATAATAATATTTGGCATCGTGGCAGTAGTGGCGGTATTACATCATGGGCAAGTTGGTATAAATTAATTGATACAAATAACTATAGTTCAAGTATAACCAGTTTGACAGCGATAACTAATATTTCAACAGGTGCAACAGCAACAGCAGGCACAATAACTGGCAATTGGAGTTTGGGATCTGGTAGTAAATTAAGTGCTACCTACGCTGACTTGGCAGAAAATTATGTATCTGATCAACAATATGATTATGGTATTGTATTGATGATTGGCGGAGATGAGGAAGTTACCATAGCTGATGCGGATACTCAACGTCTTGCTGGTGTAGTGTCACAAAATCCAGCTTACTTGATGAACAGTGAGTGCGAGGGTAAACATGTTGTAGCAATTGCTCTGCAAGGAA
>Ga0209298_10000011_pt1 | contig 111588 bp, 127 predicted proteins | sample S_140806_EF_Meta_FD_187325 | JGI IMG/M metagenome (GOLD analysis project Ga0209298, IMG submission 187325) | Freshwater microbial communities from Lake Simoncouche, Canada to study carbon cycling - S_140806_EF_MetaG (SPAdes) (version 2) | ecosystem: Environmental > Aquatic > Freshwater > Lake... | reverse complement strand
AAATTTATCATTTTGATACCAACGCTTTGAACCATCTGCATGGATAACAGTAGGTTGGTCGTTGTCTCTGTGGAGTTTACCATTTTGAAACCAATACTTTGAACCATCTGCATGGATCATAACAGGTTGGTCGTTGTCTCTGTGATATTTACCATTTTGACACCAATACTTTGAACCATCTGCATAGATAACAGCAGGTTGGTCGTTGTCTCTGTGATATTTACCATTTTGAAACCAATACTTTGAACCATCTGCATTGATTGCTAACTTAATGGTAATCATTTTGGTTCCAACTCTTTCAGAATCTCTTCTGATTCTTTTGTGATCATTTTATAATACTCGATTCGTTCTTTCAGTTCTTCTGGGTTGCAGATGTAAGGAGAATTGTGTTCGGTTGCGACAAGAATCTTATCACCGTTTGAGTTCTGCGTCAAGTACCATTCAGAATCACAAGCCCAAGCTCTCCAAAGAACAGGAAATGATTTGATAAGTGTCAGTTGGTTTTTTTGCAGGAATTGATCAATATTCATTTTGATTCCTTCTTTGTCAAGTGCTCCACAACTGCAATCGTGCCAATCTTTATGCCAACCACAGGTTGGAGAATGCCCTTCAAGATCACAATCTTCACAAGGTAATCTACTTTCCAAGAATATTAGACACTGACCTTTACTGTGTTTCATTTTGATTCCTTCTTGCGGTTGGAGTTTCAAACTATTTTCTATTTAGAAATTCTTCTTTCGCGTAAGCCAAATCAATTTTACTGTATTCTTCAACAAGATAAACCTTATTGTAGAAACTCTCTTGCGAATCATTCCAAGTTTTCACGACTTGTTCTGCTGGAATACCTTGCGAAACAAAATAGTTAAATTCTGACTGGAACTGAATTAGAGCTTCTGCGTTTGCCTTTTTGTTGATTGAACAAACAATTTTTGTAATCTTCTTCATTTTGATTCCTGTTTATTGGGAGTTTTTTCCAAAGCTGTGTTGGACTATTTCTCTTTCTTCGGATCATACTTGACACTAATTTTGCCATCCATAATCGCACAGGTAAAGGAGCAATAAGCTTCACCTTCGTGATCATCCGTCACCTCAACCATTTGATGATCACGGTTTTCATCTGGAATGGAAAAGTGAATGCGTCTTTGGTTGCAGTCTTTGTAAGAGCAGGGAATTGTTTTCATTGTTATTGCTCCAACTCTCTCCAGCGTCTAATTCTTTTAACTTGATTCTTTAATCCAAACCACTCATATCGAAGAACCGTGGTTTTATTGTATTTGAGAATTTCAACTTGCAATTCAATCATTTTCATTGTTATTCTTTTTTAAGAAAGCCACCGTTTTCAAACCAAAACTTTTTGCCTTTTAAATAAATGGCAGGTCTTTGATTGTCCCTGTGGGGCTTACCATTTTTAAGCCAGCCTTTGTATCCAACATCTATAATAACCAATTCGATGATAATCATAGCTTCATCACTTCAAAGTGTCCGTATTCAGTTGAATAAAATACTCTCTTGATTCCACAGAACCTCATTGCTTCCTGACACATCGGACAGGGCTTTGAGTTCCTGAATTCATTATCGTAATTAACTCTCACAACATAAACGTCTGCACCTTCGGTTGATTCACGAGGCATATTAAGAATGGCACCAAGTTCTGCGTGAAGTGTTGCTTGACCCTTAGACTTGCAACGAAAACGACTTCCAAACGAACAAGGCTTATCCTTGTTGTGGGAAGCATTGAGAACAACACCGTGATGAACCAAAACGGCTCCGTGTCGGAACTTTCCGTAGCTGGAAAGCTCTGCCATTCTCTTTGCAAAGCCAAACAACCTCTCATTTCTTCTGGACATCTCAATTCTATACATTCTTAATCTCCGAGGACTTTACCATACGATTCTATCGCAGGCGTTGATTCGTGTCCAATGTAGCCGAAAGGATTAGAAACAATCCAAGTATCGTAAAGAGGATACTCAACTGGTGTATGCATATGTCCGTGAATCCAATAGCTTGGCTTTCTCTCTCTGATTAGTTCAGACTGATCACAGACATAGAATCGATTGGTCGGGCTTCCTTTGTGTCTTTTGTCGGTGGACAGGTCGGAAGGAGCGTGGTGGGTAATAACCACATCACCAGCTTTCATTTCTTTGTTAAGGAAATCCAGAGTCTTCTGATTCTCTTCGTAAACCCATTTGCGGAATCCAGGAATAACCGTAAAGTCATTCATTAGATCTTGATACATCACGTTGTCAGGATCATCCTTAAACCACATCGTTCCGCCAATAAAGCGTTGTCCATCAATCTCAATGGCTTTATTATTTAGCCAGTAAAAGTTGGACAATCGCTTTGTCAGCTTATTCATCGTGTTATGAACATCTCCTCTTAGAGCATCATAATACTCGTGATTCCCGTGAACATAGATCACATTTTCAAATCTGTTCGCCAAGGTCGTGAAACAATCAACCATATACCGATGCATAGTAAAATCACCAGCAACAACAAGCACAGACGAAAGTACTGGAACATTCTCACAAAAGTGTTTTCCGCCGTCACGGTGAAACTCCGTATGAACATCGCTGATGATTTGAAATCTCATAATACATTCCTTACGCTACATCTGTTGCTGATACTTCCAGAACATCGATTAACGTATCCACATCAAACTGTTCACCAGCAAGGTCAAGCATACAGCCGATTGTAGCAGGGTCTTCTGTATCTGGCAAGCAGTCTTTAATTTCTTTACTATTCCAGTTCTCCGCAACAGGCGGAGTTACTCGGATGGTATGCCAATTACCATTATCTGGGATGTGTGCAAGCATACCTTCAACCCAACGAAAGTGTTTAGCGTTTACTGCTCTAATGCTTTTCTCAAAATCCATTCTTATCCCTCAATTCTTTCGGAAGATTTTCAATAAGCTCTGACCAAATTTCACTTTTTGAATCTTGCATCCTATCCCAATAATCATCGGAATTTCTTGCTTCTTCTTCTGAATCCAGAAAGTATCTGATTACATCGTGCGGAGGAATATATTGAACGATTTCATCCAACACTGTTTCTTCATCATAACGATTTTCTTGATCATAAGTGAGGTCATTTCGGCAAGTCTGTTCAGTAGAAATTTTAAGTTGTGCAAAAACAATTTCATCTTCATTCTTCAACGAAAGATCGGCAATTATCATTTGCAAATCTTCAATCAATTCACTAACTGTCATCCCCTTCTTAAAACGATGATACATAATTCCTCATTGGTGGAGCTGAGGGGAAATTGGTGGAGGTGAGCGGAATTGAACCGCTATCCTAAATACTCAATACGATTACTCATTCACAGGAATAGCCAAGCACCCAACCTACCCTTGGCAAAAACACCTGAGTTACAGGGACTTCATACTGATTTATTTATGGCAAAACCAGTTAGAAATGCCAATGAATCTTGTTTTCGATAAGACTCCAACCTATCCAAACTTGTTTTACAGAGTGTTTGGAGACTCCGTGATTTAAGCCGCTACGGCGTAATCAAAAGCAACGTTGTCGTTGGCAATTAAACATTTCAGCGTTTTTACGATGCCACGCTGCCCATCGTCCTGCATAATCGTATATCCTACCCAGTCGAAACCTTTACACCCCCGTTAAACTATTCCTTTCCTTGAAGTGAAACAAACTCATCAGCTTCAACTCTACGTTCCAAGTCTTTGAGAAGCTTGATTGCGTGAATCAACTGAACAAAGTGTGCGGGACACGAAATCGTATTCATTCCCTCAACCTCGATCAGATCTGTTGAAACAGCGTGTTCTGCTTCACTGGAAAATAGATTTTCAAGATTCTCGATTGATGTCTTAAGCTGTGAAAGGGTTGAATCCTTGGTAATATAATAATATCTTCGGTAGCTCACTGTGGACCTCACTTGTTGTAGCGACTATAGCCTGCCTTGTATTTCCAGTCAACCCTCTTAATAAAGAGAGAACGCTGAGAACTTTGGAGTGCAGCGGTTTCGCTATTCTCCTTCTGTTCACACCAAACGCAAATACCGTTATTGACATCTCTGGCATCGTGTTCGACACCACATTTCTTGCAAACGACAAACATAACGAACCCTCCTCTCTATACAACTAACTATAGCAGAGGAGGGTTTTTGTGTCAAGGGAGGCTAAAAGAGATTAATCTTTATCTTGTGTTTTCTTTTTAAAAGAACGTATAATATCTTGTTTTATATGACTTCCACATTCATCACAAGTTAATCTGCCTTCCCAATCATCGTGAAGACTCATTTCTCTAAAATGACCTCCGCAATTTTTATGAACAACCAGATTACTAGAATCTCGTTCCAGATGTTTAAATTCTTTTGGATCATCAGAATCTTCGCCTTCACCTAAAATTTCTTGGATCGTTTCAAGGACCAATTTCTTTAATAATTTATCGTTCATTGCAATCCTCCTACGATTGTGTAATAAATAGTAGATTACATTCTTTAATTCTTAACTTTCGTAAGTTTGTCTTCCAGATTTCTGAGATCTTTATTTATTTTAACCAATTCAGAATTAATTTCTACAACTTTATTACCAAACTTTGGATCTGACTTAACTTCCAATCTGGATACTGGACTTGTATCCGCCATTTCTTCTGTCATTGCGATAAGAGACTTAACACCTTCGGAATTGCTGTTGCACTTATTCTGTTCTTCTTGTCTCTTATTGTTGTGATGAGTCATATGCTCAAGGTTCTTGGATCTCTTAAGCTTTGCTGAGTTTACAACAGATGATACAACGACAGCAGTCAATCCTGCCAAACCAATCATTCCTGCAAATAAAGGATCAAATCCTATATTGTGTCCAACCTGCTTAACAGCTTGATTCGTTGGGACTTCTACCGTGGGTATGGTGTCATCGTATACGGGTGTAGGCGAGGTAGGCACCACCACAGCAGGAAAGGTCTTTTGTTTGTTTGGTTTAGAAGTTTTTACAGCAATCATAGAATTTGTTTTATCTCCGTGGTAAAGTATAAATGATGAACCACTACGAAACTTGCAATCCTTTAAGGATTCTCTCGTAGTTCCATCAGGCATCTTAGCACGTCCACCAGGCATAAGCAATACCACTTCACCAGATTTTATTTCGCATTTGGTTTCGGTTGCTTCTGCGGGTAAAGAAGATTCCTCTTCCACTGATTATTTACCCTTCTTCTTTTCTGATTCTTCTGCCAACTCTTCAAGCTTCTTAACTTTCTTCTTTGTTTTCTTTACAACTTCTTCAATGTTTTCAAGAGCTTCTTGTTGTTGTTTGATTTGTTCTTGTGATTCTTTCTGATAAGAGACAGCTTTGTTTTCAATGTCAACAATCTTTCCCTTTAATCCTGACACTTGAGTTTCCAATGTTTGTTGTTTTGCAACACATTGTTCGTGACCAGTTGAAGCAGAAACTTTCTGTGCTTCAATTTCAGCCATCTTTTGTTCGTGTTGTTGTTCTTGGCGCTGCTTTAACCAATCCCAACCCTTTTTGCCACCTAAAGCAGCAACAACGCCCAAAGCCAGAAGCATCATTGGATTGCCTCCGCTAAGGTGCGCTAATTGATTTATATCAATGTCTTGTGTTGCAGTAACCGCGTGTGATAGATCAACTTGAGCTAATAGTGTAAACATTCATTGGACCCTCCCTACTTTCTATAAATAGTTTCGCCGCTAGTCAAAACACGATGGGAGTATCTCTCATTCTTCCAATAAACTTTTTCACCATCTGGATAGGTAAGATAAGGTCTTGGAAACTCTATTGGCTTGTCGTTTACTGTCCATAATTTAATTGGGACTTCTTCTTTCCCAAAATAATCACAGTCAACAAAAAGCTTAATTACTTTCATCTTAAACCTTATGGAACGAATTATGAGATTTCGGATTATACCTTGACCACGGTGATCCTGCTTCTCTTTGTCGGCCACTCGTAGGACTTGAACCTACATCTTCCGCTACACGCGGAGTTCTACCAAATTGAATTAGAGCGATAAGCTACTCTCATAATTCGTTTGTCATCCAGGATTGCGGCTAAGAACTATCTTGTTATAGGGGCCATATATTGACGTTGTTAAAAACTAATCTCACTGGGTGAGCCTTTCTTAACCTACCTAATAGGGAGGATTCTATTCAATCCGATCATTCAAAGTGATCTTACCCAAAATTTCGGCTACTTCTGGATTGGAGGTCCGTCTCAGAGTTGAACTGAGTTTTCCAGGTTACAAATCTGGTACATCGCCGTCAATGTTTACGGACCTTTGGATAAATCTACTTCTCTAATCTTTACCTTACAAGTTTTTCTCTTATTACCATTAGAATATATCCAAGTTTTTGTTAACCAATTTCTTGGTTCTGAATAGTATTCTATACTTAGCTTAATTACTTTCATTTGGTGCTCTCGGTGGGCGCGGTGGGATTCGAACCCACACTGTATTGATTTTAAGTCAATTGTCTCCTGCCTGTTGGACTACATGCCCTTATTTATCATTCCAGCTTTGTTAGATCAATTATTTCTTTCTTTCTGTTCCAACAACGCCATACGCCATCTTCATAAACGTAGAAGTATTCTGCCCAAGAGTCAACGCCACCATTAAACATTGTGTCAAAATCGGTGTAGATTCTAGCATCTACTCCTCTTTCTCCGCGAGCACGATATGTATCGCACATATGCGGAACAACACCCAAACTGCTCATATCTCCACCGGCAAGAAGAGAATCTACCATTTCTTCTGTGATATAATTATCAATTAGAATCTTGCCATTGTGTTCAGGATAACCATCAAAATGGCAGTAGATAGTAGTAATTGACTTATCCGGATTACTCTTGCCGATAAAACTACGGGTTCCCATTATTTTCTCTCCTTGCTCTAATCGAGTTTAGCCAGTCAGATGTTGAATCTAAATCAAATGGTTTTGGAATTGGAAGAAAAGGAAAGATTGCGTGGAAGAAAAAGATTACTGCCGACAATCCAAGACGATACGTTCCTTTCCAAGCAATCAGCAAGTGTTGAATATAAGTTTCGCCTACTGATTGCGGGTGTTGTGTAAATGGGTTCTTCATCTAAAAGCCTCTGACATCATTATCACTGACTTGCCGATCTTACCATGATACCAAGGGGAAGTCAACTGGTGAATGCTAACAAGTTTATTATTTTGTTTTTCCAGTCGTTTTGCTGATGCTTGTGTTTCTGTGCCCTTCAAGTAGAACACCTCGACACGCGAGGCATTATTTTCTAAGCAAAACTTCCAAGCATCATCCAGCCACTGGGAATAACTTGCATCTGACCAAATAACCCAGCTTGGGTTTACTTTGCACAGATCGCCACTTCTGGCTGCATTAGCAATTGACTTTCCCCCACGCGAGTGTCCTGCGACAACTATAACAATCTGTTTGCTTGATGTCAACTGCGGGACCAAAGCTATGGAAGAATCATAGAACTTTTTAAATGATCCACTCTTCTTCCAAGCCGTTCTGCCGTCAATGCCATTTACATACTTGCTCCAAGGAAGTTCTGGGGAAATCCAAGTGAAACTCTTTCCAGAATCGTAGAGGTATTTCAAGAAGGGGTAAATGTTATTACCAAAGTCCTTGAATCCTCCCATTCCGTGGTTCCATACGATAACATAATGTGTTTTCGCATCCCTGATTTCGTGATGAGCAAGAAATGTAGATCGTCTATAATTCTCATGCCTTGAATCAAATTCATCATTACCTTTCACAAAACCTATTCTGGTCCAGATTGGCAAATTAAACTTATCTTCACCGTGAGATACATCATCAACAATCGATTGATTCACACCATCTTCAATGGTTAGAGCTTCTGCTCTGACGGAACCAAACAATAGCATTAACGACAGAATTATTTTTTTCATTCACACTTCCTCGGCGGAAACGGTAGGATTTGAACCTACGGAACATCTTTACAATGTTCGACGGTTTAGCAAACCGCTGCAATCGGCCTCTCTGCCACGTTTCCTAAATAGACCTATAATAAGAGTTCAGCATATAAACTCACTTGTTGTCTATATGCCTGTTCTTTTTGCTTCGGGACCACTTCCCCCTAAAGGTTGCAGCATCTTTCCCCTTTGACAGGGTTATTTAAGTGCTGCACGACCTGGTTAATTAGCTTATCCATTTTTACACTACGAGAATTACTTATTATAGGTCTGGTCCGCCCCCTGGGAATTGAACCCAGCTATGAACGCTTATAAGACGTTTTCTTTCAACCAGATAGATCGAGGCGGATTGTTGGAGACAGTATAGCGTGTCTCCGTTCGCTTGTCAACCACTATTCTTTATCTTCTTTAACAATTTTCAGAGCTGGTCGAATTTTTCTCAGGAAGTTTACAGCATCTTGTGCGACTGCTTTTGCTTCTTCTTCTGTTTCTGCAACAAGGTCAACAGCACTATAAGATAGATCATTTGTAAATGAAACCGAGATTCGGAAGCTGGTTTTGTCATTCAATAGACGTTTCTGCTTTCTATCCCAATCTCTTTCTTCGTGAATTAAAACCTCAATGTCTTCATCAGCCGCTTCTAACGAGACAACGACCTTTCTTTCTTTAAAATTAAGCATCTTCATCCTTTTTTAATTTAACTTCACAAAGAACGTTGTGAAGATCAAAGTATCCGCAATCCATTCCGATTACATAAGCATCAGCATCAAACTCAAACACATTGTATAGAGAGTGACGATACGATCCTTGCTCTTCGATTTCAGCCTTGTAAATTCGCTTTACAACCGCGTGAAACACTTTCAGCTTGTCGTCGTAGGGTAAGGAATCCCAGAAGCTTTCTGCGTCCTTTTCATAGGCTTCGCGGGCTTCCTTGAATGCCTTCCTCATATTCTCCCACTCTTCTGTGTTCAACTTGTCAGCCATTATGCCCTGCCACTACATACTTGTCAAGTCCACCATTTAACTCCAACCAGTTTTCTACTTTTGCTTTCTCTTCGTCATTTAGAAGAGACATAGACTGATCGTATTCCTTGGTGGTAAGTCTCATCTTTGGAGTGTTCTTATGTTGAGCATAAGAATGATAATGCAGGATTCTTTGCACCACATTATCGGCTGTTGCTGCCTTCTCTCTCGCTTCCTTCATTAGTCTATCGTTCTCTTGGATCTTTGTCAAGACGTGTTCTTTGCACATCTTTTCGAGTTCATCAAATAGTTCTTGATTTGCAATCTGAGAATAATGAAGCTTCAATAGATCACGAGCCAAAGGAGAGACAAACATAAAATTATGAATTAGCTTCTCCGCGTCCACTATCGTATCCCTCATCATATCCATCATCCCTTCCAGATTCGTATCCGCTTTCATATCCTTCATCATAACTACACTTTTCGGCTTCTCTGATAATATATCTCATTGATTCGTAAAGAGTTTGAACAGAAAACAAACGAACATAATGATCTTTAGAGTTTGATTTATTATACTCTTCTTGATTCTTTTGTTCACAGTAAAACACTGCATCATCATAATCAAAGAAGATTACATCGTCTTCTCTAACTTCTTCATTCCATTTCTTTACAAGAACCCAAACTGAATTAAAATCTGTTCTCATAACAAACCTGCATTAAGATTTTAAGATTAAGTATAGAACTGCAAAGCCTAATGCAATGTAAATACCTTCTGGGTTTTCTTTTACAATGTTGATAATTTCAATCATTTTAATACTCTTATTATTGGTAGGACTGGGTGGAGTTGAACCACCGACCCTTGCGTTATCAGCACAATGCTCTAACCACCTGAGCTACAATCCTGTCGGCTATTACATAAAATCCGTATGCTCTTTGCATCTCGGTTCGTATCCTTCCTTACCACCTACTCTAACCTCTTCCTGTTTCTCTGTCAAGGTGATTGTATAGTAAGCATCATTTCCACAGAAACAAACGGCAGGGCAAATCTCAATCTTTGTTGCCCAAGAAAACATCTTTGTCATCTCTGGAAATGTTGTTCCTTCGGATGAAAGTTGGAGAGAGGAAACATAAATCTGTTTCCCTTGTTTGTACAGTTCAACCAAAACATCTGAAACACCTGGAATCATAAATGCTTCGTCAACTGCAATAACATCTGCTTTACCTAAATTATCATAGATCTCTTTGCCGTCGCTAATTGGAATAGATTCCCAACGGTTTCCATTGTGCGAAACAACGGATTTGTTTGAATACCTTATATCAATACTTGGTTTGAATAATTTGATTACTTTCTTTTGATACTTCGCTCTTTCTAACTGTGAAAGCATCCTTGATGTTTTGCCACCGAACATTGGTCCAGTGAAAATTACAAACTCTTGCTTCATTTTGTTTCTCTAATGTTGGTGGATCAGGAGGGGATTCGAACCCACGACTTACCTAGACTCTACCACCTTTAAGATTTCTTGTCTAGTCTCTTCTGCCCATTTACTTGTGTGAAGCATCTGGTGATGATTTGGACAAACTGGAACCAAATTATGTTTGTCATTATTAGAATGATTGTGGTCAAGGTGGTGAACCTCCACAACCTTATCAAAGCCGCAAACAACACATTCTTTTTTCCAAGATTTAAAACAGATTGTTCTGTAATTGGTGTGTCGTTCTGGCTTATTTCTCAAATGTGCAAAATAAGTATTAGAGCATCCATATGAACAGGTTTGTTTTTCATCTGGAGAACCTTCGCTTGCTTGAAATTCTTTCCCACACGCAGGACAAAGTTTGGTAATTAATTTATACTTTCTATGAAACTTTTCTACAGAAGCTTTAAAAGAAAAGTGAGATGTATCAATTCCAAAATCTTGGATTAATTTCTTTGTTTTTCTCTGACCTGTTCCATTGTTGGGGAGTTTAATTTTTCTAAGAACTTCATAGTATGAAACGGAATCTTTTACAATTTCCTCTAATTCTTGTTTTGTTACGTTTATCATTTTACCACCTCTATTATAAATAGTCAGAGTAAAACGTTTTGGTCTAGGTGAAAGGATTTGAACCTCCGAAACCTCCTGCGCCCAAGGCAGGCGCTCTAACCAAGCTGAGCTACACCTAGATACAAATAAATTTTCAAATGCGCTTCCTCTGCGCTACACCCCGATTATTCCGCAGACACGTTATCCTGTGATCATTTCCGAATTAGCTTTATCCGATGCGGAAATTGTAGTATGCGCGGCGGTGTATTGTCCTCCGCTGGGTATAAACCATCCGTCTATACCTTAAAGCTCAATTCTAGTGGTCTTTATCTGACTAGATTAACGCGCATAGGCGGAAGGGAAGGGATTTGAACCCTTGGATGCTATTAACATCGGCGGTTTTCAAGACCGCTGCATTAAACCACTCTGCCACCCTTCCGAATTGTGCTGGACAACTTCAATACATTTGCGCTCTGGAAACGCTTAACCAGACTGCGCTACACCCCGGTTAATTTTAGAGCGGAATATGGGACTCGAACCCATTTAGCCAGCTTGGAAGGCTGGAGCACAAACCTATATGCCAATTCCGCGTTGACCTGACAGTAGCATAACTAGTGTCAGGTTTTAAGTCAAGTCCATAAAAAAAATTAATCCCACCAGTTTCTCAATTTTTGGGAAAGAAATCTGAAAGCATCGTGCCAAGAAGTTTCTTCGATGCTTTCGATTCTGGTCATAAGAGCTTTGTCTCCCTCTCTGTTTTCCCCGATGGGGGAAAGCTCATAACCAAGTTCCTGTTCTGCAACCTGAATTGCGTTGTTGTATCGTTTTACCAGATCGAGGAAATGCTGAATCTCTTCTGCCGTTTGATCCGTTCCTAATGTAACGGTTTGATCACTCAACATAAAGTCTCTGGTAATTTCCAAAGACGCACAGAACAGGTCAAGATTGAACTTATAATCGAAGGAACGAAATCGTGCAAGTTGCTTACGGAATCTCCAACAATTCTTGATGAACATAACTGGAGAATTAACAAACAGCCATTGTCTAATCTTTCGGATCTTTCTGGCAAAGCTGGTCATTAATTTAAGCTTTTTAATCTTTCTGCTGTAAACAATCATCATTCCCTCCAAAGGTTTATTACCAAGGAAAATCATCCCAATCTTTGTAATGCACACCGTGCTCTAGCAGCATTGGCATAAATGATTCCAGAGAATAACCAACTGCTCCACCAATCTCGTTCCACGTTTCCACTTTGCCAGATTCATCACACTCAAAGATAAGTGTTTCGAGTGGCTCAATGGCTTCGCTTGACTGCGAAACAAGATAGAACTTATTATTTTGTCTCACAACAATCTGTCTCGAACTAAGACGTTTAAGAATCTCAACCATTTCGTTCCTCCACTTTGTAAACCTGAAACATTGCAACCTCTTCCGACTCCATATTCGATCCAAAGTAAACATCATAATAGATGAAATCTTCTTCACGAATGTTTGCAACGATACCGTTTCTGCCCAAACCATTTGGGTCAAAGTAAACGATGTCTCCGATCTTAACATTGGCAGGATCAACAAATGTCCAAGGCTCTTCGTCAAGCAAATAGGTTCGCTCTCCAGTTTCCTCGTTGACAAGAATTTTGTAAGCAATATCCTTCGGTTCCATATTGTCCTCAGTAAACAAAAGTAATTGGCGGGAAGAGGGGGATTCGAACCCCCGGTAGATTATTCACCTACGACAGCTTTCCAAGCTGCTGCCTTAAACCACTCGACCATCTCCCCTCGGCACTTCACCATTGTAGGCGAAGTGAGCTTGCGTGTCAAGCCTATTTATAATCACCACACTTGAAAATACCTTTTACTTGTTCGGTACTTGAAATGTAAGTGTAAGCACCTTTATTAAATGCTGGTGCCGTGCATTTAGCCTTAAAGGCTTTCTCCTTCTCAGCGGATTTCTCTCCGCAATCAAGGCAACTTAGATAACCAAGCTCCATTCGACGCTTAGGGTAATCTTCTCCACAGAAACGACAAATAGCATCAGACATTAGATCCACTGTTCCCAAAGGTGATAGGGTTCAAAATCACTGACTTCCCAACTGGTCGGCTCGACCTTGATATCGATCGAACCAGACTCATGAATATAACCATGACCATCTTTAGCTTTGACCATCGCTTCCCATTCGTCATTGGCTTCAACAACAAAGGGTGTAATCTTCTGCTCGACAACATTAACGATAAACTGCTTCATTGTAAACTCCTAGAACAAAGTGAGCTGTTCCTCGCTCAGTGAGAACATCTTCGCATCTTCGCCGTTCTCTGTCAAGACCTGATACAAATACTCATTTGTCTTCTTGACATACTCGACATTTAGAACAATAAGACCTTCGTCTCCAACCAGATAAACTTCTTCCAAGTCCAGCTTCTTGGTTTCATCGTTGGGTTTGCTGTTGATTGCCATCGTTGGCGAAACAACACAAACAATATCTCCAACGTTAAAAACTGGTTCTTTCTGCTTCATCGTCTGCCTCCTTGACTTCACACATCATACGACACCTGACAATCTGTGTCAACTGAGGCTTTAATTTGGATAACTGATCACGTTCATATTGTCTGGATAAACAATACCTTTCGTTGATCCACACTTGCTATTGTCCTCAATGAATTCGATGAGGTAGAAATCAGTATTTAAATCACAGATCTGTTCAAGATCACTTTCCCATAGCAAAGCATCTGAATCAAAAATGTCGGCGTTATTATTTGCGAACTCTTCCCAAGTATAAAACTTATAGCTGAGATAAATAACACTATTCCCATCTTCGTTCGTGCCCAACACATCACCGCTTTTTAGGTTGTCAAAGTCAATAACTTTTTCGAGAGTAATATCTTTGTTATTATAAAAGACATCTCTGACAAATCCAAAAGCTTCATCGCCAGATGGAATGTTTTCTGAATCATCAACTCCATCGGAGTAAGTTCCAACAAAACCTGCTCCTGGTTCGTAATAAGAAGCTTCTACTTTAAAACCTTTCTCAGTCATAAAGTCATAGAACTTTATAGGCGGACCCCAAGCAGTATCCTCATAGAAGTCCATAACACCTTCTTGCGGATAAATATTATCAATGCTGACGGAGACATCCCACTTAGTTCCCCAGTTTGCAATATTCCAATCATACCAATTATCTTTCTCTGATTCTGGTATAGGACAGAACCAGCCAAAGAGTCTAGCGTCATTTGGATTTTTAAGATCCTGCAAATACTCGGTAAAGTCTTTAAGAAGCTGTTTTGCTTCATCGGTCACGGGAATAAGAGTTGCTTTGTTATTACACCAATTAGGCATTGGAATCCTCAAATAGTAAAACGTTGTTTGGATGGAATGTAGATTGTGTAAAATATTCTTGTGAGTTTAAATATTTACAAATCAAATAATTGTTTTTAATATCAACAATAACCCACCAATCACTATTTTCTGTATATTTGTAGCGAACTATGTCGCCAATCTTAAAGTTGTATTCGTTTTTGTAAGAAAGACTCATGGAAAGCTAAATCCTCCCAGCATTCCTGATTGTTGGGGTCATCCAGTAGACGTAGAGTATAGGTCTTGAACTTTTGTGTGTCAACTGGAAGCTGAACAATAATAAATGGTCTACCCACATAACTTGCCAGCTTCCAGTTGAAATCCTCAACAAAAGAAGAAAGATACACAACGTCGCCAATTTGATACTTAGGTTTGATAAGTTTCACCTTGACTTTATTAACGACAGAATGAGCGTGTGAGGCAAGGGTCGCAAGCGAAAGATCTTCCGACAACAGACTTTCTTGCATTAGGGTAATAGTCTCCGCAATAGATACAGGATTCTCCAGTTTTGCTTGCTTCATAACTCGCTTCCGCTCTTGAAAGAGAAACATTGTATCTGCCCTGTTCGAGTTTTACATAACGCTTCTTAGCCATTTTTAACCCTTCTTGTTCTTGATGACGTTCAGGCAATCTTCCTTGACTTCATACGTTCTCTGCTCATCCATGTGAGTCAGTGGAATAACCTTGTAGAAATTAACAAAGCTATTCTTGACTTCCTTGAGCTGTTCAAGGACAAGCAGTGGAGAATCAATCATATCTTTGGGATACTGCGATCGGTTCCGCTGAGTATCACGGAACGCGATCGTATCACCAACAGCGAAACGACATACTGATTGATAGTTCTTGATAGTAGTTTTTGCCCATTGAGATTCACAGGACTTCTCATAGGAAGTCTTATCAGGAAGCCAATTTTCATCCTTGTAATTCTTCGCCAAACGAGAATTCGGGTAGTGATACTCGTAATACTCACCCATAATCTGAACATTCTTCCGCATCTCGGGCGTGAAGGAATCTCTCCAATCCTCTTCTGCCTTAACGATTTCAATCGGAGGGAAACATTCGTCCCAGAATTTCTCAACATACGAAACCTGCTTTTCAGACAGATCACGCTTCTTCGCCTGCTCCAACATAGATTCCACAAAGGACTTGCTGGCAGCACGCAGACGAGGGGAAACCAAAATTTTCTCAAGCTTATCAATCGTATTCATTTTATCACCAGAATGCTTGACTCCCAAGCAACACACATAGCATAGCCAACGTGTCGTTAGGAGTCAAGCGGGGAAGAAAAGATTTATCCGTTCTTCTTCTTTTCCTCGATCACAATCATCATCTCGTTCGGACGAGGATCGTAATAAGGACTCTTTGCGTGACGAGCAGAAGTCATCCACATTCTTTGCTTCTTGGATGCAACCGGCTTTGGCGCACACATATCGGTAAGGATGATGTGTCCGTCAAAGTTACGCTCATTCACATACTTGGTCGGAGCATCAAAGTTCGTACCGCCGCAAAGAACACGCTCACGCTTACGCTTGTCACCCTTCTTCCAAACGTAGACCTTCTGCTCGAAAACCGCATCATCGAACGGAATCACGGTGAAGGTTGCCATTTTGGAAAGACCATTGAGTTCCGCGTAGAACGCGCCAAGCAAATCGTCATCGACAGAACCAGACTGGTCAATCGAGATTGCAATGTTGGCGATCTTGTTGACCTTACGACCTGGGTTAACCGACACAACGCCGATACCCTGAGCGTAATTGTGAGTGCGCTTGTCGATCTTGCGACGAGTATTGGACTTGTCAGCACGCTGGGCGCGACCAATAAACATACGCAGAACCTTGCGCCAGTCAACATACGATTCAAGGAACTTACGGATTTCCTCGCGGGTCTTGCTGGTCATGGTACCCCAACCCTTGGAATCAGCCTTCTCAGCAGCTTCCTTCAAGTATTCCTTGACACGCTCGTTGGCAGTCTCGGCTTCCATTCCGTCACCGGAACCTTCCGCCCAATTACCATGATCGTCAAACTGACCAGAACCATCGACACCATCACCGTCGCCACCACCACCATTCGGATCGTTCTCTACCTTCTCAAGGATCTTGCGGAAGTAGAACTCAGCAGATTCCATCGAGGGGAAATCCTCAAAGGACTTACCACCAGGAATACAGCAATTCTCGGGCAGATTGGCGGCACCAATCAGACAATTGATTGACAAGTCGGCTGCGATGTTCCACAACTTGAAATACTTCTCAGGCTCACGAATAACCTGAGCAGGGCGACGATTAGCAACGTGACGGAAAACCAAGTGATAGAACTCGTGGATGATTACACCACGACGCTGTGCCTCGGTAAGCTTCTCGAAGAACGCTGGATTGTAAAGAAACTCATACTGCATAGCTTCGCGGTTTAGACCGACGCCAGCAGTAGGAATGGACGTAGTGGAAATCTTCTCGATACGACGAGAAAGGGCTGCGAAGAAAGGCTCATCTTTGAGCAAACGGGCAATGTCAATATTAAGATCGTAAGCCATAGTACACCTGTGAGGTGGAGGGTTGAACATGATAGGAGTGTGCCACCCCAGCAGTTTCCTGTCAAGGTGGCACACAACTTGATTACCTATTACCGACTAGCTGACCTTCTTACCAGTCAGGATCTGAACCGCGTACAGCGAGGCGAGACCCTTGCTCGTATTCTGCTTCATGATCAGCGGGTTGTTGAGCTTGCCGAAGATACCAGCAATCTTGGTCGCAGCCTCGGAAGGCAGGTTGACGTAGTACTCGGCAACATTCTTGGCTTCGTCCGCACCAAGCTGCTTATCGAAGCACTTGCTCGCGCCAAGCTTCTCGATCAGAGCGAGGTGTTCGTTCAACGAGAACTTCTTGGTCATCTTGAGAGCCTTACCATTCAGAACATCCTCAACCTTAACCTGACGGTCATAGTTGCGAATGAAGTCGGTGAACGCAGTCGAAGCCTCGAACCCGACGAAACCCTGAACGATTGCTTGGAGTTCGGGAGTTGCACCCTTCTCAAGCATCTTGCCCTTGCTGATTGCAGTCGAAGCACGCGCCCAAGAACGACGAGAAGGATACTTCTTGTTCGGCTCAAACGTATCGGTGTGCTCCAAGTGACCACGGTTGTTGTTGATAAAGTCCCACACTTCGCCAGCGACGTTATCCTTAGCCCACGTCAGCCAATCCTCAACGGTCGGCTCGACATCGAAAGTCGTGTAACGGTCAAGCTCGGCAACGTCCATGTCCGAAACTTGATAGTTGGCACCGTGAATACCACCGTTGACAGCGGCAAACATCAGCGTATCAGCGTGCAAGTGCTTACCAGCCAGCTTACGGCTATCCATCAATTCGAACAGACCTTGGCGAACTTCCATCGCACCACGGTCAACCTCGTCGAAGAACAGAACAACGGCACGCTCGCAAGCATCTTGGAACCAGTCAGACGCAGCCCACTTGGTAACCAGAGCCGTAGTGCGCTGTTCCAGAGTAGGCAGACCGATGAGATCGCCTTCCGTCATCTGCGAAGCACGACGCTCAATCACATCGAGAGAACGACGACCAGCGAACTGGTAAATGAGTTGCGACTTACCGATACCGTGACGACCACGAATCAGAACGGGGAAGCGAGCGTCAGCGATAGCGTCCACGATAGCGTTGAAAGTACCGAAAGAAATAGTAGCCATGATAGTAACCTCAGAATAATTAGGAACCAAGTTGAAGTGCCTTGAACCGCTCAAGACACCCACATCATACCGCGCTCAAACGATCTCGTCAAGCACGGTTTAGAACAGGAGGCAGAACGAAACCGTATCGAACTGCCCTCTGTCCTTTTGACCTAGTTAGAATAGCCCACCTGACATTTGCTGTCAACTGTGAATTCTTTTGACCTTGACCATCTTTGATTGTCCAGCTTCAAAACGGAAACCAGCATCAAAGAATTCTTCAGCAGAACTGTATTCCAGAAGCGGACTTGCATAACATTCAACGTGTTGTTTCAGTTTGTCAATCTCTTCTGGAGTTGCTCTATGCACAATCTCAACTTTCATTGAGGTTGGACGCGGAGAGTAAACTGGATGGAACGGCAAGTAAATCCTACGAATTTTCTCACAAGCAGTATCCACGGCTGTAACTTGATACCAGTTTCTTGTCGTGCCGTGCATAAGCTCTTGCAAGAAAGATGTCGCAGTTCTGTCGTTAAAGTCTTCGATGATTACCATCTTCTGATCTTTACCGTGTGCTCTCCACGAAGATTCAGCTGCCATTGCAGAAAGCATTGTGCCAGGACCAAACCCAATCTCATGCAGCCAAGCAAAGGCTGCATCTGCAACCTGCTTTTGCTTGGCATACATATACTTGGCATCATCAAATCTCTTGGGACAATTTGGACTGCTATGATTATCCTCTGCGCAGTACCCACATACCCTTCCACCTGTGGTAATCTTCCTATGGAACTTGATAGCTCTGATCTGACCTTTCTTTACAGAGTCAGTGAGCCTAGTACATTGAGAGGCATCATGTCCACCAAGATGACACCAAGTACACGTATCCCATTTAGTTTTTAGTCCTGCCATGAATTGTTCTCCTTCGCTTCGTCTTTCTTCTTTTGGGCAGCAAGCTTGCGCTTTGCCGAGTTGTATTCCTTGATGTCTTCGTAATCAACAATCATAGGCTTCTGCGATTGCAGATGTGCAACAGCTTTGTTTACTTCTTCTTCCGATGCTTCAAGAAGCACATTGAAGTTCTCAATCAGAATCTGACGAGAATCATAATCATAGCGAGCATCATTACGACGGAACCATTCCGATCTACCGATCGAATCAGGAGTATTGGAAATCTCTCTGCTCAAACCAGAAAGAGGAACCGTTCCCTTGAAATAATTTCCAACTGATGGTTCAGCCAGAGTCTCAAAAGTATACACACCTTCGAATTCTGATACAGCAGAATTTCCAGTCAACGTAAACTCTTTGATTGTGTAGTTTACCATGTCATAGTTATTGGGTTGACCATCAGCATTATTTCTTGGTGCAGAGTTCCAGCGGTGCATCACTGGACCGTAAATGAACGCACCCGCGCCAATCTTCTTGCGCTTAACAATGTTAATGGCAGCGGTCAAACCTTCCCACTGACAGAGAGCGTCGCGTCTGTCATCACCAAACTTTCTTTCGCAAGTTGCCTTGTTGTGATCCGTTCCGCTGCAATACGAGCACTGCTTAACCGCAGCCCGCTCCAAAGAACGCTGGGCGTATGAATCGCCAGCAGCCGCTTCCGTCTTCATTTTGGGGCACGAAGTGCGATTGTGCCCCTCTTGCCAACAATAACCGCACCGTGCCTTTCGTTTCTTGAATGCCATTTTAATCCTCGATCTCTTGATTCACTAAGTCGTTAACTGAATCCCCTGCCTCCTTGGCAGATTGGACTTCATACTCTAGAGGATGCCCCACTGCAGGTAAAACTGCAAGCGAGTCAAAAATGTATGGTTCGAAATCACTCTTTAAAATTACCAAGGTATCTTGATCTTTTACTTGGCAAGAGAAATAGCCGTCCTCATAAGTCCAGCCCCAACGTGTATTCTTTCCTGATACTTCGTTGAGTTCATCCAAGATTTCTTGTTTAACTTTCTGGTGAAATTCTTTTTTTCTATTTTCGAATATCTCTCTAAAATTCATAACCTCTCCTGTCTCGACTGTCTAGGGCTACAGTGTACAGGAGAGGTTAGAATGTGTCAAGCTGGATTATAAACTAGCCAATGTCAGAAGGTTTTGGTTCTGGCAAATTTAATTGACTGCTAGTTTTCTTAACTCTTGGTTCTGGTTTTGGTTCTGGCTCTAGTGAAGCTAGATCGGTACGAACATCCAAGAAATTAATAACTGCTTTTAGAACATCCAAAAGCATTGTTACATCGGCAAGAGCATCATGCCAGCCTTTGTTTTCTACGTCAAATGCCTTAATAATCTTTCCTAGGGATACAGTTAGCTTACCCTTATCTGATGTTAGAGCATCAAGAATCTTTGCATCTTCTGGACTTAGTTCTTGTCCTGCTTCTCTATTTGCCTTAAACATTTTAAGGGCAGGAGTTAAGAACTTTCTAAAGATCATAACTGTATCAACAACAATGTCATCGGGAGCTGTTTCACCAATTCTTTGATACATATTATTTAAGAATCCATTATCGAATGGAGCATTTTGTGCGACCATAACTCTATCTGGATATCTGTCCAAGAACTCATTGAATTGCTTTAGTGCCGGAATCATTCTCATAAATGGAGCTGCTTCTGGTACTTCTTCCATCGAGATGTTTTCTTTTCCAGGCATTTCTTTTGCTTGTAAGAATGCTTTTCTTTTTGCTTTTTCTGGATCTCTTGATACACCATATTGTGTCATAGAGAAAATATCAGAAATGCCTTTAAATTTATCTGGTTCTTGTCTTACACGCTTAATACCAGGGGCTACCTCTACCCCACCAGCACGGGCGGCGGCTAGTTTCTCTGCCTTCTTTCTACGATCCCAATCCATAAAGCCACGAGTTCTTTGACCTAATTGGATTTTTACGTTAAATTTCTCTAAAATTTCTGGTTCTGCATCAAAGTTTTTAACGTCAACAGCAATTGCTGCTATTTGAGTAACTTGGTGAAAATCTTTTTCAGCCGAAAGTCCGGTTGTTTCTGTATCAAAGAAAATCCATGTCTTACCGGACACATCTTTGATTAGTTCTCTCATCTCTTTGAAAGAAGAGCCGTATTCTTGATACTGCATTACGTCTTCTTTAATTACTTTTTGGTACTTTCTCCAACTCTCAAATAGTTTTTGGTACATTATCGATCTCCTTGCTATTACTAAATAGTATGCGAAATCGATTTCATCGCTTCTGACATCAAAATCCCACTCGCTGTGCCAACATTTAAGCTTCTAACTGATCCAACCATAGGAATAAACACGTAATCATCACACAAGTCCAGCATTTCATCGCTCAATCCCTTTGATTCTTCACCAAAGATGAAGAGTGTGTTTGGCTGAATCTTATAATCGAACAGAGACACACAGTTTCTTTCAATGTTGCATTCGATTGCAACGAATCTGTATTGAGATTTCAGTGCTTTGATTTCGTCCATGTCCTTCAAATGTGTAACCAAACTATAATGATGGGTGCCAACAGAACCTCTTTTGTCCCATCGCTTCCCACCAAAATAGAATAGCTCTTTGCAGCCGAAAGCATTAGCGTTTCTTACAGCCGTGGACATATTGAAATCACCCTCGACATGCGACATTAAGCACGCATACGCGAGGGTGTTTCTCTGCACATCTTCTTTAATCAAATCAACTGACCACTCTGCATACTTATTCTGAACATTCATCATTAAACTCATAATGGGAAAAATAATCATATGAATCAATTTTGGAAACAAATTCTCCGCAGGCTTGATCAAAGTAAACAAATGGCCAGTATCCACCAGTTTGGACATCACCTGATCTTGGAGCGTATCGAATGCAAGTGCCAATCCCTTGGGCAGAATTAGCCATCATGCTTTTAAAGTATACACAATTTTCACATTTAATCATAAAACCTCTAAGGAGGAAATATCGTTCAAGTTAAACCAGTGAGAGATCGGCTTCTCATCTTCAATATACGACACTTCGAAGTTTGTGTCAAACAGGGTTGAAGTAACCAAACCTTCACAAGTAAAGCTCCTGAATTCAAGAGGACGAATACTACGCCGTAGTTTTACTCTTACGAACTCCCCGACTTTTGGCTGCTGGCTTTTCATTCTTAACCTCGTCTTTATCGGCTACGAGGACTTTAACTGTGCATTTCGCATTACATTTGTTGTAAATTGTTGGAAAGCTGATTGTGCTTTTTACCCAAGAAATCATTTCTTCATCAGATGTAAATGGTTTAGAAAAGATTAAAGTTTCCGTAGCCTGCTTATAGTTTACACCAGAAGCGATTTCTGTCCAGCCCTTAAAAACTGGATCGATAACTTTTGTAAAGTTACCTCTTTTAATTCCATCCACTTGGAAGTAGTATTTGATTGTATCTTTGCCTTTGGCATAAACCCAGATTGAACCTTTCATTTTATACAGAAGGGAAGCTGTTAACTTCCCTTCCCTCCTTTACAATAAGTATGATGTTGTTTACTTAGAGAACTTCAATAGTTCTAACTTTTGGTTGAGCAGGTTTAGATTTAGGAACAACTACCGTTAGCAATCCATTGTTGAGAGAAGCTACAATATTTTCTGTATCAACCCCATCAAGACTCCAATTGTTTGTAAATGATGGAGTGTATGGGTTCTTCTCTTTTGGATTATAAGAAAGAGTGAGCTGTGAGTTTTCTTTTACAAGCACATGCACATCTTCTTTTCTTGCGCCTGTTAGTGGTGTAGTAAGGGAGTAGAAATCTCCTTTATCAACAAATCTAAGCTTGTTATATTTTGCATCCAATTCAAACATACGATCTAAAAGAGTATCTGTGTAAGTATAAGGGTAAAACATTCTCTAAATTTCCTCCATTGTTATGCCCCACAAGGGGGTAGTGGTGGTATAGTAGGATGGTAGTAGTAGTCTGTCAAGTCTCGTCAGGAAAATTTTTAGTAAACCCATAAGTTCTATAGAATTTTTTCATTAATTCAAGCTTGGCTTTAACTTTTGGATAATTTTGTGCATAGTTTTTTAGATTATTATCCTTTCCAAAAAGTCTTTCTGCATAAACATTGAAGTCGTTTTCTGGATTTGTAAGAGCATAGTAGGATAAAAATCCTGCTTTAAGGATATTTTTATCATTTTGTCTATAAAACGTTCCATTTGTTAAACATTTTGACATATATTCTTCTGAGGAATCATAAGAATTTGAAATTTTCATCCATTCATTTTTTTCTTTGTAAGATAACGCTCTGTAAAGATTGCTAGAAAATTCATGATTTAATGCTCTTGAGTAAAATGTATTTTTATAGTCATATGAATAATCATTTAAATTAATGTAAACAACACTTCCATTACTTAGCCCACCAACTTTTGAGTTGTTATAAGTTAAGTTATAAACTAAATTTATACTTTTTGCAAATCGTTTCAAGAATTCCTTATTATAAGAATCTACAAACACTTTTAATGGATACTCAACATCATTAATCATTGTTTGAGGAGCGTTTTCTGCATTAATATTTGATGCCATATAAGGAATAGAGCTTACTCTACAATAGAATTGAATTCCTGTTTGAGTTGCTGCTAAGTCAATTTCTCTTGAACACTCATAACCATAAGCAAAATTCGGAAACATAATTGCCAGGATAACCAAAAATCTAAACATTTTATCACCTATAAAAAAATTGAGTTATAATAATACAAATTGCAAATAATAAAGTTAAAATATTTCTTGTGTTTAAGAATGAATCTCCAAGCATTGTTGTAGTCAGCAGAAACATTGGAGGGAAACTCATAACAAATAACAACCATCTAACGTGCCAAATACTATGAGTTCCTTCTCTAACGTACTTTGATGCAAACCAGAATACGATGTTAGATGGTAAACCAAATAACAGTGCTGCCATAAATGGTTTATTCTTCCAGAACTCCCAAATAAACTGAGAGTTCATGCCGAACCAAGAAATAGAATGGGCTACAGCACCAAGCAGTAGCCCGTAAATTATTAATCTATAATCCATTAATGGACCTTTAAGCTGTATCTGGTATTATTGTTAAATTGTTCTTCTAATTCTACCAGGACTTTTTTGTGCTTGTTTAATTTTTCTACTAAATCGGCAGTTACTAAGTAATGACTTCCGTTTTCAAGCAATAACTTATCAAGTTCAAACATATAATTTAATATAGAATTACAATATAGAATAAGTAAATTAGATGTATACTGTTCTTCTTTGTTCTCTGTTTCTATAAAAGCTATTAATTGTTTAGATCTTGTTAAATAGCTCTTGAGTGTTTCGTAAACCTCTTCAACAATTTTTCTTTCTAGCTTAAACTTTTTTTTATCTTTCATTCGGGATTGATTCTTTTAGTTCTTTAAGAGTTTTAATCATGTTCATGATATCAGAAAGTTGTTTTTCATCTGGAGCTGGTCCCATTACAGCTGGTTGTCTTGCCTCTTGTTTTTCTTCTTCTTGTTCTTGTTTATTTTCTTTTTGTTCTGTAGGAACAAGCGTGCTAACGTAGCCTTCTAAATTCTGACGTAGATTATTTACCAAAGCATTTAGAATTTTTAAGTTATCTTCTGCACTCTTGACCTGTTCCAGACAAACATCTAACCTTCCTTCTGATGAATTAACTGCAAGACTTTTTAAATCACAAGTTAAATCATTTGCAACAGAGGAAGATTCTACTGCATCTTCAGATAACCTTTGCATAAACTTTTCTTTCTTTAACACAGAAGAATACATTGCTAACATTATTAGACCTCCACGATTGCATTGTTTGTCGTAATCAGTGTCGAAACGACTGATACAGAATTCTTGACCGCTGATGTTGTTACGCGCACAGGATCAATGACGCCAGCTTCATACAAGTCTACCACTTGCTGAGTCTTTACGTCAAGTCCGAATCCATCCTTTGAACGCAAAACCTTTTCAGCCAATACTTGTGAAGGTAGGTCCAAGTTCTCACAAATCTTCTCAAAGGGAGCAGTTAGAGACTTAATTACAATGTTGTATCCAATTGTTTGCTCTTCGTTAAGCTTTGGTGCTTTAAGCTTCTTAGAAGCCTTGAGTAACGTTGTGCCTCCCCCTGGGTGGGTGCCTGCTAGTTGTGCTGATCTGACAGCCTCTAAGGCATCTTCAATGCGATGTTTCTTCTCTACAACCTCAACCTCGCTGGACCCACCAACACGGATTGTAACAACGCCGCTTGCCAGTCTTGTGATACGATCTTGGATGCGCTTGCATTCTTCGAGATCACTTGTCTCTTTGATTAGTTCTCTTAGTTGCTCAGTTCTCTCTTCGATTGATTGAGCCGTGCCTTTTCCTCCAATGATTGCCGTCTGCGATTTTCCAATCTCGACTGATTTACAGCGTCCAAAATCCGCGAGAGTAAAGGCTGAGAAATCCAAACCAGACTCACGAGTAAAAAACTTACCGCCAGTAGAAACAGCAAGATCAGATAGAACATTTCTCCTCTCTTCTCCGTAGTATGGAGCTTTAACGGCAACAATCTTCATAGAGTTGCGAATAGAATTAACAATTAATGCAGCAAGTAGTTGACCTTCAATGTCGTCAGCAACAATAATAAGCGGCTTCTTTTCTCTTGCTGCCAGTTCTAATACTGGAAGGATTGGATCAACGTGTTCCAACTTCCAATCTGTGATTAGAATTAGACAATCATTGTGCTTTGCTACTTTTCTCATTTCATCTGTGATGAACTGGTTAGACAAATAACCAGACTCAAAGATAAAACCTTCTGTTAGATCCAACTCTGTCTCATAAGATTTTGAATCCTCAATAGTAATTGCACCGTTCTTTCCCGCAAGATCAATTGCTCTGGCAATAAGCTTGCCGATTACTTGATCATTGTTGGAAGAAACAGTGGCAATGTTCTCGATGTCTTCAATTGACTGAACTGTTTTTGATCTCTCTTGAACAAAAGAGATAACATCTTGTGATGCTTTCTCCATTCCTCTTCTCATCTCAGTTGGAGAAATACCAGAAGAAAGATACTTCTGAGATTCCTTTAACATACGATGTGCCAGTAGGGTACTGGTAGTGGTCCCGTCCCCTGCTTCGTGAGCTGTAAGAGCCGAAACCTGTTTAAGAATCTGCGCTCCAACATTTTCAAATGGATCTTCAAAGTCAATAAAACGAGCAACGGTTACACCGTCTTTCGTGATGATTGGTCTTCGTTCTTTTTGTTGCAGGATTACATTTCTACCGCCAGGTCCAAGGGTAGAACTTACAATGTTAGAGAGTTTTTCCACTCCGTTTAGAACTTTTTCTTGAAGAATCTTGTTTCCTTCGTAAACTTTCGCCATTAACCGCCTCATTTAAGTAATGTATTAACTGCTCTTGAAGCACCCTTTTATCTCTGTATGCTTGAGCCTTCTCGATTGTATCAAAGAATCTCATTTTTGCAAGAGCTTTTTCACCAATTTCATCTTTAAGATCATTGCCTCTTACTTCCAAAACAAATTTACATTTCTCTTTTGGTTTGTATGGACCAGATGTTAATGGTTGAGCATTTGGAATGTAGTCAACAATCTGTCCGTACTTGCCGAGAAATACCATATCAAGTGGTATATATGTTTCCTTCATTTGAAAAGCGTGATGATCAACGCTTGGCATGTCAAATAACATACCGAAGCCTTCATCAAGATTATGTCTTTTGGAAAGACCTTTATATCTTGATTCATCATCAGAGGCAACCTCAACGACATAATGCTTTGAACCTATGTTAACATGACCGAATGGTTTTGTCAAGATGGATTTTTTTCTTTTCATTATTTTAAATCCTATTTTGTAATTTCTTTAAACGAGACATCTATATCATTAATTGTATCTATAATATTTGTTCTGTCTTCTCCACCGCTAGATGTAGCAAAAAAATATAACATTTGTTTATTTAGTTTGTTAACATCTTCAAGAAGTTTGCCAACTCTTCCAAGCTCATGTTGTTTATATTGATTTTTTGCATCAGAAATAATTGCTGTATTAATCATTATTTCTCCTTCAAAACTGCAAAGAGTATTATTATATTCTGGCAAATTTTGACCTAATGAAGTTAAGCTATAAACTTTATCCAAAAATGTTCTGTCAAATAATTCTGTTGAAGTTTCTATTTTCTGACCACCCGATTTTCCAATCATATGAGCTAACATAAGACTAGCTAATTCTTGTCCTACTATTCCATCTGGTGCTTGAAAATCAGATAAAAATCTATTATAAACATCAGTACTTCTTTTTAATATACTATAAAAATTATCTGGCGTGACTAGAAAAGAATAAAATCTAAATTTAGAAGCAGGTAAATTTTTCAAACAAACAAAATATACTACCTCTTTATTTTCTGACATCATTCTAAGAAGATTATGTAAAGAACCATCTAATCTATGTCTTCTAGATTCTGAATAAAATTTATAACTAAACCTTGCAAATGCTCTTGGTTCTAAAATTTCCGCATCTGTAATGTCTGATCCATTTAGTTGGATTCCGCGGAAAAGAACTGTAAATAAGGTTTCAAATTTAAATCCTGCTTGTCTTGGATCTTCGCTTTCATACTCTCTCAAAATTTTATCAAATTCTTGTAAAAAAATAAATGTAGCAACAAACTCATCAGTTCTTAAATCAACACGATTTTTTGGGTTTAAATATTTTTTAATCGTATCTAATCTATTTGAAAAATATTTTTCACTGGTTATTGAATTATAAAGAGGAGTTGTTAGCAAGATTTCAAATTCTTCTCTATATTCAGATTTACCTGCTCCAACAGCTAAAGTAAGTTCATCAGTTCCAAATGCCTCATTTAACTTACTTTCAATTAACTTAACAAGAAGCTCATTACCTTTCTTTGGAGCATAATGACTTTCAATTAATTTCTCTAAACTCATCTGTTTACCTCTGGAGTAATTAGATCCCAAATAACAATGAAGCCCAGTTTTTAGGCTGGGCTTCACCTGATTTCTTAGGAGTTGCTTAACTTATTTCTTCTTTGCCATTGCTGCTTTCTTTTTCTTCATTTCCATTTCTTTCTTTTTTGAGGCAGCTTGTTTTTCTTTTAAAGCTTTCATTTTCATTTGCTCTTTACTTTTGGCGCTCATCTTTCTTTTTGTTTCAATGGCTTTTTCTTTTTCACCTTTTGCTTCCATTAAACGAGCCTTAACTCTACGAGCAACCTTGTTAACTAAACGGTTGATTGCTTCTGCCATTGGCGCTGGCGGGGCTGCTTCTCCACCTTCTGGTGCTGGTGGTGGCATTTCTGGTTCGCCTTCACCTTCTTCTACTGTAACTTCAACGCCTAATGTTTCTTGAACGAGTTCTCCGAGCTTCTTAACAAATTCTTTAATCTTTGCTTCCATTTGATCATCGCCACCTGGTGCTGGCTCTGGTGCTGGCGCTTCTTCGCCTGCTGGTGCTGGTGGTGGAGCATCTGCTTCTGCTTGCTCTAATAGTCTCTTTAATCTTTTCATTGACTTGTGAATGCTCTCTTGCATGTAACCGCCGCCGCAGGAACCTTCGTGGAGTTTTTTACCACACATTTCACATTTCTCTTCTTCTAAATAACCTTCTTCAAGTTCCTCTTCACCTTCGTCTTCATCACCTTCATAATCTTCTTCATCATCTTCAAAATCTTCATCACCTTCATAATCTTCTTCATCATCTCTGAAATCGTCAGCGTCATAATCTATATCACCGTGTCCAAGGGCATCATATCCCATCCCTTCTTCGTCGTGCATCTCATCTAATTCTTCTGTACCGTAACCTTCATCTAGTTCTTCTTCCATATCATAGCCTTCTTCCATTTTTTCTTGGTCATCAGCAGGGATAGAAGGACCACCAACATCATGTTGTTCTCTCAAAAAGGGATTTGTTAAAGCGCCGATTCCAGCTAATCCCATCATTCTTGAGACTGTGCTTTCCTTTAATAATAAATCTTTTCTTTTAGCCATTATAGTTTCTCCTTAAGAAATCATAATAAATAGTATTGAAAAAACTAAACGACCTCACTGCAATCTCTATAATTTGACTTTATCTTCGACATAGCCTTTTCTTCTATCTGTTTGACTCTAACATATGATACACCAAGTCTCTTTGATGCTTCTTCCAAAGTTAATGTCCCGTGTTTTCTGACGCAAACAAGAACGCAATTTAGGTCTTCTTCATATTCTATAAAGTGTCTACAGTTACGCTCTTCACAAGAAATATTGTCTTTTTCGCATCTTTCGTCACAGCTCATTATTCCTCATCCTGGAAAGTCTTCATCAAGAAGATCATAGATGTTATCTATGTCGTCGTCATTGAGATTATATAGCGTTTCTGATTTTTTAGCAAGTTCTTCCTGTTTGATGATGTACTCTTTTTTAGCTCTGCCAGCAACTTTATTCTTCTGTTTATAAGACTCAACAATCTTTCTAGCATCTGTATCACTAGCAAGATAAGACTCGATAAAGAAGCGAACAATCTTTGCTGGAGAATTTATATTTTCATATTTTAGATTCGCAAGGAATTCTCCATACTCATAATCTGGAAGGTTGACCACAATTCTTTTTTGATAGTCACCGAGCTTCTTACTTTCCATTTAAGATACCCTTTATGACTTTGGTAAGAGATTTCTTATCAAAACCTTTATCTGGATATGGAAGTTCTTTAAAATCTTTTCCCTTGATATAATAAAGGGTTGGGACACCATCACTAATAAAAAGGTCTGCCAGATCTTCTTCTTCATTAATATCTACATCATAAAATCCTAGTTCTGGAAAGGAATTTGCAACTGCTTCATAATCTGGTTCTAATTCAACACAGATTGGACAATCATCACTTTTAAATTTGACAATGAATGGTTTGTTTTTATCTACTATTTTTTTAAATTCAAATAGATCAAGTTTCTTCATCTGGCAAAGCCTCCTTTACTTTATCTAAGCAATCTGGACAGAATAACCTAACTAGTCTCTCTTCGTTTCTAACAACTACAACCCAGGTTTGTGCCATTTCTTTTGACTTCTTATCAAAAGGTTTGTTACACGCATTGCATTCATCTGGCAATAATCCAAACATACCTACTTGCTTTGTTAGTTTTTCTTCTACTTCTTTTCTTGTGTCTACTTTATTTTGTCTTTGAATTTTATTTGCTTTACTACTCATTATTTATTTCCTGTTGATCCAAAAGAACCGTCACCACGGCTTGAAATTGTTGGAGTATGTAAATATAAATCTACTTCATTTGGTAACAAATCGAAATCTGGAAGATTAATTGGATAAAAGATTAATTGCGCAATCTTATCATACGGCATTATAGTTTTAATTTCTCTGCCAATGTTGTGAAGATTAACCTTCACTTCTCCAGAATATCCTGAATCAATAATGCAAGATCCTACCACTAAACTGTTCTTGTAAGCCATTCCAGATCTATTTTTAACTTCACATACATAACCAACTGGTGTTGCGACCTGTAATCCCGTTGCTAACAATATAGATTGTCCAGGAGCAATTGTAACTGGAGTGCTGTCACAATAGAAAACATCCGCACCAGCATCACTAGGATTTGCTCTGACTGGCAGCTTTGCTTCTGGCTTAATCTTCTTAACATAAATTTTATCCATAAAAAAAATAACCTCCATAGTTGTGCTACGGAGGTTATCACAGAAAAACTAACTTGTCAAATACTATGGATTAGTTCCGTATGTACCAGATGAAATAGCAACAAATACTCCTGGACTTGGGGTTGTAGATGTTTTTGATAGAGTACAGAACTCTAGTGTCACACCTTTTGTTACATCAGAAATATTTCCAGTAGGAATTAAAAATGCTTTTCTAAATGAACTTGAGAATAATTCAGATGCAGATGCAGTCGAAGCTAAATTTAAAACAATAGAGGAGGAAATATCCGACCCAGTTAAAACTCTACAATTAATTGGAGTAGAATCAGAGGTTTTTACCACCCTTATTTGATCACCTGTCTCTAATTGTCCGCCAACATAAACAACTAAGTGAGTTGGAAAACCAGCTCCAGTAATTTGTGTTCCAAATTTAATTGAGGCAGTTGCAACTGTTCCGCCAAAATAAAAAGGCACATAGCTTGATTGTGGGCCATCTGCAGAATAAACTATAACTGGCGAGTTAGGAGCATTGGATGATGATAAATCTGAAACCGTTGATATTTTTGGAAAATAATAATGTTTTGCTACAGAAGTTATACCAGTTGAACTACTCATAGATGAAGATAAAAATACTCCCGTATTTGTTACTTCTCCATTTAATCCAGCTCTTGTAAATGCGCCGTCAAAATTAGATATTGCATCGCTTAATTGAGTTGTTGATCCAGTTATGAACGTTGGAGTAACTCCATCTCTTGAATAAGTCGCTATGTTAATAAGATTGTTTTGATTAGTTGTGTTTCCACGATCTGCTTCGGATACATTTGTTAATCCAGCTGGATTTAGAACTTCGATTCTTAGTGCGGCTGCTTTTCTTTTTCTGTGTCCACTTGCCATGTATTAGTTCTCCTTAAAGATTCACTAATAAATAGTATGCAGATTTCTTAAATACTATCCAACCATCTTCCAACTCTTAGAAATTCCTATACAAGAGAATCCGCCATAATTTTCATCATAGTTTAGTTTAGCAACGTAAGGTCGGTTAAGATAAATAAGATCTTTTGTCTTATCCACTGACCAAGCTTTAATCTCCGTTGTCTTGCCAGTATCATCAACAACTTGAACCACATAATAGTTCTTATCATTCTTTGATATTTTTGTTTCAAGAGAAATAGGGACAAACCAGCATACTTGAAGTTCTGGATCATATTTTGAAATTGCTGGGACATTGCTATCTTCTAGTCTTTTATAAAGCTGCGGACTCATAACCATTGTTACAGGAAAGAAACCAAGGAGTTCAACACAGTTTGTGATTATTTCGTCTCTTGTAAAATCTCCTGCCTCTTTATACTGCTCGATGTAAGCATCAAACTTTTTCTTGTTCTTTGGTCTTTCTCCGCAGAAAGACATCCAGAAATGTTTACGACCACTAAATCTATTATCCATCAAATCATCTAATGCTCCACAACGAGCAAGAGCGTCCAAACCTTTTTTGTTGAGTTTGGTGTAAGCAATTTTATCGTTAAAAAGTAAGTCATCAATTGTTTTGAAAGGACGATTATTAATCACCTGTTCGATTGCTTTTTCACCAAGACCCTTGATTGAACTCAAAGGTTGATAAAAAGTTTTATCATCCTTTGAATGCTGCCAACGATCACCAGAGTTGTTTACATTCGGCGGCTGAACCTCATAGCCAAGAGACTTAACGATTGAAATAGCTTTTGCTTTGCCATCATCATTTTCATCATCTAAGTATGAAGCAATCCACTCACTTGGATGATAAGTAAGAAGCCATGCACACTGATAAGAAAGAATGCTATAGCAAACGGCGTGGCTTTTATTAAAGCCGTAACCGGAAAAGAACTCAAATGTCTGCCAAAGGTTTTGAGCATTTTCTTGTTGAATACCTTTTTCGAGACAGCCTTCAATAAACTTTGTGTGAATCCCATCTTTAACCTCGTGTCCTTTGCCTGTGCCCTTCTTAGTTAAGACCTTGCGTAGCAGATTACCTTCATCCAAAGTTAGATCTTTACCCAGCTTGTGAGCAATCAAAGCGATCTGTTCTTGAAAGATTAGGAAGCCAGCGGTTTCTTTTGTAATCTCTTCCACGACTGGATGGAGATACTTGATCTGATCCGGATTTTCTTTTGCTTGAACGTAATTTGCATCAACGTTTGCAGATAGAGGACCAGGACGATAAATTGATGTAATCGCAGAAAGATCAATTATGCTTCTTGGCTTGGCTTTCTTGCAGAACTCTTGAGCACCTTTTTCTGCGAATTGGAATACCGCAACCCAACGACCTTCGTGAAATACGTGTTCATACACTTTTTGATCGTCGAAATTAATCTTCGAAGGATGGAGATTTTTATCATAAAAATCTTTGATATCTCGGAAGCTTGGGCTTTTATTTCCACCTTTAATAAGGATACGAGAGATCGCATTCTCAATAATACGGAGAGTTGCAAGGCCAAGAATGTCAAATTTAATAAAACCAAGAGGCTCAAGGTGTCTAACATTCTGTCCTTCGCTCCAAGGGGTTTGAATTACTCCACCGCTATTAATTAGTGGCATGTACTTCGAAATTCCCTCTGATACAATAACTCCACCAGCGTGACGACTTGCAGAACGAATTTGACCTTGCAAAGCTTTAACGCTTTGTCCTACCTCTGGATATTTCTTGAGAAATCCTTGTAGACTTTCTGAGAATTCCAAATGCTCATCAAATGTAGGAGAGTAAACACCGGCAGTAATGCCGTGTCTTTCTTTGGCTGGCGCTGTTGCTTCCTTCGTCATTACGGATGTAACTTGATTAACCTCTTGAAAAGGAATGCCGTGAAGTTTGGACAAGTCCTTAATTAGTGAACGAAGCTGCAAAGTATTCCAGTTTGAGATCGGAACAACAGAGTCTTCTCCCCATTCTTCGATTAGTCTTTGTTTCAGAACCATCGGATCGCTTGTGTCATAATCGATGTCTGGATAATCTTTGGCATTCTTTTGAAGGAAGCGACTGAATAGAAGACCATACTTGATTGGATCAATCTGGGTAATGTTCAGAAGATAAGACACAAGAGAGCCTGCCGCAGAACCTCGACCAGCACCAACAAGTTGATTCTCTACGGCTTTGTCAGCGATTGCTTTCATTGTCAAGAAATACTTACAGAAACCACGATCTTTAATGACAGTGAGTTCTTCTTTAAGTCTTTCGATGTATTCGCGATTCTTATCCAAACCTTTCTGTCTCATAGAAGCTGAACATAATTCAATCAAAGCTTGAACATCTGTCTTTCCTTCTGGAACAACGAAAGAAGGTAGGCGAACCGTTGTATCTGGTAAGAATGATTCAATCTGTTCGTGAGCAATCTTCCAAGTATTCTCAAACGATTGTAAGACAACCTCATCATCATACTCATTGAATGTCTGCGTGGAATACTTTTTGTAAGCACTCCACATTTGATCTCCATTCTTTGGATAGAGTTCTGACATCAGATCTTCACGCTTGGACGGCAAACCTTCCAAAGAAGTGTTCTTGGAACCAAGCCAACCAAGCATCTTATAGATCTCTCTTTCTTTCCACAACTCAGGACGAGGATAATGAGAATCGCAAGTAGAAACCAGCTTGACGCTATTCTGTTGTGCGACTTTCATCACCATCTTGTTGATTTCATGTTGTTCGTGATAAGCGTTCCATTGCAATTCACAATAGAATCTATCATCAAAGATTTTCTTAAAGTTGCTGACAACCTTATTCATTTCTTCAAGAACTTTCTCTTCACCTTGATCTTTGTTCTGCCAATAGCACTTAGACAAAGGACCACCCATGCAAGCAGTTAGAGCAATAACGCCCTCACCATGCTCACGGAGAAGATCATAATCAATGCGAGGAAAGCGATAAAAGTTCCCAGGTCTGTATGACTTGGAAACCAACTGAAAGATGTTTGACAAGCCTTTTGGATTCTGTGCCAACAAGACTAAGTGAGCGCGAAAGTTGATAAAGCTTTTGTCGTCTTTCTTGGATTCTTCTTCGTCTTCAACAACAACGCCAGCTTCTTCGTCGTCATTCTTCTTTGCTTTCTTGTCCTCTTTGTATTTGTCATACGCTTCCTTCCAGTCTGACAAAGACGGAACGAAATAAGCTTCAACACCAAAGATTGGTTTGAATTCTTTACCCTCGGCTCGTAGCTTTTTTGTGTGAAGAACTTGATACGACAAACCATTCATGTTGCCGTGATCCGTTAGTGCAAGAGCGTCTGAACCATTGCTGATAGCATAGTCGATGTGTTCGTTCGGAAAACCAAGTCCGTCGAATACACTGAAACAACTATGTCCGTGTAGATTTACAAACTTAATTGTCATTATAATCCTCTTCGAAGTAACCGAGTTCTTCGTTGTATATTTCTACTTGTTGCAAAATAACTTCTTCGCTCGCTTTTACCAAAGCATCAACAAACATTTTTTGGTCAGCCGTAAGTAAATAATAATTTGTAGCGTATCCTACGCCATTCGTATCTGCTATACGTAGAAAGTTATAAATCTTGATTGGATCAAGCCTCTCTAAATGTATCTTCGGAACTGTAATCATTGTAATCTCCACAATCTATTAATCTAGTTTCCAAGTTTTTCATCTTATTGTATCTGAAATACTTGACCTTCTTTGGCATTTTGTAGAACTTGTTGGACGCCATGTATTTAGCATAACCCTCCCAAGTTGATATGTTATATGCATTGGTCAAATCTTGGACTACTGCACCGTCTAGTGTAGCAGACCTGAATACTTCGTCAAGCGTCAGTTTAGACGCTGTATTTCTATCTTCTATTGGTCGTCGTTTAAGATCTTTAAGGGTTGTCCCCATCCAAGCTCCTTGATCCATCGTTCTAAAATCTTTCTTATATCTGTCATAATCTTCCACGAACATAGAAAACCCAACTGGGATTCCATCTTTAATGGATTTATTCTCTATTGTTAGAAATAAATTTTTGCTAACGCTCTTTACGCTCTTTCTGTGTTTTTGAAGAATCCACGGTGAGTATACAGACTCTGGAAATGATACATAGAATTTCTCGGGTCTTAGCTTATCAGATAACCTACCAGCAGTATTTGAGGCATATTCTACTCCTGCTAAAATACTTCTACCATAACAATCTCTTCTTCCCAAATCTCTTACTGGAAGCGAGACATACCAAATAGGGATCTTCATTGTGAAGTTATCTTTAAATTCAACCGGCAATTGAGCGAGGATTGGATCTTCCACATAACTACCAACCACAGATTTCATAAGCGGAATATATCTCTTTTCTACCACGACCCAAATAGAAGAACAGCCCACCATAGCACATTCCAAGATGCTTCTATGGAGAGCTGTATAATTGTTATAAAGAGGAGTTAGGGCTTTTGGCCAAGGGAGTCCATCATTCGTTGGACCATTCTGGATCGGAATGATCCCAACCATGTGTGATACGTATTTATTTTTCTGTCCTTCCATACTTCCTCTTCATTTCTCTGATCGATAATCAACCAGTCTTTTTCTTCATAAGTGTCTTTATCTTTATCTTCGTAGTGTCTGTTTATCCATTCTAACTTAGCTTTAATATTATTTAAATCAAGCTCTCTTTCAACAGATTTCTGGATAAAGAAAGAAGAAAAATCAGGCAGAGCCATTTCACCAGGAGTTAATAAAGAGTGAGCCATCAATCTTTTCTTGTCAGAAGAAATATAAATGTTTTTTGGAAATTCACCTTCTCTTGGAATTATGTGGTAGAATTTATCATTCTTTATTTTAATTTTGAATTCATCTAATACATAATGTTTGTCTTGTGACTCTCCAGTTGGTTTCAGAAAACTCAAACCTCTTGTATCAAATACTCTTAATTTATTAAATTTATAACGAAATAGTCGTTGATTCTTCGTGGTAATCTTTAAGATCTTTTCTTCTTCATCCAGACGGATATCAGAAATAGAATCTTTAAAAGGGATATTACCACAAAGTGACTGAATCATAAATAAATGATCCATCACTTTCTTCTTAGAATAAGACTTAACTAGCTTACCCTTTGGAAAGTTCAGTTGTTTATTATCCTTCATAATACCAATCTTCGTTAAGTTTACTGAATTATCAATAAACTCAAAGAACCTTGGATTGTTTCGGTACTTATAAACAATAGGTAGATTAAAAATGTAAGAGTATAAAAGAGATGAAACGGTTAGGCCAACGACCACTTCATCAAATTCATAAACGTGTTCTTTAAGTGTATTCATCAAAAATCGTCTGGCACCTCGCTATAAGCAACGAACTTAAAACCAACTAATTCTGATCCACCATTTGATTGGACATTGTAGACAGGAACTATCTTTATGTCAGTCAGACTAATTGAAGATGGAACCTTTTTTAGTTCTTCCGATAGACTAACTGGTGAAAGATGAATTTTGCCGTCATAAATCTTTTTATAGCTCATTTTTTAACTCCTCAGAAACAGGGAATAGTTGAGAGATAACTTTGGCAATCTCTTGTGCAACGAGCGTGTGTTCTTTTTGCGTGCCAGAACCTTCACCACGGGCTTCGAGATAGTGAATCCAAGAACGTAACGAACCCTTCATATACATTCGTGATTTGGTCAGACCTTCGGGCAGGACTTTTCGAGCAACTTCTTTGGCAACGCCTCTTTCAAGAGCTTTTTTGTATACCTCTTGGCAAGTATTAATTACTGCACGCTGCATATCTTCCCAATAGATTCTCAATTCTTCATCTGCGCCAACTAAACTGTTTTGACGATTCTTTGGGTCTTGCAGTCTTACTTCCGAATATTCAAACATATCTCCAAAAGAAGATACATCAGCATATCGCTGACTAAATTCTTGGAAGCTAAATGAACGATGACGCAACATTTGACGAGCAATATCTCTTGTTGTTTCAATCTCCATTGTTACGTCCACTTGCTCAAGCGGACTCCAGTGACGATTCTTTATAAGATATTTGATTAATTTTTCTGATGTTGCAGAGTTCATTTGATTTGTTGGGTTTGAAACTCTTGCACAATAAGCAACCAAATCTGTTAAAGTTTTAACATCTGACTCTTCTAAAATACCGGCTGGTTTTGTATAGGAAATTAAATTGACTTTCATAAGACCTCTTGAAGTGTCTGTCTATGATAGGTCATGTTAGATTATCTGTCAATAAGGTTTGATTTTCTTTTTAGGAGCAAAAGCGTTTCCTGCATATCCTTGAACTGCTCCGCCAGACATAGCAGACATTTCTTCTAACGATTTATCATCATATCCTTCCGCACCAGATGGTTCATTTATAACAGCTTCATCTTGTTGCAACTCTTCCCACTCATTTACATCATCTTTCTCAGAAACAATTATTTCTTTCTTATCTTTCTTTTTTTTGTCTTTTCCTTGTTTGATAACAATATCTTCCTTGAAGGCGTTTTCCGTCAAGAATACTTTCCACTTATCATTTATTTCTTTGTAATTCATTTTATTATTCGCCTTCTACTTTTTTGCCAGCTCTCCACTGGTAGCAACTCCAGTAACGGGCTGTACAACGATCTTTGCCTGCTGGCTTGTCACACTTGTGTCTTGCTCTAAAGTTCTTTCTGCGAGCAGGAGAATCTCTCTTGATTGATAATCCTGGATCTCCAAATGAGATTTTCTTTACTCTTCCACCGCATTTAACATAGACATGAAACTTTTTCTTTGAGCCAGATGGATTACGAGTTACTTTACCGAGTCTTGGTTTTTTCTTTTTTACTTCTGCTTCAGATAGATATTCTACACCTTCTTCCATAAAATCTTCTTCGTCGTCATAATCATCTTCATCATCTAAATCCATATCATCATCATCTTCAAAATCATCATCATCGTCATAGTCATCCCCAATAGGAGGATGTCTATCATCGCCGTATTCATCTAGTGGATTAATATCTGTTTGAAAAACAGAATCGGTTAATTCTTCTAAAAGCATTTTTTCTATTCTTTTAATGATCTCTTCAACTCTTCCACCACTAATAGAACCAGGAGCACTAATTTCTTCATCATTTTCAATAAATGATTGATCAGTAAGTTTTTTTAGTCCGAAGCTAATGGCATACTTATTCATTTCGCCTTTTTCTAATGGCTTTTTGCTAAAGTCACCTACAACTCCAGAACCTTTAACAATTAAATAATTCCCGCCTAATTTATCTACCTCTTGTTTGTTTTCTTCTATCTTATCTTTAAATTGTAAGATTGGTTCTTTAGAATCTCCAATAACAACAATAACTAAATCACTCTGTACTTTCTTAACTTTTGAAACATTTGATAACTTTGTATTTAAATCTTTTACCTGTTCAACCCAATACTGATACTCTGGAGAACTTGCAACATCTTGTTTTGGGGTAAATTCACCAGATCTTATTTTATCGTTCACCATTCTTTTAAAATTAATGTCAGTAGGTACTGCAAATCTTATATAGGCTTCTATATCTCCGCTATCATAATCAAAATGTTCATGTTGTTCTACGTTATCAATTACAGATACTTGTTCGTTTATTAAAATATTTTCTAGTTTTTCGATTGCTTCATCAAGTTTGTTTTTCTTTTTCTTGATATGCATCTTTAATTGAGGAGGTATTTTTCCACCTTTCTTTTTAGAAGATTTCTTTGAGCCAACTTTGGAATCAGAATCATCTTTGTCTGCCCATTTTGGGACTCCATCGCCATCTTTGTCAAGCTCTTTTTTGCCTGCAAATCTTTTTTCTTTAAGTTCTTTTTCCTTCTTTTCTGTTAGAAGACGATGCATTAAAATGTCCCATTTATTGACTCTCATTTTATTTTCCTTTGCCACCTGTTTTGGCGAAACTACTTGTTGGCTCTGTTGTTGTACAGACCCTGCAGATAAAAATTTATTATTCATTAATTCTTGTGGTCTAAAAAAAGCCACAGGAACTCTTTCTTTAAAAGGACCAGCCCATCCTCCTTTAATTGCGTTTTCAACTTCTATTGGGCCATTTTTTGATGAACAATGAACTACAGAAACATCTGCCTGACCATCATTTATCATTTTATCTGTTGCATTTGGAGGATTAACCGCTGTAACAATACCGAAGTGAGGATAGTTTGTTGTAGGTAAATTACCTCTGGCAATTATATCTCCAGGCTGTGGATGTAATACTTCGTTTTTGAGATAGTCACCTAACTTACCATTTCCTGGAAGTGATTTTTGACCAAATCCATAAGCCCAAGATACATATCCAGAACAGTCACATGTGGCCCCAGAAGATCCCATTGGAACTAATCTTGGATCTGGTTTTGGATCTTTTTCATTTCCTCTACATTCTGGACATCCAGTTAAAGAATAAGTCCAACCCTTTCCTACGACAGATCTCGCTCTTTCAACTACTGCGCCAGCACCATTTAAGCTAGGTTGATCTGTTCCTGGTTTAAATCCTAATACGGATTCATTTGGATCGCCAGTATCAGGCGAAAAAGCTTTAGCGGCTCCAATTTGTACTTGAGCAACTGGTTCTTTTTGTTCCTCTTCTTGCTCTCGTAAGAAGTACCTTGGATCTCTAAAAGTTTTGTTTTTATTAATTATCATTAATTTAGCCTCAACACTAAATAGTTACTTAGCTTTGGAAAATTCTGTAAAATATTGTTCATCTGTTTCATACATTCTTTTATTTTCAACAGAATAAACTGTCATATCAATTTTATAGCCAGGATTTCCTTTTATTCTATCCTTTGTCCAAGCATCATCATACCAAATGATCCTATTATTTGGATAAACAAAAAAATTTCCTTCATCCATCTTAAATAAGTGACCACACTTATGCTCTGGTGTTTCACTAAAATTAGTATCCATATTACCAGATTTATTTTCCCACGACCAATCAAGCGTAAACATATATTGACCCAAATGTTTATTGCCTTTGTAATCGATCAATTGAGCTTTTAAGCCAGCTAATCTATTTCTAACTTGCACATCTATGTAAGGACTAAAACAGTCCCAATAAATATGTTCTTCTAGTTTTCTTACGGGAGCATCTTTCTTCCAGCAAAAAGCAGAGATTGGTCTTCTTGTCCAATTTACGCCATTTTCTAGGAAAGCTTCAAACAAAGGAGATCTCTTTTCCATTGATGCGACAGAGTGAACATCACATAAAGAAAATTCTCCATGTCCTTTTTCGTGATTAAATAAGTATTCGTTTCTTATATAACAGGTTATGGTTGGTATATTGTGATTAAGATAAGACATTATTTCTCCGTTGACAGACGGGCATTTATAACATTCCAATCAATAACTTTATAGATATTATCTAAATATTCTTCTTTATCTGCCTGATAATCTAATGCCCAAGCGTGTTCCCACCAATCAATTAATAAGATAATGTCGGGTTTTATTTCGTGGTTTGTAATGGTCTTTATATTGCCGTTCTTGTCCATATAAACCCAACCAGAACCTTGAATTTTCATTGCAACTTCTTTGAGTTCTTTTTGAAAAGAAGAATAAGAACCATATTTTCTATTTACAAGTTCAAGAAATAAACCATCTGGTTTTTGATTTGATGGTTTTTTAAACTGAGAGAACCAAATGTTGTGAAGAAAGGCTCCTGCTTTCTGGAATTCGCCGCCAATACCTTTATTAGATTTATCAACATAACCTTTATAAAGTGAGCCATAATGATAATCAATTGTATCAGAAGACATAACAGGTTCAAGATCTGTATTTTTTACAGGCAGAGGAACTTGGACATATTTCTTTTTTGATTCAAGTATTATTTTTATCATCATTCCTCTTTTTGAAGATTATCGCCTCTTCTCTTGTAGCCTTTGCATTGTGAAGGTGTTGGACGGCAACGAGGATATTTGCTTCTCTTTTCACCTTCCTGTCTACCGCAAGGCTTGCACTTTCCATCACGACAAGTGTTGCAGTCTACCCAACCACCGCCTTTACCGGGGGTACCTTTTCTTTTAAACCAATCACCTAGATTGGTTTCACTTGATGGTTTACCAAGTTTACGCTCATCAAGTTCTTTCATTGCTTTTGTTTTTTTCTTAGATGCCTCTTTTCTTTTTTCAGCGTACTCAAGAGCAGTTTTTAATCTGGACTTAACCTCTGGATCTTTAGCATTCTCATATGCAGCACGAACTCTTTGGTGAATAAGATTAATAATTTGTGATTGACGAGCATGTGGTTTTGATTTAAAAGACTCTTTTGATAAAGTATCTCTTATATCTTCTGCTGTAGAAAATTTTACACTTACAGTATCTTTTGGATTTTCGTCAGTGTATAAGCGACGATCCGAACCTTCCGGTTTTTTACCTGTTCCAACTTTTGGATCTTTTGCTTCGTTTTTTTTCTTTACGCAGTTTGGATATTCTTTTCCAAACATTGTTTTCATACCTTTTTGAGTATAACCTTCCCAGCATTTTTCATTTAGCTGAATTTCTTCGTTTTTCTTTCTACCTTGGCAATGTGCTTTCTGAGAGAATCCTTTTGGATGTTTGCAATCTATTGATTTCTTGTATTTTTCTGACCATTCCTCATCTAATTCTTCCGTTCCTTCACTAACACCTTTCCATATTTTTCCTTGGCGGCATTTTACAACAGCACCAGAAGCGTAGGCAGAAGGCCAAGCTTTATATTTTCTCTTGGCTATACGAACACAACGATCGTCTTTCTTTTTCTCTTCTTGCAAAACTTCTTCTAGAGTTTTTAATATTTCTTCTTTAAGGTGTTTAAAATACTGAACTTGTTTTTCTCTATTCTCTGCTCCTTCTCTAGAAGGATAACAACCAAGGCTCTTTCTTTTACCTTCTTTAGTTTTACTCTTTGAAACTAAACAAAATTTATCACCTCTCTTGACAATAATTTCATTTAGTTGTTCTTCTTCGTCTAACATGTCAGGAGCTGATTTACCCATTTTATAATCTGGCTTCTCTTTATACGGACTACCGCCAGAATCTGCTTTTTGTCCACCTTTTGATAATAAGCGAATCTTCCATTTTTTATAATTAGCTCTTACTATTTTTTGGAATTTGCTATCAGCTTTTGGAACTTGTTGATTATCCATTATTTATCCCCTGTAATTTTTCCAAGCATATTTCTTTCTCTTAATTAAATAGATTGGGTCTTCTTGATTGGCGTATGCTTCTCTCTCAAATGGGTTCTCTCTATATGCTTTATATCTATCTCTATATTTATAAAGACCAACAAGATAATAATAAGCATACATTAACCACTGACCTATAAACAACATTTCTTTTTGTTGTCTATAATGGATCATTTCGTGTCTCCAAACTTGTTCAACCCTTTCATATTTAAAAAAAATAAAGATAGCAAATGAAACTGCTACATAGTTTGCATTAGCAAATTTAGATAAGAATCCGGGAACCTTTGAATTTTCAATTATAATGGGTAAAGTCACATTCAAACCCTCCAAAGAAAAAAGCCACCAAACTAAATAGTTCAGTGGCTCATAAAGGGTCTATTTGATTATACGATTATGAATGGGATCTTTCTTCGTGTAGTAAACCAATCTGGAATCTTATCTTTTGGATAACGCATTTTATCTTTGGTAGAATAAAAATCTCTATATGATTTAACTGGGTTGTTTGATTTAAATTCTTCTGGCATTGCCAATTTTAAAGGTGTTGCTGAAGATATTGGAAACTTTTTTAGATCTACCTTATTCTGCATCTCCAATAAACGAGCTTTACATTTATGCTCTTTGCAAAAACGCTCTTCATACTCCTGATTGAGCGCCATAGCATGGATATAAAGATTTACCCAGTTATCCGAACTCTCAGCCGTCCACAGTGTAGAAGGATGCTTTGCATGGTTAAGCTTATAACAACCTTCCATACCATTTAGGTGCATGGCAGAAGAAAGAAGTTGAGTGCTTTCGAGAAGCATTTTAACTGTCCGTAGATTGTCTTGTGTTCTACCCGACTTATACCAATCGATCTTACCCGTCGCTTCATCACCTTCAATAGCAAAGATATTCACTTCGACTCCTTTTCAATCCAAATTCTAAGTAATAGACGATCTCCAACTTTGCCTTTTCTTGCGTGCTTACATCTTTGATTATCAAAGATAATTGCCTGATCTTTTTTTAAGATAAACTCAGCAGTGCTTCCGTCGTCAAATTCAAACATAGTTGTTACCTCACCGTCTCTAATACAATGCATAGCAACATAATCAATACTATGTTGTGCTGTAATTTCTGGTGAGTAGTCACCGTCTCTGTGGAATGGTAGCTCAATGTCTCTTCTGTGTCCAAGCCCTTTTGTATCAAAGACTCCAACAATAGATGTAAAGATTGGTTTGCCAAATTTCAATGCTTCAACAATGAAGTCTTCTAGTTTAATATCGTTATAAATTTTATAGTATGAATTTAGTTCCATTTTTTACTCCATTTCAAAATCATAAGGCGTATAAGTAAAGACAACTTTGATATTTTCTTTGTTTAATTCTGTTTTAATCCAGTTTGTAAATTTAAGCTCTGATTCAAAGTTTATTAGCTGATCATTATATCTAACCGCCCAAGCACCTAATTTTGTTAAGATATCTACCTTATTCATAATAATAGAAGTAACTCCGTTCATTCTTGCCGATCTTAACACAAGGCTCCAATCAAGCCAATTGACCTTTCTTTTTCTGTAGATAGTTACACCATATTCTTGTCCTTCTTCTACTATTCTTTCGAAGATTTCACCTTTTGGCTGAAAGTCTTTTTTACCATCATAAGTATCATAAGCCTTAATGACACCGTAAACATTTCGTAATTGTTTATAGTTAAATCCATTGAGAAGAACAGAACCAACACTACAATGGCTTGATGTTACATAAGGATAGTCTCCCCAATCAATATCAAGGCCAAAAGCTTGTGCTCCCTCTGCTAATACAGCAAAAGAACTATTATTTTGACTATAGAACTCCTCGTACATATCAATCAGATACGGTTTTAAAGCTTCTACACTTTCTGCGCGAATACCAATTCTTGAATATTTATCTTTATAACAAGGACCGTTACCTGTTTTTGTTGTACCAATATCCGTGTCTTTACCGTCTTCTTCTATGTGAGACGACTGAACTATGTGAGCATTTTTTGCAACATAAACAAGACCTTCCGTATCAATTCCGTTTTCTTTTAGATAGGAAAGTTCTTTAAAGAAGTTATTTATATCTACAACACAACCTGGTCCTACAATTGACTTAACTCCAAAGAAAACGCCAGAAGGGATAAGATGTGTAGCCATCTTTTTACCTTCATGGTAAATCGTATGACCCGCATTTCCTCCACCATTAAATCTAATAACGTGAGTATATAATCCGTTTTTTAATAAACTATGACAAATTTTTCCTTTACCTTCATCTCCATAAGATAAACCCAAAACAACATCTAACTTCATGCTTCTCCTTTAAATAAATTCTTTCTTTGCCACTAAAGCGAACTTTGGTAATTTATCACAACCAGCATAAGAAAGTCCACTCTTAATACCGCGAAGAATTACGTCTACTGTTTCTGAAAGTGATTGTTCTTTCAGAGGAACAAGGATCTCTTTTCCCTCTGAAACAGAAACCCATCCTCTCCAATCTTTTTGAGCACTAGCTGATGCCATTCCTCTAAACTTTTTATAATGCGCATTATTGTGATTAATGATTTCACCTGGTGATTCTTTGTGACCTGAAAGCATAGAGCCTAACATAACCATGTCAGCTCCACAGGCTAGAGCCTTAACAATATCTCCACTATCTCTGAACCCTCCGTCAGCAACCAAAATTGCATCTCTATCAGTTTTAGCACAACGAATTACAGATTCTAATGTTGGCAGACCAAACCCTGTTTTATTTCTTGTTTCACACACGGTTCCACCAGAAACACCAACACGAATCAAATCTGCACCAGCATCTGCCAAAAAATTAAAACCATTTAGGTCGGCAACATTACCAGCCATAATCAGTAAATTTTTGTCTTTGCGTTTTAGTAGTTTTATTGTTTCAGCTACATTTAGATGAAATCCGTGTGCAACATCAATACAAAACAACCTACATCCAGCTTCGTATAACGCTTCAAATCTATCATAGTAATCCCCTGCTGCACCAACTGCACAAAAGATTCCAGTTTTATCTTGTACTTTTAGATACTCTCTTACTTGATCATTTATTGACATGTATCTGTGAAGAACTGCAGAGCTGCCAGATTGTCTCATAATATCAGCAACCTCTGCAGAAACAACAGTATCCATACAAGATGCTATAATAGGGGTTTTAATAGCAGCTTTTTCCAAGACTCTTGGAGTTAAGTCAATAGAATGTCTTGTATTGATTTCACTATAACCAGGGACTAAATAAAGGTCATCAAAATTAACTACTTTTTTTTTCATTATTCCTCGTGAATTTGGCCGATTACTGCCGTTGATGGACAGATTTTAAACTTGTTCTTCTTGTATTCAAACTCTTGAATCATTGTAGAAATGACGATTACAGTATCGCCACTTACATATGTCTTTGTCTTCGGATCACTTGCAAGAACTTTTACAGCGGTTAAATCTCCACTTGTTTTTGCCCAAGCAAAGTTGCCATTAACTTCTTCTTCTTGCAATGTTTTAATATAAATGTATCCTTCTGCTGGTGTAAACTCCATTAGTCCTCCTCTGACGGCATCATGTCAAACATTTCATTTAGTGAATCAATATCTGTCTTATCTTTACGAAGACGATAGGCTTTAAGTGCAGTCTTAATCTCTTCCTTGGTAAGCCACTTATTCTCCAAGTAAGATTTACGCAATTCTGCTTTCTGCTCTTTGTACGGCTTCATTGCATCATCAAGTGCAGCGACAGACATAACATAATCAACAATCCGTTCTTCTTTTGATTTCTCGCTCATTTTTTCCTCTCTGCCCCGTAAATAAGAAGGGCTACAACGTTGAGACATTGTAGCCCGGTAGGTTTAACTTGTCAACCTGGTTTATTGACTGTCGTTAAGATGAAATACTTTTTTTTCTAATCTATCAATTCTTTTTTCTAGTTTATCAACTTCTTCAAACTTAGTAAGGAGCCTTTCAAGGATAACCTTTATAGATGAAATTTCTGTCTGCAGATTAACCTTGATAGATGAAATATCTGAATGTAGCTTCCAACTTGTTCCGACGAGGGTTATTAGGAATGCCGCTACGGCTACAATATCGCTAATACTCATTTATAGACTCCTTCCTTTACACAATAAATAGTTATTTAATTTCGCAAGCGCCACCAGCACAAGCTAATTCTGCTTGCAGGTTGGTTTCATCATCTGTCTCAAAAATCTGAGATAAATCAACGTTTTTGAGTGATTCAAATAATCTATCAAAGGTTTCTTTATCACAATCTTCAAATGGAGCTTGCTTATAACTACCACCATCGTAAGGAAGAACACTTAGACCTGTATAAGAATCTCTATTCTCCCACATCCATTCACCAACTTCTTGCCACTCTTCTTGACGAACTGAAACCGTTGCAGAAACATTGTGAGTATTTTGACCTTTAATGTGTCCTGGTTTTACCCAGCGACCATGAATGTCCTTAACTCTTTCAAGCATTTCTAGGGCTGTTTCCGTTCGCATGGTGGCACCTTCTGGAGCCTTCTGTGGCACAGAGATTACTGCTGTGTCATGTGGACGGAAGTATTCATCTTCAACAAGTTCAGGATGATTTTGGACAAGATATTTGTAGATTGCTTCATTCTTACCAACACGAATTCTACGAATGTAATAATCGTTATGCCAAGCATGAACACCACTAGAGGTTCCAAGGATTAAGCTTGTTGTGCCTGATGGCTTAACTGTTGTAACTCTTGCAGCCGGATTAACTCCAATTAGATTGGCAACTCTCTTATTCTCTTCAACGGCAACCTTTGCTGCTTTTTCCATGTCTAGCTTCTGAACTTTGTTAGAAGCAATACCTGTCATTCCGATGCCTAATAGAGCTTCTTTCTCTGTTGTACGACGCCATACATCACGAAGATAATGGAAGTCAGTGTAAGATGCTTGTAGAGTACCTACAAACGCTGCTGCCTTAACTCTTGCCTCATAATCCTCTTGATCCTCTAGGTCGCTTACGTTGACCTCACATAAATTACAGAACTGATTACTGCGCAAAGCAATTTCTGCGCATGGATTAGTTCCCCATTCCTTATCATTAGTAAAGAAAATTCCTGGTTCACCTGCACCAGAGGACTTAATCCTCTCCCATAGATCTAAGAAGTATTCTTTCGTAACTCTATGGCGTAAAATCACAGCAGAGTTATTCGCTCTACCGCGTTGAGGTTGTGATTCCCACCAAGCACCTGACTTGGCTGAAATCATTTCATCGTCATCTGCGCTAAACAGAGCGATAAGAGCAGAACGTCTAATTCCACCTGCCAATACGGCATCTGCGATATGGCAGATAATGTCGTGAACTTCAATCGGCTGTAGTTTATCTCCATCTTCTTTAGCCTCCAGAATACCTTCTACTTTAATTAAACATTCTTTAAGAGGTTGCGGACCAGGAGCTTTACCACCGGCAGTTACAAGGCGAGCACCCTTTGGACGAATATCGCTGAAGTCAAAGATTACTTTCGATCCACCTTCAAAGTAAGACCTCATTAATGCTTTGATTGAATCTGCCCATCCTTCAATGCTATCGCCTACTAAGAAACGACGAGTTCTCTTGGAGTTTGGCTTGCGAAGCTCTGGTAGTTTCTCAACGTGATGCTTTTGAACTGAATAGCCAACGCCTGTTCCGCCAAGAAGGAGGAACATGATTTCATTAAATGCTCTTACGTCATCAACTGCTACGAATGAGCAGTTAAAGATTCTTGTTGGATTAACATCAATTGCTCTACCACCAAATTGCATTGATCTCATTGAGGGGAGAACTTTGCGATCAAATACAAACTGATATGCTGCTCTAATTTCTTGTTCTAATTGCGGATGCTTTTTAATATGCATCTCCATATTTCTTTTAACTGTATCTTCGTATTGTTCTCTTCTAAACTCATCTTTCATAAAGCGAGCATATTTCATGTGATGAGTAATATCGCTTAGAATTTTTTGTGAAACATCCATTAAGACCTCTATTGTGTAGTGTCGGGTAAGTATAACAGGTTGTCAGTTGTTTGTAAAGTGTCTAGATATTTCTCAATAACTTTTTAACTTCTCTTGCTATTGATTCTTCTAGTCCACCAAGTTTAGGGTTAGGGGCTTCTTCTTCTTTTTTCTTGCCTAAATCCTTTACATCCTCAGCTTTTCTTACACCAAAACTTTTTGTTCCTACCGTTGGCTTTTGTACCGGAGCTGTAACTCCTGTGCTGCTTGGTTTTGCTGTTGGCTCTGCAGGTTGTGCTGATTGACGAGCCTGATCTCTAGCGTTTGCAGCAGCAAGTGCTTTTGCTGCGGGATCTGCTGCCATGCCTGCACGATACTTGGCTACAAGTTTTTGCATATCTTGCTTATTACCAGCATTTAATGCCGCAACCATTGTATTGATATCTGTTAGTGGCATTTTCTTAATATCATTAAGATTCAATGCGCCAGATCCAGATGCTCCTAAATAAGCATTAATAGCAGCCGTAGTTTTTGGACCAAATATTCCAATTACATCTTTTTTATCTAAAAAACCAACTTGAGCTAATTTAGATTGTAATTTTAATACGGCAGCTTTTCTTTGTTCCGGTGTCTCAGAAGCTTGATTTATTATGTTTGCAAGACCGCCAAGATTTTTTCCAGCCGCTATGTCAGCTACTGTATCTGTTGCTGGCTTTGCTCTACCGCCAATATTTAGCGGTCCACCAAGACTTTGTACATTACCTCTAGTATCGGCAACTGCGGCTTGCTCTTTTAATACTTTTTGTAATTCTTCTAAAATAATTTTTCTTAAAAACTCTGTGCCCATTTGAATCTCCTCAATGTACTAATAAATAGTCATTAATTACTTTGGAGTCCTAAACTTCTCAAAAATTTCTTGCTTCTTATTTCTTGGCTTCTTACTTTTTGTTTCTGTCACTTCCTCTTCCTTTATATCTTCTAGAACTTCCATCTTTACGACAGATGTATCCATGTAAAGTGGCATTACAATTCCGTCTGGGCCATTACGATTCTTAGCAATAAAGATACGACCTGAATTGGTTTTCTTATCATCTACAGTTCTTGAAACTGAGAAAATAAAGTCAGCTACGAAACACTTATTGAATGCTTCTGAGATTGATTCCATCGTAACAACTTCAGCATTTAAGCCAGAGCGATTAGTCTGAGAAGCAGTCCACACAGGACAAATAAATTCCATTGCAATTGCACGCAGCTCTTCGTAGATAGTTTCCAGCTCTGTTCTCTTTTCTTTGTAACGTACAGTTGGATTAAGCAAGTCGCCATAGTCAACAATAATCATATCTACCTTTTGACCAGATGATACAACTCTCTTTAAGTGATTCTTGATTACAGAAGTACTTGCTGATTTTGTTGGGTATTCTTTGATGATTAGCTTACCCTTGACATTCTTAACTTCATCAAGAATATACTCTTTCTGATCCATAAGACCAGTTAGAGGAACACCAGTTAAACACGAGTCATAACGACTTGCGACAACTGTATCGGAGAGTTCAAGAGTATAATGAACGACTTGCAAGCCAGCCTTAACTGCCATAGCTCCAAGATGAACCAAGGCCATAGACTTGCCAGCACCAGTTGGAGCAATAACAACACCAAGCTCTCCTCTTCCGAGTCCACCTTGTGTAATACCATCAACACGATTCCAGCCAGTAGAGACAGGGTTGCGTTCTTTAAGCATAAATCTTTTTTCGAAATCGAGCTTATAGTCATAACCATAATTATTATCAGTTCCGAGTTTAAGCGCAGAAGTTACAATAACGCCAATCTCATCAAGAGTATTCGACTTGTTCATAAGTCCAGCACTCTTGACAAGGGCTTCTTTGATTTTTTGACGACGACAGAAATCAAGAGAAGTATCCTTGATATAATCTTCGTCGTCAATTTCTGGTGATGCTGTGATTCTCGCAAAGTAATCTCTTACTTGCTTGTTTAATGCATCGTTGTCGTCTTCCAACTCTGTCCGCAAGATTGTGGACATGATGTTGGCTGACGGATACATGTCATACTTATCTCTGTAATCAAATAGCTTCTTGCAGAAGCTTTGCAAATATTTTAACTCAAAGAAGTTTAAATCAAGAACTTCTCTTAATTGATCAGCAAACTGCCGATCTGAAAACATCAATTGTGCGAGTTTCTCTTGGAAAGATTTACCAAACTTTGAGAAGTCTAATTGATTATTGTTGCTCATTCTTTACCTTCGATGTTATTGAAATCATATTTAGATCTGCGAATAATTCTGTCCAAGAGAAATTACCAGTTCCATCCTGCATCATCATCATACGAATGTTTGTTTTGTTGAACCCAACAGGATACTCATCAATGATGCCGCGAATTTTCTCTCTCACATCAATAGAAAGTGAGGGAGCATAAAGCTGCATCATATCATAATTGTCTTTAATAAGTTTCTCTGATTCCAAAATTGATTCGTGAATCTTTAATGGCTTGGACTCATTCTTGCACGCATCGAAGATTTCTGTCAACATCACAGATTTTTCTTCTTTAAGCTGAGGGAACTTCTTTGCCATTGTTTTTAGTCCAACACCCTTAGCACCAGGTAGGTTGTCAGAAGAATCACCAACGACGGCTCTTGCAAGGGCAAAGTTTGTGGGGTGAATATCAAACTCATTTACTACTTTCTCCACGTCATAATATTCTTCTTTACAAGGACGATATAGCAGCGTTGTTGGATCAAGAAGCTGCAAAAAGTCCTTGTCGTTAGAGATAATTGTCTTTTTATCTGTTGGCAGTTCTCTGCACAGAACAGAAATAGCGTCATCTGCTTCGACAAAATCGAGATAGATTTGTGCAACAGGCATCTCGTTTAGATATTCAACCACTCTACCATACTGCCAATACTTATTCTTCTTCTCTTCATCTTCTGTTAGGTTGCCAAAGTTTCGATTAAGCCTAACTGGCTTGCGACCTTCTTTATAGTTGCTGTTTACTGCTCGTCTACGGATTGCAGATTTAGGACCATCCCAGCAGAAATAGATCTTATCAGGATTATTCTCCCTAATAAGTTTCTGCATTATTTTAAATGTACCCTTGATGCCTCCAGTCGGTTGTCCATTGGGTCCGAGTGAAGGGTCCATCATATACGCACGAAAGAACAGGTTTAACCCGTCAATTATTAATACATTACTCATTGTTATCCTTTGGTTGTGACCACAGAAAATCAGGGTCTTGTTGTTTCTTTTTTTCTTGTTTATCAACAAGATCTTGCATTGCTTTAATGAGGGTTCCCTCAAAATGACTTTGATCCCATTCTGCTAAATGAAATAGCTGGTTATAATTTTTTATAAATCTCTGATCAACATCAAATACAACATTCGCACTACCATCTTCATTATCTTTGATTTCAACAACTTTTATGTTTCCAAGTTGTTCAAGTTGTTTTTTTGTATTATCAAATTCTTGATTCATAATGATCTCCTAATAGAAAACCCAAGGTTGAACCAGTGTAGCTCAACCTTGGGTTTCATGTCAAGGACAATTAATTATAGAACTTTCTTTTTTGAAACGTCTTGAACCAATCTCTCAAACAAGCTAGATGAAGATCCTTCTCTTGTTTTAGTTATCCAGTTTTTAGATTCTTTAAATACTCCGTATTTTTTACCAACTTGAACAACTTCTGGATCTCCAATCTTATCTGGAGTGATTCCTTTTGAAGCATACGCTCTCGCTGCGTTCAATTTATCCATCTCGTTGGATTTATCTTCTTGTCCTTGTGTTTGGACACTAGATAAACCAGGAACTGATCTACCTTTTGTTTTAATAGCTCCTTGAATAAACTGTACGACTTCCTCACAGCCTATAGAAGTACTTCTTTTTGTTGCTTGAGATACAGCATTTGCAACAGCAAAAATTAGACTATCATCTCCTTGCTGTGATGATTGTAAATAATTTGGAACATATTGTTGAATTTCTTCAAATGTATAAGGACCAGTTGGCTTAATAAATGATGGGCATTTTAACTTATCAACTGTTGATCCATATTTATTTGTTGGATCTATTTTTTGACCACTCTTTGTATCTAATTTTGCTCCGCTAATCCATGCTGCGCCTGTTTTAGCTAAGGCCTCACAAACAGATCTTTGATAAGTTTCTTTCATCTTGGGATCTTTGTTGCCAATTAATTCTGGTAACTTAATTCCTTTTGATGCAAAATCAACTCCACCAGATTTAATTGTTGGATCTAGGACTAGTTCTGCAAAGGTGCTTGATCCAATTTTTCCATCCGGCGTTAATCCTTTTGATTTTTGGAAATTTTTTGTTGCCTCAACTTCTGCTGGCATCTTGCAAACAAAATATTTCTTTGGTCCGCTTACAGCTTGCGGTCTTTTATTTTGACCAGTTCCTGTCCCTTGAGATGCGCGACCTTGAACAGCTCCAGCGGCTCCCGAAGATCTATAAGAAAAATTTGCAGGTTGATTACCGACCAATTTTGGATTATTTTTAGTAGAAGGATTATCCTTAATAAAATTTTGGTATATATTATCTGTGTCAGATCCATTCCTTAATGCAGAATCAAAGCTTGCTAAAAATTTTGAAAAAGGAGTGTTATTAGTATCATAAGGGCGTGTTGTATCCCATAGTTTTTTAATAAACGCTTTATGTTCTGACGGAATTCTGTTACCTACATTAGTTGTATCATCCGGCATTTGAAAAGATTGTTCATTTAATATTTTTTTAATTTCGTTTAAAACTTGTTGCCTAAGGGACATCTTTATTCTCCTATGAATAACTAAAAATAAATAGTCACTTAGGCAAGAAAAAGCTTATTCTTCCTCAAAATCTACATCAGACTCATCTTCACCATCGATATTGTAAAAGTTCTTTGCGTGCCCTTCTCTTGAGTCAAACTTTTGAATGACCTCTTTCTCCATCAAACGAAGGATCTGGTCCTTAAATGCTTGATCTTTTAACATGTCCAACCACTTTGTGGTCTGGAATTTAACTTCTTTACCATCATCAAAGACCAGTGTATACCAAGCTCCTGTCTGCTTGATTTGATCAGAGTTCTTGATCGCTTCAAACCACGATTCTTCATCTTGAACGGCAACATCATCACCGCCCCAAAGAATCTTAAAGGTACACTCTCTACCTTGTGTACCAAATCTAGACTTTTCAATCTTAGCTTTGACTTCATTACCAACTCTAAATCCAGCATCATTAAGTAGAAAGCTCGCCTTTCCTTTTCTTGCTGTTAGCCAAATTCTTAGTGAATAAGCATAAGCCAGTGCTTTACCGCCTGGAGTAAAATACGGGCTTAGGAGAGCCTCTTGCGGGCTTCTGGTGATGTTTGTTTTCAGCTGGTTGAGACACAGAAGAGTGCTACCACTATTTGCCAAAGGCTGAATAAGTTTAGAGAACGCTTTTGATAGAATTCTCGGTTTAACTGCCATTGATGACTGCGGATCGAAGTCTCCTTCAACATCTGTCTCAGTTGGAGTAAATGCGATTGAGTCCCAAATAAACATCATCTTGCTTGGATTGTTAGCAAGTAATTCTTCAATTGTTTCCAATACAAATTCTACCGAACGTGCTTGTACATAAAGCAGTCTTGATACATCAACTCCTGCCTTTACCATAAAGTCAGAAGCGATTGCAGATTCAGAGTCAAAGTAAATTACATCTATTCCTTTCTTCTGTGCATTAGCTGCAATTTGTGCAGCCATATAGCTTTTACCAGCAGATTCAAGACCAGCAAGCTCTACAATTTTACCCATTGGAATACCAGCCAACTTTCCTCGACAGATAATCGAGTCAAGCCAACGAGAACCAGTTGGAATCCAGTCTTCAACATCAGTTGGGTTTGTTTCTTCTAGCGAGTAGGCAACAATACTACCCGCTTTCTTATTGAGAATATCTCTCATTTGATCTATTGAGATTCTTCCCTTAACATCTTTGTCTTTCTTTTTAACGTTTGCCATTTATTTCTCCAAATAAAAAAGGATGGTAGATTTTACCCTACCATCCCCAATTAGTCAAGCACTATACGCCAAGATCTTTCAGGGCGGAATCTAAATCTTCACCGCCATCGTCCGCAGCATTGGTGGAACCACCTCCTTCATCGCTCGGTCCATTAAGGAATTCATCAAGAATCTCGGCAACTTGACTTGCTGTTTTTCGCTCAAACAACGAGTCGAAATCAGTACCATGATTAACTAGTTCCGTCATCAGCTCTTTCTTCATGGAGAGAGGAGAAGATTTACGTTTTGGTGTTAAACTTGTTTCTGGATAGAGTTTACCAGACTTTTTGGACACAGACACAACTAGGTCCAAACCTTCATCAGTATCGGTAATGTCGCCATACTCAGGGTTAAGCATTAGTTTGAGAAGTTCTTCGTAGATGGTCTTAGAGAAGCCCCAAACTTGGGCACCCTTATCTTCTTCGCCACGAACGACGATCGGGGAGAAGAAACGCTGCTTGGCAGTCATGTCCTTAGCGAGCTTACGGCTTTCCTCATCACCTTCTTTGTAGAGTTTGGAAACCAGATCACACATTGGGCAGTTCTCGCCAAAGTTCTTCTTCGGACACAGAACACTTTGAAACTTTTTCTCTGTGCGAAGATAGTGGAAATAGAACTCTTTCAGAGGATCTCCGTCATCAGTTGGAAGAATACGGATGGTTGAATCCACGCCGTCAAGAGGCTTCCAGTATTGTGTGGTCTTACCTTTTGCGCCACTTTTGTTGTTGAGGTTGTTTAGTTTTTCACGCATTTTTTTGAGATCAATAGCCATTGTTTTTTCCTTTATTCTTGAATAATGTTGGTGTTTGAAATAATATAGACAAAGTTGGATTCGTAGTTTGTCGTTGTGATTTTGTACGAAATGTCCAACTCTGTACCAGAGTACGAATTTCTCGTCTGCTGTTGGATCAGTTTAATCAACTCTTTATTTGTTGTCAAGTCCTCTTGTTTAACTGCATAGAGAAAAACTTTCTGTCTTGCTGATGCCAAATTATAGAGGTAATTTTCTGTTCCATCTTCGACATTTAAAATGCCGACAGTAGAAATTCTGTCCACATCTCTTTCTGCTGACATCTTGCCAAAGACATCTTTTGCTGTCAACAGGTAGTTTACCATGTGAATTGTTGATACGATCACTTTGTTTAAACTATCATAGTATTCCATGATTGATAAACCGCCAAGCAAATTTTCTACTTGAGGATTTGAAATAAGAAGCATTTTTTTAAAGAGTCCGCTTCTTGTAAACTCTTGAAGGATACCAAAGATTGCTCTATCTTTTACTGCTATCTCTGTTGAAATTAAGTTTGGGTCTGGTCGAACATATAGAACAGTGATGTTTGTATGTTTTACTTGTTCAAGTATTCTAAGAGAAGCACCAGATATATTACCTCCACCGCATAAGACTAACAAGGTCTCGCCTTTTAGTTTTGTCAAAGGCTTAAATTCTGGTAGTTTTTCTTCATATTCTTCTATCGTTTTACAAGCTGGGATACTTAAACAGTTTTTACCTTTTAAACCAACATCAGCTTTAAAAACTTTATACTCTGGGTATTGAGAGAACAAGTCCGCTATTGCACAGCCACCTTTGCCAAGTCCTAGAATGTTCATAGTTTTTTCATGTCTCCATAATTCTTACCAACTTTTTTAGTAATCATAAATTTACCAAAGTCAGTGTTTGCAAATGTATTACAAATATCTTTAACCAGATCTTTATCTTCTGTTGCTATATCTAGCACAATTGAATCGTGAACCAAAAACTTAATAAAAGATTTTTTATCTTTTAACAATTTATTTACTTTAATTGCTTGTCTCAAAAAACAATCAGAAGCTGTGCTTTGTAGAATATAATTGATTGCGTGCTCATTATCTGCCCTTATCTCTCTTCCATAGCAATTTTTAACAACACAGCCGTCATAATATTTGTCACGAACAACATTCTTGTCATAGAAGATCTTCACCTTCTTATCCTGCTGAGGGGGTAGTGTAGTAGTCCCCTTCTCATCGTACATCCAAGCAAGGAATCTCTTCTTAGCTCCATCACGATTTGTACCAATAAAAATGTTATCTTTATTCCATTCGTGGAGATCTGTATTTGGTTGTTTTTTTCCGTTTAAAGCAAGTAAGACTCTTGGTTCAAATGCGTTAAAGTCTAATTCCAACAAGAAATCATTGGTCGGTTCGACAATACAGCGAAGGTTCTTATTCATCGTAAGAATCGAGAAACTGTCATGGTCGGCAGATAAACGACCAGTTACGGTTCCAAACATATTATATTTAACTTTTTTCTTCATCTTGCTGGCACTGCGAATTTCTCCAATAGCAGGAAGATTCTTCATCTCAACTTTTACATCATTTTGAGATATTTCGTGCAGCATTTTATTAAGATTATAAAGAAATTCATAATTTTCCGGTCTTTTCTTTGTTTGGAAGATTTCATTCATTATTGCAGAACGAACTGAAAATAATTCATGAATGAAAGAAACCGGTACAAGATCAAAAAAGCAGTTCTCATCAAGAGAGACTTGAGCTGTAATAAACGATTTCATGTACGCTCTTAGCTTTGAACGTATTAATAAATACCTTTCTCTCATTTCGTGAGAACAGGCATCTTCAATATTCTTTGTTCCAGCGTAAAGACAGGCAAGTTCATATTGCTTGTCACCCATGAGTGGGCTATAATCCCAGGAATGAGTCAAATTATCTACCGACGCAAACGGAACCACCTTTCCATCAACGTAGCAGGAATCGCAAATTTTCTTGGAATCAATTAGTTCAAAAATCATGACCACATCTTATGGCATCTTAGATTTCGTGTCAAGCTGGACCTTGAATTGGTCCTCCTTGTTTTATACTTCTTTCTCTGAAAGGTAATGTAGAAACATTATTATTGAATATAGAAATAGCTTCACATACTGCCTTTTTAGTGTTTTCTTTGTACAGATCATCAAATCTTGACAAAGCAATTGAAGTATAGTATTCTAAATTTTGATCATTTATATTATCTCTTATTTCTATTTTTCTCATCTCAAAAAATAGTTTAATATAAAACTTATGCATTTCAGAAGTTGAAGAGAACATAGTAATTTTTGATTTTTCATTATTAACAGCTTTTGCATTTTCACATCTATCAAATTCTAGTTTCTTAAAAGTAGGAAATTGAAATGTAAAACTTTTATAAAAAGTTTCTAATGCAACAATAAATTCTCTATAATAATCATAATCTTTTTCTTCTACCGGTATAACTCTTTCATAATAAACATCAAACAATTTTTGAAGATTATCTTTTAAATCTTCTGGTATAATTTTTAATTTTGATGTTTTTGTTTCTTCTGCTATTTTTTCTGCAACCAACTTTTGTCGTATGTCGCAAGTTAATCTCCAAGGAATTTCTTTATTTAAAATAAAACCATGTTTTAAACATAATTCTAAAAATGCAGAATAATTTATATCATTATAAAATTTTTCTTTTATAATTGAGTCAGAAGCATTACCTGAATAAACATCTAGTACTAATCCCGTTTGTAAAGGAGAAAATTCTCTAGATTCTATGAATCCTGCTCTTGTAAAATAAAAATCTTTTTCAAAAAGAAAAATTTTTAATTCTTCTAAGAAGATTTCGTAATTATTTATTTTGTTTAAATAACCATCATTAACAATATAATCTAAAAATAAAGAATAGATGCTTTTTAATTTCTCTAAATAAAGAGGTCTTGAAGTTGTAAACCCAGCAACAGGAGATAATGTTTCTTTAAAAAATTGGCTTCTTTTACTAAGATTACCTTGTTTATAGTTTCTCTCATATTCTCTCTTTACATCTTTAAAAAGTTCTGCTACAAAGTCAAAAGCTTGAATCTGTTTAGGGTCTGTTGCAAATGTTGCAAATTTAAGTTTCTGTTCTCTTGGTATTACAGCATTACCTTTGGTATCCACCTTGCCATAAAATGGTTTATTGTACCAAGTATCAACATAATATTCTTCAAATAAATAATCATCCAATTTTCCTGTTGGATTGGAATTTTCATTTAATGTTTTTCTAGCGTTAAACAAATTTTTAAATTTATTTGGCATTTTCTATACCTTATATTATTTTTTAGCGTTTTCTTTTTCACTATAATCTTGTGGCTTCTTTACATTTGGCTCTTTAGGTTTATTTTTATTTCCTTTTGTTTTTTGTTTATTAGTATTAAGGCCAAAATTAGTTAAAGTCTTTATGTCTGTTTTGATTAAAAGATCTATGTATGATGCTGGGTCGTAAGTATCTGCCGGTATATAATCTAATATTTGAGATAATTTTTGTCCCTTATTATCATTTTCTGTAGTTGGTTTACCGTTTTTACCGTATCTTCCTCCCGACCAGAACCAATCTCCTGATACAACGCTTTTGTATGAGCCATTTGCATCAATAGAATCTTTTAGACCCTTTACTTTATAATACCCGACTATGCCTATGTCGTATTCTGATCCGGCTAGTCCAAGTGGAGGAGTTGGAATACAGATTATACTACCATGATTAAAGATAGAACTTCCGAAAGTTTCCGCACTTAATGAGTACTGATAAAAGAAATAACTACTATTTTCATCTGTCATAGCCTGCAAAGCAATACCAGATCTAAGACCTTTAAGATCAATTTGCTGGAAATCAGCGCTCAAAAACATTCCACCGTCTGAGCCGATTATTAAATGAGGTATTCCGTTTTTTGCATCTTCTGCTTCATTTAATTGCAATTCTCTTGTATTAGAAACAGAAAAATTATTTGCTGTTGTCTCTTTTAAAGTTGAGATATTAAGTTTTGAATAAACAATTAGTGGTTCACTATTTTTATCATCGTAAAAGTTGTTTCTAATATTTGAAGCAAACTCTGCCATAAATGCAGAGTTTGGGTCTGTATGTTCTAAGAACCATTTTGAATTAGTATTATTCCAAGTCTTCTTAATATAGAAAGAAGGATTAAAATCTTGTACTGTTATTCTGGTTGTATTCTGAGGATATGTTTTATTTCTATATAAAACTTCTGGTACTAAATCATCTATTAGTTCTTTTACAAAGTGCCCAAAAGATATATCGACAAATCCTTTATTATAAAATTTATTATGCATCCATCTTTGAAAGTAGTTTAATTCTATCAAAATATTGCCAGCATTAATATTATATGTTTTATCATAAACTCTTGCAGTTAAATTTCCAAATAAGATTGTTGGAACATAAAGCTGCTCTTGATTAACTTCTTCATTTATCATTTGATAAGCGGCTCTTATGAGCGCTCTAAGTGGAAAGAAAACTATATGTCCACTTCTTTTATCAGAGTTTATATGCTCCCTCGGAGTGTTAAACAATCTGTTTAGGATACCCTCCATTTTATTTTTAACATTTTCTGGGATCGTATCTTTTCTAAAAAAATCATCTAATTTATATTCTTTAGATGCTAGATCACAAAACTTAATTTCTCTGCCATCGTCAGGACTTATTAGATTTAAAGATGCGTTTAAAGAATAAGATTTTAACTTATCATCTTTTTTAGTATTAAAAGAAATAGAATATAAATCAAAATTATTTTGTAATGTCTTAACAAAGACATCTTTAAAGTAAGGAACAAGTTGTCTCTTTACCAAAGATAAATTTTTAGAAATTTCGGTTTCTAAGTTACGAAGATTTTCTAATCTTTTCTTTTTTGTCTTTTGAAGATCTTCTATACTATCTTGACCTTTTTTAACTTTCTCTGCGTCTTTAATTTGATACAATAAAAGATTTTCTATCTTTTCTTTTGTTTCTTCTAACTTTAATTTATTTTGATTATACTCAGATAGAAGAGTAACAGCACCGGCAGACTTTGCTTTTAATTCGTTTATTAATTGCTTATTTGAAGAAGAATCTGCTGGAATCGTTATGTTATTATCTGAATCTAAAAATGCTTCTGCTAAATTTACATAAGTAACAGATATGTCAACTCCGCCCTCTTTGTTAAACTTAAAATTATGAGAGGTCTTTAGTAGTCCAAATTTTTTAACTTCTCTAGTATTAATGTAATTACAAATTTTTAATGGTATCTGATGCTGGTGTTCTAACCCAGGGTCAACGTAATAACCATATTCCAATTTTAATACTTCTTTTTTTATTCCTATATTGGAAAACAACTTCATAAATGAGAAGCCATATTTTGGTTCTGGCTCTCCTTCTTTCATCGGTATTTTTCTAGTTAGAATATTCATATTACTAAAAAAATAACTTATAGAAATATTACAATTTTTCTTAATTCCTAAATTAAACTGAATATCGTTTGTAACATTTTTTATACCACTCCCTTCCATAAAGGCATTTGGATTGGATAAAATTTTATCTAATTCAAAATATTGAGAGAACGGAAATTCTACGAATTTGAATTGTTCATTTTTATTTTTTGGATTATCTTTCCATCCATAATATAATTTTACATAAGGTTGAATAAATGCCATTTGAAACGGTTTAATACCATTCATAAATAAAATGTAATCTTTTAAATCATCTCTATTACCCGCTGCAAGATGACCGGTAGAAATATTATTTTCTAAAATATCAGAATACTTTCCATTAAGAAAAACAAATTTCTCTTCATTTTTAAATTTGTTTTTATTGGCATTTAAAAATGCTTCAAATAATTTTTCTTTTTCCAAAATAGTTTTTATTGGTTCTGCTGAATTATCTATTATTTTTGAAAAATCGTTGTACAACAAAGAATAAGCAACACTTTCTTTGTTTCTCATTATTTGAGGCGTAATAAAATCGTTTAGCCACCCTTCTGGGTTTAGCTCGTTAAAAGGAAAAAATAAATTAAACTCTTCTGTGTTTGCCATTTTATAAACCGTATGTTGTTAGTACATAATCTAGTGGTTGCGGTATTTCAATAACGTTACCAAAAGTTAATTCGTTTTCTGTTCCTATCTTATTATACCATGCTATGACCCACCAATAAGATGGATCTCCATAATAAATATAAGAATATTTATATAATCTAGACCCAAAACCCCAGGTTTCTGTTTGTACTTTCATGCCTAGTCTTTCTGTTAATGTTGGGTATCTTAAATTCTCTGTGTTATATTGAGCTATACCATTATAAGGAAATCTAGAAGAAAAAATTAATTTATAATCATCATCTACATTTCTTATTATTTGCATTTCTTTGTATCTAGATAAAGACATTTTTTAAACTCCAATTAACCAAATAGTTTTTTTTCTGCTTCTTTGATTCTATCTTGTTGATTTTTTGCAGTTGTGCTAGGTTTCGTGCTATCATTAAAAGAAACACCTGGAAAAACCATTTTTCCTTCTTGAAAAGGTGCTTCATCTTTTCCGACTAAAACAAATCCTGGTGTAAACTCATGTAATACATCCATGTTTAAACTTAGTGAATATTTCTTTGCATAAATTTCCTGTCCTGGCCATTCTGTAAAAACTCCACTGGCGAGGTCGTTGCTTATTGATAAACCTCCTTTTAAAATTCCAAGAAGACCACTATATTCATCTAGTGGATTACATATAATATTACCAAATTTAATACGTATTAAAGGTGGTTTTCTTATGATAAGTCTTGAATTAGAGCCAGAAGCTTTTTCAAAAGTAGGATACATGTTTTTTGCCATTATATCTAATTTTTTTCTTATTTCTCTGGCATCATTAATACTATTTGCTGGTATGTTAAATGCAACCTTTATTGATCTTGTTGTTTTTGAATAGATTGGAATAGGATCCATTCTACCAAACACACTACCAGCATCAGAATAAGTTGGCGTAAATGTATCAGTTATTGCTTCGCTAATGTATGCTGGGAACATTACTCTATTATAATTTTTATTTTTAATAGTTGGAAATTCAATAAACAAATTGTACATAGGATACTGCACTTTTAATGCAGTTTCTGAGAAGAACGAAGTCTTTGATCTTGGGTCTTCATTAACTAACTGTATCATGTCAGCTGGTTTAAGACCTAATTTATCTTTTATATCGTTTGCCATCTTTTTTCTCCACTACACTTGTGCGATTAAATTACTTACGCCAACTTGTCTACCCTCTTTGTCAATTAGTCTAACATTGATAGAAACTTCTTTTGGTTTTTCATTTGATCTAGCAGTTGCCATACCTTTTATTACCCCATCTTCAGCAGCTTTAGCGTGTCTTTTGCTATCTTCTTCTCTTCTAGTTTTATCAATTTGCTGAAGTTTCTCTGCATGTTTATTTAAATTTTCTTGATATTTATCTGAATCTAGAGTAGTTAAATTTTTCTTGAAAGTAGCAGCTACCGAATCAACTGCTGGAACTAAACCGCGATTAAGCGCTGTTTGAAATTGTTCAAACCCACCTTGTTTGGTAAATGCCTTTGTTGTTAAATCAATTGCAGAAGCAAAGCTGGTCAACATGCCAGGAACATCTCCTGTTTTTAATAATTTTGAAAAGCCTTTATCTACTTCTCCAGCCACAAGTCTACTTGTTTCTACTATCATAGATTTTTGATTTGCCTGAAATTTTTCTAGAGCAAAAGTTAAAGGACCAATATATAAATTTTCTTTTTTAATTTCATCTACCTCTGCTTGAGAAGTGACAGCCATAGCCATTCTCTTCTTCTCTTCTGCGGGTATCTCGGGACCAATACCGGTAACAGTTGGTGTTCTTATTATTGATTGTAAATCTTTAGATAAATCATTGTTTTTATTTAGAAGACCAGTTATGGTATTTATATCTAAACCAGTTTGTTTTGTTAATTCTTTTAGTACGCTTCTTCTCGCATTAGGATCTGTCATCTGAGCATTAAACTGCTCTGAGATACTGCTAATTGATTGTAAAAGCATCTGCGCTTTTTCTTCTTCGCTGGCACTTGCCATTGCTAATGTATCAAGGCTTCCACCGAAATAAGATAGAACTCTGTTAATTTGTCCGCCCGATGAGAAAGCTTCGTCGATATCATCAAACTTTGAAATACTACCAACAAGAGCACTTACAGAAGATCCAGCTCTTCTAGCTAAAAGCTCTAATGTAGTAAAAGATTTTATAGCAGCGTCAGAACTTATGGCAGTAACAAATCTTTCTGAGTAGGTTCCAAATTCGCGTAGTGTATTTGAAAATGGTTGTCCTGTTTCTTTAGAAAATTTCAATAAAGTATCAGAAAATTTAACTACACCACCAATATTATTAAAAACTGAATTGGTTAATTTATTTGCCAAATCAATCGTTTCTCTTTGTCCTACTCCAAATTTTTCATTTACAGTTACTAACTTTTGTAACGTCTCTCTTTCTTCTTCAAAATTTTGTCTGGTTTTGGCAGAAGAAAATGTCGCTTTAGAATAACTTTCTGCGATTGCAACGTTTGCTTCTACAACCTTTTTATATGAAACGCCGTATTCATTTAAAGCATATGTTTGTTTTCTTATTTGCTCTGCAAATTCAGATGTAGCACCTGAGGCTTTGGTTAATTGAATTCTATAGGACTCAACGGTATCAACATTTTTTGCTACCGCATTATAAACCCCTTGCGCACCAGACGATAAATCTTTAAATAAAGTAACTGCTTCGGAAGCCCCTGGTATAATTCTTCCAAGTGCATTTCCTAAAGCAGTTACTTCTGCAGATAAACTAGTTTCTACTGCCATTCATTAATACCTCATTCATTAACTACTTCGTTTTCAGATTTTTTCTTATCCATCCACTTATCAAAAAACCAGTTTCTTAATTTGACAGGAAGAGAGTAGGCATCAAAAAAAGTCCAATTCATATAATAAGTCATCATAAATATTTGTTCATATGAGTTATTGACAAATTCAGCGCTTAATTTAATAAAATTAAAATTTTGGCCAAAAAAAGTCGGTTCCAATGGGAACCCCTCCTTCTAAAATCCTGTCACACTTTAAACAATTATGTGAATAATTAAATGAAATATCTGGCACCATTTCCATAAATCTTTTTCTCAAAAATCTCGAATCTGCAATTCCAAGGTTATTAATTATAAAATTATTAATATATGCCGCATCTGATGATCCATCTATTGAAACAATCATTCTTCTATATCTTGTTATTAATTCCTCTGCTGGAAGATTATTTTTAATTCTCTTCTTTGTTGTTTCCTCTATTACTTTCTCGTCTTCTGAGTTTAATATCTTTACTTCAACAGAGGCTTTGCTTTTGGGTAAAACGATTAAAATATTGCTACTCTCTAAATATTTTGCAGACTCGTCTTCAACAATTTCTTTTATTTTAACATTGTCCAATGATTCTTGTATTTGATTTTCTGTTAAACAACTTGGACAAACAACAGAGAAAGAATACTCACTGCCATAAGCACTTTTTCTAGCAGCCATAAGAATTGCATTCTTATCACCAGGAATTAATGTAGCAGCATCAACTCTTGTATTTATAATTAAACTTTCAATAACTCTATCAAGAGCTACGCCTTTTTCATTTAGAGAAGGAGAAATAAGTAAATCTTCTTCTTTGGTTGTCATAAATTTAATTTCTACTGTTTCAGCGTCTTTTAGCGGATGATCATCGGAATATAATTTTCCTCTTGATGGTAGTTCTACTATTTCTGTAGGAGTTTGATACCCACTAGAAAAATTATTAGGAACAGTTTGTGACTGTCCAAACTTATCTGAATTTCTCATTTATACCTCTTTATTTTGTTTTTGGTTTTAATTTTTTATTTACAGCATCTCTTAAAACGCTATCTAGTTGTGGGAACGTTCCTCTAAATTTATCATAAGTTCCACCATAATTATAGTTACCATTTCTTCCAAAATCAACATAATCAAATGTTAAAGTTAAAGTTATTTTATTTATGTCTGATGAAGAATATTTTAGACCACTAAATTTTACATTCGTTACCATAGCACCGCTTAATCTCATGCTTTCGTATTTTCTACCATCGGCATCTAAAGTATGAATTACAACAGAAGATCTTGTGCCCATAGATAATGCATCCGTTAAAGCTTCTTTAGATAAATTAAAAGTATTATTTGTAGAACCTTGATTAATTACTCCAACTCCCCCTACGGCTTTTGGTTGTCCAATAAAAGGATTTTTTGGTTCTCTTATACCTGATGGGGTTGTATAAAAATTATTATTTAATAATCGTGACATTACATTTTCCATTTGAGTCAAACTAATCTCTGGATCTAACAACTCAATGATTACTAAATCAATTGTATTATCATACTCTACTCTTTTTGGAAAATTAAATTTATATTCCATTAGCTGAAATGCTTCTGTTTCTATTTTATAACCTGGTCTTGAAACACTTTCTACTAAAGCAAAATCAAGCCCCTCTATCTCCAACATAAATCTGTCAGATAAAGCGGCTTGAGTTCCATCTTTTAAATGTTCTTTACCAAAAATAGCTGCCATTTGTTTTTACTTCGGATAAGCAGGTACATTACCCTTTGAATCTCTAAGTTCAGCCCAGTCGTATGTAATACTTACTGTGACATTCATTAAGTCTTCTTTATCATAACCATGATCACCAAATTGTACTTTATTGATAAAACAGTTATTTAAAACCCAAGATTCATACATAACGCCATCTGCATCAATTCTGTCCAATCTCATTTGCTTAAATGGAAACTTAGCTTTAGAAATTGTTTTTCTAAAGAACTGTGGATCAGATGAACTTTCATTCCACTGAGATGGATAGACATAGCCAGCTGTTCTAATATAATCTGCAAATTTTTGAGCCATGTTATAATCAATTGTATCTACGAGAACAACGTCTAGTGAATCATTCCAAGTTGCAGACCCTGGAAACTTGAATGTATGTCCAAGAAATTGATGTTTTGCAGAGTTTGCAATTGTCAATTGAGGAACACCGGATGTCTTAACGAAATAGGCAGGAACATCTGCTAAGTTCAAAATAAACCGATGTGCTCTTTTTGGGTCTAGCCCAGATGAGTCTGCTGCCCAAATTGGAATTGCTGGTGCCTGTTTAGCCATAAATTAATCTCCTATTAATCTGCGAATGATGCGCCTGTATTTGTGATAAAGAAGTCAACTGCGATGTATTCAATTGCTCTTGCTGGCTTAATAAAGATCTTTGCATACATGATGTTTTGATCAATTAAGTCAGGAGTTGTTGTTGTAGAGTCCAGAACAATTCTGAAGTCTGTAACACCAAATCTAGACTTAACTTCTGCCAAGAACGGATCGGCTCTACCAACAAACTTGTTCCAAGTTGCCTCAACATTTGGCTCAAAGAGAACATCTTTGGAAATGATTGAGATTCCTCTCTTAACGTATAGAAGTAGTCTACGAACGTTGATTCTATCAAGAGCACTCTTAGTGGCTTGTAGAGTCTTCTGTCCGAAGATAACTAGTCCTTCGGCTGGAAATGAAGCAATTGGATTGATGCTTACATCGTATAGTTTATCTCTGTCTTGAGAGTTTAATCTGTATACAGAGTTAACTACTGTTAGACCAGAGTTCCCTAGTGATAATCCACCACGATTAAAGCCAGCTGGAGCGAACCAAGGAGCTTGTACGTTGTCTGTGTAAGACATTGCACCTAGAGCAACAACAGAAGGAGGAATGTTAACAATCTGTCCTGTTGTATCATCAGAAATTTGAACCCAAGGATAGTAAGCTGCACCGTAGCTTGAGTTGAGGTTTCTGTTCTTGATTTGTAGAACAGTTGTATCAACATCTTGAATTCTTGCTGCCTCTGTACTTAAAGTCTTTTCATAGGAAGAGATGTAAGTAGGTTGGTTTATTGAACCAGCGGAGAGGTCAACGACTGCTAAACAGTCTCCTCTGTTCTCAGCTAATTGCATTAAATATAGAGTCAAAGGCTCATAAACTAGTCCAGGGACAGAAACAATGTTTGTTTCAATGAATTCTGGATCCTTGATTGTATCGATTGCTCTCTTGTATGTATTGTAAACATAGCTAGATTGAGCAGTAGAACCAGCGCTGATTGCTAGGTTTCTTAGTGGTTCTTTCTCGAATACGTTAAATCCGTCAGTGCCGCCTTGTAACGGGGAACAGAAAGAACTGATTTGTTCTGTGTTTAATAGATCAATATAAGTTTTTCCTGTTGTTGCAGTATAAGCAGAACCACCTGTTCTAGAACCTGGTGTATTTGTAAACGAAATACTTGATGATGTACCTGTTTTTACTAGTTCATCTAGAGTGAAATACCAAGAGTATTCTGTTGCGCTAGAAGCGATACCGGATACAAATTCACTCAAAGCTGTAGAACCAGCAGGTAATCTTAGTGTATCTACGTTTGATGTATCATAAACAAAAGAAGCTGTTGTTCTTGTGGATTTAAATCCAAATGAAGCTTGCTTATAGCTTGATAAACCATCTTCGGAAGTCGTGCTTCTTACAAGTGTCTCTGGGAATGCAAGCTTGATAGCTGTCATCGAAGTTAGAGAACCCGTAGAATTAGTGGCGGATGCCATGCTGAAGCCGTTTGCAGCTACAAGTCCTGTAGCACCACCGTCTACTGTAGTAGTAAATGTGCCACTTAAGGTAATTGGTTTTAGAGGACCAAATACTCCGAAAGGTAATGCATCTGGTGATAATGTTTGATAAAAATCTGGATGTAAATCTACTCTAATGTATTTAGAAACATTTTCGTTTGTTCCTTGTCTTATTAATTTTTGTGTAACCGAATCATAAGTGTATGATACATCACCAATCTTTCTTGAAATAAAATCAGGAGAGGTCGGATCTAAAGAGCAAGCAGTAAATGATTCTAGTTGTTTTCTGTTGTTATCAACATCGTCAATTCTTCTAACGACAACATCAAACGATCCATACTTGATTAGATCATTTACTGGCGGTTTGATATTTGAAATTTCAATTTTAACATTTGATCTTGCCCAGTCGCCGCCATCAATTGCGATAAATCTAAACAATTTTGTCATTGATGTAGCAGCGTAGCTGGTATCAGCAGCGCCCTGAACAGGTGATTGTCTAAAATACCATCCTGTTCTTGCTGCATGTGTATCTGGTGTTTCACCAAGGTGATTGCTATAATAATTCAAAGGAAGAACCATTGCATAAAAATCAGATGAATTTGTAGATGCAGTGTTTGCTGTTCCATTTGAGCCAAATGATTCTGCATTTAGTAAGAATTGGTTTTCAAATGTTTCTCCTAACCACAAACCAGCAGGGCTGCTTGGACCAGCAATACCCGTATCACAGTTTCTTGGGCTTGTATTGAATACTTTTCTAATAAAGTTTCCAGAAGTAGAATCAAAAGAAAATTGAACTTTTTTATTTGCATCTGTTTGTGTTGAGCCAGAAACATAAACGGTAAATTTACCAGAATCGGCTTTAATCATAACACCGTTAGATTGTGTTAGTAATGAAGCACCAGCAACTGTACCAGATAAAATAGGAACTGAACCTGTACAATACCAAATTGCGGCTAATGTTCCAGAAATATTTGTAGCTGCTGCTGAAGAGCTTGGGAACACAAACAAACCATGAGCGCCAGCAGGAGCGCCAGCAGATGGATCATTTACTTTCCATCCAGAAAAACCAGCATTGTTTGTTGTTCCGCTGGCTTGATCGTCTTGAACACCAAGTAGTCTTACGAAATTAACTGTTTCACTGTTTGCCAACCAAGCTTGTGCAGCATAAGCAGCATAAGTTGGAGCATCATAATTTCCATCTCTCCATCCATCACCAGTAGCACCGCCACCAGCAACAGGCTCGCCAAATAACTCAACAAATTCAGAATATGAATTCACTGTTACAGGTCTTAATGCCGGACCTCTTTTTGAACGACCAATAATGGTTGGTCCAATTGGTTGTGGTTGTGCAGGAATTTGTGATTGATCTATTTCTCTTAAAAATACCCCAGGTGAAACAAATTTAAATTTCTTTACTGACATTCATCATTCTCCTATGAATAGCTCCTAATAAATAGTTTTAAGAATCTCAAAATCATTCTCTAAAAGGAGTATCTGGGTCACCTAAATTATTTATGTCTCCCATTATTACTCTTTCTCTTTGTATTCTAATTTTTGCTGGACCTTCTCGGTAAACTATGTTTGGTGTCTTTTGATTTATCTCGCTTGTTGTTGTAAACCCTAAAACAGTTACTGAAAGTTTTGATTCATAAATTTTTTCATTTTCTCCGACTTCTGGAGAGTTGCTAGTAAATCCATTGTCTGTTGTGGTAAACAATTCATACTTAAAGCCGCCATACTTTATTGTTTGAACATTAGAATTGTTTACTGTATTAGTCCTTTGAAATGGTGCTATCATTTCATTTAATTGTTGCATGTAAAGAGCCTTTAAAGCAATCTCATATTTTATTTCGTAATAAGATGGATAAGGAATAAATACATATTGATTAACTATTTCTGTATTTTGTGATTTGAAATTTGGATCTCCAAATAATCTTTGCGCTCTTGCGTTTGCAAAGTTCTTTGTTTTATCTTGTTGAACTTTTTTCCAAATACCAAGTTGTCCATCTTTATAATCATAGGCTGCACGGAACACTCCTGGGACTGGTCTTTTATTGGCATCTGCTAAAGCAAATGAAGATCTTTGAACTTGTATTTGTGGAAAATCAAGAAACCCGTTATTATCTCTATTATCTTTTTGTTCTTTAATTTGAAAAGCTCTTTCTCTTGAAAACCAATCAACTGGAACTTTTCTTATTCCTTCGTTTGTTGTGGCATGAACATCAACCGTTTCATTAACCCAATTATATAAAGCCATGTCGATTGTTTCAAAAGTCGAAACTGGTGTTGGATTATCTTGTTGTTTGTATGATGTATCCATTTATATACCTTTCTTAGTTAAATATAATTCTTAATGATTTTCTTTTCTTTGATTCTTCTATCGGGATGGTTTCATAATCATCTCTTTTCTTTTCATATTAACTTCGTTAAGAAGTTTTTTGTTTTCAAAAATTATTCTAATCATTGTGCGTTGAATAATCCTTTTCTGCTCTTAATACAGGTTGCTGTGATCTCAACTCTATTTTCTGTTTGACCATATGGAGAAGCTGGTTCTGATAACTTGACTATTTCATAAAGAATATTATTATGTAAAACAAAATCACCTTCTCTAACATAAACATCTTGATCTTCTGTCAATCTTCTCTTATGGAAATGGATAGTCATTGTTGTATCCTTTTCCAAACCAAATTTATCTACTTTTGTTTCTATATACTTACCAGAAAACTCTACGAAAGCATAAACTCTAACTGGCGGAAGAAATGTTTTAACAATTGCTTCACCATAGAGAGGGTGGAACTCTGTCCTATCAATATCGATAGGATAATATAGAACTGGCTGACCGCTTACTCTTTCAGCAACTTCTGAGACAACTTGCTTATTAAAATCCCTTTCAGGCTGATTGATAAACATCGGAACTGGAGGAGCTGCTGGTTGTGTGAACTGGTTTCTTTTAGCCATTTAAATTATCCTTTGTATTTTGTTCTTTCCAACTTCTTCCTGCTGTTATGTTGCTAACAGACGCTAAACAAATATTAAATTTAGTGGCAATTTCTTTAGAGGTTTCTCCGCTTTCATATAATTTTCTAATCTGTCTTACACTTTCCCAACTTAATTTTGCGGAAGGATTTTTATCTCCCATTAGACTTTCTGGGTGCGCTTTTCTATAATTATTTTCCGAGATTCTCTTTTTGTGTTCTTCTGAAAATTTAATTCCCTTTCTTTTAAGAGACATTTTTAATTTTGTTTCTTCTGTTGCTTTTTTGCCTACATTAGCTAGTGCTAATTTCAATTTGTGACTTTCAGATTTTATTTGTCTTCCACCAGAAAAAGTTGTTTTATTATATTCTGGTTTTAATTCATTGATTGCTTTTTCTTCTCTTTCTATTAATAAATTTTCTTCGCATTCTTCTAAAATAAAGAATTTAAAATTATTTTCTCCATACTTATTCCAAGAACTTTGAAGATGCGAATTACCGTGTCTATTATTTTTTAAATCACCCCTATGTTTCCGCCACCGTTTATGGACTTCTTTACTAGAACCGACATAGCGTTTACCGTTTGATAAATTTTCTATTATATAAATTCCACTTATTTTCATTTAGCACCCCAAGATATTAGCAACCAACGGAATTTGAGAAGCTAAACATAACAAAAAGCTTCCTACAAAGATTGGAAGTGGTGCATACTTCATTGTTTCAGCGGCATTCTTGGCTATACCAGCTTGTGTTTCTGTAATCTTGGCATAGGTTAATTCGTCAAGAACCTTAACAAGTTCATCTCTTAGTTTATCTTTTTCGTCTTTTGCTTCTGACGCTAATGCCGTGGCATTTAGAGTAATTGTAACACCAGGAGAAGGAACGTTACCGCCAAACTTACCACGAATCTGACTTAACATTTCTTTTGATAAAGCTAGCGCATATCTTCTGATCCATTGCTTTCCTATGCTGTTGATGTTAGTATATGGTATGTTCTCGAAAGGTAGAGTGTTTAGGTTATTGACGCCACCAATTCCATCGTTTGTTGTACCAGCCTGCCAAGCGTCAGGAACGATGTAAAATCTAAAATACATCTTTGATACATCTGTAGCTGCTGGTACTGGATAAAGCCTTAATTTGTTATCTACAATCTCATAAGAGTGATGGGATGTTCTTGTATAGATTGAATCTTCATACATCATAGCTTGTAGTTTATTCTGCCACGTTGGAACAACCTCAAAAGTAGAGTCATCAGTATACATACCATAAGTTGTCATGTTACCAATAACGTTAATACCGCCATAGTAGGCAAAAAATCTCCACATGGCTCTTGGAGTAATATAGTAAACTCTAGTTACGACTGCTCTCTTCCCCATTAGTTCTGGGTGCCCAGACGCACTTAATGCGGTATCTGCTGCTGTTTGTAAATCATAATCTTGAACACTAGAGGTTAAATTAATTGATGCTGAATAAACAGGAACATCGCCACCGACTCCAACAGAAGCTCCAAAACCTTTGGCAACATTTCTTGGTAATTGTGCTTGGAATCTTGGGAACTTTAGTGCAACACTACTTCCAGTTGGTCCAGATAATAAATGTCCAAGATGATCAAAAGTTCCTGTCGTTGCACCAAGCATGTTTGGTAAAGAATTCTTTGCCTGATGAATGTTTACAAGATAAGAATATTCCATACAGGCAGCTTGATAAGCTGCATAAACATTTTGATTTGTTAATTCAATATCTAATACGTCACCACCAAGCATCTTATAAACATAGGCTACTTGCTCTGCAGCTCCAGATAAAAAATATTGGTCTGTACTATATTCTGCTATGTTAAACGGTAATGAAGTAGCTGCTACTGCTGCTGCTGTTGAAGAAGCAGATAATCTTACAGTTGTCGTTGTCGATGCTGGGGTAAGAACGGGTAATGCCATAAATTATTTCTCCACTTAACTAAATAGTCCTTGTTATCTAAATAAGTATTAATGAACCCACCTATTATAGAACAACTCGGAATGTTTAATCTTTTAAATTGGATATTTCTTCCCAGAACAGAATTGGCATAGCCAACTCCACATTTGCCTTTTAAACCAGCATTACCACAATTATATGCAGCAAGAGCCAGCTTCATATTGCCGGATCTTCGCTTCCAATAACGAATGGCTCTTGTGCCAACGATTCTATTGATGTAAGGAATTCTTAAAAGCTGTCTTGGCACTGGTGAATAACGATAATCGATTTGCATCACGCCCGTGCAGTATGTATTACTTTTAACGAATATATTTCCTCTTGATTCCTGATATTCAATAGAGTCGATTATTTTGTTGCTTATCTCCGGATCATTGGCTCTGCAAGTGAGCAATAAGCTGATCCAGAAACTCAGCTTAAAAATAACAAACATTGTTATAAGTAGTTTCTAAAAACACAAAACCCCTGTCAAGTTTCCCTGACAGGGGTTCTGCTTAATTAACCCTTAGTTGATTAACCAATTAGGTCGGCAACAACTACTAGACCAAACATGTCTGGACGAACCATCTTCTTGGCGTAGCGAGTCATTAGACCCTTTCTTGGTACAAAGTCTTCTGTACCAAAGATTGTTGGTGTAATCATTAGTGGTACGTATGGAGCGTAGACATAACCACTTTCGAGGAATGCCTTGCCTCTACGACCAACGAGGATTAGGTTGCGTGGGAAGTATGGATCAACATAGAGATCCCACTTCTTGCTGAGGCTACCAGCCTTGACTGCGCCAACTGAACCGCCCTTTAGATCTTCCATGCTGACATCAGCGCGGAAACCAGAGGTGAATTCTAGGATGTTGGCAACTTCAGGTGAAGTTACAAGAAAGTTCGCACCACCACGTCTTGTCTTTCTGTGGATTTGAGCTGAAACGTCATTAATTGTTTCAATGAGTGTTTCATACCACATGCTGACATTGCCTGTGAAGTCCGGTGGAGCACCGACTGATGTGATGCTTGCGCCTGAATCACGGTTGACGAACTTACCTGGTCTGCGGCTCCAGTACTTGACTGCAGCTGTTGCACCCTTAACGAGATCGTTGAGGATTTCTTGATCAATTTCAAGAGCAACGTGTTCAGATAGGATGCTTGTTAGCTCAACTTCAGCATCAAGGTTGTGGTAAGCGTTTAGGTCTTGACCTAATTCTGGTGACCACTTGGCCTTGAGTTTCTTGGTTTGAGCTGTTACAGCGATGCTATCGACTTTGATATCGATTTCTGGGATTGTAGCATTAAAGCCAGTTGCGCTAGTTGGAGTGTAGTTTGAACCACTACCGGCACCTTCAAGATACAATGATTCAGCAATTGATCCCAAAGTATTACCACCTGGTGATACTCCATCTCTGACTGCAAATGTTACTAGCGGTGTAGCTGAACGAGCAACCATTGTTGCCAAGTCTATTGCTTTGGCAGCAGTTGCTGAACCTGTTGCTTGAACAACGAATAACAAGCCAGCTGTAGTGGAGTTGAGAGAAACAAGACCATTACTTCCGACAAAAGCTCCCTTTGTTAATCTTCTTACTATTGAGCCAGTTGTTGGGTATAATTTATGTGGACTATCAGAACCAACTGTTGGTGAGAAAGTAATGATATTCTTCATATCAAGATTTGCTGCAGCTGCTGGAAGTGTGCTACCTGTTACAACAAATACTGCAACAGCTTGACCTACTAGATCTGCATCATAGTCTACTAATTGCGATAATGTTGTAGCATTTGGGAAAATTGTTGCAGCAGGACCAGTTAATGTGCTGACAAGAGCAGCGTCATCACCAACTCCGCCACCAACAGTTCCAGATGCAATACAAACAAATGCAGCATTTCCCGCTCCTGATCCAGTAGGAGATGAAAAGCCGTTATTTAGTGAGTAGAAGCTTTTTTCTAGGTTTTGAACACCATTGCTATCAACACCAGTTAAGCTAACACCACCAGTGATTTGGCTAGCTACAACGTTACCACCGTAAATAGATTGAGCACCAATTGCACCTACATTTGTTTTACTTGCTGTATCATTGCTATATGTAAAATCAAGGAAGAAGATTAGACCGGATGGTAGGCTCATTGGTTGAACTGCTACGAGTTCATTTGCAATTAGACCACCGAATACGCGTCTAACAATTGGGAATGCAACTGCAGCAAAACCTTCAACGTCACCAGCGGACATTGTGGAAGCTTCACGGAGTAGTTCCTTTGCTTGATTTTCTAATAGACGTGACATTGTTGTTCTTGTTACGTCGCTATCGATTCCTTCGAGTAGACCTGTTCTCTCCCATTTCTTTGAGAGGGCAGCGCCTTCACGAAGGAGATTTCTTTCTACAATATTTTCTGTTAATCTTTCGACTATACTTGCCATTGTTTTATCTCCTTTGATAAAGTTAAGTTATTATAAACCTGCTAACCGTTTCATACGTTCAGCAATATCATCTTGCTTCTTAGGCTCCGCACGAGTGCCTCTTAGCAAAAGTGAAGAAGAACGTCTTTCAACTGCCTCGCTCAATGATTTGGGTGTACTTCTACTGGTTCCATCCCGCATTGTGCTTTTTAATGTTTCATAAAGCAATTTTACTTCTTCAGCTGTCTTGGCACCATCAATAGATTCAGCAATTTTATTTTTTTGCTGTCCATTTAGGGAACTATCTGATAGCGCCTTATTAGTATATAGTAGCTTATAATTCAATATTCTTGACTCATGTAATTTTTCTTCATAATTCTTGATTTTATTAACCAAAGTTTCATTTAATTTTACAGAATCTTTTAAGCCACTCTTTAATCTCTTGTTTGATTCTTTTAGAGAATCTACTTCTTGCTCTAATTCTTCAATCTGAGCTTGTAGTTCTTCTAACATATAATCGTGTTCTGCTTCTTCTTTGAACATACCAGTAAATGGTGATCTTTGACCTGATCTCTTCCAGTCAAGTTTAATAGCTTCTTTAAGATCTTCTCTTTTGGCTGTTGCTAATAGTGTTTTTAATCTTGTTGCCCAACCTGGATGTTGTTTTTCCTGTGTTGTATTAAGAGCGTTTTCAAGTTGTTTTATTAACTCTTTAATAAGTTCAGCATCTGTTAATTCTTTTTTATCAGATTTCTTTGTTTCTTCTAAATCTTCTTCCTCGTCATCGTCTTCTTCGTCGGATTCTTCTTCGTCTTCTTCGTCGGATTCTTCTTCGTCTTCTTCGTCTTGCTCGTCATCATAATACTCTTCATCATCAAAATCTTCTACGTCGGCGTCTGGATTATAATCCTCGTCGTCTTCTTCATCTTCATCTTCTTCTGAATCATAATCAATGTGGAATCCAACATCGTCTTCTGCGCCGTAAAGATCTTCGTCTCCGAGATCTTCATCATCTTCAAAGTCTTCATCTTCGATGTCAACGTCCATGTCTTCTTCATCATCTAAATCAACGTCTTCATCCTCGTCATCAAATTCTTCATCACCTTCATCATTAAAATCATTTAGGTCAGAAAGTTCTTCGGCATCATCTTCAGAATCTTCGTCGTCATCTTCAAAATCATCTTCGTCAGATTCTTCTTCGTCATCGTATGGGAAGGTTTCTGATTCATCATCAAAGTCTTCATCATCATTCATTTCTTCTTCTAATTCTTCATTAAGTTTAGATTTCTTTGATAATACCTTTAATTCTTGAAGAGCAAGTTGTTCTGGGGTTTCTTTGTTTTTGCTGAATTCAAATTCTGTTAAAGAATCAAGATCAATTTCAACAACGCCAGTTGGGTAAGCTTTGTCTGCAATCATTTCGCCATCCTTAAAAGCATAATCAAGCTTTGTGAAAATAGAAGATTTATTATCTTCATCTGCTTTTGCTTTCTCTGGATCAACAGGAGCAGAACCAGGAGTTACTGGCATACCAGGCATAGGAGCGGCAGCAGGAGCAGGATCAGCGGCAGGAGCGGCTTGTTCTAAAAGCCTCTCAATTTCTCCTTCAAATTCTCCAGAATATTTTTCAATTAAAGATTGTTGTGCATTTTTAATTGCAGCTTCCTTTAATTCTTTTGCGTCTAAAATTGCTTGTTCTAACATTGAACTCATTTATAATTTCTCCATTTATGGTATAATAAATAGTATATTTATTCCCTAATGATTTTTTTTCTTAATTCCGCCAATAGACAGAGAATTTCCTTTTTTACCAAATCTACTTTTCATTATCCAACTCCCAATGAACCAGACCAGTTATTACCAGTAGCAACAAAGGAAGGAACTCCTCTTGGAATTGGAGTTAATCCTGCTATAATTGAAGCAGAACTTTGCACTGTTGTATTTGAAATTAAGAATAAATCTTCAATTCTCCATTCGCCAGTATAAGATTCTCCAAAAGCTAGTGAAAAATAATTTGAAGTATTAGTAGTTCCAAGAGCGCTAAAGCCGACTCTAATAGCTGGAGCACCAGAGACAGAACCAGTATTAACAATTGTTACAAATTTAGTTACATATGGGAACTGAACCTTCAATATTGCTGCATTACTTGCTGGTACTGTTAAGCTAGAAGTAACAAAAGGAATCCCACCTAATTGATAAGAACCCACTGACCCCAATCCAGGATTTGGCCATTGCATTGTTTCATTTGCCATAATAATTAACTCCTTAAGTTACAATAAATAGTTTACTCTTTCTTTTCTTTTGGCATGTCTTTTGCTTCTCTTTCTCTGCGAAGTTTAGCTATAACTTTTTTCCTACGATTCTTCATTCTCGATCTTTTTGCAGTTGGAGTTTCATAATATTTTCTATTTTGAATCTCTTCTACAATCTTTTCTTTCTTAACTTTGTTAAGAAATCTTTTAACCATTCTTTCTGGGTGTTCACCTTGTCTTAGTTTAACTTCGACATTGCATCTCTTGTTTGCCATACTTCCTCATTTAAATCCCTTTAATCCTGGGATGTTGTTAAGAATGGATAAATCCATTCCTGGATCTCCGTCATCAACGGAACGATTATCTGGACCTGGTGCTGGCTCTAAGCCTTCAAATACGCTGGCGTATGCACCTTTACCAATAGAATCAGCAAGTTTTTTTCTTACTTCGTTTATTTGTGGTTTTGATTGTGGTTGTTGTGGCTGTTTTTTTGGAGAAGTAACTTCTGGATCTCTTCTGGTTGATTCAGAAAAGATTTGTTTATTGCCTTTATTAACTTCGTTAATAAGACTGGACAACAGCCCTTCTTCTAGCAACATCTCTTGTAAACATTCTTTAACAAGAGGCTTCATAATTTTTTTCATTTCGCTCTTTGTCATTTAATCCTCAATTAGAATGTCATTCATTGCTCTAAAAATCTTATCTGATTTGGTAAAGATATTTGGTTCTTTGTGTTCCTTAAATAAGAAAGCACCAGTTGTTGATGGTTCCGAAACAAGATCAAAGCAGATTAACTGAAAGTCATCTTGTACCATTGTTGTTCCGCCTTGGTCCTTTGTCGAACCAAGACCGCGAGAAGAAACGCCAAGCTTAACTCCGCCCCTAATAAGATCCTTTGCAATTCTACCAGCAGGAGTATCTAATAGGCGAAGCTTTCCAATAACTTCATCATTTCTCATCTCAATGTGTGTTACGATGTGAGAAGCATTTTTTAATTCGATAACAGAGGAGTCTGGGTGGTCTAACTCGCCAAGTGCTCTTTTTTCTTGAACAAGTTTTTTATAGTTTTCTACTTCTCTTTGAAGTGTTCTCTTTGGATAAACTCTGCCGTTGCCATTCTTAGCATCTGCCCTTTGCAGACGACCAGCAAGAATGACATCGCCAGCTTCAATCATTCTCTTATCATCTTCTGTTAAAAGAGAAGAATCATTATCAAGTTCAAGAAATTCTGTTAAAACGTATTTATTCATTATTTTATTGCCTTTAACAAACCAGTCAATCTAACTGTCTCTTCTCTAGTTTTAGCCATGCTTTTAATTCTATCCATTTCTAAATCTAGTGCAACCACAGCAGGATCTTTGGCCAATGGAGTATCTTCATTCAGGCTCTTAAACCTAGTAACTTCTTCTTCAATAATCTGATTTAGTCTTTCGTATGATATTTTCATAGTCAGCAACCTCCTTTGCAATTAGTTGGTGGTCTTTTCATCCACTTGTTTGTCCAGAGATTGTGCCCCTGATTTGATTTTAAAATTAAAGCCATCATCGCTTACTCCCATATTTAATATGTAGCTAGTTCCAGAGCTTAAAAATCCCAATAACATAAAATTTATTATAGACTGCTCAAAACTAAATAGTTCGGTATATGGAGAAACTCCACATAAAAACATTCCTACCCAAAATCCCATACACATAGGACATTGGAATAATTCTCCAAACCATCCTTTTGTAGGTCTAATGAATTTTAAAATTGCACCATAACAAAGTATTTGGGTTAAGCCATAAGCAATAAGAATAAAATAAATTAGTTGAAGCATTTATCCTCTATTGTTGTTCGAACCAATTAATTCCTCCTACACCCTATAAAGAATACCATAAGCAGTTTGATAAATGTTTACGTGTCCTTTTCTTGGTTTTTGTGGAACTTCACCAAGTTCGGTTGTATCTTCTTCTTCTGGATTTACAAACATATCTTCAACGTTTTCTTCATAATTCTTGGAAATGTCAATGAACTCCATTTCTTTTTCCATAAATCTCTTTGTAAGAAGAATTATGACTTGCATAACGTCAATCTTGTCGTTTGGAGGATAAAATGACTCTAACGAATTAATAATCGCTCCACTTCTAATTGTTCCCTTAATTAAGACACCTTTTCTATCTAAAAATTTAAAGTATCTATTTTGAGCAGGATACGTATCAGATGTTACATTGTCTTTTGGAATTGTAAATATTTTATTTTTTGATGGAATAATAACTATGTCAATCAAAGGATGGTCATAAATAACAATGTTGTTATCCAATGTTTTTCTTATATTAAGCTTAACTTTTATGAATCTTGGTCCAAAGATAATTTTAATTTCTTCTTTCTTTGGCTCCTCATCTGCGCCCATAGGTGTTCCAATGTCTTCTGGATTAACACCAGCAGCTGCAACTTCTTTACCTGTTATTTTAATAGTTATTGCCATATTTTAGTTCTCTAATTCGTTGACGAGCTTTTGGAATTTAAGGATCTTTTGTAGATACTTCTCGTCAATTTCTTCGTCTTTGAGAGCGTTAAATCTCTTTTTAACCTCAACAAGCTTCTTTAAAATTTCTTTATCTTCTTTTACCTCCGCGACGCTATGAGCGGAGTTTAATTTAGAAGAGATGTTTTGTAGTTCTTCGTTTAGAAAGACAACAAAATCGGTATTATCATCCTCTGTTGCTGTCATATATTTCTTTAACAAAGATTTTTGGTTTTCTAATAGATCGGAGTATTTCTTATTAAAAGCGTTTAAATAGCTGTGAACAACATACTTATCAATTTTCTCATTAATTTGATCCAACGTTTGTTCGCCAACTGTCATTTTTTCAATTGCTTGTCTTTCCATTAGCATTCTTGCTGGAATGGAAGCTTTGTCTCCAAAAATTTGTTGAAGAGTTGCAATATCTTTATAGTTTGGAACATAGTTTGCAAAAAATTTAGGAGTCAGTGAACGATTAACTTTTGCGATTAAAGAACTCTGTTGTTGGAATACTTTATCCATTCCAAGACCAGCATACATTCTTTTTGCTTCTGATAAAATTCTTTCTGCCAATTCTTTATCTACATTCTTTGTTTCAAGAACAGCTTTGTAGATCTTTAATTCTTCTTTGAGAACTTTTCCTTCTGAAAAATATTCCACAAATAAATTACGAATTTCTTGTAATTTTCTTGGATCATTATCTAATTTTGCTTTTGTATATTCTCTTACAAGAGCTTCGTATAAAAACAATGTATTTCTTTTTTTATTGTGGCTTATTTTCATTTTTTACTCTTCCATTATGGTTTCTAAATCCCGGTCAAGTTTATTTAATTGATCCTCGGCTGACTTATTATAATTAGTATCGATTGACTCTGCAATACCTTTTGCTAAACGATCTGATGTAACATAACCGAATCCAAAGGCATTTCTTTTAGAATTCTTACCGTAAGCTTGACTTCCCCATAAAGACTTAACGTGTCTTGTAAATGGTCCACGATCTTCTCTTTTGTCATCATCAGTTGGTTTATATTTTTTACCTTTAGAACTAAGAGTTAAGTAAGAACCATCAGCGTATTCAATCTTTACAGGTTTATCTTGTTTATCTCTTTTTACAACACTATCTCTTTTAGCTGGGGCTTCTGGCGGTGGTGCTGCCAAAAGTGGTGAACCACCTTCTTCCCCAGGGGCTGGAGCTGCTTCTGGAGCTGGAGCTGCTTCTCCGCCAGCTGGTGCGGCTCCAGCTTCTCCTCCTTCTGGTGGAGGCGGAGTTATTGCTGCCCCTAATGTTCCTGGTCCTCCACCTAGTCCGCCTTCTATACCACCTGTAGGTTCAGCCGAAAGCGATGGACCGCCCATTCCACTCATATCACCTGCTGACGGCATATCTTGTGCAGATGCTTCAATTGCAGCATCAACTCTCTTATCATAGAAACGTTGTCTTTCAATCTTCTCAAAATCTTCATCAGACATACCGAATATATTTTTTGAAACATATTGACGAGAAAAGAAGTTTGCACCAAGTGCTTTAGATGCAACGTCTAGTTTTTGGCTCAATCCCTCTAATTCTTGCATCATTGCAATACGAGAAGGATTATTTAGAGAGAGTTTAAAAGAAATTAAGTCATCACCTCTGAACCCAAGAGTATAAAGATGCACGATGCCAATCTTTTCCATTTCTGAAAGCATTGCTCTTTGCAGTCTTTGAACTGTTCTTGCAAAACGAATGTCTTTTTGAGCAAGTGTAGACTTATCTTCTTTATCTGACTCAGATTGTGAAAGATAAGCTCCTGGGATTTTAATTGCGGCAAATAACTTATTCTTTAAGTATTTAATATCTTCAATTGAATCAATACCTTTTTGACCGGCAAGTGGAGTAATCTTAGATACAGAACCAGCGCGGACAGGAAGGTAATAATCTTCCTCAACGCTTAGAGGATTATAGCGAAGATCTACTTGTCCTGTTGTATCATCTACAACTTGATGTCTTTTAAGCTGTGTAATAACGCGCTGCATATATTGCTCAACATCTTCTGGAGGAATGCCTGAAACGTCGATCTCAAATACTTTTCTGTCTGGTGCGCGAATAACTCTTGCTGCCATCATCGCATCTTCTACGAGAATTAACTGACGCCAAATTCTTCTTGCTGGATCTAATACTGATGTGCCGTATGGAGCATACTTATCATTTCCTAATACACGAAAGTGAGCAATCTGCCAATTTTCAAACGTCAAACCGCCAGCATTCCATTGGAATTGTAGATAATTAGGGTTTGTTTGATCTTGACCTTCTAATCTCTCAACTTCCTGCGAAGGAAGGCCAATCGCTGCTTTAACACCAAGAACTTCGTCTGTATCAAGATACAAAAAGAAATCTCCATACTTACACATTGTTCTTGCCCAGTTAAAGAGATTTGATTCAATGTTTAGTGTTTTGTAGAATAAAGTATCAATAATGTTCTTGATTTCTTCGTTGTGGCAATCAATCTTTAATAGCTTTGAAACCTCTGTAAAGGTCGTCATTTCATCTGCATAAACATCAAGAGCAGATGCCAACTCTGGATAAAATTCCATTTGCTCAAAGTCAACATATCTTTCTGCACGGCTTTGAATAGCCATGTTCCCAGAACGAAGTGAATCAAACGGGTTATAAACATTTTTCTTGTATGATAAGCCTTGTAGAGAATTAAACTTGCTTGCATACTTGTCTAATTGAAACTTTCTTTCTCTTGTTGGTTTTTGTGCTCTAAAATTAATGATAGGACCAGAGAACAACTTTGTTAATCTCTTAAATAAAGGAGACGCACTATTTTTTGGATTGTTTCTCTGATCTGCTTTATTTGCCATTTTTTATTCTCACTTCATTAACCAAGAGAACTCTCTTGCGTTGTTGTATGCTTCAGCCCACTTCTTGCGATTTTCGGCTTTTGCGTGTTCAGGCATTCCAGGTATTGATGACTCAAATGTTCTTCCGCCAGTATTTATTCCGCTGATAAATGCTTGACGGTATTGTACATCTCTTTGAGAAATTATTAAGGCCCCTTCTCTTACCCAGCAGGCAATTGCACAGGACATTACTAAATCGTCATTACTACCTTTAATTGCCTCCGCTTTTCCGTTGTTCCAAACAAATGTTTCTAACTCATTAATTAGTCTTTCAGAATTGATTTTTATTATCTTGTTTCTTAAAAATTCTTCCATCTTTGCAATAGCAAGGGGGCGCATCTTAACGTTTGTATTGAAACCAGGAACGGCACTTGAATCATACAATGCTGTCATCGGCTCAATAAAATCATAACTTGATTTTTTGTGGTGGTAAATAGCTGGATGTCTCATTGATTTGAGTTTTTCTAACACTCCGTAACCAAATGAGTTATTCTCTACAACCGTTAAACAAAAACCATAATCTTTTGATGTCTCAAATAATAATTCTGCGTATGCTTCTGGGGCTAACTTGCCTTGGTATTCTGCCACTTGTTCCATAGAATCAACATCGTAAATGTTAAATGCAGAATTATCTTCCGCATCTCCACGGGCAACGTCGGCAGAAAGTAAGTACCTTCTTCCTGGTTCTGGTTCTTTCCAAATCCATAGATTTCCATCAAAACCACCTCTTCTTATTGGTTTTGATGTTCCATCTTTCATCTCTTGTAGAATTACACCGTCAACAATTGTGTTTCCAGAAAAATTAAAAGAGCATTCGTATTCTTGTGCAATGTCCTTCGCACTAAGGTTTTTAGTATTTTCTTCCCACCATTTTTGGTCTCTGTCTGGGTGGGCGTCCCAGTTTAGCTTAATAGGATTAAAGTTGTTCTTTCCTGTCTCCGCATCTGTATAAGTCTTGTGAAACCAGTTACCAACGCCTTTTGGAGTTGATACGGCGATACAGCGACCACCAGTGGCAATTGTAGGATAAATACCAGCCCACATTTCATCCATACCTTGAATGATGCCAGCTTCGTCAACAATGAGCAAAGAAAGAGCTTCGGAACGACCAGAGTCGCCAGTTGTTGATGCTGCCTTAACCCAAGAGCCATTATTTAATTCAAGAGTGCTTTTGTTGTCATTCTTAACCTTAGCAATCTTCATCCAATCAGGAAGATTGTTATACATTAACTTAACCTTCTTAACCATACCAACGGCAACGTTTAATTGCGTGGCAACAGATAAGACAGTCTTTTCCCTATGGAATAATACCATCCAAAGAATAAAGCCCGCAGTTGCAGTCGAAAGACCCATCTGGCGAGCTTTGAGTACGATGTTAAATCTATAATCTTGAAATTGTTTTATACAATCTTCTTGGAATGGATAAAGTTTAAAACTAATAAGTCCTTGGACTGGATGAGAAATTTTGACAAAGTTATTGATAAAATAAATGGGGTCTTTCCCACATTTAATTATTTCTTTAACAACTTCCTTCTTAGTTAATTGGACACTCATGCAACTCGCTTAGGAGCTTCTTCTGCCTTCTTCTTGTTCTTAAAGAGGCTCTTGTGATACTTTTCGTAATCAGCAACAATCTGACTCTTATACTCTTCTGGCTCGGGAATACCAGTAAGTTCGTAGCATTTATGTGCCGTTACAGACGTTCTAAAACGAGAAATTGGCTGAATTAAAACGTCGAAATCCTTAACTGTTTTTCCGTTCTTTAATGTTTTCTTGGCTTCTTTTGTTGCAAGACTTTTCTTTGTTGTAGCCTTAAATTGTTTTTTGACGAATGCAAGACATTTTTCAATAGTGCTTTCGATTTCGTCTTCAAACTTTCCAGCTCCCATCCTATGAATCTCGTTGAGCGGAATTTCTGCGTGGTAATTAATAGTCAGCTTTCTACCACCGACTTTAACGTGAAAACCATCCATAATTCTTTTGTCTACTAAGTAATTGCCTTCTTCTCTTCGTAAGCCAACTTTGTTGTCAATGTCTTCGTTGTAGGTTGGTCCATCATAAGCCAGAGACATCGCTTGACCAATCCCACGGACAATTTCGTAAATATCATTTTGGACCTCGTTGTTTACTATTTCTGCCATTTTGTTTCTCTTCCTTCTAGGTGTAAGACGTAGCAATTAAAACAACAATTAAACTTTGTCATATACATTTCGTCTGCTGCTTTATATACTTGATCTCCGCAGTAAGAACAATTTTTAAAGTTCCTCTTATTAAGTAGTTTTTCCCTGAGAATAAAACCACCCTGATCAACTTGGTTTTCATAAGGTTGTTGACGATAAAAATTCTCAACTGCCTTAACCTGATCAAGGTAGGTTTTTTCTTTCTCGGGTGTCCAAAGAGAAGAAGGGTCTAATACAGCTTTTTCACCGTATTTATCTTCAACGGCTTTTTCTAGTGCCGAGATCTGTTTTGGATCAAAAGGCATAACTACCTCTTATTTTGGCTTTGGAGCGCCACCTTTGTGGACTTTCTCGTTCCAGCCTTTGGTGTTTGGATCACCGGCTTTTGGCCAGTTATGACCTTTTCCACCTGGGCTTTGTGTGAATGGAGCAACTTTTGCTGGTCCGTGTCCTTTTGGCTTTTGATCTGACATAATTAATCCTCCTGAGATTATACAATAAATAGTATCATAAAATAAAAAGGCGTCAAGGTTTTAATCTTGACGCCTCCGAATTATTAGAAGAAATTATTTCTTTTTCTTCTCGTCTTTCTTTACTGGTTTTTCTTGCTTCTTTGCCATGATATACCTCCTAACCTTTCGGTGTTATAAATAGTTAGTTAATGTATGCAAATCCCTCTTCATCCTTCTGAATCTCGATAATTTTATCCACTGAGTCTTTTAATGTATCTAAGTGAGTGATTAATAATACAGTTTTAAATTGAGATTTAATCATTTCTAAAACTTTGATAAAACTGTCCATATGTTCCGCATCCAAAGATGTAGCTGGCTCATCAAGAATAAATACGTTGCTTACTGGCAAGCTGCCACATTTAATCAGAGCTAATCTAATCGCCATAGCAACCAAGGACTTTTCTGCTCCTGAGCAGTTTTCAATCGCTCTCGGAGAAGAATTAGGATGCTGAATGTAAATTTCTAATCTACCTTCTTCATTTGCAAAGTAAGCTTCAAACTCGACAATGTTTGCCAAAAGACCGTTTATTTCTTCGTTGATTATTGGCAGAGTTCTTTTAATTAATTCAAACGGAATACCGCTATTATGTGTGCATTTTAGAAATAACTCATAAGATGAATGTTCTGCTTTTAGTTTATTAAGTTCCTCTATTTCTTTCTCGTATGTATCAATTTGTTGCTCTAATGACGCTAAGTTTCCTACTGCTTTTGTATGATCGTTTTCCGCTGTCTTTAAAGATTCTTGTGTAGAATTCTTTTTCTTAACGAGATTAACAAGGTCTTTTTTCAATTCGTTAATGTTGTCGTATAAATCTTTGTTTGATTCATAACGATTAATTATTTTTTCATTCTCCACAAGTTCTGTCTCAACCTCTGACTTGGTATTTTGCAACTTAACTATCTCTTTTAAGAGAGAGGAGATTTTGCTGGATGCTTCATTAGATTTATCTTTAAGCTTTGTAAGTTTATCAAGGTATTCGTTAACTTTGTCTATCTCTAACTTTAATAGATCACCTCTTAAAGCTGCTTCTTGTTCTTCGATCGTTTTAAGAGCCAACTCTACTATTGAGATTTCTGTTAGGGATTCCAGTGCGCTCTTCTTAAATGAGCATTCTTTAAATTGGTCTTTGCCGCAAGCAGCTAAATCAATAAGCTCGGCAGACTTTCTATAGATTGAAAGAGAATTGTTTTTCATCTTCTTCTCGGAGAGAAGAGAATCAATCTCTTTTAGAATCTTTTTAGAAGCTTCCTGTTTTACTTTAAGTTCTTCTACATTAAGTTTCTCTACGACTTGATTAATCTTTTCAATGGTTTCTTCGTGAGTTTTTAATTCAGCTGATTTTTTCTCAATAGCTATTTTTGTCAGAGAAAGCTGAAAGTTTAATTCTCCGTGAGTCAACCAAGCTTTCTCGATGTCAATTGGCTCTTCTACCTTTGCAAGGTCAGCGGTCAGCTTTGTAATTTTATCTTGTAAAACTTGTTGCTCTGCTTTTAAAGCTTCTACATTCTTGGCTTCTTCGTATAATTTATCAATCGCTAAATGATGCTTTATGTGTATGTCGCCAAGTATTTTTGAGTAATCTTTGTCAGTTTTCTTAATCAAGGTTTTAAGTTCATTGGCATACTGGTTAGCTGGCTTATGTTTATTTTCAAAGATCTGTAAATCAAGAAAGTTAGCAAGGACTTCCTTTCTTTTTGTTGACCCTTCATTAATAAAGTCTAATGAGCCGTGTTGAGTTGACAGACAAGTATTACAGAAGTCTTCATAAGTTCCGATCTCTTTGCGAATGTTCTTGTCTGTCTCCATTCTATCGTTGCCATTAAATGGCATAACGCTTGCTCCCGCAAAAATCTCGAAATCTAATTCTGTTTTGCCTTCTTCTATTATCTTCCCTTTTGATTTCTTAGTAATTTTTTCTGTCTTTCTTGTTATCGAGAGAATTTCATTCTCACTTAAACTAATGTAGGCGCTTCCATTACCTTCTTTCTTACGCTCATTAACTACATCAAAATTCTTACGAATGTTCTTAGAAGTTGTGTTAAACAAGGTGTAAAGAAGGCTGTCGATTATGCTGGACTTACCAGAATAATTCTTTCCAAAGATTCCAACAATTCCGCTTAATTCATAAAAATCTATCTTGTTACCATCTTTATAATTAAAGAGATTATCCCACTCAAAATTATCAAGACTCCATTTAACATTTCTTGCAACATTATCAGATACTTCTGCATCAAGATTGAACTTAGTATTAATGTCTAATACTTGCTGCATCTGTTCTTCTGTAAGGTTTTCGGAAGCTAAGAACTCTTTGATTAGCTGTTGCTGAACATTATTATCTCGGAGATTTAATTTTGTCTTATCACCCTTCTCTATCTCATTCTCAACCTCTTTGGCGTGCTTATTGACAACAGTAATAGACTTAGGTGAATAATTTTTTAGTATGTCTGTTTTAAGTTTATTGATCTGCTCTTGGTCATAATACTTATCCAATACTAAACGAACGTGTGAACCAACCTGGATAACAGGAAAAGATCCATCGTATTCAACAGTTATGAAAGGAGCTGGATTATTAAAGATTATTGGTTTTACAGAGAACTTATTTTTATCCTTGATGTCCCAAATAAGAATTCCTTTCTCTGTCTCCTCTCCAAAGTTCTGTTGAATGGTTGAACCGCAATAAGCCACCTTGTCATTTAAGAATTGATGCTTATGAATGTCTCCAAGAAAACCATAATCAAAATCATCAAAGATTGACAGATTATCATCTGTATTCTTCATTGCCCAGCCAGTATCAGTCTTGGAGCCTTGAATTGCTCCGTGATACAATGCAATGTTAATCTTTTCTGCGCTAGTTGGTTTAATCCAATTATCTCGATCAAAGATCGATAAAACATTCAGACAGAATTTATCATTAAGATGGAACTCACCAGAATCTTTTAGAAGCTTAACTCTTGGACTATTAATAGCTTGAACAATTGGACTAATTGCATCTTGGCGATCAGCATTATTTAAATTACCATCGTGATTACCAAGAATAATGTATAGAGGAGCTATGTCTGAAAGATTGTTGAATAGTTTTGTTGTCATCTCAACAAATTCTGGTGAGATGTTTGTTTTTGTATGTGCAACGTCTCCGCAACAAATGATTGCGTCTACTTTCTCTTTTTCAAGAGCATTATACATTTGTCCAAAGATGTTTTCGTAAATGTTGTGGTGTTTTAGATTTTTAATGTGAATATCTGCTAAATGGGCGAATTTCATGCAACCTCTAATTCTTGTTGTAGTAATGTATCATAGGTCATCAATCTGGCACAAGCCTTTCTCTTCTGGAATTGTTCTTTTGTCATTTCTCCTGCGTCTTTATAAGGTAGAATATCTATCTTATAGACCTCAACACCATAATTGATAAGCTTTCGTATAATCTCACTTTCTTTCTTCGTCGCATCTGGATCTAACGCCATATACACAGTTGTATCATAGCCGACGATCTTCTGGAACAATTTACTTTCCTCTCTCAAAGTTGAACCAAGCATTGGAATTGCGTTGTGCCCTGCTTTGATTGCGTCAAAGATTCCTTCGACAAGAATAATATCGCTGTCAAAATCTATGTATAGTTCATTAAAGATTATATCTTTAGAAGACGGCGGTTGCTTAAACTTAGCAAACTTATCGCCAGTAATAGTTCTACCAATGAAGTAGTTTAGATCACCATTAGAGTTGAACGATGGAAAAATTATTCTGTCTTTGTATTCTCCGTCAAAGCAGAAACCAATCTTCCAATAAAGTATGTCTTCTTGAGTTACACCACGCTTCTTAAGATAGTTTAATGATTTAGCGTGCGCTAGGAGCGTCGTTTTATTTGTGAGCGTCACGAACTTCTCTGGTAAAGAGAAAACCTCTTCACGAGCCTCTGGAGTGTCTGCAAATAGATCGTCTAGGTTTGTATCAAGATCAACCTCTCCATCGAGCATTTTCCATCTCTGGAACATCTCAAAGGTGCCTTTTTTACGCACAAGTTTGCGAATATTGCCTGCAACATCGCAGACCCAACACTTGTACTTGCTTTTCGTAAAATTTACAGAGAGTTTCTTTTTATGGTGTTTACAGAACGGACAATAATAAAGATATTCATTTCCTACTTTATGATGTTCACCAAGGAAAGAATCAACAATATTTAGCTTTTCAGTGATTTCCATTGTAAATAACCGGCCTTAGCGATAATAAAACTATCGCTTCTATCCATAGAACCCGGAACAGGGTTCCCGTGTGCGGTCAATTCTACCTTAAAGTCTGGTTCTTGGTCAAGTACAGCTTCAAACACAACTTCTTTTGCTTTTCTTCCTTTCTCCATTTTCACGCCATACATTCTACGAGCCGTAGCAGCAGAAATAAATTGAGGATCTAAACCAATTACATCACAACAAATCCAGGAAACAATACCATTGAATCTCATTAATGTTGAAATTGTTTTAGCAGAAGACATACCAGCGGAGAAAGACATAAGAGGTTCTTCTACATAGATTGCTTTAATGTCGTATGTTTTATTAAGATTATCAACATACTTTTTAATATTTGAAGCTTTAATAAAAATGTCTTTAAGTTTTTCTAATCTTACCGCTTCACACAAGACGATCTTACCATCTTCGTCCAAGATAGTAAACGCAGTAATTGTTGTTGAGATATCAAGTCCTAAAATCATGATTAAATTGTATCAGATTAAATATCAAGTTTAAGTTTTATTGTATAATCTAATTCTGGTGTCTTTCTTACCGGATTTGCTAATTTTGCTATGGCTATTAAGTCGCCTTCTTCATTATAAACTCCGACTTCGCTTATAAACACTTGAGATTTATAAGGAGAATTATAATTGGTAAAAGAACTTGAAATAGTGTTTTTTATTACTAACTGGTCGTTTTCAAAGTATTGTCCATTGGATGGAACAAAATAACTTCCAGTTGGAGCATTGTAAGTTGTGCCGTTAACCACTATTGAGCTTGTTTGCCCAAGAACTAAAGAATTAAGTTGTCCACCGCTTATAAACGTTCTGTTGTTGCTCCAGGTGAAATCATTCTTTTCGGCAGAACAGAACATTGTTATAGTGCTTCTTTCTGTTGAGCCTTGAAAGTTTAATTCATATGATGCAGAAACAATCGGAGTATTGCTTCCTGCATCAGTCGTCGTCTTTTGATGTGCACCAAAATAAATCCATTTTAAATTATCAGAAATAGCAGTATAAGTATAATCTACACTATACTTGGGATCAGAAACGGGCTGAACGTAAAACTCGCTTGTATTTGCTAATTTTGAACTTCCTGTTAAGATAATAATTCCTTCGTCGTAAAGAACAGTTCCAATTTCTGTTCCAACTAAAGAAGAATTATAAGAAGAATAAGTTTGATATATCTTTGTATTTTTTTGAGAGTCACTAGCTTCGGCAACCAAGGTTCCGGTAACATAAATTTTTAAATTTAACATCCCTGGCTGTAATTTAATACCGTAATAAGCCGATGGTATTTCTATAAAATTTATGTCCATTAATGGCTTCAAAAAATAGTCTGAGTACCCAGAAGGATAGATGTTCTTTAAGCTACCAGCTTGAACCAAAGACGTGTTTAAATATTTTGCCGTGCTTGCATTGTTGTTATCTAAAGAATATTTTATGAATATATTATTTAATGCATAAAGTTTTTTAACTGTATTATACAACGTATAATGTTCGTAAAAGGCTCCACCAGGCTGATAAGCAATAAAATTTCTTTGTACTTGTGGAGTATAAGAAAAAGTACCACTAATAGAAAAAGAAGCGGAATAGAAAAAATTATTTTTAGTAAAGTTTTCTGATAATGATGCAGTATAAATTGTGTTCCTCTCTAACATCGTGATAGAGGAACTTACCTTATTACCTTCAGACAATTGATCGTTAACAGTTACATTGCCGTTATAAAAGACGACCTTGTAAGATGGATTTGCAGATAGAGTATTATAAAATACATCATTTTTGCCAAATTTTTTCATATTAGTAATCTAGTCTAACAGAAAGTGTATAATTAACTGCGTCAGTATTTCTTAGAGGTTCACTTAACTTAGCGACTGCAAGTAGTTCATCGTTATCAGAATACAAGCCAATTGTTGTTACGTAAGAATAGTTTTTGTCTGTTGGGTTGTTCTTTACAACAATCTTACTAGAACTTACATAAGTTGGATTTGAGCTAAAATTAAATTCATTAGCATCAATTCTGCAGTTATATACAGTAGAATATAATTGAGTATTGTTGCTGAATTGGATATTACCGACTAGTCTTCTAAACGAGTCTGCAATTTCTGTAATTGAGGCAGAAGAGAATCCTTGATCAGTAGAACCTGTTCCAGTTGTTATGTAACTGCTAGAGATCCAATTACTGGTATCTAGTGTAGCCGCATTCAAAACTAATACACCTGCTTGGTAGAATACTGTTCCGTAGGTTGTACCTCCAGAAGTTAGATAATAATATTCTCCAGCTGGGGAATCAGAGTAAACAGTTGTTGCGGAAGCTCCTGTGTCAGTTATTGTTCTTAGTCCGCCACCAAAAGGAGAAGCGTAAGAAGAAGTACCATGAGAAATTTGAACAGTTGCATATCTAATCTCATCTTTAATTAAAAGTCTTGAGATAGGAATAAAAATAGCTTTATCTATTATTGTAGAGGAAGTATTAACTGTAAAGTTTTTTACTGTTCCTGTTACGTCAAACCCTAATAGAGTTTGTGCCATTTGAGTATAGATTCTATTCTTATTTGTTGTTCCAGAAACCACAGTAAAACTTCCACTTCTTACACCAGCAGTTAAGTCAAAAATGTGATTTGCAGAAGAGCTTAGGTAAGGATAATCATAGACAGATTCAAACAAACCATGAGTCGCTGTAAATTTCTTTACGTTTGTATCATTTGGCCAAGTTCCGTATGTACCAGAAAGAATTGTTCCAGTAATTGGGATGTATTCAGACAAACTTTCTTTGGCTGATTGAATGTCGTTCTCTGCAAAAAATTTATAACTCATTATTTAACTCCGTTATGGTTGGTAAATTAATACTACTGGAATGTCAATTGAATGCCCAATGTTAGCTCCAACAACTCTTAAAGAAGAGAAGATGTGCAAAGCTGTACTGGAATTTAGACCAGAAATTGTAGTTGCTTGTGTTCTTCCGTAAGTAGTAAAATAATACGAAGGATTTGAAGCTAAGAAATCAGAAATTCTCAAGCTAAATGCCAAATCTTTTCCTACTTGACTAATGTATGTGGCGTTCAAGCTTGTTGCTGGAGCTGAAGTTGTTGACCCATTGTTGTATACATTAACTGTCTTGAAGAAGTTAGGATTATTAGAAGAATTTACTGTATACAAATTATAAGCCTGATTTCTATTAAATGCCGTTGAACTTACAATTGGACTTGCAGAAAAAGCTCCATTTGAGTCGATAACTTCCAAGAATAATCTATTTGCATAAACATCAAATTCATTATCTTCTAGATCTGCCAATTCTTTTTGAACGTTGCCATTTGTTGAATCAAAGCCTTGAGAAACTCTTACATTTCGTGCAACAGCTCTTGTTCCGCCAGCAGCAGCGCCAGTTCCTGTGGCAATGTTTCTGCGTCCGTCAATTAAGCCATCAATTGTAGTAATGCTGGTTCCTACACTAGCAATTGCTGTATCATTTACTAAAACAACAAATGCGTTAAATGTTGAATTTAAAATTGATTTAGTTACAGAATCAATAAATTGGCTTTGATTTAATTTTAATACAGGCAAATAAAGAATGTTTGGGTTTGCATAGGTTTTAAGTTTGAATTGTAATCCGGAATTTGAATTTGTTGTAGGTTCTAGTGCTGGGGTTAAATTAATGTTTAAATCATAATAAGCAGAACCGCTTGGATTGTTAATATTGAATAAACTATAATCAATTTCATCATCAGCTACTGCAAATTTTGTTACTTTAAAATTTCCATTACCTTCTGCTAATTTTTTTCTTCCTAATTCTGTTAAAACCGCATCAAGGATTATGTCACCTGAATTATCTAAAAATGCCATTGTTTGACTCCTTTGTCTCTATTAAATAGTTGTTCAAAAATTAATTTCTCTACTATGCTAGAGAAATGCTAAACGCTGCATATGCTGCACCCCAACTAGAGGTTGTAATCTTTTTGGTAATATTTTGTACGGTATCATAGTAAAGTTTTTCACTTCCGTAGAAGAATGCTTTATCTCCAAGATCTGTAAATTTTACTTTAACAGTTGTATTGGCAGATGAAACTAAGCCTGCATGTAACACTGCAAGTCTAAAGTCACTGTCTACTGTATAGTATGGAGTACTAACGAAAGTACCTTTAACGGCGTCATATTTAAATCCACCACCCCATACTCCACTACCTAATTCTTGTGATTTAATGTTTGCAGTTAAATCATTATTTAAAGTTATACCAAGGTTTGCTAATTTACTTTTTAAAATTAATGCGTTCGCTGACAAAGTTGGAGTCAAAGAAGTATCGTTTAAAGTTATTGGTCCAACTGCTGCAACAATTGATCCATTAAGGGTTTCTCTAATATTTACCCTAAAAGATTCAATGCCTTCTGTTATTGAATCTTTTAGAGCAGTAGTATTAAAACCACCTCTTCCAGAAGTCAAATCTCCACTGTTAATTGTTAATGTTCCATTGATTTGCGTGAAATCTCCAGAAGTTATATTTGTTCCTGATAAATCCCAAAATAAGGTAGTACCTACTGGAACGTTTGAGGTATAAACGAAACAACTAAATACATCTCCTTCATTTATTGAGAAGAGATCTGGCGTTATTTTGTAAGTTCTTTGTGATGTGGATGTATCATTTATTGTATAAACCTTAGATGTTGATAGAATATCTGAAGCCGCTGTTTTTCTAATGTTTATTACAAAAGTTTCCGGACCTTCCGTTAAAAGATCTTGTTTTATGTTTATTTTCAAATAAGCGCTTTTAATTTCATTAAACAATAATTTTCCAGCAGTTATTCCATCAACAAAATCACTTGCGTTTAAGTTGCCACTTTTTCCAACAACTTCCCAATAATATTCATCCTGAGAGTTGACATCTTTACTTTGTATTATTAAATCTAAAGTTTCACCTTCATTTAAGCTGTTTGAGGTATTTATGCTATTTGATACAAAAGAAAATACAGGCAACTTAATTGAAGTATCATTTACAGTTACAGATGGGCTTACTGCTATTATGTCTCCTCCGCCTAATACATTTGCTGGAGCTGACCTTACATTAACAAAGAATGTTTTTTGCCCATCAGTTCTTAAGTCCTTTGAAGTTGTTATTTTTAATAAAGCAGAGTTATTGAAAATAGTAACTTTTCCTTCTGTAACCTGGTCTACTCCAAATACCGCTCTAAATGTACTGTTCAATCCATTAGAATATTCAGCTGATTCAAAATCTAGATCATCTATATTATTACCCTCTAGATCCCAAAATAATTGTGTGCCGTCTGGTAATCCAATCGTTTTAAGTATAAAGCTTACGGAGCTACCTTCATTAATTACATTAATATTGTCAGATAAATTTATACTAACTGGTATAATATTATTAATTGAATACTCAATGTCTTTAGAATATGTGCTACCAAATTCATCAGTAATATTAAAAACAACCTTTAAGAATTTTAAATAATCGGTTGGTAAACTATCTTTTTTTCTAAGATCATCATAAAATCCAGGTATATTATCTAATGAATAATTTTTTACTAAATATTTTGTTTCTTCCGGATTATTAAATATTTTTTCTGCTTCACTGTAAGATATTTGCGGCAAAGAATTAAAATAAATTGGAACATATTTTCTGTCACTATTTCCGACAAAAACTGTAATATTATTTTTTAATTTAGTAATATAAGTTGGATAGGTTGGGTTTTTAATTCCAACAGTAAGATATAACATCGGAAGTTGAATGTTATATTTTAAACTTTTGAAGTTATATTTTATATCAACAAATTCTTTTTTACTTGGATCGCTAATTGAAGATAAAATTTCTGGCATTAAATGTGAATAAACTTCTTTGATTTTTTTATTTCCGAATGCTACATTTAAATCGTCTATGGTAATTACTTGGTTTTTATCAAGAAAATTTGGAAAATCATTAAGAAAATATCGTAAATTTAAATCAATTTTCTTATTAGTTTTTGGTGAAGATAATCTTAATTTTACGGTTAAACCTTTACCAAGATCATAAGAATCGACCCGCTTAACTGTATTGTCCCATAATTGCATAGAGCCTTTTGGAGGAACAAACCTTTCTAGTTCTGGATCATAGGTTTTTTGTAAATCTGATGCAGATACTTTTATTTTTGACAAGAAATTTTTAGTTTTATTATAAAACTCTTTTTGCTCTGGCGTATAAAAACTATAATCTAGATATGTAGAATTATCTGTTGAGATCATCTCTAACTCTAGAACTTTTGTTGGAGAAGAAAAGTGTTTAACTATTCTAGATCCTTCATATAACTTTAATACTTCTTGATAAACATCGTAATCTCTTTCAGATAGAAAACAATAATAATATTTTGTATTTGCCTGTATATCATCTATTAAAGTTACATTATCTTCAATTGTTTTAGGAATTAATTTTGTAGTATCCAGTTCTAAATCTAAAATTTTATATAATTTCTCATCTTGCAAAATATCTTCGTAAGTTGAAGGCTTTTCATTAGTTCTATAAACATAAACTCTTTGCAAAATTAAATCATTCGAGTGAACAACTTGATCATTAAATGTAATGTTAGAAACTACTAGACTTGTTTTTACTTTCCCATTATTGCTTGGGAGCATTTTTTGTGGCGTTGGTTCTTTGAAAGTATCATAAGCAGCTTGATTTAGTTGCTTGAAGATATTAAATAATTCTTCTCTATTATAATTGCCAACTATTTGTGGTTCATTTTCTTCAAGAAAATCTAAGAAAGTATTAGAAAGATTATTTACCGAATTTTCATCTCCTACTAAATTTAATAAATTTATTAATAATTCTTTTGTATAAATCTTTAACCTCTTTAACATGAGATCATCTTTATATTCTTTTGATAAATCTGAAATTAATTTATTGGTTGCATTGTCAAAAATATTTTCTTCACTGTTCGAAAGTTTTTCATAATATTCAAAATCTATGATGGCATTTTTTAAAATGTAATGAACTAAATTAAAATAACCTGCAACAGAATTAATATAATTTTTAACAATTTTAGAAGATGTTTCTTCTGATAAAGAAGTCAATAAAGCACGGTTTTTATAATAAAAGAAGGAATCAATAGGTATCACAGATGGTTTATTTAATAAAATACCAGAAAGAAATTCTTCTTTTGTATCCTCAAATTCTATTTGCTTTGGTGGCAATAATGTAGAAGAGTAATTTGTTCTAATAGCACTGGATTTTATGGAAACTTTGTTTTTTATTTTTTGGAAAGAATCAACCGATATATTCAAATAATTTGGAGCTTCGCCAATTCCTGGAACATAAACTGTTTGCCCGTTTTTGGTTGTTACAGTAGCTCCTTTTTTTGTATATACAAGACTATTAGAATTATTAATAGTAAACCCATAATAACCATCTACATTAAAATATTTAAATAAAGTATTATAAAAGATATTTTCAACAACTTTATTTAAATCATTTGTGTTTGAAATAAAACTCTCATCTAAAAAACTATATGTAAAAGAATTAAAAAAATCCCACCCATCGGATTCTGTAAGAGGAAATCCATTTTTTATAGAATCAAATCTTTTTTTAATTCCAAATAATCTACCATCTACAAAATAATCAATAGGAACTTTCAACTCTTCAGTTTTTTTATTTATATTTTTTATCTGCGAAGTTTCATCAGAACAAACATAATTCATAAAAAAATAAGGCAAAATACTTTGATAATAAGTATTATTATTATTTCCTATGTTTTGTATAACATTATCAAAGTTTTGTTTAATATCTCCAACTTTTTTAAATACTGGTATTTCTTGACCAAAAACAAAAATAGATGATTCTTTTTGTAAAATTGGCGTCATAAAGTCATCAATTTTTTTATAAGGATCATTTGTATAGTTGTTGGTTGTAAATGTATCAAAAACTTTTTTGTAGTTTCCGTACACTGTTGATCCTGAATAATTGATATTGTTAAACGCCATTTTTATGCCTCTAATACAAAATACTCATAAGCCACTTTATCAAAGTATTTTTTATTTTTTAAACTTATTCTGCAGAAAATAGAATTGAAATTAGTAACAGAATTAATATTTTCTTGGGTTATTTGTTCCCATGTTTCATGCATAGAATTTGGATCTATTGAAACTAAATATTCTATTTTAAATTTTAAAACATGTTTAAAAAAGTAAGTTGGATATTCAAAAGAATCAATTAAGAAAGATCTATAATCATTATTTTCTTCTTCTGTTGTTGGCTTTATGATTCCATCATTTAAAATAAAAGATAGGAATAAATTAGCACTGTCTTTTGCTTCATCTGTTTTGAGACTGGTATTTTCTTTTTTAAACAATCCCTCTTCAGAAGAAGTGTTTGCATTTGCAGTATTTGCTCTAACCAATTCTGGATCGACTACTTTTTTAGAGTTATCTTCATTTTTAACAAAAATACTCAATTGATTTAAAAATCTTTTATAATCATAATCACTTATAGAATTAACAAGCTTTCCATAATATTCTGCTAATTTTTGTTTATCTGCATCAAAGATGTTTTGAATTTGTTTGTCTATTATTATTTTCTCAAATTTAGTATAGCCATTGCTATCAAATAAAATTTGTTGTAATAATGATTTACTATCTCTTTCTGAGCTTGTGAATGCTGCTCTTTCTTTTACTTCGTCATAATTTCTAAAGTCTATGTATCCCGTTGAAACGGTTTCTGTATGTCTTATCAATTCTGAATTATCATAGTTTACCAATGCTTCATCATAATTTGCAATCTCGTTGTATAATACTCTAAGATCTCTATCTATATCTATTTCAGTTCTAGCATTTATATTTTTTAATTTTTCATCTAAAAATCTATAATATCTAAACTTAAATGAATAGTTAAAAAGTATTCTAGCAGGAAACTCTATAAGATTGTTTTTTAATTTTATTAGATATGTCGTAAATTGTTGATTATCTAAAATATTAATTTGTGATATTTCTGCAACGGATTCGATTGGATAAGTTCTTAAATCAGATCCTTGCAATAAAATTTTCTTTGTTACAACTTTACTAAAAATATCTAACAGCTCTTGCTCTGTAAAGAGCTTATATAATTCTGCTCTATCTTTCAGCATAAGATTTTCGTTGATAGAAAGAAAAATGTATAGATTATCATCTAAACTTCTAGATACATACATATTTGAAAGATAGTTTTTAGAATTCATGGTTTAGCAATTTGAAGGAGTTTCCTTTCCTCCTGGTCCGTAAATATCTGCTGTTTTCATCTTTTGTTCAAAGTCAGCATTATTATCAAAAGAAATATTTAAATAATTTTCTATTGAATATTCGTTGTTTATTTCTTTATTAAATAGAAGTTGAACTAATTTTCCCTTATCTTTGCCGTCTGACGCTTCTAAATAAACTTCGATAAAATAATTATCTGTTTCATTTTCTTCAAATGCATTTATTTCTTCAATTTCAGCTAGAAGCTCGTTGTCCTCTACTATAAATGTTTTTATATATTTTTTACCATCTTTATCAACAAAATTTTTAACTTCAACTTTTTGATAATAAGATGTTATGTTTAATTGAGGTATTACTTCTTCTAGCCCTTCGTTTTCAATAATGTTCTCAAAAGTATTTGCAGTAATATATGTTGTATAATATTTTGGAGTTATCAAAGCACTGCCTGAAACATAGTTTTGAAAATCCGGAGAATTAATAAACTTTATTTTCCATGCTGGAGCGTATTGATTACCAAGTATTTTATCACCAATTCTATTAGCTAGATTATGTTTTCTTATTACTTGTCCTGTTTTGCCATCTCTATAATAATCTTCTCCACTTGAATAATAAGAAGGAGCTTTTAAACGAGCAGAAGTTTTAATTCTTGAAGCTATCTCATTCTGGGGTTCTCCATTGTTGCTTTCATATTTTACATCAATGTCGTGGAAAGAATAGCTAGCTGGTGTAAACATTCCCTTTGCTAGCAACTCTCTTCCTTTTGGAGTTAAAACTAGATCAATGACTTCTTCATTTTGTTTAAAAAATTCCATGTTTTTTCCTACTTGTTAGTTTCAGAATCTTTTACAACATTACCTTGATTATCTAAATGAAATCCTTTAGCAACATTATTTGTCTTATCGTATTCTAGTTCAACTTCTACTTCACCACCAGCAATCAACTCTGCTTTAGAATAAGGCCAATTGTAAGCTAATTTATAACTATCATTAATTGGATCGTTCAAAGTTCTGTTGATAACATTTTTGTAATCAGTTTCTGCTCTATAGCTTACTTTAAATACTTTGAATCTTAGATTCTTTGGCAATGTATTGCCAAATTTTACTAAATCATCATAAGAAAAAATATTGCTATTTTTTAGATCAAATTCAATTGTTTTATTATCCATTTCCATAGTTTTTGCTATGTCTGGCATTATTCCTTGCCAAATTTTTATTAAATCACTTCTTGTTATAACTGATTTAAATTCTTCAAAGAAGAACAAAAATGGAGCAGAAACTTTTCCATAATCTTGTAATTTTAATGGAATCTTAGAATTTCTTCTTATTCTCATAAAATCCATAAGAGGAGGCATAATGTATTTTTTGCTAAAATTATCCATTTTTATTAAATCTTGATCTTTGCCATAATTTTTTTCAAATTTATCTAAATTTAAATATAAAAGTTTTTCTTCAATTTCATTTTCAAGATAAACTGGAACTATCACCAATGCCTCTTCAAATGTTTTTGATGTGGCAACTTCGCCAATTCTAATTCTTTCTTTCGGATTAAATCCAACTATGTCTAGCAAAGAGCCTGTTAATGTGTTTGAATTATCTGTTGCTTGAAAAAACAAACCCGTTGTATCATCAACATCAACACCTAACTGATGCCAAACTCCTCTTATTGCATCTCCAGGAGTTGTCCCACCTGAATCATAGCCAGAAGAATTGGTTAGTTTTGCCATTGTTCCGGAAAAATTTAAATTAGCAGTTGGATTTGTCCATTTAACATACGGAGTCCAAGTTTTATTAGTCTCTGAAAATCCAAAAATTTCTACACAATCTCCTAGATTTACTGCCTTATTAGCGACGGTAGATGATGTTACGAAAGAGCTTTCATAGGTTACTGTACTGTATCTCTTAATTTCATTAAAAGTAAATTGAGCACCTTTACCCGCGACAATCTGTACGCCAGCAGAAGCGGTAATCAAAGAGGGCTTAAACGTAATTGTTGCTGCAGCATAAGAAGCATTTTTCCAAGAAGAAGAAGGAGCTAAGTTTAAATCAGAATTAAACGAAGAGCCAGTAATTGTTTGCAAAGTAGCATCCCCACTTGTTGTTATCCAAGGTGGATTGTGGAAAATATATGGTCTTGGTCCAAAATTTTCTAAAGAAGAATAGGTTGTAAAATTAGGAGTCTTATTTATTACAAGTCTCATAGAGTAATCTTTTGTTAAATCTGAGAAATACCAAAACTGTTCTGGGGTAGAACTTAACGATGGTAGTTTTTCATCTTTTATAAAAAATTCAACTATTTCTGAATAAAGATTATTAGCTAGCTCTTTATAAGCAGAATCTTTTTGGAAACCTTTTTGTAATGTTGCAGAAGCACTATTAGCAAATTGTATATCCGGATCTGCATCATAGATCTTTACATCTGCAAATTTACTTGGATCTAATGCTGCCTCAAATGGAATTTTTGTATAATAATTTCCATTTAAATTACCTGTTATTGCATTTGCACCTGTTGTACTTAAATCTGTCGTAACAACATTAAACGGCATTGCAATACCAGATTTTATTGAATTAAAAGTAATTCCAGGATAAAACAATGGTTGTAACGCTGGTTTAACCCAATAGTATGTTCCGCTATAAGATCCGGAAAATATAAAAGCCCCAGTGGCTGCATCAGTTATTGATACACCATTTTTAATAAAATATTTATAAAAATTCTTTGGTAAAACTTTGCTTAATTGTTCTGACGGGTAAAATTCTGATAATGGTACAAATTTTTTAACAGTATTTAAATTAAATTTAATTTTAGAAATTTTTAAATCTTCATTTTTATTAAAATCAGGCAATACGTCTATAAAATCTGTATAGTTACGTCGGTCTGCGTAAAATTGACTTAAAGTTATTTGGCCAGTAGAATAATCGATATTAAAGCCTAATGGATCATATTCTGTTGATAATGAAACAATTAAATTATAAGAATCTATATATTCATAATTAACTGGTGGAGTTGTTCCTTCATTATAATAATTTCCTAACACAACTGTTGGATTATAAGAAGAAAAAACGGCATAATTTTTAAAATTATATTTTACGTCATAAGCTACAGTTTTGTAGCTATCATAATAAGGTACACTAACAGAATCCTGTATAGTGTTTTGTGGTCTATTGGTATTAAAATTTCTTCCAAATAAACATGTCCCAAGCATTTCGGTGCCATAAGGGGGAAATAAATAAGAACCAGTGAAATTAATGCCAGCATAACTATTTGAAATAAATGTTGGATTGTCTAAATGCATCAAAACACCAGATTTTTCTATAAATACAGTTCCGCTTTGATAAGTATAAGTATCCATAGGCCAAACGCTAGCATACTCTTTGCCACTTGCTGGATAGTTAAGTTGCCCTGCAGAACTATCCTTTCCTGGATCCCAACCAAAAATTTGTGTTGACGCTCTTGAGCGATTATTAAAATTACTATTCCACGTATATAAAACACTTAGCAAACTTCTTCCTGTTGCTATGTTTCTATAAGAATTCTCTGTTTTTGGCCAAAGTTTTTCTTTATAATAAATTTTATTTATTTTTGAATTTGTTATGTTGTTTTGAATTTTTTCTTTATCAACTTCTAATAACTTATAAAACAAAGAACCGCTCTTATCTGCGTATCTTATGTTTCTTTCATCTTTATAAAGAGTATCTAATCTATCTAAAGAAATGTTGTAAAAATCTCCTAAATAAGAATAATTTGATGCAAATGGTAAAGAAATGTTTTCTTTATTACCATCACTTAAATTGTATTCTACAACTATATTTCTGTATTTAGAATTAATAGGAGATTGTTGATAATAAACAAATTGTTTTTTATCATCAATGTTTCCCACATAATTTGATTTTATAATTTCGAAATCAGCACCAGAATAACCAATCCCAGAAACTACTGAACTTACTTGTTTTCTTGTTTTTAATCTAATTGGGTTGTAATAATTTGAAAGCTGTCTTTGTGTGCCAAACCCCATAAGCTTATTTCTAGAAATCAAATAAGTATTTAATGAAGTTGCACTACTGGCTGTAAATGTGGTTGAATAAGCAGAAAAACTCGAACTTTTAACCATTTCATCTTGTGTTGTGTTAAATCCATAAGTTTCAAAATAGACGCTTCTATCTAAGGACTTACTTAAGAATGTTATCCCAGGATTTGAATAATCTTTTACAAAAACATTGTTATCAAACGACCCAGTTCCAAATCTTGAATTTATCCAACTGTACCCTCTAGGAGAAGCCGGTATTTCTCTTCTTATAAAAGCATTGTCGTATTTTTTAACAATACCACCAGAAGATGTAATATTATAGTTTGTATTTCTTTGAATTCCGTGGAATGAAGCTGTCAAGCCATAACCAGCGGTTGTATAATTTCCGTACTCAGCATGATCAACTAAAAATTTCTTATTTAGGTAATAACGAGCAGAAGGATTTCTATAGTTAACTGTATTATACGGAGAAAATTGTCTTGATGTTGGATCTAGATTTTGCGCTGCTCTTGTCTCTGGACCGCCTGGCGCTCCGAAAGTTTGAGCAATAATCATTTCACTATTTGTACCGTCACCAAGAGTAAAATCTTGTACTTGAAAATCTTGAGCGCCGGAAATGAACGGGCTATCAATAAGAGGGAAACTTGCAGTTGGATAAGATCTAAACCAGAGATTGTTTTCATTTCTATTTGTCGCCTGAAACACTTCATAATTTTTTGAGTAATTTCCGGCAATTCTTGGATCAGTTGTCTTAATTCTTTTTGTGCTTACAACTCTTCTAGCTCCACCTTCTCTAGAAAAACGAACTGCTAGTTTATTATAATTTGGAGTGGAGCCAAGAGGACTTGTAAAACTTATTGAAGTCCCAGAAGCAGAAATAGAGAACATTTCTGGTCTATTAAACTGATTATCACTGCCAGTATTTATGGCAACATGTCTATGCGCATATCCACCAACATGTTGAGTAGTAAACGGACCTTGTAATGTAGATTTTATATCTCCTTCATTATGTATTTTAGTTATGTCATAAGCCTTTGTAACACCAGAACTTGATAACACACTTCTATAACCATTAAAGTCAGATGGAGCAATTATTGTCACGGGCATGTAGGAATTTTTTAATCCAACATTAGATCCATAAACTTTTATATTTCTTATGTACATTCCTGTTTTTGCAACCAAGTCTGCACTTTGCTGTTCTGTAAACGTTATTACTTGAGTTGGATCTCTTTGCAATAATTCATTAACATAACCATATATCTTTTGCTCATCAGTATTGTATCCTTGAGTATACGAAAAACTTGTTAAAGACTCTTTTAGTTTAACAACATTAACTTGGTCTTTATTATAATCTGTATACACAGAATCATGAACTTGTGTTCTTGTTTCTGTATTAGTTCCACTAGTAAATAAATTAGTATCGTTTCTGTTGGCATAATATTTGTAAAAAGTATCTAAAGGATTAGTTTCTGAAGTGTAAAGATAAGAGCGGGATTTAAAGGCATCGCCTTTTATCTTTTCTTCGTCCTGAGAAACTACATTATATTTTATTTTGTTTCTTGTGCTTTGGCTCATACTTCACTCTCTTAAGATTTAATTAAAGAACCTATTGGTTTTATGCCTTCTTTACCCGTCGCTCCATTATTTATATCTGCCTTGCCAACATATAAATATTGATCCCCAGCATTATTTTTTGCATCTTTCACATAATAAATAAATGATTTTGGATAAATTTGTTTCTTTACTTTATTTCTTTGTAAAATTGTATTTTCAATAATTGTTCTTGCTTTTTCTGAAACATTTGCAGATGCTGGTATTAAATTTCCTAAAATTCCATCTAATGCATCGTCAATCCATTTGTACACTTCAACGTATCTTTCTAAATCTATCGTATTTTGTATTTTTTCAAAAAAGATTCTTCTAAAAAAGTCTAAATCTTTATACTCAAATCTATACTCCGCTAACGGATCGGCAATAAGATTATTAAATTCTACTATTGATCCAAAGAAATTTAACATGTTTTTAGAAATAATGTCATACATGCTTGTTTCAATTGCAAAGAAAAACTTTTCTGGTCTATCTTGTTTTGTATAATAATCATCATTACTTTCTAAAATGTTAACCAAATTACTTGAAAGTATATTTTCTGGGTCTTGTTGTTCTTGTCCATAAATCATTTCTTTTGATTTAATTGTGACTGATGGTTCAAATCCATACCCTGCGGCTGTATAAACTTTTGATTTAAAATTCGACAAGTAGCCAGTTGCGTATGGTGCAGAAACAGAACCAGAAGTTAAGTCATTTATGTAAAAAACATTACCAGATGCATCACTAGAAGTTATAGTAGAATAATCCCAGTGAAGTATAAGTGTTTCTGCTTTTGGTATGTAAGTACTATTACCTATCAAAGCATTCTGACTAACGTTCTTTCTACCAACATTATTTGCATTTTTTGAATGCTCTTTTAGTTCATAAGAACTTAACTGATCCATCCAAACCATAGTTGATGCAATTCTATGGTTACTAGAATAATTTATCGTTCCTGTTGTATTTGTTCTTTCTGCTCCAACATAAACTCTCTTATTAGAAGAGAAAAAAGCAGAAGCACTTGCTTGACTTAGGGAAGAAGTTAGTTCAAAACTGTTAAAAGTATCATCATTGATGTAAGAGTACCCAGAAAACTTAACGATGAATCCAGGATTTGTTAAAACTTTTTCTTGGTAAACCTGAAACGAGATATTCCAAAGATTATTGTTGTAAAATTCATCAAAATAACTTGATGTTAGATCTATACCATGTTTAGCAGAGTAAAGCTGGAAATAAGCTTTATCATCTCTTTCACAATATCTAACGCTAAAGGATGCGCTATCTTGTGCAACATTTGTCACAGAAGAGGATGTATCACTTGCGCCTCTTGTTCCAAACAAAGAATAGGTTTTTAAATTACTTTTCTCTGCTGCTGTTTCATAAATGTTTATTGGTTTTGATGGAAAATAAAAATTACTTTCAAAACAAATAGCACCAGTAATGTTACCAGATGATGTTATACAAGAGGTTGTATTTGAATCGGAGCTGTTATAATAAGAGTAAATTACAGAATTAGAATTCTGATTATATCTATAATTTGTTTGATCTAATACGTCTTTCTTAATCGATCGATTTACATAAGAACTTGTTAGTTGATAATTTGTTTTATTAGAATAAATGTTAAGTTTGTATAGATCATCATCTGCGCCAAAACATTTAATTAAGTTTCTAAAAGACTTCTCAGTTCCTTTAGATTTATAAATAACATCTAAATTGTTATAGATATTCTTGTAAACAATGTTTTTTAAATCATTAATTAAAACTGTATATTCTTTTTGATTATTTTGGGATACTACAGAAGATAGCTCGTCAAGACTTATAAACAAATTTGGAGTTTCAAAGCCCGCAGATGATAACAATAAATCATTAAATGGAGCTTCACTTCCGCTGTATTGTAAATAATCTTTGTTCTTTATATCTTTTGATTTATCAATCTGTAAATAAAGGGTATCTAAATAACTGGAGATTACTTGTGTAAAATTTAGTAATGTTTCTCCATTTTGTAAATCATCATCAACTATCCAAGATGGTAATAAATTTTTTAAACTAAAATTATTTGTATAATCATGAGAATCAGCTAAATACAATTTTTCTGTCAAAAAAGACTGGACGCTGGGATTATCGTAATAAGTTATTGGAGAGCCAACTTCTATATTTTGCGTAGCTGTACTTATTGCTGATCCTGTATTGCGGCTAGTAGTAGAATAGCCAGTAAACGTTCCATTACATAAATGTCCAGAATAATCTAATACAACTGAATCTGTTGAATTCGCTCCTACTATACCTTCGTTAAATTTAAAATAAACACCTAAATTTATATTAGCATCATCAGTATTTGCCCCGCCGCCAACATTCTTAAAATAATTTAAACCTATTTGTTGGGCGTCTCTTTTTGTGTTCCAGAATCTAAATTCGTCAACAGATCCAGATAATTTTCCATAACCAGTTAAATCAGTTGAAGAGTTGTATTTGCCACCAAGAGCACCAATATAACCAAGGCAAGATCCTGTAATATTTACAATCGTCGCTGATTGAGTGCTCGTTGTTTTATAGGCTCCATCTAGATAAAAATCTATGCTATAACCATTAGAAGAAGTGCCATATACAAAAGCATAATGATGCCAATTTGAATCAGCTATGGTTGTAAGACCAGTATTAAATCCTATAGAAAACTGTGATGTTGAAGTACCAGAATAAAATTCTGTATATATCGAAGATGTGTTTGAAGAACCACCAGATACATAAATTGCCACTCTTTTATCTGAGTCGCTTGTTCTAGTGTAAAAGATACACTCTTTATTGGTCTGTGAGGACGTGTTTGTAAAAGAATTCTTCTTCAGCCAAAATTCAATAGTACTACCAGATGTAAAAATAAATCTAGTATTTTCTCTTCTTAAATTTGTTGGATCATAAATATTACTTTTTGTTTGATTAAAAAAACTAATATATTCTGGTGCGCTTGATGAACCAAAACCGTTGTTTAGGTTACTTGCTCCTGCCCATGTTCTACCAAATTCAACATAACCTGTTGATCTTGGATACTCAAAACTATAAATATATCTTTCTAGTGGGTTTAAATCATTTTCAAACTTTAACTGTTCATATTTTGAACCGTCATAAGGAAAATAGTCTGTAATTCTTCCAACTATATTTTCATAATATTTTCTAGCCAATCCAAATTTTGCAAAGTTTTTTGGATCACTATAATCAACATCTAATAAATGATTTTGGTTTTTCTTATCAAATTCTTTAACATAATTATCAGATTCCAATAAATCCGAAAAATCATTAATGTTTTTTTGCACCAATGGTTTTGTTGGAGTTTCTTGAGATTTATTTTTGCTAAAGAAGTCTTTTAAGCTCATTCTTCTACTCTAAATTTAAAGGCGTATGGTTGTTCTTCAACTTGTCCGTTTTGTTGTAAATCAAAAGCAAATTTGAATCCATACATATATCCTTTTTCTAGAATAGACATATCAAAATCAAAGTAGTTTCCGCTTACATCAAAAGATAGGAGAGTATGCTGAGTACTTCCGGTTCCATAGGGGACAACTTCAAAATTGTCCTGTACTCTAAATAGACGGTAGTAAGCTTTTTCAATTATGGTTGGTTCTATTTCTGTCGAAGCAACTGTATAAATTGTTGGATTCCAATTCTTTTCTCTAACAAATAATCTTAGTCTTGGTTTATCATTTTGATAATATTTTTGTTGAGCGTTTGATACTTTTAACACATAATCTGTAATACCAGAGTCACTTGAAGCATTATAAGTTATCGGATAAATTGTGCCAGTATGAAATAAAGTTGTGCCAGTTTGGTTCTGCCATACATCATAAATGGTCGAAGCAGAACCCGTATAAGCAAAGGAAGCAGAATAAACTCCAGTAGAAACCCACCCACCGGTTACTACAGAAGTATTCCCAGAACTTACACCACCGGCAATAGGCATGGCAGAAGCAGATCCGCCAAGAGTTTCGTAAATTTTTACGTAGACATTATTTGTTCCTATTGACGGAATATTAGTCGGTTTACCATTTCTATAATTGTATAGATAAACTGTGTTTACATTTTCGGTAGACAAAAGTGAACTACTAATATAAAAATTACCACGATCATCTGCAATTTGCGAATTCCATCTTGCTTCTATGTGTGGACGCCACAATTGGAACTCGCTTCCTCTACCAAAGAATTTCTTTGTGTAATAAGAACGAGTATCTGATAGCAAGCTTGAAGTCAAAAATACTCCAAGACCGTAAGAGCCAGTTGAACCGGTAATCCATTTTTCAACCTGTGAGGTTACATCAACTTCTAAATTTTCTAATCCGGTTTCAAAATAATATGAACCAGTTGAAGCACCAGAACCTGTAATGAAATCTCCTCCTTGTTTTGTCCATCCAGAAGTAGAAGAAGCAGAAATCCAATTAGATATTCCAAGATCCTTATACTCATCCATATCCAGACCAAATCCCTCCGTCCAGGAGCGCGAGATTGGCGCTACAACGAGCGTAAATTCTGTCGGGGTAGTTGAGGAGTGTTCAGCATTGTAGAGCTTTACAACGAAGTTTACAGAACCACTTGCAGGAATATATCCAGAAGATCTGTCTGAAATTATTGATGAAACGGGAAAATTTATTAAGATTCTTGATTCTTCAGTTGAATAACCAGCCGCTCCACTTGTTTGCCCATAAATATTAAAAACTTCAAGGATGTCTGACGCGCCCATATTTGAGCCTGTGCCTCTTGTAGTAAGGGTGGCATCAAAAGCATTTGTTATTGTATTGTCCGAATTTGCAATATATCTCTTTACGCTCATTATACTGCTACTCCCTTAATGTCTGCATCTAAATCTTGTATTTCAAAAACATGAGTCTGTGGTATAGATAAATATCTTCCATCTTTTGATAAATTATCTACTACAGAATATTGAGTTGAGCTATATCCTGCTGATGATTTTTCTACTATTTTTACGTTTTTTGTATCTACTACGTTTTTAACATTATTTAAAAGTTTATAAATATCGGTTAAATAAATTGGCTCTCCCATCTCAAATTTTTGTTTATATTTTTCTTTTAATACGCTCAAACATTCTGACAAAGTAGCATTTACATCTTTATTCAATTCAACTACAACTTCAAATTCAATCCCGATATTAACTATTGATCCGTCTAGAATATCAATAACATCATTGATCATTTTATAATTTGAAATCCAATTTTTAACATTTTGTTTTAAAGCTGTGGTCGCAGTTGTAAGAGAACTGTTTTCGTCTACGGAAACAACATAAATATTAATATCTCTTTTTATAGAATCAGGATCCTGAATAACGTTTACTCTTTTTACTGAACCGTATTTAGCTGGCATTCTATAAATTAAGTTTATATAATCCTGTTTGGTTACTGCTCTATTCTGTGTAGAATAAGCAGCAGCAGATCTCATTCTTAGTTCTTCTACTGTTGGAACATCGACATATCCAACTATTGCTTCTTCATTGTCACATTCAAAAGGAGATAACAAAGTTAACGCTTCTACCTTTGTATAAGTGCTTGATCTAAAATCAACTATTGGATTTGTAACAATTTTAACAGATCCAATTGGAACATTTGCATTTGAACTTGGATTAACTCTATATTTAATTGTTAAAGTTGTATTTGCAGGTGATATTCCTAGTTTTTCACTCTTTATTATTTGATTTGGATCAAATAATAAATCCGTATCATAGTTTTTGCCGTAAAAATTTAAAACAACTGATGTTGGATCAATAAAATTATTCTCAACAAAGTCAGCTTCAGAGCCGCCTCCAAACTGAATTGTGCAATTACCATCTATATCAAACTCTGTAGTAAATCTTCTAAAGGTTTGAAATTGTTTTAAAATATACGGAACATTATTAGAATCTGCTCCTGTATTTTTAACAGCTTTATAAATAACATCTTGAGTTAAATAATCTACTTCGTAATATTCGTTACCATCAGAATCTGTTATGGAAATAATTTCTGTAACATTTTCTTCACCTATATCTATTGTAGAAAATTTAACATAATCTCCCATTATAAAATCTTTTGTTTTTGTCTCTCCAGAAACAACTTTTCCGTATGATTTATAAACGTAATTTATAGGAGTTCCATTGGTATTAATTTCTCCAACGGTAATCTCAACGCCTTGTTTATTAAAATCTACATTTTCTGCAAGTATAAAAGAAGCGCCAGATTCAGATGATAAAGTTGTCCCTTCTTTTAAAATAGGTACGAGATCTAAGTTTGGTTGTCCGCCATTGCTTTGAGCAGGGACTGCAACATAAAAAGAACAAATGCCAGTTGAAGATGGGTAGCCTGGTAACTTATATCCAAGTTGTTTTGCTATTTTTAAAACATTATTTTGTTGCAAAGATGTTTCGATGAAAGATTCATTTACTTGATAATCTACATAATATGATAAAATATCTCCAACATATGCCACCAAATCAATCATCAAAGCGCCAAAAGAAGAATCATTAAAATCTTTATATGTATCTGGATAATAAACCTTAACATAATTTAATAAATCTTTCTTAATAGACTCGAAGTCTCTGCTTGTATATGAAATAGGCGGTCTCGTCTTTGGCATTTATTATACTCCCAAAACTAATGTGTCTCTTGTATTTAGTGCTGGAACTGAAAATTGTATCTGCACTATCATGTTGTTTAAATTATTTGGATCTTCAAGAACCTCTACAAAATCTATGTTAATAAACGGCATGTATCGCCTTACTTGAGTAACAACTTCAGATTGAATTTGCATTTTAGTTGTTTGATTAAAATTTTCAAACAAAAATTTATTTAATCCAACGCCAAACTCTGGGATCATTATTCTTTCTCCCTTATCTGTTAACACAAGGGTTTTTAAATTTTGTTTAACAACGTCAATCATACTTTTGTTCAAAGCATAAGG
>Ga0209298_10000009_pt1 | contig 116382 bp, 117 predicted proteins | sample S_140806_EF_Meta_FD_187325 | JGI IMG/M metagenome (GOLD analysis project Ga0209298, IMG submission 187325) | Freshwater microbial communities from Lake Simoncouche, Canada to study carbon cycling - S_140806_EF_MetaG (SPAdes) (version 2) | ecosystem: Environmental > Aquatic > Freshwater > Lake... | reverse complement strand
GGATAAGGTTGTGGATAACTCTGTGGATAACTCCTTGGATAAGGTTGTGGATAACTCTGTGGATAACTCCTTGGATAAGGTTGTGGATAACTCTGTGGATAACTCCTTGGATAAGGTTGTGGATAACCCTGTGGATAATTCCTTGGATAAGGTTGTGGATAACTCTGTGGATAACTCCTTGGATAAGGTTGTGGATAACCCTGTGGATAATTCCTTGGATAAGGTTGTGGATAACTCTGTGGATAATTCCTTGGATAAGGTTGTGGATAACTCTGTGGATAACTCTGTGGATAATTCCTTGGATAAGGTTGTGGATAACTCTGTGGATAACTCCTTGGATAAGGTTGTGGATAACTCTGTGGATAACTCTGTGAATAACTCCTTGGATAAGATTGTGGATAACTCTGTGGATAATTCCTTGGATAAGGTTGTGGATAACCCTGTGGATAACCCTGTGGATAACCCTGTGGATAACTCTGTGGATAAGTTGGGTAAAGATATAGTTTTTGGATGAGGGCGGTTATATGATCGATCTTTATTCAGATATGTAATGCTATAAATTTAATTATACTCACAATGTATTTATGAATAAGTTTCCAGAGTTAGAGATTTTGACTCAAAAATACCCTTCCTTAATTATTGATTCCTATGGAGGCATGTGCCCTCTTCAATGCGAGGGAAGTTATCTGGATAAGTCTTATTATTTTCGGTTGAGGCATGGGGTTGCCAGTCTAGCCTTGGGTGGTGATGATGTTATCGGAGAGCCAGAGTTTTATGAAGAGCTCGTTTTAGCTGATGGCGATGATGGTTATGTTGAGGTTGCCGAGTTTATAAATATTTTTTCTGAGCTATTGGTAAGCATAAAATCAAAGAATAATTTATAAAATGTTTAATTATTAGCTCTGCATAGATTTAGTAACTCAATTTATTTTTTGCCAAGTTATAACAATTATCACAGGTATAAATTAACAAATCACCTTTTATAAGGTATTGAAAACAGATAAAACCACAGAAATGACAGTTACGCCTTTCTGTAATGGTTATTTTATTTATTCTCTCTTCCATGTTAACCCCATTCTCTTTATTACTATCCAAGTTGGAGACTTTTAATCTTTTAATTACTAAAGCTTAAAGAAAAATAACCCCCAATATTTGAGGGTTATTTAGCAATCAGCTTTTCCACAGCGTTAAGAAGTTCTTCTCCATGGCCATGCCATTCAGGTGAGAGTACTTGCACAGCGGCGGCCATCTCTTTAAGAGATTTGTTGTCATAGCTTTGCATGGATGCCAATTTATTTAGAAACCTTATTGGGGTGTTTTCAAATGAGATATAGGAGTAGTTATGAGCAATTTTAGAGATTAATTTAATTTTGCTTTTATCTATATTTTTAACAATATTTACAACCTCGTAAAGTAAAGTTTCATCATAAGAATTAAAAAGCAAGGTTTCTATGATCATTTTTTCATTAGGGGTTGGTGTCATACCATAAAGCATTTCTCCCGAGGGGAGTATAACATGATTTTCATCAATTATAACCTTAAAGTGATCTCCCCTAAAATCATTATGAGTGTTTAGGAAGAAATCTTCTAGGTCAGATTGACCAAGAGCTCTATTTTCCGTATAAAGGTAGTGATGGTTTGAGGCCCAGTTCTCTAATTTCCCCAATAGGCTATTGGCAAATATATCAAAATCTGGATCTAGCTCAATAAATGAGGTTAGTACTAGCTTTCTAACGAAATTGCGCTCATCAATTACCTCGCTTTTTGCTTGATCTGTAAGAGTATTTGAGTTTATAAGAGTAGATTGAATTTTTTCTACTGAGCTCCAGTTATTGCTATATATTAGGTCAAATAGATCATTTCTCTTTACGAGATCAGATATATTTGAGATTGTATATTTAAAGTATTTATCGATAATTATTTTCTTTCTCTCGGAGAAATCATAATTATACTCAGCCAAAGCTGAGGTTTTTATATTTTCCACAGTTTAGCCTTTCTTATTTATATTTCTATTACTATATAAGCATTATTTTCGAGGAAATAATACATATATTGTTTTTCTCAAAAAAGTGGTATGATAAGTATATGGAAAATTCTAATATGAAAAATGATATAGATTTATCTAGGCGAGGGTTCATGTGTGGAGTAGCGGTACTTGCCATCTCCGCCTTTCCGGACCTGGCTAATGCTGCTGGGGTAAGTAGTAAGAGTGATGGTAGCACAGAGATTTTATTATCTGCCAATAAGAGGTTGGCTACAGTCGGTGGGGTTATAGAGTTAAATGTAAAGAAATACGGTAGGATTGCTATCGTTAGGAGCTCTAAAGGAGTTAAAGGTTTCTCTGTTTTTAGATTGTTTTGCCCTCATGAAGGGGTAATTGTAAAACAGAGCTCTGAGGGTTGGTTATGTTCCCCTCCCAGGGGTCATGGGGCTAAATTTGCTCTAAACGGTAAGGTTTTGGCTGGTCCTGCCAAGAGAGATCTTCAACCAATAAAGTTTACCGCAAGTAGTAGATCAATAATTATTAATTAATAAATAGATTATTTAACTTATCGTGTCCTCGGCGGGAGTTGAACCTGCGACCTACCGCTTAGGAGGCGGTTGCTCTATCCACTGAGCTACGGGGACAATATCTGTTTTCTCTTCTAATCCTACAATGGCGGAGATGAGGAGATTTGAACTCCTGAAGGGTTTAATCCCTTACCTCGTTAGCAGTGAGGCGCACTCGACCGGGCTATGCGACATCTCCAATTATAATATTGTTATCATTATAGTTTTATTAGCAGAGATTTGTTTTTTAGTATATTATTATATTAAGCCAAGGTGATTTGAGCTTCGAAGAGGTTTCCGGTATCGTTATCAAGTAGGTGTATCTCTTTGTTTTTTATAGAGTTAAATATTGAATCGGTTAACAAATCTGTATCAGCTTTACCACGTTTATTATAAGGGTATTTTTTATAGAGAGTATTTGTGGTTGTTTTTTTGAAAAACATTTGCGTGGTGAGTAGGGTTTTGTTCTTATTAATAATTTTTATATGTAGGTGGGGGGCTCTACCGGGGTACCAACCTGGGAGTATAGTTTTGAAATTTACAGAACCATTTATATCTGTATTTTGGAAGCCTCTTAATTCTGAAATCATTTCACCTTTGCTTGTACTATAATTACCTAATGCGTTATTATGCCAAATAGCTACTTTAAGGCCTTTTAAAGGTTTACAATTTTTATTTAAAATAGTGAGTTTTATCTCTATTGAGTGTCCAATCTCTTTAATATTTAGTTTTGACCGTTCTGATGATGGTAGATAATAGGGGCCTTCTGCCAAATTTTGTTGTGGGTAGCATGTTTTAAAATTACCGGCTTTAGCTAAAGTTGTGTTTGTTACGAGAAAAGCTAAAGAAATTATTAATATTGCTATTTTTCGCATTTTATTATTTTCTCTTTTAAGTTGTAATTGTAAAGAAATCTATATTATTACGATTTTACTTGAGTATTTTACAATAAGTAAAGAACTCTTTGTATTTGTTATTTTTCACATGTTAGTAGCTAAGTTTTCTTTATATAGAGGCTGGTTATCCTTTAAAATGAGCAAGTTATTTATTTTAAGGCTTTATATGAGAAAGGTTGGTAAATTATCCTATAGAGCTCCGTTGAGTTTTTACCATCTTGCGAGGTTGGTTCGAATATCGAATCTTGTGGCCCATAAACTAATAAAACCATTGAGTTTTCCTCTGCCACTATAGTGCCATATACAGGTGGTTCATTAGGATTTGCACTTTTTTCATAGTCAGCCTTTTTGAAGTAGTAAACACCAGCAAAGCCATGCATAGTTCCATCAGCTGCTTTGTAGTTGATATACACCTGCGCGATTGCCCCAGCCTCTTGCGCCTGCTTTGTAAATTCGTTTGGAGTGCTTGTAACCAAATTCTCTACGGACAAATGCTTTGCAATCTCTGCTGGAACTTCTAGCAAGTAAGGCACTGGCGAAAGATCGACTTTCACCATCGTTTGCGAAGTATTAGAACAGGAGGTCAGTAGCAGTAAAAGTAGTGGTATACTACTTATTTTTAGTAGTTTGCTATAATTAAATTTTAAACTCATTTTTATATTGTTATGGTAGAGATAGGAGAAGCATAAAAGCCCAATTAACGCTAAGATAAGTTATATCTTAAAATTAATTATTTTGGTTAGGTGGCGGTGTTTGAGGTTGTTTTTGGATATCATTTCTATATGGATCAATTTTTGTTTTTGCAGCATTATTTAAAATATGGGCTGATAAGATAAGAGCAATGGAGCCAAATATAGCAGCGGCAACTCCAAAAGAGTCGTCTATTAGTATTACAAAGATAGCTACTAGAGCTGCAGTAATTACTAAGGAAACTAATTTTTTCGCTTCACTATAAAGGTTAGGAAGATTGATTTGTTTATTGTTCATATTTAAATTATACGGTAAAGTTTATTTTATGCACAGATCACATTTTTATAATTAGAGTTTATATATATTTTTGTAAATATTTAATAAGAAGGATAATAAATTCGTATGAGGGGTGGGTCGGTTAGATGAGGGTAAGATTATTTTTGTTGTTTTGTATACTGCTACCAGCTCTTTTCTTATTTGCTTTAGATAGTTATATTGGGAGATTTGAACACCACAGTATGTATTTAAAGCAAATGAAAGATAAACTTATTGCCAGTATGGATGAAGAAGATGATAAAATTGTTAATATACCATCGATTGTATCAAATATTGATAAAGGTAATTTTGCCGAGGCTGCTTATTGTCTACGAGCTGGTGCGGCGGCGGAAGAGAGATGTAGGTTAGATAGGTCTGGTATATTATATAAAGCAATTTCAAATATAGATTTACTAAAAGGAGATTATGTAGATAGGAGTGAAGAGTATGTAGATGAATTTAGAGCGATAACTAAAGATGAGGGGTTTACTAGAGATGTTAATTATGAGTTTGATTTCAATTATAACTTAATTTCTAATAGTGATATCAATTCTTGGGTTCAATACAATAGCCTAAACCGAAAGAGATTTGGTTTCTACTCGTTACGAGATGGTAATTCGGTTGATAGCGTAGTTCAGTACGTAAATGGCGGCAGCGTCTTTGAACCAAGTATCTTTTACAGCAATTTACCACCTATTTCTGGTGGTAGAGTTAGAATTTTAGCCATATCAGATTCTTTTGGAGCTGGTGACGGTTTAATGAGCTTAGATGATACCTGGGCCAGCGAATTAGAATTACAGCTAAATAAGGTAGAGGATAAATATGAAATTGTGGCCCTAGCTCAAGGTGGGGCCGGTTATAATGAGTTTTTAAGCTGGGTTAAGGATGGTTATATTGAGGCTATTGACCCTGATATAGTTTTACTTAGTTATTTTAGAAATGATTTTAATTTGCTTCATGACTTAGGTAGAGGTAGTAATATTGAGAAAAATTTAGGGGTTGATAAAGAGTTTGTTTATTATTTGCAATGTTTTGAAGAGAATGATGATTTTCTCGGGAGGTTATTTAAAAAATTTAATAAGGTTTTCCCAAATATTTACAGGTATCACAAATTTAGTGGTTGTGCCAAAGATATTTCCAATGTAGAAAGCAGTAGCTTAATTAACCATGATGAGGTTGTTAATAGCTACAAAGAGATAGATAGACTTATCAAAGTACCTACATTTTTGTTTCAGATTGAGAGTATTCTGCAATTAGAAAGAACTCAACTTGAAACTTTAAATGAAATTCACGAAAATGGTCTAAATTTTATAAACAAGAGTTATGAGTCTAATAAAATTAATAACGATAACTGTTTAAATATCTTTAGTAAAAATTTTAAAAGCTGCGAAAAATTTAAGGCTAATATATTTGATGGTCACTTTAATAGATTGTACAATAAAAATTATATAGAAAGTAATATCGACTTGATAAAACATAATATTGATAAGTCTCTAAGCGGAGTTACCGGCGGTTCAGACGGGAGAGTTATTAGTAATAAGAGCCAGGATGTAGTTGTAGATTACCTTCCTAATTCTTTATTTGTAAATAATAAAGACAGTGATACGGCTATGGTTGGTTTATTTAATGATAGACGATATGGGTTTGGGCGTAGTAGTGAGAATTTTTGTGTTCCATTTAACCGGCGGGGGGTTGTTATTAATTTTAACAGATATCTTACCGAAAGTAGAGAGGTTAAAATTAGCTCAGAGTTTCAAAGAGATGGTTTAGGGGTGGTTACCAGGGGTTACGACAGTAATGGTAATGTTGTCTTCGGAGAGGTTGTTGAACTTAAAGCTGGAAAGCCCCTAACCTTTCTTGGTAGTGAGAGTATAAGAGGGGTTGTGGTTTTAAGTAATAATACGGATTGTGGAAAGATGAGGACTAATATAAAAGATGAGTTTCTCTTACGTGTAGATATTATATAAGTTATTTATATATTTTTTTCGCAGGTGGTTGAGATTGTTATAGGTGGGGAGTTCAAGGGTGCTCTTTCTCTAAGTTCTTTACTGAGAAGTAAAAGTACATTTTCTACCTTCGTTTCGCAACTATAAAGTTGATAAGTATATTTAAAACTCTTTTTGGCTATATACAGATTATCAGTTTTTATTTCATTAGTTGTTAACTCACCAAAGTCTACAGATTGTTGATTGTACTCTAGTATTGATAATGCATTTTTTATATTTTTTTTAGGGTTGTCAATGCCAATATCTTTCAAATAGTAGGTAAGGTAATTTTCATAAAATTTGAAGGTTAGCAATTTTTCGATTACAGCTACTATAAGTTTATTTGAGTACTCTTGCTCTGTTTTAACTTGCCCTATTTTGTTGTTTATTGAGTTTTCCTTCCCTTGTTGGGCGACCTCTTTTAGTTTTGAGTATATTTTTTGGTTATAATTACATTTTTCTATTTTTTCAAATGTTTGATATAGCGTTATATCACACTCAATAAGATATGAATTTAAATCTTTATTATAGATATAAGCTCTTTTTATAATAATATACTCTTTCTGTAGATCAATTATATTAATTTTTTTATCTATTTTATATAGCATGCTTGCGAAATTAATCATACTATCAGATGAATCTCTTAACCCCGTTAAGGTTTTGATATCATTAGCTATAATTATATCAAAAGGTTTTGTTGCAAGAATAGTTTTTATTTTAAAATTGTTGTTTACGTTATTACTAGCAATATTATTTATTGTAAATAAAACTATTAATGTAAAAGTTAAATATTTTAAAATTTTATTTAAGATCATATAACTCAACCTTTTTTTTATACTCTTTCTCAATAGATAAAAGTTCTAGATTATCTTCTTTATAGCAGTAATTAATACCAGTTGAAGGGTCTATATAGTTAATTGAGCATGGGGTACTAAATACTTTGTTTATGTTTCTTGGTGATAGTTTTTCTTCAAATATTTTATTGTTTAGATAGTTTAGTTTTTTTGGATCCAAACCTACTGCATTATTTTTAAGGTAGAGGCCAGCGCCAGGGTGGAATAGAGACTCGTAAATCTCATTATTACTTACGCAGGTTTGAAAGCTAGGGTCTACTGGATCAGTGCATTGTAAGATTGGGTTGTTAATAACTGTTGCAATTTTTGTATATTCATATAGATTTAATGGTGTCTCAAAGTTTTTATCTCTTATTATATATATTTCATTTCTATTCTTATCAGTATTTTCGTTTTCTGTGCATATTAATTCACCTATCCTATTTAATGATCCAGTTTTATCAACTATACAAATATCTATTTTGTTTTTTATAAGCTCGAGGATAGTAACATGACTGTAATTTGAGGCTGAGTAAGAGTATAATAATGTATTTTTATTGTAACCTAGCTTTACGGTGCAATTTTCTTCAAAAGTCAAATAACAAACATCTATTTTAAATTTGGCAGGTTTCATTTCATTAATAAAATCATTCGTGAAGTTTACTTTTTCAAATTTTTTATATAAATTGTTGCCAAAATATTTATATTCTCCTATGGAGAAGTAGTTAATTAATATTATAACTGCAATAGCGCCTATTGTTGCTGTAAATTTGTTTTTTGAGAGATAGTAAACAAGAAGTGCTAGAGATAATGCTGATGCTATAGAGCTGTGTTTTGCCTCAAATCCCGTGAGCGTGTTATAATTTATAAGTATAATAGATAGAAATATAAGCGATTTTATAAAGATATTTTGTTTCTTTATTAGTATGAAAGTTATTATTAGTGAGAGTGCTGCGAATATTATCACAGAGAGTTTTACATAGTTATAGGGCAAACATGATAGATTATTTAATGTTGTTGAATTGCTTTCGCAGGGATTTATAAATAGCTGAAGAGGGGTGGTTTTGAAGAAATACACCCACTCATCTGGCGAGATCCTTTCGCTAAATGGGTAGGATTTAACTTTTAGTGCATTGTAAAGATATAATGGTTCAACTAAAAATCTATATATTAATGGTAGATAAATTACTATAAATAGTGGTATAATAATTTTGTATTTGATATTATATTTCTTTACTCTTGTTGATAAAATTATTTGATATATTCCATAGATTATGGTAAAGGGAGCTAGCGCAAAAGCGGTGAAATGTGCATTGAGAAGTAAACCCGAGAAAGCTAATAGAGGAATATGAGAGCTGTTAGGTTTTTTGTAGCTGAGTACAAGCAAGATAAGCGTAAGAGTTGCTATAAGTGTTACATAATCCGTACCTGTGTCAAATCTATCGGGGCCTTTATTTGATGCGTTGAAATTATTGTTAGTATATTGAACTAGCAGGGTAATAGCTAGCGTCATTATCGATAGCGTTTTTTCCTTATTTCGGTATAAAATTGTAGTTGCTATAAGTATCAGTATTGTTGGATAGGTGGCTATTAGGAGATTGCTCAGATAGATAGGGTTTACGTCAAGGTAATTATGAAGTATCCATGATATTTTGAAAACGTATACATTAGGAAGAGGCCCTGGTTGATAGGTTTGTAGGTTTGTAGTAGGATAGCCTTTATACTCGAAGATATTGCCTTGGTTAGCGTAACCCTCTAGGTAATTTAGTATAGTGGGATCGGAGTAATCGAAGCTGTAAAGTTTGCTGCTAAATTGAGAGATAGTTAGAAGGAGGTGGTTTATGTGGAGGGTAATAAATGTTATTAATGTCGGAATATAGAGATTTCCAATTTTCATAAAGTATACACTCTTTTTAGTAACCACAGCTATACTGTCTTATTTAATAAGCTTTTGTCAAATTTATTTACTAATTATAAAACCATTATTACTTTCATAAATTATTTTTATAGTATTTTTTCCCATCTTTACATTATAGATAATGTAGTTGTATATAATTGTATATCGTTGGGGTATTAATTTTTAATATCAAAGTAAGTTATCTTAAATATATGTATTATCATTGTGGAAATTTTTTATTGGATTTGTTTAGATGCAAAAAGGTATTTACAGGAGTTTTTCAGTCGATAATTAGTTATTTGGCGCTAATATAGGTCAATATTTAGAGGGTAATAACTATAAGATTATGAAGTTTTTAGGTATAGGTACTGCGAAGATAGTGGGGGCCCTCCTCACAGTAGCTGCTATTATTATAATTGGCTTTGTTTTATCTTTTCAAATTTCATCAGATGTTAAGGTAAATTATAATAAAGTTGTTTTGAGTTATGAAGAGAGAGCGGATTTCACTATAGAGCCCTATATAGATTGCCTTTATGAGGTCAATAAAGATAAAACAAGTATGTGTTTAGAGGGAGTGGTTGAGGGTTTTATTGAGAAAGATAGAGGTTCTGATGCGCTTTTACTTATTAAGGCGATAGAGGATAATAATGAGTCTTTAATTAGCAATTGTCGTTATCTATCAGAGCGAGTTGGTAAAGTCTTTAGGGATAAAATATCTTTAAAGAGTTTACTTTTACTGGATTTTGATAAGTGTGGCTACGGTTTTCATATAGGGGTATTTGGTACAATTGATATAAATTCTCTGAAGGATAATAAACTACTTACTCTAGTAAAAGAGACATGCAACAGCAATGATGGCAGCGGTGTTTACGAAAGTAAAGTGGGGGAGATATGTTACAAGGCGGTTGCCAATATATTAGTGAGTGAGAGTAGTAAATTAGAGCCTTTGGAGAGTAGGGAGTTTTGTATGCAAGCTGGAGATCCCGAGGGGGTTTGTCTAAGTAAAATTTTAGAAAATTATGTGATTGGGATCGAGGGTAGTAAATTAGGTAAGGATTTATTTAGCAATAAAGAGAAGGTAGTTGAGAGTTTGCTTTACTATTGCAAGAGTGAGGGGATTGATAATACAGTAAAATGTCTTACTTATGCGATAGCAAATATTTTTACTCATAATGAGAAACTTATATACTTGGTGGCGGATTACTGCGCTCAGGTGGGGGTTGATTTAAGTAAGAGATGCTATAGGGAGATTGCTAAGGGTTTTAATTTAGCTATTGAGAGTTCCTATAGGAGAGATAATCAAATTGCTTACGGTAAAGAGATTGATAAAGAGCAGATCTTTAAGATATTTGTAGAGAATCAACTTAATTATTGTAAGTTCCTAGGGGAGGTTGTTGGGGTGTATAAGGATTTGGTAGATCAATGTAAGATTGGATTATCGATTGTTTTGTTGGAGTATTATGAGATAGATGAGGGTGAGATCTGTAAGTATTTTATTAAAAAAGATTATATCTTATGTAGAGTTGGTTTGAAAATTTTTAAAGGTGAGAGTATTGCCAATAAGTATAAGTTGTAAAATAGTGGGAGAGAATATTGGATTATAGAGATTGAATAAGGAAAATTATAGTAACAAGGAGGATAAATGGGTGATTTAGAGTTTTTTAGGTTGGATAAAGATGGCGCAGGTTGGGAAGGGATTGAGAAAGCACCTAAAGAGGTGGTTGAGAAGTTGATGGGTGGGCTTAAAAATCCGAGTGAGGCTAAGATGTTATGTTTTGTTTGTCATAAGGTAACTGAGAAGGGTAATGTTTGTATAGATCATCGTAATGTAAAAGGTGCTATATATAGAGATTAAGTTTGATTATATTTGGCTTTTAGGTTTTTCCAGGTAGTTTACAGTTTTACTTATTTCAGATATTTTGGTACATATCTCTTTTTCCTCTAATTTTGTTTGATTACATATTTCTTTAAAGGTTTCATAATTTAAGACTTTTTCATAAAGTTCTGAGTAAAATCTAAATAAACAGCTGTTGTATTTAAAATAGGATTGATAGTATCGCTCTGTATCATCACCCAATGCTTTATTAATTTTTTCATCTTTTACACTCAAATCTATTACCTCTTGCTTGTCGAGTAGGGACATCTCACCACAGAGATTATTACTGTATTGAGCTATTTTTTCTACGTTGGTGGTTATATCATAACCACCTGAATCAAGGGATGTGTATAGATCGTTATGAATAAAACTCATAGCTGCGGCTTCATAGCAGCCGTAGTATTTATAGATATGATAATTAATATTGTCATTTAATGTTTGGCAGTATTTTTTTAGCTCTACTCCAGGTAAATTAGTGTACATTAATGCGAATTTATAACACTCTAAGATCTCAGTATTTATCAAAGAATCACAGTACTTTACTGAGTTTTGAATATCTCCTGAGTTGGTTACAGTTTTTAAGTAAAAAAATTGATTGAATGAGCCTGAGAGACAGCTAGTGAGAAGTCTTATATTTTTAATTTTTGATTTAATTTGTTCGCAAATTTCTAATTGTTTTAATATGGGATAATTTTGATTGCCTATACCATGGCCAATGCCATGAAAGCAAGAGTCGTTTTTATTTTTATCTTTTAATGAGACCATATCACAAAATTCAGAGAGTAGGGTTAAGTTTTTGCTTTGCTTTGATTGATCTGAAAAGGCCTGGCTGAATGCGCCATGGATAAAACCCATTCCACATGAAAAGTAATTTGTTTTTAATATTTTATCTTCATATTTGTTCCAGGCTTTTAATCCCATCTCATGAAGTACATCATGGCAGATGTTTCTAATGTAGGGGTTATCATTAGAGTACTCTATTAAGGTCTCTATCATTAAATCTAATTGATTTAGGTTTTTAGGTTGTCCATATATATCTATCGCACATAGGATTCTTTGAAAAGGCGCTATTTCTCTTGATTTATCTGAGTTAGTATTGTATTTTTTTGAATTAAATGGATTTATTGGATCTTTTGAGGTCATGCAATCAGTTGCTAAAATTAATTTATTTGCATAAAATTTTTTATCTGGGTTAGAATTTTGTGTTGTGACAACTGTCACAAATGATGCTAACATTACCAGCGAGGTAAAAATCAATAAAACTTTATTTCTTTTTAGCATATTTAAATAGTGATATTAGATGAGTTATAGTCAATTATATAGAAATATTTTTTCTATCTTATAAGGTAGCTAAAATCATATCTATATCGGCTTTACTGGTCCAGGGGTTAACAATCGCAAATCTTAGGATAGGTTTTCCTTTATGTGAAGATGGGGTAACGAAGCCAATTTGATCTTTTAATAGCTGTTCACTCCATTTCTTGTAATCTGAATACTCCCAATCTTTTCTAATGAAAGCTACTATAGAGAGAGTTGGCTCCATAATTAAAGTTAGATTTTTATGGCTCCTGATTTGGGCGGCGGCGTACCGAGTCAGGGCTAGAGTTTTTTCCATAGCTAGCGAGTACTCAGCGGTGCCATTGGCCGCTAGGGAGAACCAGAAAGGAAGACCCCTGGCTCTACGGGTAAGATGGACTGCGTAATCTGAAGGATTCCACTCTAGATTTTCCTCTAAGGTCTCTAAGTAGGATGCTTTTTGATGATGGACTAATTTTGCGATTTTGGGATCTCTGTAGATTAGGGCACAGGCGTCAAAGGGAGCGAAAAGCCATTTATGGGGATCAACTATCAAGGAGTCGGCTTGTTCTACTCCTGCAAATAATTTACGAACAGAGGGAGCACAGAGCGCAGCTAGCCCGTAGGCACCATCAATATGAAACCATATATTTCTCTCTTTGGCGGCGGTAGCTATACTTTTTAGGTTATCGATAATGCCTAAATTTGTTGTACCAGCGGTTGCTACTACTGCAAAGATCTGATGGGTAGGGTTCTCTTTATGATATTTATCTATCGCTAGAGCGAGGGTGTCGCCTTGCAAGATGCCGTTTTTGTCTGGTTTTACTAATAAAAGAGCGGTATCCATAACCTCGGCAGCGGAGGTAACTGAAGAGTGAGACTCAGAGCTAGCCGCAATTACCCATTTTATTACATCTTTTCTTTTTGTTTTAAAGTAATTTCTTGCTGTAACTAGTGCTGAGAGGTTCCCTGTGGTGCCTCCTTGAACAAAGACCCCACCGGCTGATGAGGGCAGATTGGCTAAATCTGAAATCCATCTTAGAGCTTGGTTTTCTGCGAAGACGGCGCCAGAGCCCTCAAGCCAGGAGCCGCCATAGAGAGCTGAGGCCCCTACAACCATATCAAATAGAGTAGCATGCTCGCTAGGGGCTGAGGGTATAAAGGCTAAGTACCTTGGGTGATCGGAGGAGATGCAAGCTCGCGCTAGAACATCTACAAATATTTTTAAGGTCTCTGAGCCGCCGAGACCTTTTTCTGTAATGGTATTACCCACTAAGGTGTTAAGTTCATTTATGCTCTTTGGGCCATCGAGAGGGGGATTTTCTTTTATTCTCAGTAAGGAGTAGGTGAGGATTTCTTTTGCAAGATTTTCGATCTCTTGGTTATATTGATGCATTTTTTTCCCTGAAATCTCTTTGTTTTGAAGAGCTAATTATATTTTTTATGATGGTAGGGAATATTAAGTTATGAAATGGCTTTACCAGCCACCAGTAGAGGTGGCCACCTATACCTCTAGGAGCGAAGGAGGCCTCTATTGTTAACTCATTTCTATTGTTATTTATTTCTTTTATTTTAAACTCTAACCAGGCTTTTCCTGGTAATATCATTTCAGCATATAACTTTAGAGATTTATTTGGCTGTATTGATTCGACTCTCCAGAAGTCTAGTGAGTCGCCAACCTTTAAGTTATTTGGATCTCTTCTCCCTCTTCTTAAACCTACCCCTCCTATTGTTTTATCCATAGCCCCCCTCAGCTTCCAGAATAAATCGGTGCCATAATAACCATTGTTACCACCTATTTTTTCAATTGAGTACCATAGATTTTTATTTGATGCGGAGGTAAACCCAACTCTGATATCTTTATAGATAGCCTCCCCGGCCCACTCAGGGTCGCTTTGGGCTTTCTGCCATGGATATGGGTAAGTTGAGGCATCGCTCCAATGGGTTGCAATAGTATTTTTAGAGGTATGACCAAGTGCGTATTTTATTGCTTGTTCAACAGCTATTAAGCCTTCAGGTGGTTCTTTGATAATTTTACTTATTGATTTTTTATTGTCAACTACGACCTCACTAATTAGGGAGTTAACAAGGGGTCTTGCTAATTTTGGAGGAACGGGGGTCACAAATCCGATCCAGAGGCTTGATAATTTTGGTGTAAGGACAGGTACTTTTATTATTATCCTCTTTCTTAGGCCAGAGATTTTGGCAAACTTTTGCATCATATCAACGTAGGTGAGTATCTCTGGACCCCCCATATCGTATATACCGTTTATTGGTTTTTTGAGTTGAGCGGCTTTGGTTAGGTACCAGAGAACATCTCTTATTGATATAGGGTGGGTTTTATTCATAACCCATTTTGGCGTAGTCATAATTGGCAAGCGATGGGTAAGGTGTCTTAACATTTCAAAGGAGGCGGAGCCGGAACCAAGTATGATACCAGCTCTAATTTCTAATACTGGAACGGAGGTAGAGGCTAAGATTGCGCCGGTATTAGCTCTAGATTTTAAGTGAGTTGAGGTTTTGGTATCATTGTTAATGCCTCCTAGATAGACTATTTGTTTAACTCCAGCTGCTAAGGCGGCTTTAGCAAAATTTCTAGCCATTTTTGCCTCAATCTTATCAAAGTCAGATCCTAAATTTATCGAGTGTAGTAGGTAGAAAGCTGTATGTACGCCAGTTAGGGCGGTCAAGGTCTCATTATAATTTAGAGCATTGCCGGTAGCTATATTAACTTTTTCAGCCCAAGAGTGGGATTTAGTTTTATTTATATCTCTAACAAATATTTTCACATCTATATTGCTTGATAAGAGCGAATTAACTAAGCGGCCGCCAACATAACCTGTAGCACCAGTTACTAGTATTTGTTTTCTATTGGGTGTACTCACGACGTTATTATATCATAGTCTTATGATAATTCATATAATAGTATTTTTATTTGTTAAAGATTGGTATATAATTAATTACTTATTTCTTTCTCATATAATTCTTTACATTTATTAGGGTTTTCCCAGTGTGGTTGGCCAGTGTGGTAGAGCGCAGGAGCAAGAACTACCTGACCACAAGGACAGAGATTCATTAAACCTTTTGGATAATCATTTACGGTGGCAAATCTTGTTCTAATGCTCATATTGTATACTCCTCAATCTTTTTATTACCGTTAAATATTTCTACAGTGCCGTTTATTTTATTTGTTTCGATTTTGCGATTAATTAGGTAAAGTAAATCATCCTTACTGGATGATAAGCCTTCATAGGTGGTTTTGTTAATTGTAGTGATTTTAAAATGATACATATTTCTCCTTTTTTACTTACTGTATAGGCTCATTTACTTTCGACAAAGAGTTTTGTATTTATGTAAAAATACTTAAATAGTAGATAAAATGATATTTAATATATAGGTTCTTATATTTGTAAATTGGTAAAGATGAGTAGTTAGGCTTTACTGCTTTTTTCATTTAGAAACCATACCAATATTAGAAAAAAAGTAATAGGAAAGAGAACTCCTATATAATATCTGAGGTAGAGAGCATAAAACTTAGCTTTTAGCGATAGATAGTTTGGTTTAGTGTGCAGTGATAGGTTAGATTTATCTTTACCCATAAAAACTCCTTTTTTTATATCTTTATTATTATCTTGAGTTTCGGATTATAAACAAATATTTTATTTAAAAGTGCTTTGTAGTTATAATATGAGTGTCATTAGCTCTATTTGTTTTATAGCATAAATAATTGCCATATAATAGAAATAATCATTTTGCAATTAAGTAAAAAAAGGCCTGGATAATTCCAGGCCTTTTATAATTTATTAATTTACTTTATAAGAAATTGCGCTCTTAAAGCGTGCTCTTGCGCTGGGGATAAAATTGAGTTTTTAGTATTTTCCTCACTCTTATACTTTAACGGAAGATTTATTTTACCGATTTGACTGATTTTTTCGATTAATTTACTTAGCATATTTTACTCTCTTTATTATGTTTTTACTATCTATAGTATTTATATACAGTATTTATATTACTATGGGCGCTTTTAATTGTGCTGAAAGATTAACAAGTTATGGTGAAGTATTTGAAAGAGTTATATAGCGGGAGAGTGAGATAGCATTTCTTTACAAAGTTTATTAATTTATAATAATATAGATATGAAGAAGAGAGCAAGTTTTTTGTTATTGCTAATTACAACTCTGGTTTTTCTCCAGGTATTTGATTTATATCTCAGTACAAGGGTAAAAAACCTATCTAAGATAAATTTTGCATGTTATCTAAGTTACACTGATAATTGCAAGATTACACAAAATACTAGGGATCTCAATATGGTCGAGAAAAATTCCTACTTAGAGAGAGTAGAGAGTAAGGAGTATAGTTACCTTACTTCTGAGAGTGATTTAAAAATCGATAAGCTTTATAACTCAGAGCTTGTTCAGAGAGATGGTAATATATTAAATCAAGATATGTATTATTTGGCAAACCAGTATAAAGATCTATCGTTTACTAAATTAGATAGAGCCCATGATTACTACCCGTCGAAATATAAGCGGGAAGATAGCTCATTAAAGATCTTAGCTGTCTCTGATTCCTATGGAATAGGAGCTGGTTTAATTAATAATAATGATAGTTGGCCTGGTGTGCTAGAGTTGGGTTTATTAAGAAAAGGTGTAGATGTAGAGGTCTCTAAAATAGTAAAAAATGGGGCGGATTTTCCTGATTTTCTTGAGATGCTTAGTAAAGATAATATAGAATCCCTTGATCCCGATATCATAGTATTATCTCTTTTCCAAAATGATTTTGCTCCGATATCTTGGGTTAGTAAGCCTGAGTATCTGAGATGTCTAAGTTCGGGTTTTGGCGATAATTTTATCGATAGGATCGCTAGAGGTAATTTAGCTCATATTTATAGCCTGTTTTTATCTAGAAAATGTGATCCAAAGAAAATAGAGAGTGAGATAGATAATAGAAGAGATAGCAAAGGAGAGTATTATGTAAGTTTAGCTAATGACCCTCTTGCGGAGTGGTATAAGAGCAGCATGAAGGAGATAATTGAGAATGCAAAGGGTAGACCGGTAATTATACAACCTTTATTTAACGGTAATAATGAGAGTTATTCAAATATTAAAGAGGCTTTAGGGTACTTAGAAAGTATTGGTTATATCATTCCCGATTTTGAAATAGCTGAGGTTGAAAGTTTTAGTAGAGCTGTAGGAAGTAAAAGATTGGATGCGCTCCATCCAGTAGATGGACATTACTCTCGACTTTATAATACTTTTCTAACAAAGATGTCAATAACTGAAATTGATAAAATATTAAAAAAAGATTTCAAATATAAGTTAAAAGAGCCTGATTTAGCAGAGACCCCTTCTATCATTGTTACAGCTCCTCGGACTTTTATAGCTGATGAGAATTTATATTTACAGTATGAGAGAAGAAAAACTCCTATTTATGTTAGCAAGATATCACCTGAGCTTAATAGAGCCGGGGTGGTGGAGGGTGATATTATCGATGAGGTACTCTGCACATCAATTAATAGAGCTCATGTAAGGGTTTATTTAAATCTTGAAAAACATATTGAGGATAATTTAACAGTGGAGATTAAATCTAGCGAAGGTCCCATAGCTGTAGCTGGGATCTATTACTCTGCTGAAGGCGAGGAGATGTATACTAATATTGAGATATTAAGACCAGGCGTTGATTTAAGTTTACCAAAGTCTAAAAAAAATATAGGTTTACTTTTTGGAGCGCCTCTTAGTGGATGTTCTGAAGATAAGTTATGGTTTATGCCCTCTTTTCTTGCGCAGGTAAAGTATTTTAAAATTTAATAACATACTTCTAGTATTTATCTTAATATGATTGAGTTTAGAGGTCTTATAGTATTAGTTTATTTTTTTATGAAGATGGCAGATTGATAACCTTCTAAACAGGCTGAGTTTACCTTTTGTTCTAATACCATATAAGGTCTTTCTTTTCTTTCTTTTGGTTTTATTTGGCAGTAAGATAACAAATCTTTTGTATCTATATCAAAATAGTTTGCAAAGGAGATGCCTAAACCATGAGCACAATCTATTTCATTGTTAAGGATTTTTAGGCATTTTCCTAACTGCAACTCTGGGTTAATCTCACTTCTCCCTAACCCTTCTGTTGCATAAAAAGAGATACAGACCTTTTTGGTTTCTTTTTCAAATTTTTTACAGGTTTCTAGATAGGGTTCTAATGAGTTTATAGCTATACTCATGTTAAGATGTTTCGGGTTTTTAGTTAGTTCTGAGGCAAATACACCACCAAGACAAGAGAAATATTTATCTAATTTATTATTTCCTATAGATCTTTGGTCAAAAACTCTAGCGCAACTCTCCACGCCATGCTTTGTATCTTTATTATACATAAAAGCATGACCAATACCATGGATACAGATTTGCTGGTCTTGGTGTTTACTATTTGCCATAGTACAGATATCTCTAATTTTAGAGTCATCTACTTTATTTTTAAGATTTTTAACATATTGAAATATAGCACCATGGTAGATGCCCTGTAAACAACCTTGTTCTTTACTATTTAGCGTCTCGGTAAGACCATTTTCGTAATATGAGACCTCCCCAAGAAAATGACTTAGCGTATGGCACTGATCTGCATCTATTAATTTAGAAGCGAGCAGGTCTCTCCTTATTTTATTAGCCTCAATTAGATTGCCATTAACTGCTAATTTAGCGATATCATACTGTTGACAGGTGTTGATATTGTTTTTACAGTTTATTTTACTACTTTGATAAAATTGTTCTATACGCTCATCAAATTTTAGATCTCCCTCTTTTGAGTTGCTTGTTATGAAAAAAAATAGAGAGGCCGATAGAGCTATCGTTACTATTAGCAATAACTTTCTCATATTTTTATTATGCTTTTATTTTTTATAAATAAAGTATTTGGGTAATGTTAACTCCCTCATATGATGTAGTGGGGCTTTAATGGTCACGTTATTTAGAATTTAGGGTAAGGTATTTAACTACCTAATCATATTAATGAGTACTTTTATAAATCTTAATGATATCGATATAGTGAGGTAGATAAGGTAACCTGGGAGGGTGAGAAGGGTGAAAAGCAGAACTGATATATTTCTTAGCATATTTAATTTTTTAAAGTTAACTTTTTCTAATTTAGAGGTTAAATACCAGATTTTTCTGTAAAAAAAAGCTATTAATAAGATAAGTAGGGTTAAAACAAAGAGTAGGTAGAGAGTTAGAAACGAGATTTGAAGTATCCATGCTAAGGTAAGCGAAGGTGGGATTAGAGTTAGTAGGTTGTTAAACCATAGGCCAAAGAGAATAAATTGAGATGCGGCGGCTTTGAATAGATAATTGCTGTTTGTAAAGTAAATTATGTATAGTTCAAGAGCCCTTTTGCTAAGATTTTTCATCAGAGTAGGTAGATCTGGTTTTACATAATTGAAATCAAAATGTTGTTGTGTACGCTCCCAATGTTTCTCAAGCTCATCTTCTTCTATAATTGTTATAGGTTTAGTTTCTTTTGCGAGGTACTCATAGGCTTGTTGTAAGTTAAGGAACTCTTCGTGGCTACCTCCAGTATCTGGGTGGGAGATTTTGGCCTTTTTTAAATAGGCTGCTTTAAGTTGTGATAATGTGTAACCTTCGTTAACGCCTAATATCGCCAAGGCTTGTGGTCTATTAGTAGAGTAGTTCATATTTTCTATGGTATGAAATTAAGGTAATTTGACCCGTAAGTGAGAAATCTTTAATATGTATTTAATTATGGTGATAATTTACAATAGTCAGTTTACTTTTTTTAGATAATAGGAAGTAGGAGGTAGTTATTTATCTCTATTTAATGAGGTATTAATATGTTAAAAGCTGTTATAATTATAATAATAAAAACCCAAGCGAGAAAGTTTTTCATATTGTTTTATTCTCAGTATATTGGTTATGTTCTCAGTGATTAGTTATCCCCCTTTTTTTATTTTCCATTTAAAAAAATTTAGTTGCTAGAGAGCTCTAGGGTTTTTGTTGTTTATATAAAAAATAATTTTATGAATTATATTTTTTTTATTGAAGAGTAAGGGTATGGAAAATGAAACCAAAATTTTTAAAAAATTATTGCTCTATATTTTGCTTTTTCCGCTCATTATTACGGTTTTTGATCTCGTACTTAGTACGTTAGGTGTGGAGATTGGATTTTGGTTAGCTATGTCTGTATTCATAGCTGCAAATTTGGTGGTATCAATACCGGTTGATTTCCTTACTAAACTTTTCATGAAGAAAAAGGGGATCATAAAACTTAATTATTTCTTAGAGATTGCGCAATTTGTGATAACTTTTTACTTTAAGATATGGTTTGCTCTTTGGATGTTCTCAATTATTGGCGTAGAAAGCTCACGAGGAGCGGTTTTATTTGCGTTTCTTGCGACTGATGCTCTAATAAGAGTATTTGGCGAGCCGTTTTTAGCTCTTATTAAGCATTTAAAAAAAGGTTTCAGGGGTAAAGGTAGCGAGAGCCAGGTAGGTTAATTACTTAGTAATGCGGTAAATTGATACAATTATTATAAAGAAATAAAAATTATTTGTTTATACTTTTCTTATTATTATATTTTTTTTAAAAAATATATTATAGCAATATGAGGGTCAAATCTTATTTTAGTTTTATTTTTAAAGAGAGAGAATTTTTAATATAATTTGCTAATTGTAATGCTTAGGTTTTTATACACCTCAATTTCGATAGAGAATTAATGTCTTTGCTAGATTACAACCCAAAGTGAGTTACCAAGGTGAGAGAGTATTTTTATCATTTACCTACTGCTAGCCATTGCTTTCGCTCACTTTCGGGAAATTTTTCAATGGCATACCGCAACATAGTGCGAGGCATTTGAGTTGCATAGTTAGCTAGGAAGTCCTGCAAGAGTTTGAGATCTCTTTTCCCAACCTCTCGGAGCATCCAGCCTACCGCTTTATGGATGAGATCTTGTTCGTCATTTAGAAGGGTTTTTGAAATTAATATTGTTGGTTGATAATTTTTGTTTCGGATCAGAGCAAAGGTCAGTATGATTGAGGTTCTTCTCTCCCAGAGTGATTGTGAGGTGGCTAAATCAAGAAGTAGAGAGTTTTTGTCTTTAATCTCGCTGAGGAAGGCCCCCATATAGGGTGCCGAGATATCAACGAGGTCCCAGTTGTTGATCCAGCCTGCTCTAACCTGTTTGATATAAAATTCAAAGAGCTTTTTACGTTCAGTAGCTGATTTAGCTAAGTTGAATTTATGATTTAAAATGATGACTGCTGCTAAGCGCACTTCATGATAGGTAGAGATAAATAATTTACTGATTTCTGCAAGTTCTAAATTTTGATACTTTTTACAGAGTGCTCTGTTTTGAGGTATATTAACACCTAGAAAGATATCACCATGGCCATATTGACCAGGTTGGGTTTTGAAAAAGCGTGTAAAGTCAGCAATTTTCTCTTTACTACCTATTGCTTTTAGTTCGGCAATTAAAAGATCTGCGCTCATAAAATATTTGCTACCCAGTAGGTATTACCTTTTCTTACTATTTCTTTTTATTTTCTTATTTTTCTTTAGCTCTGCTATCTTGCTCTTTTTTGAGGGAGGCGGTGCGGGGTGGTCAATAATATCTGTGATACCTGGGATAGGTAGCTCATTGACTTGCTCTCTTGACCAGTGAATATATGATCTGATATAGACTATAGCGTAAGCAAGAGCTGAGAAGATAAAACCATATTGTTTAGTGTTTAGAGCATAGGCGATCCAGAGCACCTCATTAAATAGAAGTACTAGCCATCCCCAGATAGTTTTACGACCAACAAAGTAGATCCCGGCAACACCAATTGTGGCTAGCACCCAGGAGGCGTACTGCATCATAATTTTTCCTCTCTTTTTCTTAGTTTTGATAGAAATTCTTTTTTACGTTATGGTTTTATTGTTCTATTTATCACATATTAAACATATATTACCCGTTTATAATAGTTTTTTAAAATATTTATACCAATATTTATTTTTTATAGTTTATATTACTTTTTTCTACAAGCGGTGGGTAAAAAATCATAGTTGATATTTGATTTTATCTCTAGGGGCCTAGAGTAGTGTATCTCGTTTAAATTATTTTTGGGAAGTGGCGTTTTTGCACTGGCTTTTAATCCTAAATTGTCTCCATAGAGTATTAACTCTTGCTCGACTATCTCACCTTCAAGGATAGATGTAAAGTAGCCATGAATGATATTATTATCATAGTTACCAATTAAGAGAATTTTATCGCTGCTATTATCTTTAAGAGTGAGTTCTGCTGTAATTGTTGTGTTTTGATGGTAGTTTATATTTATATACTCTAGATCTTTTGAGTTAGTTTGTGGTGAGGTAGATTTATAGCAGATATTGTTTAAGGAGTTTGAGAGCGAAAGCTTTTCGGAGATAAAGCTTTGATAGGCCATTTTCACTATCTCGATAAGCTCAGTGGTAGTTTTGGTTGGTTTATTACCAAAGTCAATTGAGAGCCAGTGATCTTTTGTGTGGGAGATAATTTTACGAGTAATTAACTCTTTAGTTTCTCTTTTACCGGTGTTTAGAATATAATTTTTAGCCTCTAAGCCAGGTAAGATTCTCTCAGACATGCCTGATTCAATCCAATTGAGTAGTAGTGGGGCAAAGAGTTCTTCATAGAATGGAGCCAAGGAAACTATGATCTCTTGGCTGCCGATTAGATATGAACATGATATCCCGCCAGCGTTGTATAGCGTTTCTAGATCTGAACCAGGGATGGGGTCGAGAATTTGTTTTTTGTAGATAGCTGAGGGATTTTTTTCTTTTAGTTTTTGATAGATATAGGTTTTGTCGCAGTGAGAGGGTACATTGAGTGTTATTGATGAACCGATATTTGAGTCTTTATTAGAGATTTGACCTGTTTGAGAGATTGGATCTTGGTTTTTATTATTTGTGGCGGTACAGGAGGATAAAAGTAATACTATTAGAGTAGATGATAGTATTTTTTTATTTCTCATAGTTATATTATTACTTATTATTGATATATGTCATAATTGTTTGAATTTTATTTATAGGAAATGTATTTTTTATTACATGCTCTTTATGTTTTTATTAAAATGCAAAAGAGAATAAGTCATTTAGGCTGAATTGCTCAAATTTTGCAACTAAAGAATCAAGATCTTCGGGTGGTAATTTCTCATTTAGTTCTAATAAAAACCAGAGGGTACAGTTATCGTTATAATCTAAAGAGCAGATCTTAGTAATAATTTTATAAAGCTCTTCGGTGCTTAAATCTTCAATTTTAGGGGAGGTGATAATTTTGTTATCTGCATCGCCGGTTAGTACAACGTTTGTATAACTTTTTGCTAAGGATACATTACAGCCTTCTTTAATTTTTATTTCTTTTTCGGTCTCAAAGGGAAGGGAGTTACACTTTTCTGAAAAGTTTTGGTAGATAGATTCAAGGCTAAGAGAGGTAGCTTTAAATTGTAATATAATCTCATAATTTATCAATATTGAGTAACAGTATTTGATGAAATTCACTTCGAGCTCTTTACAGCTCTCGCTAGAGGGTTTCTCTAGCTGATTGGGAGTGTCTAGGTATTTTATTCTCAGGTACTCTTCAAAACCGCCGGTGAAACATAGCATTGCTAAGTTAGCGGTAATTTTATTTATTTTATCTGTGGATGTTATGTTCATACAGGATTTAATTAAAATATCGATGTATTGTTTATCGTTTTTTGTAGTTATAATATTATATAAGGTGTGACCGATACCATGGTAACATAGCCCAAGAGCATTTGAATTTGGTGAGGTTTTTGCGCAGAATTTTGTCAATTCAGATTGTTGATTTTTGTTTTTTAAAAGTATCTCGTTCATTATCCCGTGATAGTACCCTTGCCCGCAACTATCATATCCGGCTATTAGGGTTTTATCTTGATGTTTTATATAGGCCGCAGCTCCTATTAGATGTGTAAGTTCATGGCAGAGGTTTTTAATTTTTTTGTTTGTTATGGTATCTTTATCAATTTCTTTAATAAGTGATAAATTGTCTTTCATGGTGAGATTGGTCTTTAGATTCATGAGAAAGCATTCTTCTCTTTGCGCTCTGGGGAGATCATAGCATAGGTAGAGATTTTTTACTATTTTGTTTATCTTTTCTGGGTTGTTATCATTGTTATCAACTTGATTAATTAGTATAAAAAGAGGTAGAGAGAGTAGGGTAAGAGATAAGATTAATATTTTCTTGAGACCCATATATTTAATTGTTATTATTTCGGAGTTTTAGTCTAATATATAGGTTTGATAGTTTAGCAAATGAGTCTGTTGGAGTAATGAAATTGTGTTATTTTTATTTTAAATTTCTTAGATCTTCAGATGTGATTTTTTCAAATCTCGATAGGAGTGAGCTATAATCATTAGGAATTAATTTAACCTCAATATCGGTTAAAAACCATAATTTACAGCTATTATTGTAATCAAGAAGACATATTTTTGATATAAGGTTATAAATTTCATCAATATTTAAGTCAAGAAGATTTGAGGCCTCTCTATCTTTGTATTTGATATCTCTCATAAGGGTAGTGTTTATATAACTTCTTGGAATTGCTTTAAAACAGCCTTCTTTAATTTTAATAGCAACTTGATTTCCAGTTGTGAGGAGATTGCATTTTTCTGCGAAAGGGATATATATTTCATCTAAAGTAAGGTTGGTATCTAGTATTTGTTCTGAAAGAATATATTGATATAAGATAGCATGGCAATCTTTAATAAAGATTATATCGATATTTTCACAATTTTTAATATCTATCTGGTTGTTGGTATATTTTAGCGAGGTTATTTTAATATTCATATACTCATCAAAACCTCCTAAAAAACATGATTTAACTAATAGTTCTATAATTTCATTTTCTGAAGCGTATGATTTTTTACTATGTAGTGAGTTTTTAGTCTCATTTATATTTTGAAGATTATTTAATTTTGAACAAGCTGTGGTCAGTTTATTTATATAATCTTTATCGGAGGTACTGCTTATTTGATTTATCAAGGTGTGGCCAATTCCGTGGTAACAGAGCCCTATATCGCTAAGATTATTCGAGGTATCGGCGCAGAATTGAGTAAGTAGTTTTATGCCATTTGCTTTTTTTAATAGGATCTCGCTCATAATTCCATGGTAGTATCCTTGACCGCAACTCTCGTAACCCGGGATTAGGGAGTTATCTTTATGATTATTATAGGCGTTGGTGCCTATGATATGGGTTATATCATGGCAGAGATTTTTTATTTTCTTATCGAGTTCAATATCTTTATCTATTTTTTTAATTATAGATAAGTTCTCTGCAAGAGAGAGATTTGTATTTAGGTTTAAAAGAGAGCATTTCTCTCTTTGCTCTCTGGGGAGATCATAGCATAGGTAGAGATTTTTTACTATTTTGTTTATCTTTTCTGGATTGTTATCATTGTTATCAACTTGGTTAATTAGTATAAAAAGAGGTAGAGAGAGTAGGGTAAGAGATAAGATTAATATTTTCTTGAGACCCATAGATTTAATTGTTATTATTTCGGAGTTTTAGTCTAATATATAAAGGTTATTATGTTTGGTAGGTAGTAGGGTGGTGGGAGTAAATATGAGAGAGTGGTAGGTATTATAAATATGAGGGTCGTTTACTTTGTGATAATATATAAGGTTTATAATTTAATAATTAAAGAAGTAATTAATTTTTAATAGTTTATTTTTTTATCTTTTACGGGAGAGTATTATGGTTATAAAGAGAGTGGTATATCATGAGAAATTACAGTGAGGTTCATCATAATAGTAGGGTTATACCGCTACGGTGGATAGGTAACTTTTTGGGAGAGTATGCCGGTAATCATCTTGTAAAAACTGTCTATTTGGATGAGGATAAGAGGTATGGTTTGAGGTATAAGTACCACGCCTGGGCATGGAGATTTCTCAATAAACCTTATGAGTGGTGGGGAACTTATTATAGCTTAGATATAGATCTTTTGAAAGAGAGCCTTGAGGGTGGGGAAGAGGTTTCTAAGTAAGCCTATCTTCTGAGCTTGTAATAATAAATTATTTAGTTTTCTGAGTAACTTAATATAGTTTAGAGTTTTTAGCTTATTATTATATTATTTTTCACTTAGCGTTTTTTATAGGGTAGGTTCCGTGGTTTATGGTAATTTTACTACTAGCTGTTTTGCGTAGTTCTTCAGTATCAAGTTTATCTTTTGATGTATAGTAGAGTGCAAAAACATTTCCCTTAGGTGAGGTTATTGAGAGGGTAGCTAGAGGGATTCCTTTAGGTGAGAATATGGTAGCCATCTCAGAACGACCATCGGTATTTCCCCAACTAACTAAGAGATTATTTCTAGGTAGTAGCTCGATATTTCCTTGAGAGGTGGAGGCGCAGTTATAAGAGCCTTCTAACTCAACACAAAATTCCATTCCTAAGGAGAAGGATCTCAAATAGACAGCTTTTTTTGAGTTAGAATCTATCTGGTACTCTACTCCACGTGCTAAAATATGTTTATCTGTTTGATTATCAAATACAAATAGTCTATTATCTTTTGTTAGGAAGCCTCCGTGCTGAGCGATAGGGCCTTTAGTTCCTAGGGGGTCTGATAGTATTTCTAAGGATTTCTCACTTTTATAGGTACCGATATGCCAGAGAATCTCTTTCGAGGCTTTATCGATATAAAATACCCCTGACCAGCGGTTAGATAGGAGGTAACCCTTACCATCTTCGCTTTCGGTTATTGAATTTTGATGAAAGATATCGATAGCACAATCTAGAGGTTGGTCATCTAATGCTTGATTTACAATATTAGCTTTACTACTAGAGTTAAATGGTATTTTATCGGTTAAATCTACTTCAAAAACTGTTTTTCCTGAGGGGTCTTTCTCAGTTATTCCTACTCCAGAGATTGTTACATTTGTCTTATCGATAATACACTTTCCGGCAGTTTGATCTTGTAGTATAACGTTTAATTTAGAGATATCTACATTTTTTCTATTTGGGGCTTGGGAGAGAAGGATGTTACCGTTCTCTTTTACATAGGTTGGTCTTGAGAGATAATTTTCTACTTGGTAATCCTTAATGGTATTGCCATTTAAATCTGTTATTTTTGCGGAGTTATAGATTGTTGGTGTTCCTGGGTGGAAGCCATTAGGTACTCCTCTAGATATAAGTTGGTTTTTACCGAGTGTATCTAAATAGGTTGAGGCGCCTGAGGTACGGTTATACCATAAAACAGCTCCGTTGGTATCGGTTACGACTAGATAATTGCTAGAGAAGGTGTGGCCTGATAAGGTTCTAGCGTAGTAGGGCATAAGAAAAAATCCATCTTTAATATCGTAATTTTTTGTTTGTTTAAAGGCTATAACTGGAAAATCATCAGGTAAACATCTAAAGTAATAGCTTTGCTTATAATCTGAGAGGTAGATCACATTGAGCATATCTTCGATTTGTTGTTTCTTGTATGTAATAACTTTCTTACCACTGCTGTTAGATTTATTATCGTATTTATCGCTTTTTTTAGCGTTATAGATTGTAAAGGTGGTTTCTTTTTTAGAGCAGTTATAAAGATTATAATCGGTTATTTTGGAGTTGAAAACTATGTTTTGATTATTTACACCAATACTACTTTTTGTTGTAAGTGCATTTGCAGAGGTTGAAAAAATAGGGGTAAGTAGAGAGATGGAAAGTAGTATTAATAATGGTTTTCTCATGTTTGGATTATAATAAAATCGTTGTTTTTGTCATGAAGGCAGAAGGCCTTTTTAGATTATTTATAACAGAGTCCATCATCGGCGCCACGTTGGCAGAGTATTTTTACTGCTTCGTCTAGATTTTTTATCTTTCTTATATCTAGATTTGAGTCAAGTGTTATATTATTAATTTCATCTAGCGGTTGATCGTCAGCTAGGAGCAGTAAGGTGCTTTTGCTCTCTACTGCTGCTTGATACTTTTTTCTAAGTTCTGAGATGGCGGAGAACTCCTGGCTATTTGGGCTGATCTGAGCTGAGGCTGCTACCCTATCTTTTGAGAAGAGTGAGCCCTTTGTGGCTTTATCTAGGTAAAATAGTGAGAGAACCAAACCACCGGAGAGACCGGTATCCTGATTGGTGACTCGTGGTGGAGGGGGGCTGTAGTTGGTAAGGATTCTCAGTCCGGTTGAGCCTAAGGTTGAGCCGGCTGGTAGAGATAGAGTGGTTATTTTATCACCCCTAGCTATAATAACGGTACTTGAACAGGCATATAATTTAACCCAATTAAATAATATATTTTCCTCTTTGAACTCACAAGGTTGTTGGAATTTTATTTGAGAGAGGATATCTCCTGATTTTAAACCGGCTTTTTCAGCTATCGAATCTTTTTTTACTGTTAGATAAAGACCATCAACTGGTGGATTTCCCAGGTAGCGCTGAGCCATGCCATATGCGTTAGCGTTTTGGATGTATCTATCAGTTGATTTATCTAGAGGGTTTTTTATACCGGTACGCTCAATGAGGAGCATAAAGTTATTTACAAAGCCATCTCTCACTACAAGTAATTTTAAATTATCTGCTATATGAACGCTCTCGCCATGGGAGCCAAATTTTTGGGGAAATAGTAGGGTTAATAACAAAAGAGCTATAATAATCTTTTTATTCATTGTTTCAATGGTGTGTAAAGATTTTTTTTTGTCAGTATTTTAGTAATAAGTAGATTTAGTCCTTTTATTATTACTTTTATATTTGATTTTAATATTATTTTTTTGATAATTTTTATTACCTGAAAAGGGTAAAGTTATAGAAGTAATCATTACCGCTACCGTTATTTTTTTAATTTTCTTTCCGACAAGGAAGGTTTAAATAAGTGTGAGTAATTAACCTAGTTTGCCATGGGGGTGAGATTCTTTTACTGAGGCGGATGAGGCGAGAACATAAAGCGCAGATTGATGAAGCTCTTTTAAATTACCGACTCCGGTGTAGGAGCAACCAGATTGTAGTCCTTTAACTATTTGATCTATTACATCTTTTAGGTCGCCTTTATAGGCAACTTTTGTACTTATTCCTTCCTCCACTGAAACCGTATCTCTCCAATCCTTTTGAGCCTCTTTACTCGCCATACCTCTATAAGATTTAAAGCCATTTATTACTGCCCCTGGTGATTGCTCTGTCCCGGCCAGCATTGAACCTAGCATAACTAAATCAGCACCGGCGGCGAAAGCCTTAACAATATCTCCGGAGTTCCTAATTCCACCGTCGGCAACAATTAATGATATGAGATTTAGCTCTTCTTTTACGGCTTTACAATCAAGTATGCTTTGAAGGGTGGGTATGCCATGGCCGGTTACTATTCTTGTGGTGCAGACAGAGCCGCCGCCGATGCCTACTCTTATCATATCGGCCCCAGTTAAGGCTAATGCTTTATACCCCTCTTTGGTGGCAACGTTGCCAACCATAACTCTCATATTAGGGTATTTGGTTTTAATTTCTTTTACCGCCTCTATGGGAGCAGTCGAGTGACCATTAGCGGTATCTATACAGATCAATGTACAGCCGGTAGAGAGGATATTTTCTATATAGAGAGAGTCATAAGCATCTTTTGAGCTGATGGCAACACCAATCCCTTTTGGCATTTTAGTTAGTTGGAGGGCAAGTTTTAATTCTTCAATTTGTTTGGATGGATCCATATACCTATGAATTATACCTAGACCACCAAGGTCACTTATGGCTGAGACCATTAAATGTTCTGATACCGTATCCATTGGCGAGGAGACTATAGGAAGGTTGTATCCATGCATAGATAGTGCTATTTCTTTTCTAGAGGATATCGATGATATTTGAGGTACGAGTAATATATCGTCATAGGTTAGGGCGATATCTTTTAGGTATTTTTGCATAAGTTGACCTCCAGAGGCACTTTCATAATGTGCTTATGGCAGTGAGATTTACATTAGCCTAGATTAAGTTTTATTTAGCGCTCATCATCAAAGATAACTTCGCGGCATTCCTCACAAGAACAGTTTTGAGGGTGCTTCTCTGGTTCGATTATTGCCATTTTATCTCCTTTTCGGTTTGTTGTAGTTTTAAAATTAGTTTTTATACATATATTAATTTTGTTTTGGGAGCGGTTTACACATATGGGTTCCAAAGATCTCCATACGCCTATTATTTAACTCTTGAGCTAGAACCTCTTTTCCTCTCAGCTCTAAGATAACTGCTTGGAGGGTTTCATGGCTGGTAGTAATTGAAACATGTTGTCCTATATATAGATCGCTCATCTTTTTTACAGTAGTTGCGGATAGATTTTATGAAGTTTTTTGTGATTTTAATATATTAATTTAATAACATAAATGACCATCATATTATTGATAGGGGGGTCATGAGTTTATGACTCTACAAGAGCGCAGATATATTGTTACTTGTAGAGTCAATAATACTATTATATCTAAAAAAGTAATGAGTGGCTATTACAATTATTGTTAGTATAGTTTAGATATGGATTTGTTAAAGATAGGTTATAGGAAGTTAGTTGTCATTACCTTTTTAACTAGCACGCCTCTGCTACTTTCATTCCAGTCTCAAAGCGCTCAGGCTGCAGATATGGTGGGTGCTATATGCTCAAAGGTGGGAAGTAAATCAGTTGTGGGAAAGACCACCCTCTCCTGCATTAAGACTGGTGATAAATTAGTTTGGACCAAGTTGACAGATCCAACTCCTACACCCTCACCAACATTTACGTGTCCTGATGGAAGCTGTGGAAATCCAAATATATCTGTGCCATTAAACCCAACTAAAATATCTGAGTTCAAAAAAGAGATCGAAGCGTTACAAAAAGAAATCAAAGCGCTAAAAACTAAGTACGGTCAAAGTAAAGAGCTAAAAGAAAAAAAGAGTATAAATAATAGAATTGCTGAACTGACTAAAAAAGTTGAGGGTTTAAATAAGGTTTTGGTTGATGGTGAGAGTGAGAATGCTTCCAGTAAAAAGCCAAAACCAACCCCAACTCCAACACGCACAAAGAACCCGTGGGAGTACTTTATTGGTGGAGAGGCTATTAAAAATGAGATAGAAGGGTTGCAAGCTAAGTACAACCAAAGTAAAGATGCGAAGGAAAAAGAGAGCATAAGTAATATGATAACTGAATTAAAAAAGAAGCTTGAGAGATTAAATAGTACTCCGGCTCAGGGTAAACCTAAAACTGAGCAGGCTCCTACTACTGGAGTAAAACAATCTGATATAGATAGAGAAGAGGGTTTAATTAAAAAAGAGATTGAGGGGTTGCAAACTAAATACAACCAAAGTAAAGATGCGAAAGAAAAAGAGAGTATCAATAATAGGATAAATGAGTTAATGATCCAGTTAGAGAAGGCGAAAACCAAGATTGTCCTTAGTGGACAAAGTGATCAATAATGATAAAAACAAAAAATATTAGGTCAGCTAACAAAGATAAGAAGATAAATCTGGGCTTTGTAACAGTAATGTCACTTCTACTACTCACTGCGAATCTATCTCCTGTCAATGCTTGGGTGCTGCCAGCCTCCCAAACAATGAGTGGTTCTTCTTCTTATGGTGGTGGGGGTAATGATCAAGGAAATGCACTAGTAGAGATTCGGGGATTTCTTTACTCCACTGGAACTTTCTCAGACACCGCCAACTTTGATAGCACCGGTATTTTAAGTCTGACATCTAATGGTGGAAAAGATATTTACATTTCAAAAGTTGACGCTTCTAATGGGAATTTTATGTGGGTGAAAGGTGTAGGAGGAGCGCTAGATGACCAAGGGCTCTCAATCACAGGTTTTGATATGCCACCTGCTGGTGACGATCTTTACATTACTGGTTCTTTTGAAGGCACAGTAGATTTCGACCCAGGAGCGGGCGTGGCTAATTTAACTTCTGCGGGTGGTTCAGATATATTTATTTTAAATCTAGATTTAAATGGTAACTTTCAATGGGTTAAAAGAATATGGGGTACTGCTAATTCTCAAGCTTTATCAATTACTCTAACCAGCAGCGCTAATGCCGTCACTAATATTTATATAACCGGTTCTTTTGAAGGTAAGGTTGATTTCAACCCTAACGCCAGCGCCTATTATCTAACCTCTGCGGGTCGCAATGATATATTTATTTTAAATCTAACAGCCGCAGGTAATTTTGTTTGGGCAAAACGCATAGGCTCATCAGGCTCTGATGCCGCTTACTCAGTAGCTAACCATGGTTTAGCAAATGACTTTATTCACATAACGGGTACCTTTGAATCAACAGTTGACTTTAATCCAGCCTCAGCAGTAGCAAATCTCACTGCTGATTCTAACGGTGACACATTTATCTTAAAATTATCGTCAGCGGGGCTCTATGTTTGGAGTAAAAAATTAGGGGGGATGACAACGCCTGTTGGATCTAGTGGTGGGCCAAGATTTATTTTCAATAAGTGTGATACCTCAAATATACAAGGAACTTATCTGGTGGGCTCTTTTGAAGGAAGGGAGGATTTTGATCCGCATCCAACTAATGTAGTTAAATTAACCTCTCTTGGAGGTAAAGATGTTTTTCTCGCTAAAGTAACATCAACAGGTTCACTATCGTGGGCAAAAAGTTTTGGTGGCCTTGGTAATGACGAAGGTCAAGCTCTTAGTTTTGGAGAAGATTGCCTCTTTCCAGCCATTTATGTGACCGGTTCTTTTCAGTACAAGGTAGATTTTAACCCAAGTCAAAATATTACCAACTTAACCTCCAACGGTAGCGCAGACATCTTTGTCACAAAATTTGATGGTAATGGCCAACATCAATGGGTAAAACATTTTGGAGGCCCTGATGAAGATACGGGCTACGCAGTAATCAATAGCGGCAATCTTATGTACTCAACTGGCTCATTTAAGTCAATTGCTAACTTTCAACTTAATGGCCCCCCAAATACTTTAACCTCAGCCGGTGGTGACGATATATTTATCTCAGCGCATAATACATCCGGAAATTAAGAGCTGCCTTAGTGCTCATATTGCAATACTTTTATATCTAAAATTTAATTAGGTGATATTACTATTTATCTTAGTATAGTTTAGAGATGAAGTTAATAGGGCTGGAGTATTATAGTAGATTGGCAGTAATATTTGGTTCGTATTATAGAGGTTTTAGAGAGTTTAATATAGTTACAAAAATAGTTGTAATTGGTGGTGGATTGTTAGCTGAGCTTATGATAATAGGTAACAGTGGGATAACTGGTAATAGCTTTTGGGGGAGAGCGGCGGAGGTTTTGACTTTTCATTTCATCATGTTAATGTTTTTAATCAAGGCATATAATATGATTCAGATTCAAAAAAACAATAAGTTAGAATTGGAAAAAGCTGAGTTGCCTGATGAGGAGATGGCAGCTCTTGAGAGCGAACGAATGAATGTAGATATGATAGAAGTTACAGGCCTTCCAGTTCCTATGGCTTTGCGTTCGGAAGAGAGTAAATATAGAAAAAAAATGGAGAGCATTGAAATAGAGAGTCGAAACAGAGATAAAATAGGTTTTGCTACACATCCTCGCAATGAAGAAAAAGATATAAGAGAGCAGAAAGATTGATTATCAACAATTATCATAATGCTAATATATAGTAAAAGGTAACTATATAGTTATGAAAAATTTATTTGAAGTTAGCTCTAATAAAGTGCGCCCATGGGGAGTAATATTTTTAACAGTATCAATGCTCATTGACAGTATGTTTTGGCTGATAGTTTTTGGAGCTAGTTTAAGTCAAGGGGTTGCTTATATTATCCCTTCTATGGTTGGTCTTTCACTTTCGGCTTTAGTTACTTATGGTTGTTGGGTGGGCAGGAATTGGGCATGGGCTTGTGTTATTATAGCTCAAGTATTAGGATTAATTCGAATTTCTGGAGTTCAGATCGATTTGTTTGGCTCAGAAGATGTCGGTCGTTATTCACTTGCTGTTATCTATATTTTAACTTTAGTGGTTACTTTTTTGCCAAAAACTAAAGCATTTTATATAGCTGAGAAGGGTAAGATTAATCATTTATCGGTATCGCCAAAAAGGTTAGTTAAGTATTTGTTAATTTTTATAGTTGTACCTATCGTTCTTTTCATTCTATTAGGGGTAATAGCAACTTTATCAGATATGTAAGTATTAATTTAAATTTATAATTTTCTAAAGTCGGCGGCTTCGCTTCTATGTTTAGAGACAGCCTCCCGGCAGAGATCGCATGCGTAGTAAGTTTCGTATCTAAGATCTACCGGACCAGGGTGCCTGACATCAACTGCCCAGGTTGCTTTCTCAATACATTTTTTACATGTTTCTGTCATAGTATCACTCCCTTTCTTTTTAATTATCCATTTAGGGAGCAGTAATGTAGAGATTTAATTAAATTTACCATAGAATAAGTTAGGATATTTGATAAGAGTTTCATGTAGGTTAGAGATCTTAAATTTTATTTAAGTTTAATCAGGTTTTTACTTTACTTTACTTATAATAAATGATGGGTAGCAAAAAATAAAGAGGTAGAGAGTCTATTATTTATCTCTACCTCTTTATTTCTTAGCTTACTTTGAATTTTGGATCTGGTGTAGGATTTCTGCTTGTTCCGACTGTTGTTGGGGTACTTGTTGAACCGCCAGTAGAAGGGGTTGAGCCAAAACCTGAAGCTGGAGGAAGTAAGGTACTTCCAGAGCTACTTGAAGTAGAGGTCCCGTTTACTCCTGATGTAGGAGTCCCTGTGGCGCCGCTACTATTTGAGCCAGAGCTGTTAGTTGAACTCGCACCGCTAGGTGAGGTAGGGATAGCTGGCGGTGGCGGAGGTACCACGGCTAGGCTAGGTAATCTACTGGTTGTAGTGGTTCCTGGATTTACAATAGTTGTAGTAGATGTAGGTGTAGGAGTTTGTGTAGGAGTTTGTGTAGGAATTTGTTGTACTGATGGACCTGGACCGCAAATTCCTCTACAAGTAGTAAAAACAGGTGGCGGGGTTGGTTCGCAATTTACCGTACAAATTGTTGGGGGACAGTCACCTCTTTGAGTACATGTTGAAATTGGTGGGGGCCCATCTAATGGCCCAGGTGCAGATATAACTGTACTCGGCGCAGTTTTAGTAAGAGTAGATGGTTTGCTTGCTGTTACTACAGCGGTACGCATTGGAGCAAATAAGGCACTACAACCTTTTTGACTATTACTGACACAGCCTGCAGCAGCAGCTTTGGCGAAAGCTGTACCTAACGCACCACCGGTAGTAGGTAGAACCTCACCTCTTCCTATGGCAATCAAATTAACGGGAGCTCCTTTTGGGTTTATCATGGTTACTTTTCCATCTTTTGTGCCACAGTCACCACTACATGTCCATCCTTGATTTAGTAACCCATCCCTATACTCATTCATTTGTGTTATTGCTCTATCTACTGATAAAGTATGGTTATTAGAAGAAGAGCCCTCAGGACTTGTAAATCCTTCAAAAGTTAGATCTGTTAGTCCAGAGGCTATAAGTGCATTAGTATTTTTTGCAGTTTCTTTAGCATTTGCATCTTTATCTACAAGTATAGTTTTATTTTCTTGGAATGTATTGCTACTTACTATTTTACCTTTCTCCACTAATTTACCATCTTTTAACTGACCAGATAGAGCTGGAGTAAGGATAGAGAATCCATCAACAACTTTAGCAATGTCACTCTTGCTTGCAGTAACTGCAGGAATCAAACTTTTGCAGGCGCTGCCGAAGCATTGTTCTGATTTAAATTTACCATCATTTAATTGAATTGCGGCTTGTTCTGGGGTTAAAACTTTTAATACTCCTAGTTGTGCTTGAGCGTTACTAGCTTTTGCGGGTGTTATATTATAAGATGGAGATTTTGGAGGAGTTGAAGATCCAGATTGGTAGACGAAGTTACTAGCAGCTTTTTCAATTACCGGGCTCTTTAATTCTTGAATATGTGTAGGAAGTGGGGGAATAATATTTTTTACTGAGATAGCAGGTGGGTAGTAAGGAGGTGTTGGGTTAGGTTTTGGAGGAGCAGCTGGGGCTTTTACAACTACTGAGACAGCGGGGGCTGATTTAGTAACAGGTGGGGCAGGTGGGGCTGGTTTAGCAGCAGGTGGGGCAGGTGGGGCTGGTTTAGCAGCAGGTGGTGCGGCGGGGGCTGGTTTAGCAGCAGGTGGTGCGGCGGGGGCTGGTTTAGCAGCAGGTGGTGCGGCGGGGGCTGGTTTAGCAGCAGGTGGTGCGGGCGGATTAGTTGTACCTTTTGCCATAGCAGGATTTGTTACTGCTGAGGTTGATAAAACGAGTAAACCTACTATTGCTAAAGATGTTATTTTTTTCATTTTGTACCTTTCCCATATGTTTTCACTTTGTAGATACAATCTGCTAAAATCATTATATATTTTTGTTTTTAGAAATATGTGCTATTATTTTTCTTTACCTATAATAGTAAGTAAAGAATGGAAATGATGAATAAAAAAATAATAGTTATCCTGAGCATTGTTCTACTAGCAGTAATTGGTGCTATTGGTTATTTTATAGTAACTAAGAGTAATGAGTCCAATGGAGAGGTTATTGAAACCACCACTGAGGTTATAGAGCAAGAGTTCGAAGAGGTCTCAAGTGATACAAATCAACTTGAAGGTTTAAAACCAGGTACTGCGGTAGCAGATCCTAGGGGTTTTGCAATAGATGAAAATCTATCAGAGTTTACTGCAAAATTAAATGAGGTTAATGAGTATGTATTTGCTAATTTAGATAATTTTGAGAGCGGAGAAGAGATAGATGTAATTTATAGTGAACTCTGGAGTTATGGCGAAAGGTTTGGGTATAGATTATCTTCTGTACTAAATTCTCAATCAATTGAGGCCGGTGATAGCGAGTTTACCCCTCAGATGAGTTATTTTTTAAATATAGTAACAAAGGATAATGTTTCTTACTGTGCTGTCGATGAGCGAGTTTTAGATCCTAATTACAGACCAGAGCAAGCTTTGAGGCAGAGTATTATAGCTTCTAGTTGTGATGAGTATTTGTTAAACTTTAAAAAAATTATCGATAGGGAATCTTCAAATGAATAAATTTATAAATAAATTATTATCTTTAACAAAATAAAAATATTTTGAACCCTAACTATTAGTTAAATCCTCTAATTAGTAGTGAGAACGATAAAAGAGACAAAGAAAGTGATTTAATAGCAGGGATTGGCGCATACCATCTCAAATGAAATACCCAACAAGATAGAGGTATATAATATTGTCACTTTGGTATGGACAAATCCAAGCCTAAGTTTGGGAGATTATGTAAGTATTTTTTTAGATTTTTATTGATCACTTTTCTAATATTAACTATACCTGGCTTAGTGTTCTATTTAATTGTTGGGGGATTTTTATATTTGTAGTGTTGATTTTAGTAAAGTAGGGGATGATTACATGTTTGCTCAGAATCAAGTATGGCTAAGGAGTAAAAAAAATATTAAATGGGAGTATGTTTTGTTTTTATATATTAGAGTTTATAAATTAATTTTATAAATAAAAAAAGAGCCCTCCTTTAACAGAGGGCTCTTAGTATATTAGTTAAACGCGATTAAGCGCTTCACGGAGTTTCTTATTCTCCCTCATTACGTTAGCGTGGGCTTTCAAACCTACGATCATAACGGCACATGATGCTGAAAGTGCAATAATAATTGCAAGTATATCTGTGGTTAGTAGTGTCATTTTTTTACTCCTTTTAAAAGCTTTTTTTAGGAAGCTTTAGTAGAATTTATATTGCTTATACTATATCTCGGCTTTTCTAAAAAGCAAAGTATAGGTAGCGTGTATATGTTTTAGGGGTGGGAAGTATTTTTTTATTGAGGCAAGAGGTTTTTATATTATGATTATTTGAGAAAGTTGATAGGGCCGGGCCATTTGCCAAAGGTTTGTTCAGCTGGTGATTTTAAAATGGATTCTAAAACAGGGGCACTAATGAGACAAATTTGAGTGTTAACTCAGCTAATTGGCAGTACATAGAAATTATTTATAATGATCAGGTAAGAAGGATATATAAATCTAATGGTGTGTTAAATGATAATCCTTAATTTAAAATTAGCAATACCAAGGTAAATATAGCTTTACCCTTTACTCAAGCTATAAGTATAAATGTTAAATATAATGGTGGATCTTCCGGTAAAATTTATATTTTATCCTAATTTTGATAAAGTAGATTAGGGTTTATGTTTTTTTAATTATATGTTAGTTATTTAGTTGATCATCAAGAGCTCGGTTTTCTCTTGAGCTTCTATTTTCTTTCGCCTTAGCGTTGCAGTAATCGCAGTCACGCTCAGGGCATTTGTAACTCTTAGCATGCTTAGGGATATGTTTATTATCTTTATCTGTTTTAGACATGTTTATATTATATAGATAAATGTATGATAAACATGTAATTTTAAACTATGAGATAGTATCATTTTTATATTCTTTAGTATATTTATATTCTAGAATTAATTGTTCGTTATTGAGGATATTGGTTATTAGTTCTGTATAGTTATCTTGTGCTATTAAATTTACATAAAACTAGGTCTTACTTGTTTCTCTTCTTTATTTTTTTATTTAGTTTTTATTTTATTGAAAAGAGTTACTCTATTGGTTTTTCCGATAGAGACGCTTCTTACGAAGAAGGGCTTTTTACTGTTTATCTTGAGGTAAATAAAGAGGCTGGTGTAAGTCAGTGCAGCGGTGTGCTTTTGAGTGACGTTCTTGTTGCAACTGCAGCACATTGCATTATTGATTCTGTAGGAAGTATAAAAGTTTGGCAACCTGGAGCTAAAAGATCCGATATTAAAAATAACTCTGTAGAGACTAGATTAGGAATTAAACCTAGTTGGGCTGGGGATTTTTTAAGTCAAGCTAAAGGTGGCGACGGTAAGGGCGATATAGGGGTTATTGTACTAAGTAAACCCTTTTCAAAGTATAGTATAGCATATTTGACTAATTCCATAGGTGAGAAATTAGCTTTATCTGGAGACCTCCATTCGTATGGTTATGGCTATGATCAGGACCTAATTGAGCCCGAGTCTTTAAAACATGGAACTTTTACTTATTTTACTGATCTGAATTACGACAAAAAAATACTTATATCTGGTTTAGGTAAGAAAGATCCTATTACTAATAAACAGACCGTGTCCTGCAGCGGGGACAGTGGTGGGCCTTTAATTAGTTTTATAGAAAATAAACCTATTCTAATAGGAATCTTGAGCTCGGGAACCTCAAAGTGTGGTAAAATTCAGGATAATGTTATAGGTGTATCTTTTTGGACTAGAGTAGCATACTATCAAGATGTGCTTTTTTTGAATACTGATTATTTAAAAACCGTTTCAAGTAATTCTTTGCACTACTATTCAAAACATACTGGCAAAGTGTGCGATAGCAGCGTCTCATCAAATAACTCATTTAAACCAAATTCTCTTTGGGCGCCTGTTGATTTATGTTTAAGTAATTTGGAACTTTTTTACCTAGATAGCAAGGTTGAGATAAGGGTTGATGTTAAAAAATCCTCAAATCCTAGTTTTTATAATATTTGGGAGGGTTTTTTGAGAAAAGTATATTTTTTTGATGCTGTAGTAATTTATTTTTATGATAATAGTTCTATTACATCTAACGTATCCCATTCTTATAAGTTGCAAGATAATATTATTTACGATATAAATAATACTCCAATTTGTACTACAAGAGGAGGATTTACTGAGAAGGGATTAGGGTTCACTATTGATAATTGCCCATTTGCCAAAGATAACTATGATATTATTTTGTCATATAAAAGGGATATTAATTATGATTTTAAAAGTAGCTACAATTCTTACACAACAGGTTACTCTGATAATATAATAAGTTTTATATCTGGGGAATTCATCGCTCCTTTCAGAGCTCTAAACCCAACCGCTGCTACTTTACTTAATTTTTTTAATACCGCTACACCTGTTGTTGAAAAACCTAAATTACCTACTAAGGAGACTATAGATATAACGAAAGATCCTATGCACTGCATCGATAATTATAATCAGGCTTCGTTGGTGGTTTCCCCCAGTTATCGAAATTCTAAATGTTTCAACGGTGAAAACTATTTACTTGATTTTTGCAGTAACGAGAAGAACTTAGTTACTTATATATATAAAGACGAAACTTTAAAATTAAATTCTACTTTAAGAGGTAAGAGAAGTTCTAAATGTGTAAGCTCAAAGAATATCTATTATTATTCTTTTTCTGGAAAAATATACAAAGAAGATATATATGAATATATTTTTGTAACTAAAAAAGGTAAAGAGTACCGTAAAGTAATATTCGGTTACTAAGTTTAAATTAGATTCTAAATCAATCATTTTTTATTTTAGAACAAGATGGTCTATTTCACTAAGGGTAGTAAACTAAACGTAGAACTTTATCAGGGTATATATATATTACTAAAGTTGCTAAATTATACACAAAATGATTTAAATTATTTAGTTAGTAATAGTTATTTGTATTTATTATTAGATTTAAATTATGACACTCATATTATGTATAGTAGTGTCTTTTACTATATTTATCAATTAGTTATATTTTATCGCTGGAGTGGTGAGGTTTCTTTATGGTGTTTTGCCTGGCGTTATTGATGAGTATGGCACCTGAGATGATAAGAAAACCTCCTAGAATAATTAGGGACGTAACTTGTTGATTTAGAATAGGTACGGCTAGGACTGTGGCTATTAGAGGTGCTAGATAATTAGGTAGGTTCCGGCTATGGCCCAAAGTTGAAGATCTTCAAGTGCTAATGCTGTCAAGATTCTCTGAATACCTCGAGATAGAGTAAAGATTAAAATAACTGCAGGAATAAGAAGAGCGTTCATCTTTTTAGATTCTTACATGATCAGTTTACTGAAATGATTATTTTTTATCTAAATTTCATGATAATTATTGATATAGTGTAATACCTGATTAATAATTGTTTGATTGTAAGGGTTTATCTGCAGTATAGTTTTTTATTTTTTACGTATATTTATTTTTTTAAGGAGGGGTCGAAGTATTTTTATATGGGGGAAGTACTCCCTACGGAGAGAGATATAGGAGATAATGATTGCATATATCCCTAGTGGTAGGAGATTGGGTGGATTTACTAGGGTAAACTGGAGTGCAAAGGCTAATGAGATTGCAATAAATATGGCTTGGATAATTCTTTTGATTATAGTGATTATTTTGGTTTTGGGGTGAATTAGAGTTAGGAGAAAGGCTAAAATAGGGAGAAATAATGCTACTGCGAAGATTATAAGGACAAAGTATACTAGTGATTCCATTACAGGTTTCCTATTTTTTTAACAATATTTTCAGGGTTATTATTCAAAATCGACCTGGTTTTCGAAATCTTTTAGGGAGATCACAGGTGGTGGGGTTGGATCTGCAGAGATGGTTGAGTTAGTATCGGTGGGAAGATCAGGGATGTTGTATTTTTCATGGGTGATGACATGCTTATCGTCATCCATAGCCCCACAGAGAGTACAGGTTACCTGACCATCGAGATCTAATTGGTAGTCGCAGCCGTATTTAATACAGATACTCATTTTTTACCTACCAGATGATAGGATTTATTTGTTTTTAGTATTGTAGTTTTTTTCATTATATCCTCTCTTTTGATCACATATAATATTATATCATAAGTAGTTGAGAAGTATAGTATTATAGTTACTTTTTTAAGGATATAATCATAAGATCTGTATTATGATTTTTATCACTTTTATTTAATATATACTAGGTATTATAAATATGAAGGTCATTATATAGGGTTTCATAGATAGGCACATTTATATTAAGCTTTTATGCTTTATTTTTATTTTAAAGAGAGTATCTCCCTGTAAGAGATTAATAAGGTTAGCAATAGGTATCTTGGGATTATAATATAGAGGTTTGAATTATTTACTATTGATATTTTTTAAGTTGTGAATACTTTAGTTATATTTTCGCTAATTTACGGCCACCATCAAGGATTTCAATACCAAAGATCGAGTGGTCGGTATTGAAGTCAATTACGACGCTTGAGCTATAAGTTTTAGTATAGCCAACTTTCATATTAGGGGGAGTGAAGAGGTAGAAGTAGTAACAGTCAGCATGCTCGTCGTAAGTTTCTTTGAAATTTATTTTTAAGCCGGTTTTGAAGTTGAGTGGGTTTTTAAAGATTATAGAGGTTAGAAAACCGCTTTCATCTTCGTAGAACTCAATAGCTCCTTCTTGGTTATGCAGTGCACCTTTTTTATCTGTAAATGCAATTTTTAAATGCTTATCTGTTAATTCTATATCTCTTGTCATGTATATATATAGTACAAGAAGGTTTTTAATTATCCAAGGTTTATTTTTGTTATAAGTATAATGTGATAGGGGCAATATAGATAATATGAGTGTCAGAATATATTATTGGGTAGGCTTATAAAGTGTGATGGTCGTCACTTTTTTCTTTGTAAAGAGTTTATTATAGTTGCTTTATATCTTTATATAGGTATAATTTAAACATGTTTCGTAAATTGTTAGCTCTTCCTATATCTTTATTAGGTGTGCTTTTAGCTCACGAAGGAGCGTATCGTTTAGTAGAGCGTAACGACCATGAGAGAGGGTTATTGCTAGCGCATACTGGCCATGGGTGGATATCTCTTATACCCAGTATAGCTGTAATCGCTTTTTTAATTGCTGCTTGGAATGCTTGGCGTCAGGTTAGTAGTAAAAGGCGTAGAATTTCTTTTTTTGAGATATTTGGAACACAGGTTATTGCGTATTGCAGTATAGAGATCGGAGAGAGGTTATTTTCAGGTCATAATCCTTGGCCGGGGTATTCTTTATTAATTGCAGGTATTATAATGCAGTTACCTTCTGCAATTTTGGTTTGGTCACTTTTCTACTTTGTAATGGTAAAAGCTGCTGAGGCGGTATATAGCTTATTTGTTTACTTCCAAGTACCTGTAAAGGATTACAGTGTTTTTAATATTGAGTCTGTTGATACCTATAGTAATTATAAGTTAACTTTAATTTTAGGGCGAGCTCCCCCTTTAACAAGGTAAGTTTAATACTACTTATTTTACAGTAGTCTTGTTGTTAAATTAAAAAGAAGATATTTTTTATATCTTACTACCGTATATATTTATATACAAAATTAGCAGTAAATAACATAAGCCAAAGAGCGCTTTTGTTATATAAATTTAATTCCTGAAAGGGAGAAAAGAGTAATATAATGTTTAAATCTAAAAATGCGTTCAGAATTATCGCAAAAGCAATGGCTACCTTTATGGTAGTGTCTGGTTTATCGGTTGCAGCGGCTATCCCCGCTTCAGCACATGCAACTGTACAAATGTATGGAGAGAAGGCTACAGCTAATGCTTATGGTGCTGTATTTATTCGTATCCCGCATGCAGCTGCAGATCGCAGTACAGTAAAGGTAGAGGTTCAAATTCCAGAGGGAGTTACAGCTGTTAAGCCACAACGTCTCTCAGGTTGGAATGAGTCTATCACTAAGAGTGCAGATGGTGCAACTGTTAGCTCAGTAACATGGTCTAATGGATCATTACCAGATACGTCTTTTCAGGATTTTGGAATCCAAGTCAAATTCCCTAAAGACGCAGGTACACTTTATTTCAAAACTGTACAGACCTTAGATGATGGTTCAACTGTCGCATGGATTGAAATCCCTGCCGCTGGTGTGGATTCTCATTCTTTAGCTAAACCATCGCCATCAGTCACTACAGTTGTAGCAGCACCAGCTCATGGAGCACCTGCTCATGGTAGTGAGACAATGGCAACTGCCTGGAAGGGTGACTTTGTTGCCACTATGTCTACTAGAACTGTAAAGCTTGTAGTAGATTCATCTATTGCAGATGCCGGTAAGGTTGTTAAGTTCCATTTGGTTCGAACAACTGGTGAGGTAGTAGTTGGTGAAGGCAAACTTGATTCTCGAGGAGATCTGGTCAAAACTATTTCTTTGAAAAGAACAGGCACAAAGGGCTGGTCATTGAAAGACGGAGACACTGTTAAGTTATTAATTAATGGTATGTCAATGTCAGAGAGCCGTATCTAAATAAGACCTCTATAGCACCGGCGTAAAGTTTTGTTGGTGCTATAGAGGATTTTATCTACTATATTTATTATTTTGATTTTTATGTAGATAAATCCTTTTATAGATTACTTATTATCATGCTTACCTCTAATATTAGATCTTTTACGGGGCTATTTCGGGCTGCCTCGGTAACGGTAATTATCTTAATATTCTCTTTAGTTTTTTTAAGTAATGCATCAGCTCATGCTGAAATTGTAGATTCTTATCCTGTTGCTGGTAGCGAATTGTCAGAAGGACCAAGCAAGATAACGCTTACCTGGAGCGAGGAAATCACAACTGATAAGAGTCAGATAAGGATCATAGATTCTTTGGGTGAAGTTCAAGATAGTGAGATGTCTTTGGAAAATTCTAACGGTAGGACTATTGCAACGTTATCGGTAGATGAGAAATTACCTAATGGAAGTTGGTCTGTTACATGGAAGGTCGTTTCTGCTGATGGGCATTTAGTGGGTGGATTGGTACCTTTTTCTGTTGGTATCATAGACGAGGCGGTTGTTGCTGATTACAGTTTGGATGATAGCTCTATTATTACAAGTAGCAACAGTAGGTTAGACCGTGGTGTGGAGGCGGCAACCTGGATCCTGCTTTTAATTAGTGCTGGATTACTTTTGGGTGGTTCGTATTTTCCATCAATTCTAACCTCATTTGTTTCTTTAATTTTAGTTTGCTCACGTTTATTAGCGTTTGAACAAGAGATGGGAAGTTTTTATACCCAAATAGGTGAGGCCCGCTCCAGTTTATTGGTAGGCCTTTCAGCTTTGATTATATTATTGGGTTCGATGATAAAAAAGAAGATAATGTTTTTCGTAATTATAGGTTTGATAGTTTTTTCACTACAAGGCGTTTTTTCGGGACACCAGCTAGATCTTATTGGTGGTGGTTTGGTTCTTTTAGCAAGTATAGCTCATTTCTTGCATATATTTGCTGCTGCGATTTGGTTTACTGCCGTAATGGCATTGGCAACTAATAGAACTTTAGTTAGTGTACTACGGACGAGGTGGTTAGCTACCAAAGCATTATTTCTCCTAGTCTTTGCAGGACCAATCTTAGCACTAAGCTTAATTATACCAGTATGGGATAGCAGTGGGGTACGTTGGTTGGTAATTTTAGGTTTAAAAACTTTTTTTGTTTTTCTAGCTGCGATGGTTGGCTTCATCCATCATAGAAAGAGTTCGAAAAGCAGTGATGAGATTACCTCCGACCTAATCGACCCACGTTCTTGGCGTAATAGTTTAGGACTCCAAATCTTTATTTTTATTTTTATCTTACTGGCATCAGCAGCGCTAACTAGCGCTAATCCGCCGGTTATTGATAAGCGTTTATCTACCCTATATTCTGATGAAATTGACAATGGTGTAAGAATTGAGGGTAATACTGCTGTATCTAATATTTTATTTTCTGGGGGCTACAGTGCTGAGCTTACTTACCCTACGGATCTAAACTCAAGTCAGTGGGAATTGACTTTTAATAGGGATGAACCCGCCACTCTTCCTGATAGCATTATAGTTGAAGCTATTAACCCGGAAGCCGGGCTAAGTGGGATAATTATAGAACTATCTAAAACTATGAATAATAAGTATATTGGAGCTGCTAAACTTCCTATCGCAGGGAGTTGGCATATACATGCTGACTTTTATATTGATCAATTTACAAAAGAACATGGAATGATTAAATTGGAGATAAATAATGAATAGAAATATTTTTCAATTAAATAATTTTTTAGTAAGGGTTTTAATAACTTTATCTTTATCTACTACGTGTCTCATGTCACAGGTATCCCCATCTTATGCTCACGCTGAGATGAGTACAATTAACATTGCGGATGGCTCTCATGTTACTCGTTTACCTGATAATGTTGTTTTAACTTTCAATGAGGTTGTTACAGGCAAAGAGGGTTCCCTTCAGCTGCTAAACTCAACAGGGAAGATTTTATTACGGAGTGGTAAAATTAACACCGATGTGTTAGTTCTGAAATTGGGTAAGTTGAAGCCTGATCGTTATGTAGTTAGATGGGGCGTAATATCCGCAGATGGTCACCCTATAGCTGGAGCTACCTCTTTTGCTTATAATTTAAAAACAAATTCTGGACCTACCAAAAAATATGATTTAAAAGATAGCATAACAGGCAAGAATCATTTAGTTTTATCTCTTTACGGCGATAAGGTAGGTAAACGTGTTGTTTCTATCAATGGCATCTCAGGTGAGGGTACAATAGAGCTACGTAATAAACTATTTGGCGCACCCTTTATCTGGAAGTTCTCAATAGATAACGGGGAAATGATTGCTTCTGGTATGTTACCAGCTAGTGGCAACTATGACGTAACGGTTAGGGTACGTACAAGTGTATTTGACGAGGTTGTGAGTACTGGATCAATTACTATAAAGAAGTAATTTGTTTCTACTACATATTGCATATATGAGGGTCATTTATTACCAACTTAGTTAATATATAGGTAAATACAATTGCATAGGTGTGTTATTATATTTAATTTATTATGTGTAATTTGCGAGATTTACTCTATATAATATTGTCAGGATAATCCATTTCGACCCACCATTTAAAACCCATATAGTTTAATATAACGAAATATTTATACTAAACATTATTGAAAGTGATTTGCAAGTTATTTAAAGGTATATTAATAATGTGGATATTTATAAAGCAAGACGCATAGTATAAGAGACAAAGGAGAAAAATATATGAAATATAAATATGTAATACCAATGGTACTTGCCTTATCATTAGCCGCAACGCCATCATTCGCATCGAATGAAGGTTCCGGTCTAAGTGATGTTAATACTGTTGCTAGAGATAAAACTATGGCTGATAAAAAGGCTGCCGATAAGGTTGCTAGAGAATCTAAGGCCGCCGCAGCTGAGGCTGCTAAGGTTGCTAAACAGGCTGATAATAAAGATAAACGAGCAAGCGAGAAGGCTGCTGAGAAGGCCGCTAGAGATGCAAAGATTGCTGCAGCCGAAAAGGCAAAGGCTGATAAGAAAGCTGCTGCCGAAGCTACCGAGGCCGCTAGGGTAGCAAAGAAGGCCGCTGAGAAGGCCGCTAGAGATGCAAAGATTGCTGCAGCCGAAAAGGCAAAGGCTGATAAGAAAGCTGCTGCCGATGCAACTAGAGATGCTAAGGTTGCTGCAGCCGAAAAGGCAAAGGCTGACAAGAAAGCTACTGCTGAAGCAACTAGAGATGCTAAGAAAGATTCAAAAGTAACAAAGTAAAATATCAGTACCTCCTATATAAGAGTTCTACTAGTAAATCTTATATAGGAGGTACTTTTATGCTTTCAAAATTCTATCATAAATATAGCTTATAATTATATAACCGCCTATAAACAATCTTGTACAGCCTAAAGATCAATTTATTGCAAACATTTCTCAAATTAACAAAGAAAGCTCTATATATTAACATGCACTATTACCAGTTACAAGATCAGTATCTATTTTGCTTTAGCAATACAATCGCAAAACTAACAAACCAGTTCGTAATCATAATTTATATTTATTGATTTTAAACGCATGCTAGGTAAAATTATTATATGGAATATTATGTACCAGAATCAGAGTTCGATTGTGATTGCGATAAATGTCAAAACGGTGGTTGCGAATGTAATTACTGCACCTCAAAAAGAGCAGAAAAATCCAAGTAGTTAAATACCTGTCATTTTTATTTACAGTAATATTTATTAGTTTTCCTATATCAAATATGATGGTCGTTTAACTTTTTAGCATCAGCAATATGTTTAATTATATTAATTTCTTTGCACACAGTCACAACACTCGCCAGACCTATATGCGATTTTTTAACATCATACCACGAAGTTAATGTTACTTCTTCTATCATCCCAAAATAACCCATTCCTATCATTATCTCCACATCAAAGAACCATTTTGTTTTAAATTCGTTTTCAAGAAACCGCCCAAGTTGCACAGAACTCCTAAGAAGTTTAAACCCTGACTGAGTATCAAAAGGCGGTGACTCAAACTCCCTAAGATATCTCTTCAGTATTACTTTAACAAAATATGAGGCTATAGATCTTATCATTGTTCTCTCAATACTATTGAACTCGGTCTTAATCCTACTGCCAATTACCATAGATTTAGATTTATCATCTGAGAAAATATTTCTCGCAATACTCACCACTCTACCAACATCGTTAGATGTAAAGGCTCCATCCGAATCCAAGTAACCAACCATTGTATAATTTTTTTCTAGTGCTCGCAGTAATCCCTCTCTTATTGCACCACCCTTGCCTTTATTTTTCCCGTAAGTTATAATTTCCCTACCCGGAAACTCAGATCTCAGAATAGCAAGTGTACCGTCAGTGCTCCCATCATCGACAAATACATAATCAATTTCTGGATTCTGATTGAGATCTTTTAAATACGCACAATCGGCCAAACGCTTTTCCTCGTTGTAAAAAGGAATAACAATGCATATACTCATACCCCAATTATCCATAGAAATTTAATTACGCAAAACTATCGCCGAGTATCTTGATTTTCTGTACATCATACATGACTATATTATTAACAATAAATACCCACTCGAAAGGTCGGGAAGCATGATAAAAACTAAAAATAAAGTTGATAAATTATGCATCAATTGCTCAGTAGAGCTCTCGAACCCGAGATCTATATACTGCTCAAACCAGTGCCAAAGGGACTATGATTACAGTAATTATATAACCCAATGGAAGCAAGGTAAAATTGATGGTGGTATCAGCAACGGTGACGAGATATCAAGATTCATAAGAAGGTATATTATGAATAAATTCAACTCCGCTTGCAGTTTATGTAATTATGATAAAGTTAACCCTTTCTCAAATAAACCTGTAGTTGAGATAGAACATATAAATGGTAATCCAAGCGATAATAATGAATCCAATCTGACAGTTTTATGTCCAAATTGCCATTCGCTAACAGCCACTTATAGAGCACTTAATAAAGGGCATGGACGTAAACACAGAAGATCTATGCCCAATAGATAAAGAGCACTGCATTATTGGTGCTCTTTTTTCTTTTAAGTAAATCTCTAATTAGAAAACCTATACTCTTAAATGATCAAATTCTTTATTTACCCAGCCTTTTTATTTGTCATTAATATACCCATTTTATTATATTTATATATCTATCATTGTATTTATGCGCTTAAACGATAGAGCCACTTACGAATATAAATATAATCATTTTCTGGGTTTTTACGCTTATTTTTCAAATTTCAGGTTGCCTTATAAAGTTTTAATATACTAAGTTTTATTTAAATTATAAATACACTGCCTATTATTGACATAAAAGTTTAAAAGAACATAATGATACAATGAGGAATAATAAATTCTTTACTCTTTTAGAAATGATAGTCACATTTGCCCTACTATCACTTCTTTTAGGTATAGCGGTTCGTGGTTACTCTTTTGAAAAAAATAATATAGATAATAGGAGATCTGAAGGTATTATAAACACTATTTATATAGATCAAGAACTACGCTACAAAACTTTCGGAAGATACATCGACAGTGTGGATATAATAACAAACAAAACAGGTTATATTCTTTCCCCAAATGGTGAAAAAATTGTTGTAACAAATGATCTAGCTAATGACGGCGAGCTATCAATAGTAGCAATATCTGATGATAAGATTGGTATAGCTTATAATTATAACGATAAGTGCTATGGTTTTGTTTCTGAGCCAAAATATAAAAATAAGACATTTTCTATATACAAATTAGATCAAATAACATGCTCAGGTAATGGGGTCGCTAATTGAGAAAAAAACTAGGTTTTTCATTAGTAGAGGTAATTGCAACATTTGTAGTCATTAGCATATTAGTAGGAATCACATCACAAGTTGCACCGGTTATTTTAAATAAGTTTTATGAAAAAGAAATTGAAAACAACCTTAAAATTGCAATTCAAAAACAATTTGGTTTCGCAGTTAAATCCGGATATTTTACAGATAATATTGAGGACCTTGATTTACTTTCTAATAGCAACGAACTGATACTTACAAATCTAAATTCAAAAACCCCAAATACCATCTCAATCCATGTATTAGGTGATGGGTCGGTTGTTCTATCAGGTATGAGTAAAAACTCTAAATGCTTTGGGTATTTTCTAGCAAGTCCTTTGGAATTTGAAGATATTATCAAAATTGATCAACAAAAGAATATTGTTTGTTCAGCAAAAATTATGAGGTCTTATAAGATTTAGCATCGCTTATAAGACTTATTATGTGTATAGCTGAATTCGTGCCCTTATCTGTAATATATATAGGTCTTGTATCTGTATCATACATTAGGTGAATAATATCACTTTGCAGAGACTCTACAGCATCTTTTATAAAATAAAAGTTTATAATAAATTTAAAACTATCCTCATTGTCAGTTAACTCCATTGTCTCTAACCCTTTACCTACATCATTATTTGTTAAAGATAACGATAAAACATTTTCATTGATAAGTATATTTAGATTAGTATTTTCTGAATTAACTAGAGACTCTAGTCTTTCCATGCTAGCTAGAAATAAGTTCCTATCAATATATACACTTTCTGAAGGCATCTTATTCATATAACCAGAAATATCTGGAAATTTACCATTAAGTAGTCTTGTTATTATTTCTACATTCGGGGCAGAAAATAGTACCGACCTTCCATCCTTATCGATAGTTATCTTTCTTATATCAAATTTACTTATTTTTTCAATAACATTTATAGAAAATAAACCTTCTAATTTTTCAATATTTGTATCAAATAATTTTGTAAGAGAAAGTCTGTATGAATCCGTTGTGTTGAGTTGGAGAATATTATCAATAACTTTAAGCTCGACAGATCCATTATCTTTAGAAGCAGATTTTTTTACTAGTTGTAGTTTCTCGTTAAGCATCTGAAAGTTTACACCAACAGAAGTCCCTGTTGGGTAAGGTGTTTGAGGAAAAGTACCAGACATTGTAATAAATTTATATATTTTACCAACAACATCAATAATTAACTCTTCTGAACTTTCGCTTATTGATACTGATACAATATCATCTGCATTTAATGTGGTTAATAATTTTTGTATATTTTTTGTTTGAATAAGCACTTTACCATCTTTTGAATCATCAACCGAGCAATGAGAAATCATGAATGTTTCCCCGTCGGACCCTATTACATGTAAAATGTTATTTTTTACAAATATGTAATTACCAACGAAAGTTAGTAAACTTGGATTGCTCGGAGTGGCAAGTCTAGCTGTATTTATTACGTATCTAAGTTGGCCGGCTGTTGTAACGAACTTCATATATCTATTTTCGGTACAAATTGAACTTATTGCTTTTTTAGAATCCCACCTGTTATCCCAGCTATTTCTTCTGGGGTTAGATTTTCAGTATTTTTATTAAATTCTGGGCAAACTGTTTGAAAGAAGCACCAACCGCATAATGTCTGTTTTTTAGTAGGCCAGTTATTACTCTCACTATACTCATTAATTTTTGAGTTTATTTCTATTATTTTTTTCTTAGTGCTTCTATATATTTTATCTGTGAAAGCCTTCTTTAGAACTGCTTCTTTTTTATTTTCCTTTACGTATATTAACCTTAGTTCCTTCACATCGACGCCTATAACTTCTTTAACCAAACACCCATAAACCTCTAATTGAAAAAATGTATTATCTATAAACCTTTGTGACGGTGGGTTTCCTGTTTTGTAATCAGATATATAATAAGCGGTTTCGTTTTTATTATTGACAACCTTGTCAAGTCTATCAATAACACCATGAACATCTACATCTCCGATATTACCACTTATATAGTACTCCCTCTCCATTGGGTCGAATTTCATTGGATTCTCCATAGAGAACCAACCCGTTACTGTCTTTATGCAATCTTCAATGAAAACCTCAATTTTATAGTCTTCCAATAGTTTTTTATAAAATAAAGAGTCATTTATTTTCCTTTCGGACAGTAAGTCATTTTTTTCGAACTCAAGCCAGCTGTTAGTCTTATCTCTTAGATTTATTTCCTCTATTGACATTGAGTCCGTTTTTTCTGAGTATGGATTCAGGGTAACATTAATCGCAGGTTCAATGTACTTTATGGCTAAACTCTTATCCCTCTCGCTTTTTGGGTGATCAAAAATAATCTCAAACACACTGTGGCATATTACTCCTTTTGCTATAGGTATTGTAGGTGGGGATGAAATACCTAGGCTTTTGTAATAAAAGAGTTTAGGGCATTGAATAAGGTCCTTCATTCTGCTTGGCGACAATTTAGTTTTTTCTTTTATCTGCATGTTATAACTGTTATTTATATATATATTTATGCATACACCCTCTATGTACCGATTATATATATATGACAGGTATAGAAAATTGGGGCGACAAGCAAGGATCTAGTAAGCCCGGTGGTGACTCGGACGGTTATAAGGCCATTTTGTTCATCGTTATAGGAGCATTTACTATATTATCGCTACCATCACTTATAATAGGTTTTATGCTTTACTATTTTCTATTAAGGAGATTAAAGAAAATAGAAAAAATTTTTATAGGCGCAACTGCTGTAATGTTTATTGTTTTAAGGTTTGAAAACACAATAAAAAACTATTATGAATGGATACTATCTGTTTTATCAATAAGCGACGTATCACCATTATCGAATATTCCCTTTTTAGAGATACTTTTTATAGCAATTATTATTAGCCTGTTATTTGATATTATGTTTTCAGCAAAAATAAGCAGTAAGTTTCCAGACAAAAAAATGTTAAATATATTCAATACTAAAGAAACCCCAATATCAGCTGGGATATTGCCAAATGATTTTGAAAGAGAGAACTCGAAACTTATTGTTAGTTCAGGGCTTTCTGTAACCTCTGAAAACATTGTACTTGATTCAACAAGTGATACCCAAATTGAAAAAAGAGTAAATATAGGGGTAGACAAGGAAGGAAAACTATCTTACTTATCAGAAAACGAAGTTAGAACACATGTTTTATTATTTGGTTCTACAGGTTCAGGTAAAACTGAAGCTATAAAGACAATAATTGGATCTTTACTTGATTTAGGTTGGGACGGAACAGTCTTAGATTTAAAAGAAGATACCGGTGAAGGTGGGCTAGCAGAATGGTGTAAATTTTATGCTGATGCACACGCTTTGCCTTATCAAGAAATTACCGCTTCGGGTGAATTTGGAAACTTCTGGTTTAATCCTCTTCTAGGTATGGGGGCCGACGAGGCTCGCGATACCATTGTTGGGGCACAGCAGTTTGATGATGGTTATTATCGTTCTCTTAACGAAAAGCAGCTAGGACAACTTATTAGGTTGTGTTATACAGTAAACCAGATTGATCCAATTAAATATCCTAAGGTTTCCGTCTACGATCTAGGTAAAATTCTTGCCTCTCCCGATTTATCCGTTGCCACAAAAGAAATGGTTGCAACGGTAATCTCAAATTACCCCTCAGTAAAAAAAGATGATTTTGACTCACTTATTAGACCCGATAAAGCTATGGCTGAGGCTGCTGGAGGTTTAGGTGCAAGATTGACAGCTTTATACGAAACTGAGGTTGCTCGTAGAGTTTTACGGCCAAATGAAAATAAATTAGAAATTGATATAACAAAAAGTGGTTTATCATATATTGGACTAAGCTCTAGCGGTCTTCCTGAGATTTCCAGACTTGTATCAACTAGTATATTAAGAAGGATGGCTGTTTTTGTATCAGATAGAATCAATGGTAAAATACCAAAAAAACACCCACATTTTCTAGTTATCGATGAAGCCAACTTCGTTAACAGAAAAATGCTTTTAGAGCTACTATCGAGAGCTAGAGGAGCTTGGGTGCCGGTTATTGTTGCCACTCAAGGCCCAACTGACTTTTTAACTAATATCCCGGGAGAGCCGGGATTGGAATCTTTAGTACAAAATACCAATGTATCAATCATATTGAATCAAGGCGAGAGAAATAATGCTGAATTATGCGCAGATATAATCGGAAGGAGTGAAAGATTGTCTTATTCTCACAACGTAAGAGAGGGTGTATTGATCGATGGCACAGGCTCTGCTAGGTCTACTGTTGATTATTTGGTTGGCCCCGATGAATTGAGAAGATTACCTCAAGGTGAGGGAATTATTCGTGTCGGTAAGCCAAATGAATGGGTAAGATGGATAAAATTCCCACTCAGAAACCCTAAATCTTAGGTTTACTGCCTGCTTTAGATCTTCTTACAAGACTCTTTATATTTACTTTGACGCCATCCCTAGTCATAACAAGCGAATCAGGAGATATTTTATTGATTTTTTGAATAAAGTCATCTTTTTCAAGATTCCAGCCAGTTCTCCAGATAGCCTCATTAATTGAAACCACATTGTAATTTCTTAGTTTTTCCATTTTATATCTCCTGTCATATTATATATCTAAAAGGGAGCTTCTATTTTATGCCAATATACGTATATAAATAACAATCTTATTATGAAATACCTACTAGAAAAGAATAAACTCAATAATAAGCAGATAGACACAGTTAATAATATACTTGCACTTGGGCTAGATAGGCCATACTCACCTAATGGGTTGCCTGAAAAAATAGAAAAAAATATAACTGAAAAAACAAAAAATCTACTAGGTAAATGGAACCTTAGTTCCTTATATTTCAATAAAAGCTCTCTTTCCTCTATTTCTAAATGTGAGGGTATAGTAATAGCAAATGCAGAAAAAAAACCTTCTGTTATGAACTCAAGTATTATTATCGGTAATATATCGCACAAGGCTATTCAAGTAAGTTACACACACAAACTCAATAATGTTGAAGAGATTATAAGTAATATTACTGAAAATATGAAGACAAGCGAAAAAGTTGAAGATATATATTTCCATGGATTAGATTCAGTAAAACAAAGCGAAATAATCTCACAAGCAACCTCAAGGGTTACGAATTTTTTAGATGACTGGCCTCCCTTGCAATCAATTTGGTCACCGAGATTTGAAGAGAGTCTTAGTTACAAGTGCGGAAAATTGCTATTATCCTCACGAGTTGACTTAGTTATCGGTAGACCCAGAAGTGATGGTAAGAGAACGCTTATGCTTATAGACTTTAAATCTGGAAACATTAATGACGAGCATCAAAATGAAGCTATGCTGTATAGCTTGATTGCTACACTCAGACATAAAATTATGCCATGGAGATCTGTAGTTTACTCACTATCATCTGGCGAATATACCGAACTAGATCATACTGGCGATGACCTTCTTGCTTTTGCCGATACTTTATCTGACTCTGTTAATCGAACTATAGAGACACTACTTGAATTACGTAATGTTAAACTTACGCCCGGCGATCATTGCACATGGTGCCCGAAAAGTCTTGTTTGTTTAGAGTCTACAGTTAAAAAATAACATAAAAGTACCGATAATAAATATGTGAAAATATTTCCATTTAATAAAAAAAAGGATAACGAGAATAAATACCTAGACTCTCTATGGACCACACCCTGGCAGTACAGAGATGTGGAAAATATGTACGTAGGAAATGACAATTCTATTTGGTTATATAGATCGCTTCCTCTTACCCCACTGCAATGGGAAGATGATAGAACTAAAATGGGTATATGTTCCGAGTTATCAAACCTCCTAGATGAGATCGGATCCTTATCCGTCGCTCCAATATCTGGATTAAAATCACTTGGTTATAATAGGGAAATTCATTTATTGTCGTTAAATTGGGAAGAAGAGTTCTCGTCAACAAAAGAAACCCCAGTAAAGTTAGCGAACTTCATCGAAGAGACATTAGATGGCTTCACTACGCCAAAAAGAGCCTTAGTAATTGGGGTAAGACTAAGACACTCTGGAAAGAAGAAAGCGGAAAATGTTTTAGATAAAGCCAAGAAAATTGTAACAAAGTTAATTTTAGAAGATGTAACAGATAGAAGTTTATATTTAGATGATAGTGCTCATATTAATTCAATTATAGCAAGGCATGGTGGGAAAAAGCTTACGAGAGATGAGCAAGCCCAATTAGAATCATGGTACAACATGGGTAGGGGTCCAGATGCCACAATAATCGAAAATGTTACCTCAATTGAAGTATCAGACTATGATACTTTTGAGTTTAGTGCTATTATGAGTTTTGATAATCCCATCCTATACCCGCCAAATTCAAGATGGGTACTAGATGCATTAACTCATATTGATGCCCCTAAAATTGTGTCAGTTCGTGCAGAACTTGAACCCTCAGTTGTAACCAGAGGTAGGGCTAGAAAATCCCAAAGAAAAGTAGATAACCAAATAAAGGAGGAAGCATTAACTGGCGACTTAGAGAAAGTGGAGTTATCTAACACTTTCCAAATGGCTCAAGAATTTGAGAATTACTTGGTAGGAACCAATGACCCGATTCTAACAAAATGTTCGATTATACTAGTTAGATCGGTAAGACCCACTAATGAGACTTACATTGATTTTTTAAGAAATAGCTACAATATTCAAGTAAAACCATTAGAACATCGACAGATACGCGCTTTGGATGAAACCTTACCTGCTTCTTCACGACGAATTAACCCTTTCCTTCAAGATATCACAATTCCTATGTTAGGTTACTCTGGATTAAATGGTTTCTCAAATATAGGTGATGACAAGGGTGTATTTATTGGTGTCGCTGACCCAGATATCACACCTGTATTTCTTGATGTAAAAGGAGCTCCAAATAGAAACCTACCCCCTGCAATGCTTATTGCAGGAGACCCAGGATCAGGTAAAACATTTTTATGCCAATCAATAGCTTTGCAAGCCACAATGGAAGGTCATCCTGTTATTTTTATCAACCCTAAGGGATTTGATACCTTGGAACCTTTGGTTAAACTTACTAATGGTCAGTTGGTAAAAATGTCTGCTCTAGCAATAAAGCCAGGAGCGTTTGATCCATTTCGTTATGCTCCACCTCAAATTGCCGCAGAGATTGCAACTACACATATTTTATCTGTATTGGGAAATAAAGAAGGATTCAATCAAGCACAAGAATTGATAGTTGGCCAAGCATTACGTGATGCGGCAAGAGCGGGCGCAAGATGCGTTGGGGATGCCCTCAAGTATATCACCGATACAACTATAGTAACCCAAATTAAGCAACAAGTTGATGCATCCTCACTATTTGCTTTAGGTGTCGCACTAGAACCATGGCCTGAGTTCTCCACAACTGGAGGATTGACCTTAGTAGAGTTTGATAGAAAATTAGATTTACCGGATCCTTCAAAGGACTCTAGCAATTATACTAGAGCTGAAAAAATAAGTTTAGCTGCTATTAGGCTAGTTTCTAGAGCGAGTCTTGAAATTCTTATGAAATCTGGCGGTGGTGTTCTAATAGTAGACGAGGCCTGGACGTTCTTAGGCTTTCCAGAGGGTTTGGCGGCCATGCAATCACTCGGAAGAGAGGGAAGATCTCTTAACATTTTACCTGTATTTGCTACTCAGAGAATCGCTGATGTTATATCAAGAGATATGGAAGGATACTTATCTAGAGTTTTCTGTCTTAAACTTTCCGATCCAAGAGAGGCAAAAGCGGCTCTTGAATTATGTAAATTAGAGGCTACACCTGAGAGAGTTTCTTGGTTAGCTAGTTGTGGACCAACCTCAAAAACTGATGATTCCCCAGCAAGGCCACCACGTGCCCTCCATAGAGATCTTGATAATAGGCACTCAGCAGTAATATTAGGGCCAACATCAGATTGGGTTTATGAAGCTTTGACAACAAATCCTCAGGAACGAAAAATTCGCGACTCTAAAGGAACTAGCAATGAAGACGCTAGCAACTAATAGTAATGTAATGAGAACAAAAAAAATATTGCTGACATCTATAGTAATGTCCATATTTTTTTCTTTCTTTTCTATGAGTTCTGCAAGCGCTGAAAATATAGAGATTATAGCCAGTAATAACATTTTATGTGATGATAAAGGTCCGGAGAACTGTCTGCCAGCATATCGTTATGATGATTTTAGGGTAGAAGGAAAATTTCAAAAAATTTTAAATATTGAAATTGGATTCTTTTCAACAGTTTCTTCATTTATTTTTAGTGCAGCAAATTTAATTTGGAGTATCACGCTAGTATTTATTAAGGCTGGTTTATCAATAGATCTTATTAGTAATATGGCTCCTACAATTAATAGTGGTATATCTGTTTTCTCAGATAGTAACCTAGTTAAAACAATAATTTTATTTGGGTTATTAATGGTAATATATATAAATATAATAAAACCTGCTTTTGGTATTGGTAGGAATAATACACCTTTTGGAGTTAAGAGTTTTAGAGCATTTGTTCAACCCTTTTTTATTATCGCATTAATATCTGTGATAGGTTTATCATCTCTCTCGGCTAATGCTAAATATGAAAGTTTAGATGCGGCAGGGAAAAAAAATTATAAAGCAAGCGATAGTAAAGGAACAATTCCTTGGTTTGTAAGCTCAGTCTCTGGATTTGTGGGAAAAATGAGTACAGATATAGCCGAAACTTTAACAGCTAAAGACACTTTAACTGGTGTACAAAAAGATAATAGCGCCAATTCAGTTACTGCATTTGGTGATAAAGATGACCTCCTGTCCTGTGAAGAGTACAATTATAATCTTTATGCAATGTTCGATAAATCAATTGCTGAGAATAACCCAAATGATAAATCTATTGCTACGCTTAATACTCTAAGCAAGTTATGGGAAAATACCTTTTATAAATCATATGGGGCTGCGATTTTTGGCCCACCTGCAGATGATGGATCTAACATAGGAGGGCGAATAACCTGTCATTACCTAGAAACATATAACAGAATACCTGCAGCAGAGAGAGCTCAGATAATAAATGCATCAGGTACGGCTATAGTCTCTGCGGAATCTAAAGTAATACAAGTTCACGAAAAAGAAGAAGATAGTCTAAGAGGCTGGATGGCTTTTGCGCTCTGTAAGAATACAGGAAGCGGTTATGGTTACAATACAGATTTGTTTAAAGATAAAACTAATTATTTCAAAGATAAGACTTTGTGTGATAAGGCATTTAAAGTCAATGATGATGGATTAAGATCAAATGTTTTTGATATCGATAGCCAACCTGTTTACGAAAATGAAGCAGCTAACAGCTTTGTAGCAAATCTTAAAGATGATGGGCCAAGTAAGGTTATACTTGGCTTTATAGCCTTATTGGTGTCGCTGGTATTCCTCTGGACCTTTGGGTGGCTATCTTTAGGATTGATTTTTGTAAATATAACATCTGTAATTATATTAACAATTAGCCCAATTATATTAGCTGCTTCTTTATTTGTAACAGGCGAAAGGAGAAGTAGAGTATTCTCATTATTCAAGTTATTGGGAACCGCCATTGTTACTAAATTTCTTTTTACCATAATTATTGTCCTTCTTCTAAAAATATCTGCCATCGGTTCAAATATGGTTCAATTCCTACCACTAGGAAATGGTTTCATAAGCAGTTTAGTCATAGGGTTTATGCCAATAGTTGCTTTACTAGCGGTAAGAAAAATTTTAAATGCATTCTCGCTAGGCGATATTCTTACAGCTGGGGGAGCTTTAGCTTTCTCATTAAACACTCAGAATCAGGCTCTTTCCCAAATAGACAAGAAAGGCACACTCGCAGATAAATTAAAAAACGCTGGTAGTAAAATACCTAAAAAGGATAATATCGACAAAAGGTTGGATAAGTTTGATCGAATCGGTCCACAAATCATGGCAAAGAAAGCCTTATCTAAGAAATTTAGAAAAGAACAGAAAACTTTGGTTTCGGATGAGAAAAAAGAGATTAGGGATAAAAGAGAAACTAAGAGATTAGCAAGAGATCCTGAAAATATAATGACTGACAGGTTAGCGGAAAAAATGAATAGTATGGGCGTTAGCTTGGACTCTGTTGGTGATAAGGCAAGAGAAGTTGGCGAATCTGTGAAAAGAAGTGGTGCAGCGGTTTTAGGAGGCGGCGTACTTCTTGGTAGTGGTGGAGCAGCTTTAGGAGCAGGAATAATTGCAGGTAGTGCTGGATACAAAAGTTTAAAAAATAAAAAAAATAAGTCAGAAAATAAAGCGCCAATTTTCAACCCAGAGGGTTTGGAAACTACAAAACATAAAGTTGGCAATAATACAAAAATAGCCGCAAACACAAGAGAAAACAATAGGATTAGGAATAAAAAGAAGCAAAATTTAAGCACATCATCATTAGAAAGCTACGATGCCGAAATGTACAATGGAGCAGTTTTAGAGTACAATAGAAAAGCATATGGAGAAGACTTTGACGGTTTTACAAGTAGAGGGCAGTTAGAGGCAACAGCTGAAAATTATGCTTCTGCAAATGGTTATGAAAATTCAGACATTTTGTTTTCTCATGCCTCTGGGCTAATTATTCCAAATCCGAAAGCAAATAGAGAGAACTTATCAAATGATCAATTGAAACATTGGGCTTATTATCTAGATAAGAATACTATAGAAAGAAAAGGCGAGGAGAACGATTCTGATTATGTGAATAGATTATTCAGCGCTGCCCATCAAAGAGGATTAGTGTCTTCTGACGGTCAAGCATTTAATCCATTAGAGCATTTTGATATAGATGTTAATTCGCCACAAATGCTCGATTTTGTCAAATCAGTAAGCGATATTGATGACAAGGCATTTAAAATTTCTTCCAAAAACTCATCTCTGGAAAAACAAATAACAGATGGCGTGCTTAACTCTTTCAAAGTTAGCGGGTTCACTGCCCAACAATATGGATCTTCCCTGAGTGTGATAAAAAAAGAAAATGATAAATTAATATCTCAAATTTTATCAACTAGCAAGGAAGCATCTTTAGCATTTAGTGGAAAAGTAACCGAAATAGCAAATATATCCGGTGAAATAAAGAAAATTAAATTTAGAATTGAACACGAGGACATCTCTAACGAGACCAAAGAATCTTTACGTAATGAGATTTTAAAACAAAGTGATGAGTTAGTAAATATTGCCCAAGTTCAAAGAAATGAGCTTTTTAGGGAAATAACAGATAATATAGCTAGGAATATAGGTACTGACCCTAATTATATTTCATCGTCAGCTTCGGAAATAAAAGAACGCATTATTGAAAGTATAAAAGAAATTGAGCCAATGTTTGAACAGATCGAAAAATCTATATACGATGAGATAAACACTGGTGAGTCGACTTTAGTAATTGATTTAGCTAATATACACAAAGAATTGAAAAAAAGAAATGCTGAACTTATATCTGAAATTACCAATGTTAGTAAAGATATAGAAAAAGATATTAGTATAAGTTTCGACAAAGCTGGAGATCTTACTAAAGTAAAAGACTTATATCAATTTATAGATGACTATGGGTCAAGCAGATTTCCAATTGAGAGGAGGAGATAATGGGGCGCCTGACTGAAGGAGCTAGAAAGAGTTTTAATAGGTACGGTAGAAGCCAGAATGTTCCAGCTTGGTATAAATTCTCCTATTTTATTGGGTTTTTTATTATTTCAGTAGCTTTACTTATATCTTTTTTGCAAAATGATACAACAGAAGTTAACAGTATCTCAAAAGATAGCAATACTTTTCTTAACACCAAACCTATTGATAAAACCCCAGATGAAACAGGTACTGAGATTGATATTTTAGAAAATGACTTAGAAAATGAACATAAAATTAAAGACTTAGATGGTGCTATTTATAGCATCCCTCTTGAATCTTACCAAGTCGCAAAATTAGCAGCTTTAGCTTTCTTTACCGGTGATTGGGATTCGGTCCCAACTTATGGAGACAAGCCTAATTCTAGTTCGTCTGATAAAAATATAAAAATAACAAATGCAACGCTTCTTAGTAGTGATGATTCTACGGTATCAATTTTATTTACTTACACTAGAGATGGTAAAGAAAAAGAATTCAATATTCAAATTATTGTTTATTATATAAATAATAAATGGGTATTTAGTGAGTAGGTAATAAATTGAAATACGATATCAAAAAAATTAGATCAGAGCTTGCCAATAAAAACATAAAAAATAAGAAGAAATACTTTCTTATAAAATTTATGGAAATTTTCTTGATTTCTTTAGGTGTACCGATTCCTGTTGCTGAGAAAATTGCTCCTATAATTTTAAATATAATTTTTGTAATTATTGGTTTTAATATACTTTTCATCTTTGCCTTTTTTATTGCATTCTCTTCCAGTAAAGACGATATCAAAGCTAATGATTATTTTAAAGCTACTGATAAAGAAATAAGAACAAGCTTAGTCAATGCATCAACAAGGTACAAAATACCAACAAGGATATTGCTAGGAATTGCTGGTGTGCAAACTAATTACGGTAGATATAGCCCATATGATAATATAGATAGGTATCCATTAGGCGTAAATGGTTTAATTAGCGAGAAAACCGAAAAACCGGCAGATGATATTCAACCCTCTGTTTTTCCTGTTATTGTACCAAATATTGGTAAACCCAGCACCGAAGGCCTAGGCATATTTCTATTAAAATTTGGACCAACCTCAAGATCAAATATAAACCCTCAAGATGTTAAAGAAAGCGCTCAGTTCCTTGCAAAAACAATGCGTGATAAAGCTAATGAGCTAGTAAAAAGCGGTGTTAAGGAACCAAATAAAAATGAGAAAGATACATCTGTTATTGATGATTTTTGGTCAAAGGTAGTGGCATCCCTACCCTTGGTAGACCCACTATATAATATATGTGATAAAATTAATGCTAATATGAGTATAGATGTGCTAGTAAGCCAGAGCCTTACCTGTGAATTAGACCAGGTTGATAAAATAAATTTCCTAAATTATGACAGTAAAACATCAACTTATTATTATGATAGTAGCGTCAAAAATGCTGACGTACTCATTGAAGAAACACTTAGGGTTATTTGGTATTGGGCAAAGAAACAAAATAAAGATATAACAAGTTGGAAAGAAATTGATAAAATTCCATGTAGTAATACCAAGAAAACCGCTGGGATTATTCCATTAACGAGAGAGAACGCTCTTAAAATAGGGTTAGTAAATAGGTGTGATAAGGAAAATTTAGTTAAACTCTTCGCAAAACATCTAGTCAGTAAACATACAACCGAAACTATTCCAGACGCGCCTAAAAAAGGACTGTACAAAAACACAATAATAGGTTGGGATATAGTTCCTTGGGCATTAGGAAACACCAAGCTTTACAACGAATTTATAGACAACGGAAGTGAGGGTGAATTTCAACCAAATGAGATTTGCTCAAGCAATACAATATCATTTTTGAAAGAACTTTCTAACGATAAATCATTGGTTGAGAATATACTTGCCGATGAGTCGCCTAGTACATTTTATGATCAATATTTTCTGCAAAATAAAATATATAACCCAATAAATGATGTAAATTGTTTTTCAAACAACGGGAAAGTTTCTGATAACTTATGGAGAACTCATTTATATAATATATCAGAATCATTACTTATAAGTATTGTAGAAGAAAATGTAAATGATGCTAATTTGGTAACTATTTTAAGATTTATTTTAAATGACTATGAAAATTTAGAAGAGTTTAACTTAGCCCAAGGAGGTGTAAATAGTTTAATTCCAAGATTCTCATCCAGGAATTTATCCTATGAGATGCCTGACAGTAATTACAATTTGTTTCTAACATCTGAATTATCATTATGGTCGAGAGTGAGCAGCGAAATTGCTAAATTAGGTGGTATATCAAAATTTGATCCACGTGCTGGTAATTTTTTCATAGGTACTTCATATACTATAGCGATTGAGAGAGTCAGTTTTGTTAATTATCCTGTTTTCCAAAGAAGGCAGGACTCTCAATTGGTAACAGGAAGTAATTGTGGTGGTAATTCTGATGTCATAGTTACGCCGATATATAATATAAGATGGAGCAAATTTTGCCAGAATGTAAAAGATACAAATATAAAGATAACATCAGTTAGTTCTTGGAGAGATTCAAAAAAGCAGAATTTTTTAATAAAAAATAATCCAGCTGGCTCGGTAGCACAAGTAAGTAACCATCAACGAGGAATTGCCGTAGATGTAAGGCTGGGTCAAACATTATCAAACGACACACCGCCTAAGTGGCTACATTCAGGTTCAAATAATGAGACTTTTCGTTTCATCCACACAATTAAAGGATGCTTGGATACTAAAAATAAAATATATACTGGATTGGAAAAAGAATATACGCCTGAGGAGTACATTAACGAAAGCGATTCACCATGCAGTCCTAATCTAATTCCTATAAAAAGAATGCAACTTTTTGGTTTAGTTCCACTATGTAAGGGTCGCAGTGAAAGTTGGGCATCTGAAGCTGTTATATTATGTGACCCTAAAACTAAAATGGCGGGCCAAACACAAATTCGTGAACCTTGGCATCTTGAAATAGGTGAGATATTTTTACAAGTAGAATTGAAAAGTAATTGCGGTGTATCTGTAATTGATACAGGAAATAAACAAAATTTAGCAATTAACATTAAAGATATATGGTTATGTGAGTTAAATGCGGCCGGTTTCAACTCTTTGCCAGTAGATTCAGGTCCTACTTATAAAGCTGAAAACTATTTCGAAAATTTAGCTCAGCAAATATCATCCGAAGCAATCGTTGTTGCATACTGCGAATCTGGTCTAAATTACGACTCCGGCAGCGGTAATAAATATCAAGGCCTATTTCAACTTGGAGAGGATGAGGTTGCTAAATTTGGTGATAACACAAACCGCTTAGACTCTGTAAATAATATAAGAACAGCTGCTCGTTATTTTGTTGCAAGTTATAAAAATAATCATGGTAAAGGCTGGGCTGGTTGGGGGCCATGGGCGGTAGTTAATACCAATTATTACAAATCTAATCCTAATGTTTTAGTTCCTATAATAGGTAGATTCAAATCAACTAACCCTGAAAGATTAAATCAATATGGTCCTGATTTGCCAAAATGGGCAATTGATCCAAATACACTTTGGGAAAAAGGTCCAAATCAAAATTGCTTAGATATATATAAAGGCGGTACTTGGAAATAATTACCTTTTCTTTGTTATGCCTCTATCATCAACTGAGCCGGGTAGGACCTCTTGAGCTGAAGAAGCGATAATCATTTTACCAGAAGCAGAGTAATTAAGCGGGGCTATTCCAATATATGCCCTAACTCTTGCGCCATCTATCTCAACCTTGCCACCTCTTGCCGATCCAGCCTGTAGATTTAACCAAGATGACCAGTTCTCGCCGCGTAAAGGCTGATAATTTGATAAACCAACAGCAATAATTGTAAAGAGAAAAGATATAAAAAAGAAAGAAACAACTGTAAATCTAAATAAAAGTGAGTAAAATATAATATAAAATAAAACCCCAAACAAAAAACCACCAATACCAACTAATAAAGATTTCAGAGAAATGGAACGTGGGAGTGTGATATCTTCTGTGATTTTAGCTATCCTTATCTGTGGCTTCTTCAGTATTGAAGTAGCCGCTAACATAGTCTCAGATGCCATTATAAACCCATTTAGTTGCTAGTTACTTCACACCAGATACTAGAGAGGTTATAGATGAGGCAAGGGCTGTAGCTGCTGTTTTGACGACACCCAATAAGGACAGAAATATAGATATATCCCATAGTAAGACAGCTGCAATTAAAAATCCAATATTATTTCTTATCGCCTTCAATGGTGTAGTATCTGATTTGCCTGCAGTTAAAGCTGTGATCAATTTCCAGCCAAATAACATCAACATAAATAATGATGCAACTTTTAGTACGTACTGAATTGGTTTGAAAATAGCTAAATCAGTAATTAGCTTGGCATCAGGATCTGTTGTCGTGCTGGCTGCTATGTTATATCCGGAATAAGATCCATCACTTAAACCTGAGGTCACAACATCGCTTAACCCAGCTGCTAAAATTAAAATATCATTTGTCATGTTACACTTACTCCTTTTCTGTTAAGAGGTTCCACTCTTAACTTTACTATTAGCGCCTTGCGGTAAAACACCAATACCTGCTTCTCCCCAAGCTACTATTAACGGTGAGGAAGTTTCTGCATTTGTCAAGGTAATATCAACATCTAAATTTGTTGAAAAGCCACTTGAGTGGTTTAGACTTACTCTAACTCTAAGTAACCAATCATTATAGTTTGTTACAACCCCACCCTCTCCTAGATTTAGAGGTGTTCCTGATAAAACTTTAACATTTTTCACTGTAAAACCACCCAAACCAACATACTCGCTATTTACGTTGTCATCGCTAGTAACATTTTGCAAGTTTACTCTATCGTCCTTAGCCCAATACTCTGCCCACTTTTCTATCTTAGTTACAGAAAGTTCAGATAGCTTCCCAACTTTTTCTTCGTTTCCATAATCATAAAATAAAGTAGTTGGTGGAACCTCTCTTTTGACTAGATATGGAAGAGATGCAAGGTAGAACTCGTCATTTTCCTTAACTAGAACAACAATTAAATCATAAACTAAAGGCATATCAATATTTTCTATATTTATTGAGGTATCTGTATTATTCAGCTTCAATGTAAAGTAGTGGTTCTCACCAACCGACGTTTTCTTGAATTTCGACCATGTAATATGATCTACCTTTAACGCATCTTTGCTTTTATAGCTATAGTCATCATACTCCTCAGAAAATGATTGAGCATACCCAATTGAGTATTTCTCTCCAGAAATGAATGATTTTGCCACCTCTTCTGCCTGAGACTTAGCCTCCGGTATACTTGTTGAAAGATCGATAGTTGCATCTTTACCTACAACTGACCCAATAAAACTCAAAACTCCTAAAAGTGCTGATAAAAATAATGTAGAAAATAATATATAAAACCTTGTATTGACCATTTTGGCGGAAGACTTATAAGTATTACTTCTTGCTGATAGGTCAGGTAACTTATTCTTACTCATATCAATATTATCGTAACATCTAAAAACAATTTACCTACCCCCCGCTTTTTTTATAAAATAAGATTTTCCAGAATAGATTATAGCTATGGATAAAGAATTTCGACAATTAGACCTTTACGAGTTACTAGGAGTAGAGAGCAGTATTACCCATGAAGAACTCCTTTATAAGTTATTTTCCAAAAATAATAGCCTTTCCGTATTTGGTAGAATTAAAGAAGGTATAATAATAAGCTCCCTGGTTGATAAATCTTTTAAAGAATTATATGATGACTATAAAAAATTGTCAATCATAGATAGAGAAAATATAATTGACGCTAACATTGATAAAAAATCCAAAAAGAAATATTTACTCGGAAATACATCTTTTATTAATATTTCCCTTTACCTAATTACATTTATCATATTATGTTACTCATTTTTAGTAAAAAATAATTTTAGTTACGGTATAGATCTATTATTTTCGGTTGTTTTATTTACAATAATATCTATAATCTTTTCAAATATTAATTTAATTAAAAGAAGCAGAGTAGTAAATACTGTTATATTTATCTTACTAAATATTTCTTTAATCATATTAAATATAACTAACGTTATTTCTTATATTTATTTTTTAATATCAGTAACTTTATTTTATTTATTAATATTTAAAAATAATAAAACAGGAAAAAATGTATTTAATTTTCAAGAAAACTATACACAATTGTCAAATAATCTCAAACTATACGGTTTGGAATGCAACTCATCTCCAGAAGATAAATATATATCAACTTTGAGTTTTATAATTTGGAAAAAAGTTTTAGGGGTAGAAACTGTATCGGACTCAATTCTCTGCGGACCTGCGTCAATAATAAGTATATCAGCTATACTATCTAGATTATCTGGCGAGAAAGTCTTAGGGATGCCTAATATTACCAAAGAAGTTAAATATGTTGCTAAAGACGAGATTTTAATTAAAGATATTATTGATGATATTACAAACAAATATGGAGAAAACAAAGTTAACAATATAATATACGAGATTATAGCAGATTTAACTTACGGTGGGGGTGGGGAAGATAGGCTATCTATATTCTCTAATAAACTTTTACTAACTATTGACTAAACTAAACATAAAGTTATAGTTTCAGTTATGAAGAATATTGCTGGTAAATTAGAAAGTTTTGGGTTTGAAAATAAAGATCCGTGGAGTTTGCCTGTAATTAAGCTTATGTTTTCTTTACCGCGTTTATATAAACCTCTTGCTCTTTCATATGAGAAAGTTTATCCGGGCACAATTAAATATTTAAAATTTTTAGTTAAATTAGGATTTCTTGACTACCAAAACGATATAATTATTGATACCAAAACTGGCATGCCGAAAAATAAGCAGAGTAAACCCCAATCCAGGTATAAGTTATCATCAAAAGGAATAAATTTTCATAAGCAGATAGAGAGTGATATTAGACACTTATCAGACAAATACCCTAAAATGCTTACTAGGAACTATAATAATATAAGTAAAATATTAACAAGTCTTTATCTACAGGATACACACGCAAGATTTGGTATAAGTATTACCCATTTAGCCATTTTGAGCAAAATGCCAACAAAAACTGTCAGATACTGGGTAGATGTTTTTATTAACGATGGCTATATTAGTAAGTTAAATCGTAAAGTTTCAGATACTAGGGCCGTTATTCCAGCTCATTATAGAGTAAATAAGCTATTTGTAAAACAGTTAGTATCTATCCTGGAAACTGTAGAGGGTGGCGAGGTGCTCAAAAAAGAACTTAAACTTGACAGGGGAAGATTTCTTAAAGACATAAACCCAATGAGGGTAGGTATATCTGGTGCTACAGATTACGATCACGATGTAGACACCCAAGTAATTCTTTCAAATTTAATTTTATCAAAAAATATACAAAATAATTTATTATTTAGAATAGAACCTAAATTTCCGCTTTACATAGAGAAGAGTAACAATGATTATGTTTTTAAAAAAATTAGCCATAATAAAATTTATTATCAGCCAGATGCTCAATTTATTGAAAATATTGATGGTGTTAATTATTGGTCTATTCTTGAATACGAAAGATATCAAAACAGAAGAGATGGCTGGTCGCATTTAGAAAAATTCTTAGGTTTCGTATATATTAACGCATTACAATTCGAGGGGGGTATAATTAGATTTGTAGTTAATTCTGAGAGCAGACTGAAATCTTATGTAAAGCTTATTGAAGCATTTGCTGATTATTTGGTTACAAACAAAGAATTCTGTCCTAGAAATGATATCATTTTAGCAGTAACAACTCTTGATAATATACTTAGCACTGAAGACCCATTAGATTCTAAAAATTGGTACAGAATAGTCATCCCAAAAGATATCTCAACTGAGAAAAAAATACTATACCATACCGAGAAAACAACACCTTATAATACATATTTTTCAAGAAAATAAGGCTGTACCGAAACTATCTACAGGAGGTATGCTCATTTAAGCATAACAAAATGATAAAATTTGAAAAAATGCGTTATCTTGCTTTATCAGCCTTGTCCTCTACTGTGCTGTCACTTTGCCTGCTTCTTTCTGATTTTTTCTCATTTAGTAATATTAATTTTTTGGTCTTATTTATGGGGTTTTCATTATATATAATTTTACTATCCCAGTTGGTAATCGATTTTAAAAAAGTTGGTTTTATAAGTAAATCTGCATCCGTTGTAATCTCAATTCTGATTATTTATGCTAGTTTCTTGGGGCACCAAGATACAGTTAAGGTTGGCGGCAATAATGCATTGTTTTTTTCGAATGAGAAAAAAATATATGATTTAGCTATAGATATAAGGGATGAGATATATATTATTCAAGAAAATCAGATTTTTTTCACCTACCCATCTCAACAGGTTGCAACAATGAGTGACTTGCTAAAAGCAGCAGCTGGACAAGCTGCCGATATAGCTAAAAAACGAAATCCAGCCCTTATTGGTAAATTACCCGCACAAGAGTTTTTTGCATTATATGAAATAATAAATAAGTTATCACAATTGCAGAAAAATAACCTAAATAATTTAATAAATTACAGTAATGATCCTACGGATGCTCTTGAACTAGAGATTAATACTGTAAACCAAGATATAAACATACTGATTATTGATGCGGCTTCAATTCTAAAGGATTTAGCAAAACAATATAATTTCTCATTAGATAGGGGTATTGATGAGTAAATTCGGCAAAAAAGACGATTGCGGAGATGATTGCGTATATAGAGGTTTATATGAAGGCTCAAACGCTTCTTTGAATGATATGGCTAGGAGCCAAGCAGAGGCATTGCAGAAAAACGGTAGACTTAGAAATGCTTTAATTTTATTAATGAAAAGATTTTTTCCTGATGAATTTTATAAAGCTGAAAAAAATCTATCCTCTAGATTTCTCAACGTAGATGATGAGATAATAATCGCCTTCCTAACAAACTTCATTGAACTTATGATTAATAACGACAATAAGACAACAAGTATCGAGATGGTTGTTAGCGAGATGAAAAATTATTTCATTCTCAACGGTATTATAATTAAATCAAATAATTTTAGTGACATTTTTCAGGAAATATTAGAATTAATTAAAGATGCTTCTAATATAAATAATAATACAACTAATATAAATTCAATTCCTAATGTTGATCAGACAAGTAACGTAGAGGCAATATCAAATAACAGTTACGAGTATAAAAGTCTTAGCGAGCTCTTTGTTACATCTATCGAAAATAATGATAATCCTGACGGTATCTCACCATTAATTCCCATAATGATTAAAGAGGATAAAAAAATAAATAACGTTCAAACCCCTTTAGTTGAACCCCTTTTTCCCGCTGTAGAGAAAGCAATTAAAAATAAAGTTAAAAATCCTCAAATAAAAGCAGAAAAACCTGAGATAGTTCTGAGTAACTACGGTATCGATGCCGATAAGTTTCTCAGAATGAATGATTTTGCTAACTCCGAAAAGCCAACATTTGTAATTGACTTACTGCCAATTGCTGGAAATGTTAACGATTTATCATCGTGGGAGAAAATTCATAGAGATAATATAGATAAAAGTAATTTTAGATTTCTAGCCAGCAAAAATAGGTATAAACAACTTGGAAGTCTTATTATAAATAAACAGTCAATTAATCAAAGTAACTGCTGGGGTGCTTGTGTTACTGAATTACGTGGGGCTGGCTTATATGAGATAGGCGTCCTTCTAAGAAGAATTAATGATGAAATCATAAATTACGATATCTCGGGAGATATGATTGTTATTTATATAAATAGCGCTAGAGGAATTACTAAATTAATTGTACTTATGGCTGAGTTCGAGAAATCAAATGAGATGAAAAATAAAGTTTTTGAGCAATTACAAGAATCAGGTAATATTAATTTATCTCTAATTGCAATTCTATCAACTAAATCCGAAAAGAACATACTCGCTAAGATAACTGAATCTGTTAGAGAATTTTATGTTAAAGAGGATATTAAACCTTTTACCTCTATTGTTACAGCCCATTCGTGGGAATTTGCAGATGATAGAGGCTCTTCAGCAAAACTAATAATAAGTTGATATTTTTTTATAGCAGATAAAGTATATTATATGATTGATTTAGGAAACTCAATAGTATCTTTAGTAAACGGACTTTACTCAATACTTAATATAATAATATCGCCAAATGTTATACTTGCATTTGTTCTTTTTGTTTCTTTGTTTTGGGTATTTTTAATTGAGATAGATGAGCTAGATAGGCAAGGGACAAGACCTGAGATAGGAAGGCACTAATGAAAAATACGGATTTCATAACTGATGGTGCGCCTATAAAGAGAAAAATTAATAATGAAGCAAAACCTCTTAATTATACCGATTCTGTTACTAATTATTTTAATAGGATAAAAAAAATCGAGGGTCTACGTGGTATATCAAATAGATCCTCAGTAATGTTTAAGTATATATCTTATTTCTTTTCCATTATTTTATTTTCTTCATTAACTCAAGCATTAACAGATGGTATACAATATGCACAAGGTGGTGGTTTTTATATGCTACTTTCATGCACAACAATTTCATTTACAGGAGCTATTGCAACACTTTTTTATACAAATCTAAGAAATGAACTTATTGCAAAAATAAAACATTATATATTCGGTATTATCATTTTACCAGGAACTTTGCTTGCTGGTTTTCTCAATATTACTAAATCTTTCTGGGGCGATGATACATTATCATCTACACTTGCTTTAGCGGTTCCAGTTATTTTTCTAGTGACCGTTGTGCTTCCATCTTTTATATTCGTTAAAGAGATAACAGGTATGCGTAGTCTTTACAGATCAAATCTTGATGATCAAGAAGCTGTTACATTATGGACTAGACAAGACGGTTTACAGAAATAATTTGTATTAATTGATTAGCGTCAATTAGTCTATATATGTCAATTTTTAAACCAGCTAACTCAAAACTAGTATACCCAGATACAAATAGAAATGTTCTGCGTAATCCTGACTTGCGTAATTTAAATCAGACTAGGCTATCTGGATCAACTTTAGGTGATGAGATGGATTACGATGATATAACTATCCATAGATCATGGAGAAGTTATCACGAGAATGAGCCATCAAGTGTTAAATACTTTCTTTTTGAGATTAGTCAAAGAAACCCAGGGGAGTTAGAATACAGCGAAAAATTTTACAAAGCTGTTAGATTTATTAGGTTAACTCGTGTCCCGAGATATTTAAGGCAATCTACTGCTGCGTCAGGACCTAATATGGTCTTTGAGCAAATGCGAGATGTTCTTGCTGCCATCAGAGAACAGGGTGTGCTATTTATAAACCTAATTGCTAAGAGCCCTAATTTGCCTTTAATTTTTGCTTACGGTGTACAAGGTGTTGGTAATACTCTTGAAGAAGCGAAACACATAGCCGATGAGGCTTATGCTGTTTTAGAGATGCAACTTAATGGAACTTACCAACAGCTTATGTATCAACCAATAAATACCTCTGAAGGGGAATTATTATCTAGATACCAATCTGAATGGAATTATGTTGCTATGGGTCGCGGTATACCTATGCCTGCAGGATCCACTCTAGGATCTAACTCCCTACTTGATGGCAATAGAACTGATATTGAAGCTACCAACAATCAATTAGAGAGTTTCATTAGGGGTATGGTGGATCGTAGTTTTATCTCAACACTAGTCACTGTCCCACTCTCACCTGCTCAGATTACACTTGCTTGGAGAAATATATCTCAAAAAGTTTCAGAGGTTAAATCTGAGATACATGGCTCAAGATCAGTTAATGCAGGAGTGGCTTTGCCGCTTGTTCTGGGAACATCACAAGGTGATTCAACAGGAAACACTCACTCGTCAGGTACATCTTTTGGTAATAGCTATGTAGAGGGTTCTAATACCTCTGTTGCTCATGGATTAACTCATACAAATGCTCAAGGTATCTCACAGACTATGGGTGATGCTTTAAATAAAACTTTCTCAACTGGCCAAAGTTCGACATTGACTGACTCATTCTCATCAGGAATGTCATCGACTGAAACTCAAGGACTTTCAGTTAATCAAGGAATTAACCAAAATAGCACAATGACCGCTGGTGCATCGATGGCTGCAGGAAATACAAATGCTACAAATTGGAATAATAATCTTTCTAGCACTTATGGCTCTTCTGTTACTGACTCTCAAGGTTACAATTATGGTAATGTAAATGGTTTTACTAATACCTCTTCAACAGCTTCAGGAGATTCTTACTCATCATCAAACACTAATAATCAAAATAGTGGAGTTCAGGGTGGCCTACCAATTATAGGACTAGGTGGCACAAACTCAACTGGAACAAGTGATGGTACTATATCAGGAATCTCAAGCACATCAGGTACATCTAATGCAAACTCTAACTCTGATTCATCGGGAATTAGTGCTAGCCGCGCTGCTGGGATGAACCAAAATATCTCTTTAGGTGAAACTTTGGGTGGATCTCAAAGCTTAGCACTCACAAATACTCAATCACTCTCTAATGCTCAAAGTGTAGGTTTATCGCAGGGTATAGGATCTAATCAATCGTATGCATTAGCTTCTTCATCAACAGCAGGTCAGTCTTTAGCAAATGGTCAGTCCTTATCACAAGCTCAAGGACTTACATCATCTAACACTCTTGGTAACTCATCCACCAATTCTGAAGCGCAGTCTTTACAAAACTCATCAGGTAATTCAAAGAGCTTCTCCAATAACCAGGGAATAAATGATTCATATGCTGTAGCATTAAGTAAAACTCAAAACGCTACTGGTTCTCTGGCTGTAGCTCCCAACGTAGGAGTAACCATAAGTAGGCAAACATATGATGCAGCAAAAGATACGATTTCAAAGATTTTAGAAGCTCAAATGAACAGATATAATGAAGGTATAAAGAGCGGTGCATTTATGTATCAACTTTTCTTGGTTGCTCCCGATAGGCACACCCTTGTAGGTGGGGCCGGTTTACTTAAATCTGCTTTTTGGGGTTCAGGCCAGGCGAACTCGCAGCTCCCTCAGCCTTTTCACACGATTGTAGATTTCAATGAGGATGAAAGCCGAAGGCTACTAGACCATGCAAGAGTCTTTACAAGTTACAGGAAAAGCGAGCATAGATCAGAATTTATTGAACCATTTCTCTACTCAACTTTTGTTACACCTTCCGAGGCCGCTTCATTCTCTCACCCACCAACTGCCGAGGGTCCAGGATTATTAGCAACCGTAGATTCCATGCCCGTTATGAGAATACCATCTGATAGAAATGATTGCGATATACCATTAGGTTATGTTGTCAATGGTGAAAGAGCTGTTGTTTCTGATATTGGGTTTGGTATTAATGTTGAAGAGTTAACCCACACATTAATAGCAGGAACCACGGGATCTGGTAAAACATCAACATTAATGAAATTACTTAGCGAGGTTGCTAAAATTGAGAAAGAAATTATTGAGCCACCTACAATTAATAATCCCTATCCAAAAACAAAAAAAGTTAGAGCATCTATTCTAGCCCTAGATTGGATGAAAAATATGAGAGATTTAGGATCAATGCCTTCTTTAGTAGCATCTGGAAGATTTAAATTTTACAGTCTAATGAAACCTGAGCTTGGTAGTTTCAAATACAATCCTCTAGCTATACCGTGTGAAGGAATATCCACTTCGGAATGGCTTAATGCTTTGGCTGATAATTTTACTGCCGCATTCTCGCTAGGTGAGTACGGAAGATCGCTTATAGCTGAATGCTTAACAGAGTTATATACTATAAATAGATTAGAGCCTTATTTTATTTCAAAACCGGTAATCGATCTATTAACTGGGGAGAGAATTAAAGAACCTGTAATTTTAGATGCTATTGATATAAAAGATATTCCTGATGATTTAATTCAATACGATACCTATGGAAAGGCTTACGTAAACGCATTTACATACCCAGACCTAACCAATTGCGTATCTATGGCTCACCTAGCCGCTGTTGTTTATGCAAAAGTTGAGTATGCAGCAACTACAGAAGGTGCTAGGATAATGGGTACTGCCATGAGAGATAGATTGCAGTCTCTATGGAGAAGAATGCAGTATTTCGCTCCTGGAAATCAATATAACGAGCTCCTATCATGTGATGTCTCCCCTAAAGAAAGAACAACTTTAAGAGTTGAGGATTTAATTAACCCTGATAAGGGATTAATTACTGTTGTTGAAGCTGATGGTTTAGATATAGAAGCCAGAAGGTTGATATTAGGAACTCTTCTACTATCTATCTTTAGATATGGACTGCATAAGGGTAATGGTACATTTGACCATAACGGAAAAGGGCCAGGATGTTTTGTAGTTATGGAAGAAAGCCATGAGCTTTTTGGATCGACCGATAAGGGTGAGGATCAATTCACTATAGCGAAAAGAACTGAAATTTTTGAGGGTATGTTTAGGAGAGCTAGAGCATCAGGTCTTAGACTTATTGCAGTAGCTCAACAGCCATCAAAACTACCTGATGCTGTTACTGCAAACGTTTCAACTGTTTTCATACATAAACTTCGCCACTCAGAAGATCGAGATAAGGCATTCTCTCTTCTCAACTGGTCTAATATTATGAATCAGCAAGTAAGAGAGTATAGGTACCTAGGTGAGATGGGTGTAGGCTTCTGTATAGCGAGACTAGATGCTAAAGATGATTATACCGACTCTGCCCCTGTACACTTTAGAACTGAACAATCATTTTTAAACCCAATATCTGACGCAACTTTACTTTCATATAAAAATTAGTTCTGTACCGAAACTGATTTCAGGAGGTATCTATGAGTAGGTATGATGACGATTCAAATATTAGAAATAATTATAAAGATGAAGAAGTATCCAGAAAAAGAAAAGGTCGCGTTGATAATGTAACAAAAAGACGCGTCAAAACTCAATTTTTTATTGCATTTTTCTTTGCCATACTAGCTGTTTTCGGTTATATATATGTGTCTACTGATACCGGTGATTTAACTTATGTAGTAAGAGCAAAAGAATCAATCCCTGTTGGGCAAATTATTGCTGAGTCTACTTTTGACAGTTTCGAAGTTGTAGCACTCCCTCCTGATTTGGTAGAAACAGATTCTTTTACAGGTAACGATCCTCAAAAGCTAATTGACGATCTTTATGTACTAATTAATGGGGAATCTTCATTATATCCTATTTTAAATAAACAGCAACTTAGGCCGCAATATTTTACCGGAGAAGGGTCAGGCATACCAAATAGAAATTTACTCCCAGATGAAAGGCAGATAGCAATATCTGTCTCTGCGAGTAGGGCGGTTGCTGGTACAATCAAATCCGGCGACTTTGTAGATATCTATGGAGTTACTGATGGTATAAGTGGGTTGTTGGCTGAAAATATTAAAGTTTTATCGGTAAGTTTACCACAAAGCTCTCTTGAATCTGCAGCATCTGCGCAACTTCAAAACAAAGAATCAAATTTAAGCGACTACCTACCAGTTGACCCTATAGGCGGAACCTATATAATTTTAGTTAAATCAAATGATGTAGCTAAATTTTTTGCTGTAGAAAACGGAGGAATAATTTATTTTGCTATGAGAAATGCGGACTCGGAAATTACTAATATTGATCCGATAAATGCGAGAGATTCGATATGTAAAAACAATACCAGTACAGTTTGTAGAGGGTAGTTAGGGAAACTATGAGTAATCTAATTATTTTATCTGCCGGTGTTGATAATTTATCATCTTTTTTGAAAAGTTACCCTGATATTTCACAGGTACACTCGGCTAATGACGTAGTTTCTCTAAAAGATTTAGCCATCTCCGAGCAAATGAGATCTCTAAAACCTAACAATGTAGTATTTATTATCTCCGACACACTTGCAACCTCGGATCCTAACCTTAATGTCTTCGAATTTGTCAGAAGGGTTTCGGGAGCTGGTTATAATGTAATTATTATAGCATTGTCAAACAATGCTTTAAGTATAGGTCAAACATTTCCGCAAGTAAAGATTATAGCTAACCCAGTTAAAATAAATGATTTACTTTTCTGTATATCTAGTTTTGGCTTTGCCGTCACACCACCAGAAGATTCATCTATAGTGGTAGATATAAATCCATTAGTTAATAATTCTTTTGGGAGCGGTTGGGCGCCTCCTAATGATAACAGAAATTTAAACTCAGTTTTTGAAGATAAACCTCTTTTAAATAATAATAACTGGAAAGTTCCAGAGCAGGTAGCTAATGTAATGCCTCAACCTAAACCTGATATAATTAACCCATCACCAATTACAAATTTTTTACAAAATGATCCTCAAGTTGGTTTTCCAAACGGTAATCAAATTGCTTCTGGTGCCAGCATACCAGCCCCTTTGAACACAAATCCTTATCAAGATTATAACGGTAATAATAAACCCAGCCCAAACGTTCAAATATTTAATACAAATAATAATTCAGTTAGTCCTAACTTTAATAATAGCTCTCTACAACAAGGTAATTCCTCAGTTTTTGAAAAAAAGTCACTTGCAGATTTTGTTAACAAAAGTAATTTCCCTACCTCTCAAGCAAATATACAGCCTGCTGTTAGATCTGATTCTTTTAATCAAAATATCAAAATGCCATCTCAGAATATAAAGCGAAGAGGTATGGTAATAACAATAGCAGTTAGCAAGGGTGGTACGGGAAAGAGCACGTTATCTTTGAATTTAGCCGCATACTTAGGTAGTAGATTCAAAAATACTATACCAAACAGAACTGTATGCATTATTGATACAAACTATCAGCAAGCAGATACAGGAAAATATCTTGGGCAATACACCCCCAACGTAGTTAACTTAATTAAAGATCCATCGCTGGTATCAGCAGATAGAATAGCATCTGCGCTAATCCATAGATCTGATATGAACTTCTCGGCCTTGTTGGGCCCAGCAACGCCTGATGATGCCCTTTCGTTACTTACAGCCGATAGCGGTCAAACTGGCAGTTCTTTCTCGGGTAGGTTTTACACCGAGGTTTTATCGCTTTTGAAACTTCACTATGATTATATTTTTATAGATACCCCAGTTGCAGAGAAATTTCACTCATTATTTAGAGATTTCGCATTACCAAATACAGACTACCTAATAGTTCCAGTGACTCCCTCAAAACAAACAGTACACAATACATATATGTGGTTGAATTCAGCTGTTATAGCCCCTAAGGTCGCAAGGGGAGCCGGTATGAGTTCAGAAAATATTGGGATTGTGCTCAATAGAGCTGAGGATAATGTCGGTTACGGCGAATTAGAGGTGATGGAAGAACTGCGTAATTTCAACTTTCTTGGCTCAGTACCAGAGACTAAAGAATGGAAGAGAGCTAATAATGAGGGTGAACTAGTAGCATCAAAAAATATATCAGTAATAAATGATGCATTTGCCAAAATACTTTCTCAAGTAACAGGTGAAAATCTAACCAGAAATATAAACAACGAAAATAAAGATGAGGGAAAAAAATCATTTTTAGCTTCTATTTTCTCTAAAATAAAGGATAGATAACATGGTTAATGACTGGCTAAAAGGGGTAGAGGATGACAACAATTTAAATAGTAATTATTTGCTACCTATTGCTGAGAACGATCAAAATGAAAATGATTTAGGCTCACTATTTACAAGTAATAAAGATTTAAAAATAAATTCAGCAATGACTTTAGAAGGTAAACCAATTTTCTATTATGATAAACAAATAAATTTGGATAAAGTTTGGATGATAGTAGACAATCTACGCAACTTCATATCAACAGACGTTATCTTACAAAGTGAAATTAAATCATTAATATTAACAAGAGACCCGGATATTAATAACTTACAGAAAGATAAGTTTATTGCAATTCTTTCAAAACAAATTGCTGCAAGGGGTGGCTTGGAATATGAACCCGAGAATATGGGAAATGCGTTAGATTTTATTTTCGACGAAATAGTTGGCATCAGTGTTTTAGGGGATTTGTGGCGAGATTCCGAAGTTACAGAAATCATGGTTGATGCGTGGGATAAGATAACAATTGAATATGCTGGAAAATTACAAGATACAAAAATAACTTTTAGATCTAAAGATCATGCAAATGATGTAGCTCGTGCCTTAGCTCTTAGGGTTTCAGATAGATCTGTCTCACAGAAGTTTCCTTTAGTTACAGCAGAACTCCCTCAAGCCAGAGTGACTTTTTGTTATGGCTCTGTTGTTAAATCTGGCCTATCTATTACAATAAGAAAGTTTAGACCATTACTCAACCTTAATGAAATACTAAATAGAGGCTCTCTAAATGATGAGATGTTAGACTTTCTAAAAGAAGCTGTTCTATCAAGAGCAACAATTTTAGTTTCTGGAGGTACTGGAACAGGAAAAACAACAATTATCAATCTATTATCCAGTTTTATACCAGATTCAGAGAGAGTAATTACTATCGAGGACGCATTTGAGCTGCAATTATCTAATGCTCATGTTGTAAGTTTACAAACAAAAGAGTCCTCTTCAGCCGACGATACAGTATCTGTATCTTTATCAGATTTACTTAGAAATTCCCTGAGAATGAGACCGGATCGAATAATTGTGGGTGAAATACGCGAAGGTGAGGGTGCTATAACGATGCTAGCTGCATCAAATACAGGTCATGATGGTACTATGACTACGATTCACGCTAACTCGCCATCAATGGCGGTTAACGAGAGATTACCCGATTTGGTTAGATATGTCAGAGATACGCCTGACGAGGTAGTAAAACGAAGTGTAGCATCTGCTTTTGATCTCGTGATTCAAATTACTAGAAACGCAAAAGGCTTTAGATACATATCAGATATTTCAATTATCGATGATATAGAAATAGAGAAAAATGGCAGAATTGTCCTTAAAAAAATATTCTCAACTGAAGAAAAAAATAATAAAATAATCTTTAAAAATATAAATAAAGTAAAGAAAGCAAGTAAATTAGGATTAAAAATAAGTTCATCAATAGGAGATAATAGCAGGTGGCTTGATGATTAATTTTGTGGTTGCCTTGCTCGTAGGAACTTTTATTTTTTTTATTATTAATGCTTTCTATGAAACAAAAAGATACACAAATCTATCAAGGGTTGAGAAATTATCTGCCCAGATAGATGAAGAGCAAAGATTAATTCAAAAAAAATCATTTCTAGAAAGAGTTGATAACTTAGTTTATAAATTTGGATTTCAAGGAATAACTGTTCCCTTATTTGCTATATTCACATTTTTATATGTAGTTTTAGCATCTATTTTTACACTACTGGGGGTGCAAGACATTATAGGAATATTATTTGCATTACCACTATCCTTTCTTGTTGTGTATTTTTTCTCGAAAGTTTCAAAAAAACGTGAAGAGGAAAGGTTTCGTAGACAATTACTACAAGCATTCGGAATTATAGCAACTCAGATTGAATCAGGCGATAGCATAAATAGAGCAATTGTAAAAACATCAATGCTAATTGAGGACCCACTCAAAAGAGAACTACAGGCAGCATTATCTAAATTAGTAGGATCTGAAACTCTATCATCAGCTCTAAAAGAAATTTCTGTTAAGTACCCTTCTAAAGCCATTGATATGTTTTTAGCAGCTCTGGAGATCGACGAACTTATGGGAGCTAAATTAGCACCTATATTGAGACAAGCTCAGGCTGTTCTTGAGTCACAATTTGATCTATCCGCAGAGGCTATGGCAGAAATAACTCAAGCTAAGGGTGAGTTCTACGGAATATCAGCTGTTATGATACTTGTAGCGTTTGGTATGTTTTTCTCCTCAACCGGTCTCTCAAAAGAAGCATATTTATCACCACTTGGTTTGTTTATACTATCAATTGTTTTTGCTAACTATTTTGCAGGCATATTTAGAACAGTTTTGATTTTTAATAAGGCAAAGAAAGGATCACTATGATTTGGCTAGGGATTCTTTTATCAATTTATGTATCAATATTAATGGTTACAAAAAATAGCAAAAAGGAGATTAACTCGAATTGGATAGAGTATCAGAATGAAATTTCTGGTGTTGATATCTATGCTGGTAAATTAGCTAAACAATTTATAGGTACAAACTTGTCCCAAACAAGAGATTTGGGTAATGTGGGAAAATTAATAGAACAACATTTAAAAAACTCAAGATCATTTGCAACATCAATTGAGGTATTTTTATCAGTAGTAATCGCCTATTCTGTAATTGGGATATCAGTTATTCTTGTAGCTCTTTCAGTAAACATACAAGATGGTATACTAGCCCTTTTTATCTTTATCGGAATCGCAATATCATATTACCCATGGAATAAATTATTTACAAACTCTAAAAAAAGGATAAAAGATATTAATGAAGCACTTCCTGATTTTATTGATTTATTAGTAATGGTCCTACCTACTACCTCCCCGATACCGGCTCTTTCATTTACTGCCGAGAGATCAAATGGTCCCGTTGCCGACGAAATACGAAATTTAGTAAGGACTGTATCATCAAGAGGTTCGTCATCCGACTTAGAGTCATTTACTCTAGCAGGTGATAGATTAGCCTCGCCCGAGGCTAAAGCTTTTATGACAACCCTTCAGAATGCTTACATAGAGGGCGTTCCAGCTGTAGAGACCTTGAAGCAACAAAGTGAATCGCTAAGAAGACTATTTTATCAAAGTAAGAGAGCTGAAGCAAAAAAACTCCCAACAAAACTAATTATAATTTTTGCAATACACTTTCTGCCTCTTTTGATTATTCTTGCTATGTTGCCTGTTATCGTTGGAATGGGTACAGGGATATGAGAATAAATAATAAAGGCGGGTTAATGTTTGAATTCGCTTTGCTCCTACCGTTAATAGTAGGCCTTATATCATTTACAATAGATATGGGTCGTTTTATAAATCTATCTACTACAATTCAGGATGCTACTGCTGTAAGCGCAAGATCCGGGGCAAGATTAGGTTATGCTGGCTCAACATCTAATTATAGCTCTTGTCCTATAAATCCTGAGTACTCTACATTCTCACCAAACACCTTGCTCAGTAGTGATGACCCTAGTTATAACGCTTTTTGCGAATCTTTTGAGCAAATTAGAAGAGTTTCTCCTGGAGTTGAGCTAATTTCTTTTAGGATCGTAACCCCGAGCTACTCATTTAGCGGGAATAACGACTCAGGCTATTGGTGTAATAGGAATACAACAAACAATTTATACGTTACCGTAGCAGCAGAGGCTAACTTAGATTTTATTACACCAGGATTAAGCTCCGTATTTAAATTCATGAATAACGGCATTACAGTTTCTGCAAAGGGGGTAGCTAAATGCGAGGTAGCCAGATAAAAATTAGGAATAAAGGTGGTGGATTTATCTTTTTTGTGGCTGTTATAATTCCAGCTGCATTCTTTGCTCTTGCTATATCTATTGACCATGGAAGGGTAATTTTAGCAAACAGAGTAGCTGCAGATATTGCTGATACCCTTGCTCTTTCCGCAGCTGGGGCTAGAATTGATGATGGTGATAAGTTTGATGTTCAAACAAGTAAACAGTACACTAAAGATACTTATAATATGATAGTAGATCAAGGGGTTATACCTAAATACATTTATATTGATTTTAATGAAAATTCATATTTAAATTTCAATTCAGAAGAAAATTATCTCACAATAACTGTAAATTGGAGAGTTGACTCGCTACCTTTTATCAAGTTGATCACAGGAAATGATAATGAAACAATCGCAGGTAGTGTGAGACGCAGTGCAAAAATATGCATTGCTGAGTCTAGTAAAACGCCATGCTCTTACCCTTTATAAAACATATACAGCATTTATTGTTTTAAATACATATATATCTAATAAGAATGGAAATTATGAATAAAATAGATATTACATTAAATAGCATTTTTCCAGATTCTTGGAAAGAAAACTATTCTAAAAATTTAATTGATTTAGTGCAAGCACCTTACGAGAATTTGAGCACGACTGAAAAAGATTTAAGATCTTTAGCCGTTAACTTAATACACTCATTTGAGAGAAGCCCTATTCACACGCCTTTCGACCTTTTAGGTCAGATTCAGTCGTATCATATCACTGTACCTAGTAATAAATGGTTAATTATTGCAATTAATTCTGATAATAATAAACATTATATAAAAACTAAGGGTGACAAAATAAGGCTATCTAGTGCTGTATTTAATTTTTTACCTAAGCCTGATATTCTTACAAAAAAAGTACCCTTACCAAATAAAGGTAAATACATTATTATAAGAGGAAGTGGTTTAGATATTTTAGCTAACGAAAAAGCTTTATTAGCTTATAAAGAGATTCAATCTAAATTTAGTATTTCTGATTTAGCATTTTACCAATCAAATGAAAATGCTCCTTCATTCTACTCTATTGCCGCCAAGTGCGGTAAGATAGGATCTAAAAAAGTCGATTTTCCAAATATCAACATAATGGAAAGGTGGAGTCTATAATGAATTTAACAAACCTTGAGTTTGAAAAAAAGTTCATAGATAAATTAAAAAACGAAAGTAAAAAGAAACTTTCTATTATTGAAAAAAATAGACCCTCATACAAAGATGTTAATAAAATTGTTAAAGACTTAGTTCAAGGAAAAACTCTTACCTCTACCATTAAAAAAATCAATGGTTCAAATAATGAGCAAAAAAAGGAATATATAATTAATGTAATAGCTAAATTCGGAACATGGGTTACGCACTCACTTGATTTATCTAATACGGAAACTTCAAATAAAAATAAAAAAAGTTTCAATGTAATTAAAATACCTAAGGGCTATGAGCCTGAACTCAATAACGGTAGAGATATCACTAGAGCGATTTCAGCTATTGTAAGTAATAATCCGGGCAATGAAGCTATCGCTAGATTCGTAGACAGAACTTACAGGTTGAGAAATCCATCCATAAGTCTAAATACATTAAATAGTATTTGCTGTTTCTCTAATCAAGGTAGAATTTATGACATAAGTAAAGTAAGTGACGATCCAGTTTTCGTTCAGAATATTGTATTATCATATAATTTGCTTTATAACGGCATAAAAGATGCTGAAAAATCACTAAATAAGCTTACTACATTGGCTAATGATACAAGTAAAAATTACAAGAAGATCTATACTATATTACTTAGCGTAATTTGGTTAAAAGAATCATCTATTTTAAGGTTTCTATCTCATAAAGATAGGAATTCAACAAATAAAACTATTCAATCTGAATTTAATTTTTTACTTAAAATTCTTTTTGCTGAACTTAATAACATCAATAATATTGGTCAATTAAATAGCGGGCAAATTAGAAGACTTGCAGCTAGCAAGGGGATATCTGTTGATTTAGTTTCGAGAGAGAATGAAACTCAGATAAGATCAGTACTTAAAAACATGGGATTAGGATCCGATGTTGATAAACTAGTACCAGATGCTCTAAGAGCTGAAGAGATGGACAGACTAGATGATTTTTGGAACATTATACAGCTTCGGATTGATGGAGATGTATCTTGGTCCGAGCAACTAGAAGATCTGCTAAATTAAATTAACAACCCTATATCTTTTAAAAGGATATAGGGTTTTTTTTTAAATGTTCCGAAAATGTATATAGAGCACATAAAAGGAGAAAAAGTGTCAAATGATTTAAACTCAATATTTTCCTCAGGCACCACTAGTCCTGGGTCATTAAAAATGTTCGAAATATTAAATGATCCTAATGTTCAACAAATTAACATTAATAGACATGATCGTGTTTTCTACGTAGAGCAAGGCCAATCACCAAGGCTTGTAGAAGGTGTATTTTATAATAATGAGTCTTACCTATTGTGGATTAACGAACTAATGAAGCAAACAGACGTTGGTTATCTCGATATAAATTCAACAAACGCTAGCATAATTGAAGGAAGCTTTGATCTCTCCAAATCTAATATCCACGGCAGCATACATATATCTACAAAAGAAATAACAAGAGGAGATCCTGCTGTAACAATAAGAAAGCAGCCAAATCAAGTTATAACTTTAGATGAAATGCTAAAACAAGGAATGCTAAACGAGGAGATGAGAGTTTTTATCGAATTAGCAGTTAGAGGGCGAGCAAATATATTAATATCAGGTGGTTCGGGAGCAGGAAAAACAACATTAGCAAGAGCTTTAAGTTGGTATATAGACCCAAATCATAGAGTTGTTACTGTAGAGGAAATAGATGAGTTGCATATAGACAAAAGATTGCCAAATGTTGTCTCTCTTACGAGTTTTAGAAAAAACGATAAAGATGGTGTACTTATAAGGAGTGTTGAAATCGGTGATCTAGTTCGAGAAGCAATGAGAATGAGACCGGATAGAATTTGGGTTGGTGAAACAAGAGGAAAAGAAAGCTACGGCTTGGTAAAGGCTTGCACTTCGGGTCATGATGGTAGTGTTACAACTATACATGCTGATAATGCTAAACAGGCTACCAGACAATTGATTACTTACGTAATGGAATCAGGGTTAGCGGAAGAAGTTGCAAGAGAGCAAGTTTCTCAAGCTTTTCATCTTGTTATACAGATTTCTAAAGTAAAAATGGGCAAGAGGGTAGTTACTGAAATTGTTGAGGTAGAGCCTGTGAGGGAGGGTAATGAGCAGAGACGGAATGTACTATATATGTATGATCACGAAACCGGTGATTTCCGTAAAGAAGGTAGGCCTACAAAACGACTAGTTGATGACTGGGCAAGATACGGTGTAGATATTCTTAGGCAAATGTAGTATTTTCTTTACAGTTTTTGCGATAATAGTTTAATATATGAGTAAAATATTCCTAGACCTTAGATTAATTTTCTGGCTAACCTTATCTACTATTTTGTCGTTAGTAGTATTTACCTCAAATTTTTTTAATAGCCCTAAAGTCATTGAGGAGAATAAAAGCAATGTAACAGCTCAAACAATAATCACCAAAATTAGTCAGATCCATAGCGTATCTTACTACGATAATGTAAAAAAAGGTGATTGGGTCGATGAGACAATATATCTTTTGGATGTATTTTCAAAAAACGATAAATCAGGAAAGTCTAAAATATATGTAGATAATATTAAGGAAACTATGATTGAATTTAAAGATGCAAATAATAATGATAGGGAACTCATTTTACCCTTAATTGTTGATATAGGTTCGAACCTTAATTTTTTTATGACCTCTAAGGTAGGGGTATAAAATATGAAAAATAAATTGATAATCTCATTAACTTTATTATTTTCACTTTTAATACCTCAGTTTTCCCATGCAAGCTCAACTTTAAATAATGCTAATACTGAGTTTGAAAAGATAGTTTATGATTATAACTCTACAGCTGGAGCAATGGCCGTATATTATTCAATTAATAAAAATTTATCTGTTCAATCCCTACTGTCAAATAATAGCGAGAAGTTATCAATGCTAGATTCTAACTTTTCTAACCCTGAAATAAAAAAACAATTACTCTCACTCCCTTCTAACCTGCCTATAGAGGATTATAAAATGATTCTTTCTAATTCTAATGTAGGACTAAATATTGAAGGAAACAGTACGGCTCAGAGTCTTAGAAATTCATTAAGTGAAAAGAAAAACAGTATCGATGCTTACATTATCAACTCAGGAATGCTTTGGGCTAAATCCATGAGTAATTTATCATTGGGAAGCTTTAATGATCCAAGTTTTCCCGTAACACCAACAACAAATAGTGGGGTAGAAAATTTAGCTTTCGGATTATTTCTTAATCAAACAATTGCTAACTTTGTTGGTAACTACCCAGATATATTCAAAACAGTTGCCGAAACAGGCGTTGTCTCAAAAAATGCTAACGCAGCCTGGGTTAGCGCAATGAACGCAGCTGGGAAAAACTCAAACATTACTATAAGTAATGTAGTAAAACAGGATGAGTGTGGTAAATCTTTTGTAACAGGTATTTCAAATAATTCCTACTCATCTTGCTCGCCATGTTTCATAGTTGGTTCTTATAGCAGGTCTTTAATTGAAAACTCTCTAACTAGCAAAAACAACCCAATAAATAATATGAATTCAATTACTGAATTTGATTTTTTGAATCAAGATACAAAAGTTTCGGAGAACAACTTAGGAAGTAACCTTAGCTCCAACACTATGGATTGCAAAACCAACAGTAATATAGTCAACGACCAAGTTCTGTCAACAATCAAAAACACGGTCAAGAATTTAAAATAATATTCATTTTCTTTTAAAATACACTTAAATAAAAATAAGAGGGATTTCTCCCCCTTATTTCGTTAATTATATATACTTAAATCAAAATTATCAAATTCTGTATTTGTAGCAACAACTTTAGCTTTATCTGCATCAGTAGGTGTACTAGCTACTGCTCTATCTCCAAAAAAATAATTTGTTATTGAAGAAGAACTGCTTGATCTAGATATTTTATAAATAGCAGCTGCAGTTGTAGCGGTTCCAAATATAATTAAAAAATTTGATATTTCTTTCATTTCTTCAAAATTGAACATTATACTCATTTCGTTTATATTTTATATAATTAACAATAAGTGCTTTATGAATTTTGCTAATTTATGCCTTTATCTATAAAATTGGAACAATAAAGACCATGTCTAATGATGATAACGAAGATGTTCTTGGTATTGATTTACTAAGTGATATGACAGAGCTCCCTGAAAGCGAGTTTCATATATTAGAAGAAGATTTGAAATTAAAAGTAGCAAAAGATGTAGACTATATAAAAGATACAGCAAAATTTATCAAATTGGAACCATTTGAACAATTGGAGCTAACAAGGATCTATAAAAGATCAATAATTGCAAAAGAAATGTTAAATTCTGGGGAAAAGTTTAATAAAAAAATAAAAGACGAGCTTCAGAACGATGTAAACAAAGGTGTATCCGCTATGGAGCAGTTATGTGCCTCATGTTGGCGCCTAGCATGGTTAATTGTCCGAGAGCAGAGTGAAAAAAGATTTGGTAAAGATAAGGCAACCGAACTTCTACCAGATATAATGCAAGAAGCTAATACAGCATTAGTTCAGTCAATCAAAGATTTTGATGAGAGCAAAACACCCAACTTTCACACCTACGCTGCACAGGTTATGAGAAACCATACTAGGATGGTATTAAGTAAAGATAGTTACCTTAGATTAGCCCCTGCATGGGTGAGAATAAAAAGAATCGCATCAGCTAAGATACCGCAACTAGCAACAGATCTAGGAAGAAATCCTAATAAAGAAGAAATCCAAAAATCATTGCTTGAGTACTGTATGGATTGGGCTGATAGTAAACTTACCCCTGAACAAAGAAATTTGCCTAAACCCCAAAGAGAAGAAATTAAAATGTCCAAGCTTCGTAAGCAAGGTATGCTTGGAGCTATTAGAGACATAGATGACGTTCTTATTGCATCTCAGTCACCTGTTAGTGTTGACTCCCCAATTACCGCTGACGGACCTACTACCATAGGTGACATGATTGTAAGTAAGTCACAAGTAGACGCAGTAACACAGTATGAAGTCAAGGAGATGAAAAAGGCTATTTCTGAAGCTCTACTAACACTTACTGAACGCGAAAGGGAGGTTATTGTAAGAAGATTTGGGTTAGATGGTGATGAGGCCTGGACATGTGCAATGCTTGGCTCAAAATATGATGTCTCTAGTGAGAGAATTCGACAGATAGAAAGAACAGCCTTAGCTAAGCTCTCCTCCCCTCATGGTCAGTACTCTAATCTTTCAGACTTCTTACATCTTTAGTACTTAGATTTATGTGTTTTTTCTAATTTTTCAGTAACATTATTCTTTAGAAAGGTGGATATGACAATAGAAAACAAAAATCTGGGATCGGTCTCTGAAATAGTCAGCGTAATTAGCAAGTCAGAAAGTGGCTCGCAAGCCCTTTCAATGGCATCTAAATTAGGATTATGGTCCATTGAATCTCATAGAGGACATCTCCCAAGAGCAAGCTACCCAGCTGAAATTTCATCAATGACCCATTCCCAAATTTCAGATCTTTACTCGCGCTGGACATCTGAGTTTGGGAGAATAACTGAGCTACATGGAGCAATTTCAGGCCAAGAAACAATACTCAAAATTAAGATAAAAAGCGCCCAAGCTAAAGCTCGATCAAGAATAAGATCTAATCAACCACCTGATGCTAAGCCACACTCTGCAGCAGTGCTTTCAGACCTAGCCGATGAAGAACCAGAGGTAATTGAGCTTATCGAACAAAGCTCCCTTCTGGTCTTACTAGCAGCCCATGTAGGTGCCTCTAAAGAGGCTACAGCTCAGTACCTTGCCTCGATATCTAGAGAGATTAGTTTCCGTGACGTTCAAATGAAGGCTAAATTATATTGAAATGCGAAAAAACTTATTTCCATTACTTCTTATACCTATAATTTTTCTTCTCTCTGGTTGTAGGACTGAAATTTTAAATAATATTGAAGTTAGGAAAGAAGGCAATAAAACTATTGTAACCGGTCAGAGTAAATTAGTTTTCGATAAGGAAACCTCAAAAGTGCTTTCTAATGAAAAAAAAATTATAGATGATATATTAAAATTCTATAAAGAAAATTCTCTTGGCGAGGTTGTTTATAAAGTCGAAAATGGGGAAATTAATATCATTAGCGGTATCGTAACAGATAATTCAGACATTTTCTCGATAAATACTATAGCAAACAATACTAAATCTATAGAAATAAAATTAAGTAAACCTCTGAAGTTGGTTGATGCAATAACTAAGGCAAGTGATACGTTACCTGATTCAAAAATAAGAAATAGTATTACATTAAATAATTTTTATATTTGTAATATAATCTCTGTTGAGGGTGATATAATATCAATAAAATACAATAAGGACATTTGGGAAGTTGGGGATAAATACAAAAACGAAGTTAAGTTATGTTCTAATCTTACAAATATTGAAGAGAGTACAATTTTGGTAAACTTTACAACTAAAGATGAATCGAAAACAATATACTATCTCTGCGGCGGTTTAATTTTGATTTTGATTTTATATATTATTAAAAAAATTAGATATTAAATCTTTCTCTAATTTATGGTCTATAAAAAATATATTCAACTTTTTGAACCTTATTATTTTTTTATTTTTTTTACTAAGTTCTAGAGGTAAATCAATTAGGTATATTTTATCTATACCCTGAAGATCTCCATCAAAGTTATCATATGTTTCAATTTCTACATTCTCTCTATTCTTGCCAAGAATTATTTTAAGAGAGTATACTGCATCAGTATAATTTGAAAGGATTAGTATTTTATTAAAAATATTTGAATGATCATTACTTAATAACTCTACAATTTTAGATATTTTACACCCAAGTGTTTTATCAAAGCCTGCCGACAACGAAATCCTAGCCAAGTCAACTCTATCAGCATAAAGTAAATTATCAATATGGTTTTTATGCTCCAAATCAGGCTTGCATACTATTATATTAACATCAAAATCTATTTTAGATTTCTCTATATAATTGACTAAATAACTACTCATGTGGTTTTCGGCTGAAATATAAGTACTCTTAGGGTATCTACTAAAAATACTTTTTGATGATTTAAATTCCGAAGGTTTAATGCAATTAAATAAATCTAGTCTTTGATCTGTTGTATAATCAGAATATTTTAAAAGTAATACTTTTAAGATATTGTATATTGAGTCGAAGTGTTTTAGATTTAAAAAATGAATCTCGTTATCGATCTCAACATCGAAAATAACTATATCAGTATCACTGGCAATTTTATCTGTAATCTTATTCTCGTAATTTAGAACAAATAATTTTTGTTTTGTATTATTTTGAAATAATCTCCAACCAACATAGTTATATGAATTTGCTACAATAACAGCATAATTGTGTTTAACGTTAGAAAGTATATGCTCTGAAAAACTATATTTCGATAATTCTTCTATCTTATCAAAAGCTACAATTTTCGCCGATGATAATTTATTAATTATCTCATTCTCGTTAATATTTATTTTTGAAAGTAATTCACTGTCGGAATTAATCTCCTCTAAGGATATAGATTTACTTTCTAGCTCATTAATTGAAGAAAGTGGGCAGCCATAATTATACTCAGATATCTTAAAAAGAGATGTTATACCTGATGTTTCTAATAACTGAGGTAAATTTGTATTAATCTCAATATAACCATCAAATGAAATTTTAGCAACCCCTATATTTATTGGAGCATATACGGATCTATTTATCTCACCCCAAGTTAAAGTATCTGCTGTGAAATTAAAGTTAAGTCTCAGGAATGCCGGCATTGAATCTTTAGAAATTCTTTCATTGAAAGCAATTTTACCCGACTTCCAACTAACATTGAACTCTGAGTTCTCGTAGCTTACAACATACTCTAGGTCACCCTTATTGTTATCATATATTTCTTTTAAAACTTTTAAATCACCTTTTATAACTATATTACTTTTATTATTGGTCGCTAGAAAACTTTTTAAATCGACAACTATATTGAAGGGCGTCTCTCTCAAGACAATAATTCCTAAACTTAATATATAGTTTTTACACTCAATTAAATTCTCTTTATCAGATAAGATAGAAACGAAAATGCCTTCAAGGGTAGCTGAAATAGCAAATAATGGTTTTTTTACTATAAAATTAAGATTTAACTGGATGGGATTTTCAGACTTCATAATATCATTTTCGGGACAATTATTATATTTGCTTTTTTGGTTTTTTTGGCATAATAAAACCAGGAGGCCAAATTGGAACAAAACAATATTGATAACCCTTTTTTAGGGGGCTTGAAGAGCGAATTGGATGAGGGTTTCACACTTGATGCTATATTTAATAAACTAATTGCTGTTGCTGATAATATTAGAAATAGATATGTGAAATTTGAAATTTCAGGAGAACAAGCCGCAACTCTATTCAAAAAGCTAAGAGTAACCGATTCATCTAATACTGAGTGGACTGTTGGTCCTAGCTCAGGGTCTTGGTATATTAAAAATACTAATAGCACAACTTGGTTTCAATCAGCCCCTCCTGTAGGCATAGAGATAGTAAATAGCGAGTCTTACAACTTTGATCAGTTAGTTATCCATGAGGAATTTGTTGATAAAAAATCAGTTAATAACGCTGGCGTAAAAATTGAAGATTTTACCATTGATACCAATATAGATCATATAGCTGATAAAAATTGGCTATACGAGGAATGGGATCTATTAGAAATTGAAATGGTTTCCATGCAAGATAAAGCCAAATTATTGGCAGCAAATAATAGCAGTATAGATAATATTGAAGCTCCATTAGAAAAAGATATAGTATCAAATTATGAAGATAACGATACAACGGGTCTTCCAGATACTCAGCCAATAAATATCGATGATAACTTTAACCTAGACGATTTTTTTGTAAAGCCAGAAAATAGGGAACAGGATGTTGTAGATAATGAAACTAACTCAAATTTAGTTAATTCTAACGAGCCCTTCTCCACCCCACCTACCGATCAACCCGATATTAAATAAAATTATTTATATGCTTTCTCTACTCCAACCATAACAGTATAATTATATAAAAGGAGTGTTTATGAAAAATCAATCAGTAAGTAAAAACCAAGTTAATGTAGAAGAAGCTAGAAGTGCTGCTTTAGATTTATTTTTAAATTCAATGAAAAAAGAGCGGCCAAATGAGGTTCTTAGACTTAACGAGCCTGGATCTAAGGTCAATATTGATACTATATCTACTGGCATCATTAGCCTAGATTTAGCCATAGGTTCTGGGGGCTTTCCTAAAGGACGTATTGTAGAATTATACGGTGGTGAAGGTGGCGGTAAAACTACAGTTGCTCTAACGGTGGCTGCCAATGTGCAAAAATTAGGCGGAAACATTGGATTTATCGACGCAGAACATGGCCTCAATAGGCAGCTCTGCGAAAATGTAGGAATTGACGCGAATAAGTTTGTAGTATGCCAACCTAGTAGCGGCGAAGATACGATTGAAATGGTAGAGAAGATGATCAAATCAGGCGCTTTTGATATGATTATCGTCGACTCAGTTGCAGCAATGACACCAAAGGCAGAAATCGATGGTGAGGTTGAGCAGCAATTTATGGGATTGCACGCTAGGTTAATGTCTAGATTTATGAGGAGAGTTGCTTCTGTAGCAAATGAGCATAATGTTATGTTGGTCCTTATTAATCAGATTAGAAAAAATATTGCAAGCTACGGTGCCCCCGATGAATCAACTGGCGGTAAGGCAATTAAATTTTACTCTAGTTTACGAATAGAGGTAAAAACTACTAGTGCTAAAAAACTAACCGTCGATGGTGAAGCTATTGGTCATACTGTAACCGCAACAATTAAGAAAAATCGCTTAGGGGCTCCCCATACAACCGCTGAATTTGATCTTATCTACGGTAAGGGAATTGACTCAACTGGCAGCTTGATTGATGTTGCAGAGAAACTCGGCGTTCTTATACGTAATGGTGGCTATTATACTTTAGCGTCAACCGGTGAGCGTGTATCTGAATTGGATAGTGAGGGCAAATTACGCTCAGTCTTAGGTCGAGAAACCTTTAAAACTTATTTAAGAAACAACCCTGAGTTTTTTAACTCCCTCAAGGATGCTTCTGAGAAAATACTAGCTGAATAATTTACTAGTAGATACCCTTTATTAGCTCAACTGCATCGTCAGGTGATATTTTTAGGGTATCTACTAAAATTCTTACTGGGCCTATATCCTCGGTATCGCATCTAAAGCAACGTGATCTATTTTCCGCTAAAACCATTGAAGGATTTGCATCTCCATTTTTATGATTCTCTGGCCTAGTGCAGCGCCAGAAGCCCGTTTCCTCATTATGGGTAGAGTTTAAGTAAAGTAAAACTTTTTCCATATTTGCAGAGTCTGATTCTATAATTGACTCTTGTCTTTTAGTTAAAGGTAACTTATCGACAATCTCACTCCTGTCATCACTTTTAATAGTTTTTTTCATCTCGGAGCCGCGTTTTCTAAAGGAATCCAGGTCTACTTCATTTCCATCTGACTCAATAAAAAATGGCATGTTCTCTGCTTTATTCTTAACTCTAATTGAACTAATGATTATAAAGTTTAGTAAATCATTATTACTATTATCTTTACTCTCTCTAATTAGAAGCTCTTTACTATATCTTATTTGAGCTGCAATTTCCGGAGTTATTTCTGACCTGTAATCAATAATTAAATCACTAGAGTTTGTTTTTGTGCCAATTGTAACTCTCTCGGGGATATCCTCGTTCTTACCACTATCAACGACCTTTAATGACATTTTATAAAATAAATCGACGTTTACCACATTACTATCATATCCAAAATCTAGACGCCTTCCGGACATCCCAACTAGAAAAGAATACAATGATAATAAAATTTTTTTATCAATTCTTTGATCAAAAGAAATAATCACCTTAGATTTTAAGTCAATTGGTTTGATTTCAGATTTAATAAAACAATCCTCAATCAAATTTATATCATCAATATCAATATAGAAAATACTTCCAGTTCCAAATTTAGGTTTCTTGCTATTAACTAATATTTCAACATCATATTGATTTTTTCCTGATATTGATCCCATATTTATAATATCGGAACATTAATATTAAAATTTTAACGAGCAGTGTATATAATAAAGCCAATATATATCAAATTTTTTATCTAAAGACTCCTTGTAGATATTAAAATAAATATGAATTTTACTTAAATCGTTTTTTTCAATTTTATTAATTAAATTATTAAGAAAGATTTTCTTTATTAAAGACTCATCATAGGTAGATAATAATTCAGTTAGTGCTACCAAAGATGAGTTACCTGATAACAAACTCTCTAACTCGTCATTGATTATATTTTTATTGTCTATCTTCATAACTAAATTTACTGAATCAGCATCAACCTCATTACCTGATATTGAGCTAATAATTGAAATGGTGTTAACTAATCCTCTAACACCTAATTCTTTATCGATATTTTCTGCAATAAGCAACGATAAATTCTTAGATATATTTTTTTCTAATTTATCAAATATTTTTACAATAAAGTTACTAATTTCTTCAATATTTGGGTATCCTAATGAAAATTCTAAGCATCTACTTCTATTTGTAACAAGAAGTCTCTCTGGGTCAGTTGTACATAGAATAAAAATAACATCCCCTCTTGGTTCTTCTAAGGTTTTTAAGAACGCTTGGCCGCCAGAACTAGTTATTGCATGAGCCTCGTCTATAACAAAAACCCTCTTTTTAGAAATAAGTCCTGAGAGCAATGTTTTTTTGCTAATTTCTACCATCTCCTCCTTCCCTCCATGTGATGCTGCATCTACCTCAATATAATCTGGGTGGTTGTTTTCATAAAATTGTATACAAGACTCACATTTTAAGCAGGGATCGCTAGACCCTCTCTCTTTAATATCTAAATTACATAGTAATGATGAGGCAATAATCCTAGCAATAGTAGTTTTTCCAATACCAGAACTACCTGTGAGTAATATTTGATTTGAAAGAGTGCCATTTTTTAATGAGGAAGATATGATTTTGATAATATCTGTCTGCCCTACAACATCATTAAATGATTTGGGTCTATATAATTGGTTGAGGTTCATATTAAAACTATACTTAAAATATTATTTTTGAACAGTATTGCTGACTTTTAAAGAAATGGGTAGAGAGATAAAGTCACCTTGATACTTTATCTCATAATAAGAAACTCTTTCGTAAATTTTTATAGAAGCTGAGCCATTTTTATCTGTTCTAATTATTCTCTTACTCCTGGTATTATTGACCCCAACGGCAGTAACATCTATTTTTCTAAACGCTAAAAAAGTATTATTTGCTGATAAAACAATTATTTTCTTACCATCCTTATTAGTAACGGTTAGATCTGTCTTCAGTTTAGATAACTTCCTACTATTACTATCAATTATGTCAGTTTTAAAATCTATTTTACTCCTTTCGATTATAGGCTCAAAAACGAACTTTTTGTTATCAATTATATTGTTAGCTCTTTCTTTAATTCTAGGCTCAGATGAAGTCAGGGCTGTATATGGATCAATTAATCCGTAACCAGACTCCTTATCTTTTCCAATAACCTCTATGTCATAGGCTGTATTATATAATCTTTCAAGTGAATCATTTGGACTAAGTCCATTAGAAAGAAGTAATGCTAAGATAGATGAGACAAGTGGTGTGGCCATCGACGTGCCCGAATCTAATTTATATGTTGAATCTTTACTAGTTGATAGTATCATTGACCCTGGTGCCGCAACATCCACATACTCACCTCTTGTTGAGAAGATAGCCACTCTATCTAATAAATCTGTTGCAGCAACTGCTACTACCGAAGGGTTTGATGCTGGGTAAAATACATCCCCTGAATCACCTGTATTACCTGAGGCTGCAACTACTAAAACACCATTTTTAGTTACCTCAGCTATAGCATCTCTTAGTAAGGGGTCCTCTTTAGTACCTCCAAGAGAAAGATTGATAATATTTGCGCCATTTTTTGCGGCCCATAAAATACCAAAAGCGATATCGGCGTCATTACCTTCGCCATACTGATCTAAAACTCTAACTGGAAGAATTTTCGATCCATATGCTAGACCCGTAGTTCCAAAATCATTTTTATGCGCAGCAATAATGCCGGCAACATGTGTACCATGACCATTCGGGTCAACTCTACCATCGCTGAAACGGTCAATTAAATCTATACCCGGTAGCACACTGCCATCTAGATCTGGGTGTGTGGCATCAACACCAGAATCAATAACAGCAATTACAATATTACTGCCAGTTGATATCTTATGAACTTTATCATACTCTAGTCTCTCTAAATACCACTGAGATAAGTTCGCAATTTCGTTGTTTGTTGTAAAATTATTTACAGCAAATCTCTTATTAATTACACCTTTTGCTAGAACTTTTTTTTCCAAATTATTTACTATATCGCTTTCAATACCACTACTTATACGAATGCTTAGTTTCCCATTTTCATCCTCAATTATCTCAGCAAACTGTGTATTTCTATCAGTAAAAATATTGTTTAAGCTCTCAACAGCATATGATGTGTTAGCAAACATAAAATTCAATGATAGGAAAATTAATATAAATTTTCTAATAAGTAATTTTCTCATATTATTTACTATTGTGGCAGAGTGGGCATTTTAATGGCCGCATCCATAGTATTATTTATGTTATTTATTTTTCTAGGTTTAATTTCCGGCTATTTCATTCATGCAGCAAATATACCAATTTTAAATCAAATTACTGATTATTTTTACGACATTTTTTATGATATTTATCTTTTATTTTCTAGTAAGCTCGTCACACTTACACCTTTTGGTTACTCGGAATTGGTCTCTTTTTTCTTGCTTTTAATAGGGATAATGCTACCTGGTTTATTTACTTTATTACTTTATAATTTAGCTATAAAAAATGTTATAAGTAAATTTTTTAATCTTTTTTTGTTTATATTAGTAGTATCTAGCTTTTTCCTTTTTGATATTTTTACATCAATAATTGCCTTGATTTTCTCCACAATACTTTTTTTTGTTTTTAAATTTATAGGTAACTCAATCGTTCAACTTTTATTATCATTTTTCCTTACAATATTTTCGCTAAATTATATCAAATCCATACTTGGAGATAGTGAGACCATTACTAATTTCTCAAATGATTTTTCCGCTTTATTTTCAATTCTTGATTATACAATTATTTTTTATTTAGTTTACTTTTTTGCTTTAGCACCTTTTGTTTTATTATTATTAAATATCTTAGGTTTCGATGATGAAGAAGATAAAGAATCAAAATAATTTATGCATATAATAAATAAAATGTCACAGTATACTTATGAGAAAAGAAGATCCAAATGAAGAAGCGCTAGGTTCCTTGGGCTATGTTTACTCATTAGTTGCATCTAAAATAAGGGAAGACCAGATAGCTTTAGATATTTTAAATAAAACCCATTACAGTAGAAAAACAATAATTCAAGCTTCCATAGCAATCGCATCACATGTATCAAAAAGCCTAACTCTAGATAAGCTAGATTTTGAAAATAGTAAAGAGTTATCTACTTTTGAAAGTAGAATATTTTTTGATTCAGCAATATTTGATGATTATGAAGATTCTAATACTACTTTTGAGGCTGTAGAACTACTCTCACGTTCTAAACTATTAACAAATGATATAATTCTACCACCACTGGTCTATCTAATTACAAAGAAAGCAGAAATTTTACAGAAAACACCTGTTATCTATTCAGAAGAGTTATGTAAATCATTGCAGTATATTAAAAATATTTCTTCTTAATAAAACTCTCTCTATGATATTTTGATAAACCATGTTTCATAATTGCTTCGAAATGGTCTTTTGTTCCGTAACCTGCATTACGATCCCAATTATAGTATGGATAGAGTTTAGCTATACTGCAAAGTTTCTTATCTCTTTTAACTTTTGCAAAAATAGAGGCTGCCGATATCTCATTAATTAATGAGTCGCCTTTAATTATACAAAGTACATCAATTTTATTTTTTCTCGTAAGATTTACATAGTCATAGTTCCCGTCTAGAAATACCTTTTTAGGTGTAATTGTAAGCTTATTTAAGGCCCGGTTCGACGCTAAAGAAAGAGCAATTGAAAGCCCAAATTTATCTATCTCCATATTGCTAGCACTGCCATACGCTAGCTCTACATCCTCTAAAAGTAGATCATCATACATTTTATTTCTAATAGCCAAACTTACACTCTTTGAGTCTTTGTATATACTTTTTAGCTCTTTATCTGCCCTAATTAAAACTACGCCGCATAATACTGGTCCTGAGATAGAGCCCCTACCCACCTCGTCAATATATGCATAATATGATTTATTTTTAGCCATATTGTTACTATGCAGAATCTTTATAATAATAAATGAATTACTTGTTCCGATAATATTTATAACCCAACTTGTTGGCAAAGGAGTGATATATGAATAAAGTTAAGAAGATAAGAAAAGAATCTATTTTTGTTCGCGTTCCCGCTCCTGATAATACTGCTGATTTCCACGATATTACTCACTTAATAGGAAAACCTATGCCGTTTTCAAATCCAAAAGCTACATGTGGGATGAGAGTATCTTCAAATTCAGTTGTCTTTAGTCTATTACATTTGACTAAACGAGCTGTATCGGGTTTAACAAAGAAAAGCGTTGAATCACCTAGAGGCCCACTTGCAAGATTGGAAAGAATTGCTGCTGACTATAAAGACTTAGCTGTTGGTTCTCTGGTCGCTATTTATGATGAAAAAGTTTATAATTTCGTTATGGAAAAAGATTCTAACGGTGTCCTTGATTTATCCAGTCCTGACTCTGATTTTATCTTTGATTTGCCAAAACAAGCCGTACAAATTTCTCTAATTTTTAAGTCCCCCAACACCGGAAGAATTATTGTTGTAGGATTTATAGGACATCTAGGTAAGCCTGGAAACAATGACAGTGTTCGGAGAGTTTCATCTATGGTTCTCTTTAGTTTGTCACAATTATTACAATTTAGACTTTTAGCAGATATAGAAACTGTCAGTGTGCCAAACCCACCAAGAGCAGGTTTTAAGCCATTTGCACGAAAAGAGTCAGATAAGGTTCAGGATGTTATTCCTGTTTGGTTTTTCGACGAAACTTCACAACCAAATTTACTAACAAATGGTAATTTAGGTGTTGAAATTGATTTAGATCAAGCTAATCTATCAACTGGTAGGCTTTTATACAAGTATATACCAGATGAAAATTTGTTGCCTCATTTTGACAACTATAAAAATATATTAGATTCCACAATATCAACAATCATTAAGCAAAAAATCGGAGAGGAAGAGATTAAATCAATTACTGTAGATATAGTTCTTGGTGAGGTTAGCAGTGGGTCAATTGACTTGCTACGAGAAGCACTTAAAGTTCTAACAGCTGGTCTAGATCTAACCCCCAAACTATATCAAATACATTCTGCTAATTAATTGTTTTTTTCTAAAAAAGGGTATTATTTAATTAAAGGGAGAATGCTATGAGCGATGTTTACTCAGTTGGGGAAGAATCATGTAACCACCCATTTGACCTGTTATCAACCACAGAAGATAGATTTCTATACTGTGCTGGCTGTGAAAGTAAATGGCCAACCTCGGAAGCAGATAGTTTTGAAGTAATGTTTTTATCAGTTGCTATCAAAATAAGTACACAAGATGATAAAATAGTTAATTTAGAACAGTTTATCTCCTCTAATTTCGGTACAGCAATATGTGCTAATTGCGATCTCTGGGTTGATTCCGATGACCCGGAAACCGGCTTTAAACTATCAAATATCTGGACTTGTGTAGATCATATATCTGTAACCGCTTCATATCTAGACGATAAAGAGATTTACAAAGAAATAATCCAATGGGCTGAAAACGCAGATCTTTTTTCATCACTAAATATTAGAAAAAAATTTATACTTGAAGAACTTCTTTCCTCACTACCTGGATTATACGAGGAAATAATTGAAAAAAATATTGAAATAGAGGATAGGGTAATAATTGACCATAGATTAGTTCATGAGCTGGGCCTTACTATACCAATAACCATAAATGATCTTATCAAGTCTATTCTAATCAAATTAGATATAGAAAAAGAGTTAGAGGAAATTAAGTTCTCTCGTTCATTTTTACTTGGAATAATTTCCGGAGCCGATTCCTGGCTAAGAGGCGATATTGTAATTGACGACCATTTAAATGAAGATTTTCAATCAGAAGCTGATTCTATCTATAAAAAAATTGCAGAGCTATCTCTACCCCCTGTGCAATTATCTAGAATTAAAACATACGTAGAAATTAATAGCGATAATATGCCTGATGTTTTTACTGTTGATGGTGACTTGGTAGATCAATTACTTCTTATGACGGCCGCTAGGGGTGCTGAGTCAATACTTAAAAATATATATAATTATGAAGAAAACTAAATTTTTAAAGGAATATATTTAATATGTTTTTTAATGTTATTTTCTACCCCCTTTAAAGCATCTGCACTGTAATCAATTCTTCCCATCTCCGGTGGGTTGCTATAGATTTTTTTATTCTCATAGGAGATATAATACCATCTCCCATTAAAAGAATCTATCGACCAATATAGACCGAAATCATCTCTGGCAGATAATTTAGCAATCAAACTATGAGCTTCTACAGCGGTTTTTTTATTTAGTTTATAAAGATCAATGATTGCATCATATTTAACCGCTAACTTAGCTAACTCAGGGTGTAATTTTGTCATTTTATCTCTTTCTCGCTTCTATATACAGTTATATTTTTTTTCATTTTGCAAATTTATGTTTATTTGATATTAGTAGTAACATTTATATTTGGAGGTTCTATAATGATTCAGTTACCAATTTTTGACGATGAGGGGTTGCGCTGGCTAGACCAAGCAAACTGCGCTGATAGCGACATAAATGATTTTTTTGTTGATGCAGGTCACGTTATAAGTGATGATATTCTAGAAATTTGTCGTAGGTGCCCGGTTAGAAAAGATTGTGTTGATGTTGCTTACAACCCTCGATGGAATGTTACCGGAGGTTACTTTGGTGGTTTGAGTCCAGGGCTTAGAAGAGAATTATCCAAAAAACAGGCTCACGACTTCATCGACAACGATCCACCACAATTGGAAGATTTAGATGATGAAGAGATTATTTATTCATAATTGATTTATATTTTTGTATATTACACTATCTCTGTACAATACAACCATGAAGCTAATACCTTATAAGGTTAAAGAATACACTAATAAGCAAGCTCTTATTAGATCTATTCGTATTTTTATAATTCTTATAATCGTAGGGTCATCAATAATTTTTTCTCTATACAAAGTTAATAATAAGCCCGTTTCTGCTACGGAAAATATAGTAGATTTAAAACCTTATCTTGTAGCTGCGCCAGATAGACCAAAAGATTACCCCGAATCATTACCGACATTAGATAACGTTGCCTTAGTGGACAGTGATATAACAATTAATGGTATCTACTATATCTTATTAACTGATAGCACACCGCAAAATACTGTAAAAATGATAGATGAGGCCTTCGAAAAGGAAGGATGGGAAAGTTTTGTTGTAAATGCTGAGACCTCCATGCTTGGTTCCTATAAAAAAGATTCAATTAATGTTGGAATAGAGGTAACAAGTAAAAAGAGGGACCCTCACGTAAATGGCTGGGTAACTATAACCTTGCTTCTTGAAGATAAAAATACTATAAGCATAAATCCAAATACAGTTAACGAAGGAATTGTAGATAAAATAAAGCCTATCGATTAGGTTGAAAGCATTGACTTTTTAAGATTTATAGTTACATTATATATATGGTTAAAGATAAATACGAAGAGGCTGGAAGCAGGATAGCAGAAGCTAGGGAAGAAATATCAAAGGTAATTGTTGGGCAAAATAATTTATTAGATAAAATCTTTATCTCACTTATTGCGCAAGGCCACATTCTAATTGAAGGCGTCCCCGGTCTAGCTAAAACTAAAACAGTAAAAACTTTATCAAAAGTAATTGGTGGGAGTTGGTCTAGAGTGCAATTCACTCCTGATCTAGTGCCATCTGATATTACAGGAAGTAGGATATATAATCCCAAGACATCTGAATTTAGTATAGAGACAGGGCCAATACTCTCAAATTTTTTATTAGCTGATGAGATTAATAGAGCTCCTGCAAAGGTTCAATCAGCCCTCCTTGAGGCAATGGAAGAGAGACAAATAACTATTGCAAAAGATTTAATCGCTCTGCCTAAACCATTTATTGTACTTGCTACACAAAACCCAATAGAACAAGATGGAACCTACCCGCTTCCTGAAGCTCAATTAGATAGATTTATGCTTCGTGTAATTGTAGAACATCCCAATGAAAGAGAAGAGCTTGAGATTATAAGAAGAGAGATAAATTCTGTACCAGATGTCGAAAATATCTTTTCTTTAGATGATATACTCTACTTCCAAGAGCTATCAAAAAAAGTTTTTTTATCAAAAGAAATTGCAGAGTTTATTGTAAAGATAATCTCATTAACAAGAGAATCTACATTCAAGGGGGAGAAATCGCCAATTTTATTGGGAGCCAGCCCTAGAGCTACTATATACTTGGCAAAAGCAGCACAAGCTAAAGCCTTATTAGAGGGGAGAAGGGCTGTTAGAATCGAAGATGTTTTATCTTTAGCAACTGAAGTTATAGCTCATAGATTAATACTAAATTATGAGTCGATAGCGGACGGGGAAACTCAAATTACCTTTATGACTAAACTGATTGATACTCTAAGAGGATAAATGGAAAAGAGACAATCACCCTCACCTGCGGAGCTAAGTAGGTTCAGAATTAAAGTATTTAATAATTTTTTTGAAAGAAACTATGGGAGATGGAGGTCTAATAAAGTTGGAGATGGGACCGAATTTTACTCACTAAATGATTATAAAGATGGGGATTCATATAAGAAAATTAATTGGGCTGCTTCAGCTCGAACCGGAAGGTTAATAGCAAATCAAAGTATCGCAGAGAGATCGTCGCGCTATCATATAATCATTGATGCATCCTCTACAATGAATTTTGGATCTGATAGAAGGAAAACAGATCTTGTATACGAGCTTATTCAAACCATACTTGACTTAGTCTCCTCTAACCAAGATTCAATTAAGTTAACTGTGCTAGGCGAAATAAAGACTGATTACCCTCTTAAAAACGGAAAGTCAGCCTCTTTTTTTTATAAAACAATTATAAAAAATTTAACATACGACAAAATAGATTCAGATGAATCATTTTTTAAAAACTATAAAAATAACCAATCAGCGATAGTAATATTTGTAAGTGACTTCTTAGATACTGATATTTTTAAAAGCATTGAAAAATTTATAATTGCTAACAAGGCTCTACCTATTCATATTTTTGATCCCAATGAATTTTCACTCCCAAAATTAGGCATTATTAGGCTCAAATCATATGGTAGCAATAAATCTTTTGTCATTGACACAAAAGATAAAAATTTCATAAGTAATTATAACTCAAATGTAATCGATTATAAAGAAACCCTTGCGAAGTTACTCAATTTATCACGGTATGGTATCTCAATCAGCACATCAGATGAACACGCCGGAAAACAGTTTATTTTAAAAATTAGCAAAAAGAGTAAAATATATGCAAATTAAAAACCCAATAATACTATTATTATTATTATCATTACCTCCTTATATTTACATATATTTTAGAAGTAAAAAAAGAATTGTAGCTAAATATAAAGAATTTTCAGCCGTTAACTTTATCTCCTTTTATAAATTTCCAAAATATAAAGAACATGCAGGCTTCTTCTTCTCGCTGCTATCTATAACAGCACTTATTATATCAATTAGCAACCCTCAAATAGAGGGCTCAATTGTTTCTGAAGAAAAAGTATTGATTATACTTTTAGATGTCTCCAAGTCAATGGGCGCAGATGATGTGGCTCCTACTAGGTTTCAAGCCGCCCTGGAGACAACCAATAATTTTCTAGATAAAGTTCCTGAAGGGTACAAAGTTGGGCTTATAACCTTCTCTGAAATAAGCAATATTCTTGCCAAACCCACAAATGATATAGAGCTAGTAAGATCTAAGTTAAAGAATCTACAATTGCAAAACGGAACAGCAACCGGGGACTCTCTAATTTTAGCTTTATCCCAATTTGGAGAAAACTCTAAGGGTGGAGTAGTGGTTGTTATATCTGATGGTAGGCAGACAGCTGGAGTAACTACTATAGAAAACGCCTCAGGAGCGCTACTAGCGGCCGGAGTTAAAGCATATACCGTTGCGTTAGGATCGCCTGATGGTAAAATTGTCGTTAGCGAGGGCCAAGATGGTCAACTGGCTACTAAAGTTATCTTAGTCCCACCTGACCCACAAGGCATGGGTATGATTGCTACCATAACTGGAGGTGAGACATACACTGCGTTTACAATGGATGATCTAGAAACTATCTATAAATCAGTAAGCGGTAAGCTTGATATTTCACCAGGTTTAGTCTCTATCTCATGGATTATCTCACTTCTTGCATTATTTTTTGCATTTTTATCAGGACTATTTTGGCGTTTATTTTTAATTAAATAATAACTGACTAATAATATATATTAAGAACAGTCTTTATATGAAAAAAATAATTATCTTGTTATTGGTATTCTCATTATCTGCTTGCTCTATTACACCTAAATCTAAGTTTCAGTATATAAGCAATGAGAATAGCTATTTAAAATTATCTCACGACTGGTATACCTATAATAGCACTCAGTTCCTAAGGTCACAAGGCGAGATAGAGATTGACCCAACTTTAGTAAAAATTGTTTCATTTGTTTATAAGGTCGATGATGTAAAATCAGTATTAAATGCAACTGAAAACTTAATGGGATTCAATTTCAAAGGTGATATTCCAGTTGATTTTACAAAAGAAAATGATAAAAATGCAGTAATAACTAATTTGAGCGAAATGCTCTCTTTAGGTCAGGCTAAAATTATAGAAGATTTCAAATATAGTAAATACGATGGAAGTCACACTGCTGAAAAAGCCGTTATAGATATACCAGATGCAAATGGTAATACATATAGAATTTCTCATAAAACTATTGTTGACTCAGATAGAAAAAATATATATGTGCTTATATTAGGTTGCACAATACAATGTTATAACAACAATATAAAGATAATAAATGAAATAAATTCAACTTGGAAAGTGAGCATAAAATGATAAAACTTAATGAAGATGTTAGAAACCTGGGTAGGACTAATAAGAATTCAAAAAATAAAACCACCTCTAGAAGAAAAACCAAACCAAATTGCAGGCCAAGTCTATATTTTTGGGAGAGAATTAGAATTTCATTTTTGCTATCAATATTATTTTTCTTTATCTATATTTCTACCTTACAATCAAACCCTTTGATGACAAAAACTGACGCTTTCTATAATGCTACTAATAAAAGTTTTGAACTAATTATTTTAATTGGATTTGAAATCTTGCGTCAATTACTCATATTTTTATCCGAAAAAGTTTCAAATTTCTACAAAATAGTAATCTCTCTCTCCAATATTCTAGTTAAACCTTTCTCTAAAATGAGTGAACATGGTAGAAGTAACTTAGCAAGACTATCATTTTGGGTAATTATATTATATATTTACGGCGTAGTAGCTGCGAAGTTAACCGATACAAACCCGATTGGAGCCATCTTTGAGCTGCCAACTAGGTTAATTGTAGCCTTACCTCTAATTGCTCAATTGTTATTTGCCTTCTTCTTTGTTATATTTCAATTTGTTGGTTTATTTTGGTTTTTATCCAGAGGAGGAGTAGATACCTATTTTCCAGAGGATATTAAAACTCGTTTTGATCAAGTATGGGGTCAAGACCATGTAGTAAAAAGACTTAAAGAAAACCTACTACTATTAGAAGACCCTGAATCAATAGAAAATAAAGGCGGGCATGTTCCTAGTGGAATCTTACTCTGGGGCCCACCGGGAACAGGTAAAACCTTAATGGCTGAGGCTATAGCTGGAGAAACAGGCAAACCCTATGTTTTTGTAGATCCAGGCGCTTTTACTAACATGTTCATGGGTGTTGGCATTCTAAAAGTAAAATCTCTTTTTAGGAAACTTCGTAAGCTTTCGCTGAGGTATGGGGGAGTAATTGTATTTTTTGATGAGGCCGACAGTTTAGGAAATAGAGGCGGTAATATAACAAAGTCTACTGATAATAATATAAATAATTATATTAACTCAAGCATTAAAACAAGATGTCATTCGTATAATTATTTATCCAACTCATCAATAAACGTAATCTCACCTAATAATGATAAAATGGTTATGGGGGGCATGGGAGGCGGTGGGGCCGGCGCTGGTACACTTCAGGCCCTACTATCTGAGTTACAGGGGCTAAAGAAGCCTAGAGGCTTCATGAACCGTGTTGTAAGGCGTGCATTAGGTATGAGGCCGAAACAACCACCTAAATATAGAATTCTAGTTATGATGGCAACTAATATGCCTGACTCTCTTGACCCTGCATTATTAAGGCCAGGTAGAATTGATAGAATATATCGTGTTGGATACCCTTCTAAGGAGGGCAGGAAGAGGACATACCAAGGTTATCTTGACAAGGTTACCCACAATTTAACTGACGAGGATATAGATAGACTCTCTATATCTACTCCTTACGCAACTGGTGCAACCATTAAAGATTTAGTAAACGAAGCGCTTATATCTGCGATTTCAAGAAATAGCGAAAATATAACATGGAAAGATATTATTCACGCTAAACATTTAAAGGATTTAGGCCCATCTGAAGGGGTTGTCTATACAGGTAGAGAGCAACATTCAGTTGCCATTCACGAGGCTTGTCACGCAGTTACTGCCTATATTAAAAGAAAACACCTATCGATAGATGTAGCAACTATAGAAAAAGGCTCAGATTACCTTGGTATGGTATCGTCTATACCCTTTGAAGAAATGTTTTCATCGTGGTCAAGCCATTATGAAACAGATATCTCTGTCTCTATCGCATCACTAGTAGGTGAAAGACTATTTTTTGATGGCGACTCTACCTCTGGTGTATCTGGGGACCTAGACTCGGCAACAAAGATAGCTTTATTTATGGAATCTCGCTGGGGTATGGGTGAGACTATATCTTCAGGCTCGGTTTTAGGTGACTCTTCGCTTCCACAATCATCGGAGAAGAAAAACTCATCAACGGAAATTTACTCCCAAAGGGTAGAGAAAAGGTTATTGGCAATATATAAAGAGACCGAGAATTTACTCAATGCAGAGAAAGATGCTATACTTTCAGTAGCACACGCTCTAGAGGTTCATAAGACAATTACCGGTATTGACGTTGAAGCAATTATTCTAAAAAAACAAGGTCATATCGTTGATGGCTCTATCTATAATAATAAGGAGTTCGTTGATCTTTTGCATAGTTATCATAACGAGGTCTTACTAGCCCACAAAGAACATAGAGAGGTTAGCATTAAACTTCCTTTAACGCCAGACCTACATATAGAAAACTATACTAAAAGTAACAATACTATCACCTCAGACCCAGCCTGGAGCGAGCCTGATGACAATTAATTTATCAATTTATGATGATAACCATGAGTTGCTATCAATTCTTGATACCCATTTTACAAGAGATAAAAGATTTCATGTCCAAAATCTAGCAAACAACGTAGATAATATTATTTTAGAAACTGAGAAAGATAGACCCGATTTAATCTTACTTGATGTATCTGTTGCAAACGATAAATTATATACAATTTTAGCTGATATAAAAAAATTATTAACTAACACTATTTTGGTTATATTTACTGGCTATAGCGACGAGATTTTAATTAATAAATGCCTAGCATCTGGCGCCGATTTCGTATTAGATAAAGGCATGCCTATTAACGCTCTACTAGACGAGATAGATAATATATGTCAAAAACGAAAATTTTAGAGCAAATATTAAAACGTAGGCATGAAATTGCCAATAAGATGGTACCTTATAAAGTAAGCATTGAGTATGGAAAGCCAACAAAAGAAGAAATCTCTTCTTATGCCCTTTTAAATGATGAGCTAATATTTATTGATCAACTAATTTTAGATTTCAAGGCATAGCCCTATAGCCTATACCGCGTACGGCGCAAAGGTATCTAGGTGACGCAGGATCTTCCTCTAATTTCATTCTAAGCCTTCTTATATGCTCAGTAACTGTCGCAACCGATCTATCTTTTTTGTTAGTCCAGACATTAGATAATAAATCATCTCTTGAAAATTCTTTTTTAGGGTTTCTCATCATAAAGGATAAAAGATCGTACTCCTTATTTGTTAGCTCGACTACAATATTAGCCTTTCTTACCTCCCTTTTCTCTAAATCAATTGTTATATCTCCTAAATTATAACTATTTATAGACTCTGAGAAAAGATTACCTCTTCTCAATACAGTTCTAATGCGTGAGGCCATCTCCTTTATTGATAAGGGTTTTGTTATATAATCATCTGCACCCATCTCTAATCCTGTAATTTTTTCATCCTCAGAAGACCTTCCGGTGCAAACTATAACAGGAAGGGAATCATTTTTCCTAAGCTCTTTAATGAGGTCAAGCCCATCTCCATCTTGTAGAGAGAGGTCGAGTACAATAACATCAGGTCTATTTTTTCTAATTGCTGTAAAAGCCTTCTTTATTCCTTCAACTTCACAAACAAGGAAACCCTCTTTCCTTAAACCTAAACCAATCGATGCCCTAGTGTTTACATCATCATCAACTAATAAAACTCTCTTCTTTTCTTCAGATTTATTATTTATCACACATATATTATATACTCTTTTCAAAAGATGTCAAGTAAGAAAAAAATGGGGACAAATTAATGTCCCCATTTTTTATAAAACAGCAGAAGCTCCAATAAGGTTCTTCAAACTCCCTGACCATTCGTTAGACATTGCAAGAAATATATCCCAAGCTTTATCATCGGAGCCAAGTTGATCGGTAAGTATCTTATCAACTAATTCGAAATCTGATATCTTCTTTAGCTCTACAAATAAACCTGGTAGATTTAAAGTTAAATCTCTAAACCAGCTTAGATTTGATAAGTTTTCTTTATCTTTATAAAGGGCTGATAAGTCAAAACTCGCTGCTTCTAAAATATTTGAAATTATTTCAATCTCGCTTTTAGATGGAGTTCTGTTATAATTACCCATTATATAATTAACTAATCTATCTAAGCTACAGTTATTTATATAACTAGTAAATTCCGTATCATCTAATAAAATTCGTGAGTTAAAAATTAAATTCACTATTTCATCTGAGGTTGAGCCTGTTAATAAGAGAGAATCTAATAGTAATTTATTCACTGAATTAGCAATAAATTTCTCTTTATTTACTCCCGATAAGATAAAATCTCTAAAATCATCATGGTTACTTAATACTACATAGGCATCAAATGAGAGAATTGGTAGGATCTCTCTTTTATAATTAGATTGCAGTATTTTAATTTTAGATAACTTAGCATACTCACTATCTGAATTAATTAGCCAAGATGCAAAAGATCTATCAATTTTTTTTCGATTAATCACAATATCTGAAAATAAAAGATCATAGTAAAATTTATCGATATCATCTAACTGCGAAATTATCATAAAATATAAATCATCATCATTAATTGAGAAAATAATCTCATTAAATACATTTATATCAATTTTTGAGATCTCAGCAATTAGAAAAGCGTCTTTTTTCTCTAATACTAATTTAATGGTTTCACTATCTTTGTAACCGAGTTTATCAATTAAATTAATTTTATCTACTATTCTTTCATCTACTTTAGATATTTTATATTTATTTTGAATTAGTTGTAGATTAATTGTACTAATGATAGGATTCTCCGCCAAACCATTACAGAAACCCTTTGAAGGATTCTCGGCAAGGATATTAGCAATCGCATCATTATTGTTTATAATTTTTCCAAAATTTAACAATTGGTCGCCCTCTAAGAAAATAGAAAGCTCTAATGCAATGTCACTACTAATAGGTGTTCTTGGGGCCACTATCTCATTGAAATCATAGTACTTCCAAATAGTATCTGAAACTTTCGTCTCATTCCTACTTATTTGAATAAGCTTATTTGCTAATTTATTAGGCATTTGTTTCTTTCTCTTAGAATATATTTATATTCTTTAAACTATATCTGCATACTTACTTTGATAAAGAAGAAACCGATAAAGGAAAGTCAATCTCACTCCAATTGATTTCGTTTTTCTCTCTACTTGAAGCCTTGCAGCTTTGATCATCAGAGGCCCCATATTTAGATTTGGTTTTATCCCCATCTTCGGTAATCTCTATATACCAGCATGTTCCTAAATTATCAAGCGATGCGAGAGTTATTCTTTTTTTCTCAAAAAGAACTGAGACAATATGAAAATATCCCAAGCCAATTGATGTAGGCCAATTTATATTAAAAATAACAGTACCGCTTTTTATATTTAGATAATCCATGGTAACTTTTGATAATGATTTATTTATAGCATAGTTACCATTAACAATTTCTTCCCCGGTCCTTAGATTTGCTATGACATTATCGGTTTTGCCAAAGGCTTCCTCATCAACACTCTCTACAACTGCTGTAGGCATAACATCTTTCTCGCTACCACAGGAACTTAAAAATATAGGTAACATAAGTAATACCGTAAGTTTTAAAAATTTATTATTCATTATTAGATACTCCGGTTTCTGATTTAAAAGGTTTGATTGGTATCTTTACTACTACTTCTTCAGTAGATAAAGCGCCAGAGTTAATCATTACACTTACATTCCACACTCCCTCAAAACCGAATTCATCAAGATCTACCTGCCAAGCTTTGTTTTTATTGAGTTTTAACTCTCTTGTGATCTTGCCATTCTCTAAATTAGGGATTTCTATCTCAATACTTACTTTTTTGACATTATTATCTATGTAATTATCGCTATCTTTTACAACAATCTCAATAGTATTTCTCACTCCCGCTCTTGAAGGGTCTGTCCTTACCTCGATCTCGCCATCTTTATATGGAGCTCTTGAAATAGAGGGTAGTATATCTTGTATGTCAGGATTAGAGCTAATCTCCTCGCTAAACACACCTAGATGGCTTGTATGTGACCCTCCAGCGGCCGGTGCACCATAATTAGTAAGTAAGGCTGTTAGTGCAAGCACAACAAATAGACCAAGGCTCTCAATTTTCATACTTTTTATAATCTTAGCCGTATCTCCATCTTTAATCATTTTTGGTACTAATAGAAAATGATTAAAAGCTCCAATTAATAGCAATAAAGCTACAAAACCAATTTTTAGGAGAAGTTTTTGACCATACTCTGTATTTATAACCTCGGTAAAAGAGTTGAACATTGTCCATGATAAGGTAAGACCAGCTGGGAGTAGTATAGAAAGCGATATTGTTGCCACCTTTGAAAAACCGGCTATCATTGCTATTTTAATCTCATTATTAGTTTTAATATATCTAAAACTATTTGCAATAATAGCAAGCGATCCCAACCATAGCCCTCCGGCTATATTATGAAGCAAAATAGCCACTTTTGCAATGCTCTCCTTATCTACCAAATCAGCATGACCTGAGATAGTGAAAGTATACATTAAAGCTAATGTAGCTAGCAAAAGAAGTGCTTTTCCAATGTTTTTTGTTTTCTTATCGAGAATCAGTAGTGCTGCTGTACAGAATGCAAAGTAAGCTGATGTTCTAATTAAATGTGATAAACCAACAGGGGTTCCTATTGATATGCTAAAAGCGATTGAAAAGTCCTCAAACTCCCCGCTATTAAGTATAAAAGTATTTAAAAAAATTTGTAAAGGGGCGGAGATCGCACCCAAAGTTGCAACAAGTATTATTAACCTACCTGATTTTTCAAGTAATAACTCATCTAAATCAAGATTTAATTTCCTAGAGTTTCTCCTAAGAATAAATATAAAGCCCAATAAACCCACCGCTAAAAATGTTGTAACATAATTTAGGTATTTTAAAAATAATGACAAGTATCTATACTTATCTAACGGGTCATAATTTAACTTTGAAATCAAAGACTCTTCTGAACTGTCAGAAATTATATTACCTACTGTAAATGTTACTGTTCCTTCGATATTATGCCCATCTGCGCTTATTGCGCTCCAATATATAGCGTTCCAACCAGAAAGTTTTTTTGTAAACTCAAGCCTTGCAACTCTTCCAGAGCCCATATCTTTACTCTCAACAGCTGAAAATGTACTTATATTACCATTAGGATCTATCATTTTAAAGTTTTTCTCAGTAAATGTAACTTTTTCATTAAAGGTAATCAAAAACTCATCAGGAGAAACACTTATATTTGAACCATCAATTGGGGTAGTACCGCTAACACTACTATGAGCATAAACATTGCTTATTTGAGGGATAGATAAAATTATTGTTATAAATAGGAGTTTAACAAATTTCATATTTATACTATCAAGTAAGGGTGTAATATGTCATAAATTACTTATTGAACTCATCTTCAAAATGATATTCATGAGATAGAGAGCCGGTATTTTCGTAACCATCCCCATCCTCAATAAAACCAAGCGGGACATCAGGTTTTATTGCATCCTCTGATAATTGTAAATATACATTATCCAAATAAATAGATGACATTCCTAATACTAAATCCCAAGGGAAATTATCACCCGGGTCGGTATGGTCACTCCCGCCAAGAGTCTCTGAAAAAACATAATGACCGGCTATTCCAGGAAGACCCTCTCTAACACCTTCATTTTTAATTCTAGTTATTGGTATATCATACTGCTTACTAAGTATAGCTATTAAATATGAAACCTTGCATAGCATCGAACGACCAACCTCATCGGTCCATTCATCTCTACTGTAAGATGCCCTACCTAATATCTCGATCTGAATTGAGTAGCTATTAGCAATACTACCAACACCCCAAGCGGTGTCGTATAAATCTACGGTTTGTAGTATCTTATCGGGCCCCACAACAAAATGTGTAGAAGCTCTATACTCAGTCCTACTTAGCCAGCTTGCAACCCTATCAGCGTAACCCTCTTCTTTCTCAGACTCTGTTGAGTGCAATACAATATACTTTAAATCATTATCCGGTCTTCCTGGAGTAAACCAACGACCAGCTGCCCCGACCTCTACAGCCATCTTATCTACTGGTAAACAACTTTCATAAAAAGGTTTATTGGTATCAATTGAGGTATCATTTTCGCTCAGCCCCTCAACCTCTAATATATCACTGATAGGTAAAGTATCTAGCGTCTCTAAACTATCATTAGTATCGGCAAAAGAGAATGCCGGAAAGAGTAAGGCAGATGTAATTGTAAAAACATATATATATTTAGCAGCTACCAAGTGTTACACTACCTTTCTCATTTACCTCATCGCCTAAGATAACGCATGCATACTTATTATTATAACTTATTTCATAATTTCCGTTTTTTTCAACAATCTGATAATTGTTATTTACCATTTCAGAAATCAAACTATCTAAATCTACCAAATTGGGTGGTAATATATCTATATTTGAGAGACTTCTAGCAGATTGTTCAAATTGGGTTGCCTTTAGAAGTAGAGATTTCTCTTCCGTATCTTTATATAACCAGCTATACGATGCAACAGCGATTGTAGCAATTAAACCAGCTACCATCAAAGTTATAGCTACCTCTTGAAAAGAGAATCCCTTTAATTTATTCATATTTATATCATCGTAACATCTCAAAACAAATTCTTATTTATTTCAGTTTTATCTACTCCAAGATAGTAATTATATGAAATTTATATTCCTAAGTAAATAGCTCACCCAGAGAGGCTGAATAATCGCTAAAATATTTATGTGCCTGTCACTATTAGTTAAGGTAAATACTCTTTTTTCATAACTATCCCCAACTTTCAATCTCCATTACCCCACCAGTATCCTTATCATTAAATATTTAATACAGTAAATAAGCTTTATATCAAGTACAAACTGTAAGGCTTTGATCCTACTCGCTGCTATCACTTCTCAGGCGGTGTTTCAAGACAATGTTTTATCTCTCTATTGAATGAAAAAATATATTTTCATTACCTGAGCCTAATTTATTGGAGTTAGAAAGGCTAGAGAGAATTATTGTAAACAAGATTATTAACGAAGTAAATCTAACATTATAAACCCTACCTGCTCAGTAATTATATAATTATTCGGCTTTAATAATATATCAATTTATGGAGTTTTTGTAATAGTCAAAAATGAAAATTTCCCCACTCTTTTTTGAGTGAGGAAATAATTATCTTTTTACAGAGTTTGATTGCCGCCTGGAACAAGTGCTCCAGCGGTATCTTTGATAAATACAATTACATACTTACCACCGTTACTTGCTGTAAAAATACGGCCATCGTAAGAAGCACTACCATTAAATTCTTTAATTGCTATGGTAGCCTGATAGGCTGGATCTATCTCAACTGTAGTTGCTGAAAGTTTGTTAATTTCATTAACAAAAGCATTAACCTCTTGATAATCTTCTTCTATCATTGCAGCAGGATCTTTACTAAGTGAAGTAGAACATGCAGATAATGTTAGAGCAGTAAAAATTGCTAAAGCAATTATCTTTATTTTATTTTGCATTCTCTTATTTTACCTTTTTCTACTTTTTACTAATTTATAATTTGTTTTTAATATACCAATATAAATAGTATATATTATTATCTTTAACAATAAATGCAAAAATTCTTATTCCTAGATGTTTTACCTTTATTATTAACCTCTGATCTAATTAATAATAGGTAAATTATTATATACATATCTATCTAAGGCAATTATTTTCTATTTTTTTTACAATGACATTTAATTACCTTACAGATTTATATCTTTAAAACTATATATTTACCCTTAAAAAGGAAATTTCCCCAGTCATTTTTTGACTGAGGAAAGATCCTTTAGATAGTTACTGCAAATTACCGGTTATTACCAGCTGCCTGAAACAATTAAGCCTACAGTAGCTGTATCACCGCTAAATGATACTGCGTGTTGTACTCCATTTGTTGCTGTAAAGATTCCAGAGCCGTATGAAGCAGTGCCACCGATATCTTCTAGAGCTTCAGCTGCCTGATCTGAAGCATCAAGTGCTGATGTGAAAGCTGCAAGTGCGTTGATTTCCTTAACGAAAGCAACTACCTCTTGGTAACCTGCCTGCTTCTTAGCTTCTGTCTTTACGTTATTGAAGCTTGGGATAGCAATTGCTG